>Ga0163153_10008161_pt1 | contig 10998 bp, 7 predicted proteins | sample OliLakLV19MP6IB1_FD_148629 | JGI IMG/M metagenome (GOLD analysis project Ga0163153, IMG submission 148629) | Freshwater microbial mat bacterial communities from Lake Vanda, McMurdo Dry Valleys, Antarctica - Oligotrophic Lake LV.19.MP6.IB-1 | ecosystem: Environmental > Aquatic > Freshwater > Lake... | reverse complement strand
CATTAAGGAAGCTCTTTCAGGGATTGATGTCCAGCTAAAAAGAAGAGCGGATCTTATTCCTAATCTTGTCGAAACCGTCAAGGGGTACGCAAAGCACGAGAAATCTGTATTTGAGAACGTCACCAAAGCACGTTCAGCATTAGTAAAAGCAGACAGCCTTGCAGAGAAGGCACAGGCAGACAATATGCTGACATCAGCATTGAAATCAGTTTTTGCAGTTGCGGAGGCATACCCTCAGCTACAGGCGAGCTCAAATTTTCAAGATCTGCAAAGACAGCTTGAGGACACAGAGGACAAGGTTGCTTATTCCAGACAGTTTTACAACAGCAACGCCCTAGAACTTAACACCAAGGTTGAAACTTTCCCAACCAACGTAATAGCTAATGTTTTTAGCTTCAAAGAAGTAGAGTTCTTTCAAGCTACTGAGTCAGAAAGAAAAAGCGTAAAGGTTAGTTTCTAGTAATTTCTAATTTCTAAGTGCTCCAAACAAAGCCTAGAATGTTTGGCGGCTTTGAGTATTTGTGTTTATTTAGATAAATTAAGTCAATTAGAGTACTTAGGTCAATTAAATAATGTTCTTCGTATGACAATATACTCTCAGATTCTTAACAACAGAATTAAGAGCCTTGTGTTGGTGGCTTTTTTCATGGTCTTTTTTGTTTTCGTCTTCTTTATAATAGGGAGAGCACAAGGAAGCTCAGATCAGTATCTAGTTTTCGGTTTATTATTCTCACTTTTTTCTGGGTTCGGAAGCTATTTCTACTCAGATAAGCTAGTACTAATGACTACCGGTGCAAAGCCCGCCTCCAAAAAAGAGTACTTCAACTTCTATACCGTAGCGGAGAATATCTCAATTGCCGCAGGATTGCCAATGCCCAAGCTGTACGTAATGCAGTCGGAGTCCATGAATGCATTTGCCACAGGCCGCGACCCAAAGCACGCCGTGGTTGCTGCTACAACTGGACTTCTTAAGTCGCTAACAAGAGCCGAACTAGAGGCGGTTGTTGCGCATGAGCTTGGCCATGTGAAGAATTACGACATACTGTTTTCATCCATTGTTTCTGTACTTGTTGGGACCTTAGTGCTAGTTACAGACTGGTTGCAAAGAAGTTTCTTTTGGTTTGGGTTAAGAGGACGAGATAACGATAGGTCGTTAGGGCCTATCCAGTTAGTGATGTTTTTACTCACAATATTTGTTGCGCCAATTGTTGCAACCTTGATTCAGCTTGCAGTTTCTCGCAAGAGAGAGTACCTTGCAGATGCCACAGGAGCTTTGATTACACGCAATCCGGATGCACTCGCCAACGCCCTAATAAAAATTAGTAGTAGCCCATTACCTTTGCTGACTGCCTCTGGAGCAAACGCGCACCTATTCATCTCAAACCCGTTTAAGAAAGGTGGAAAGCAGTCCAAATTAGCCTCACTTTTTAGCACACACCCTCCTGTCGAGGAAAGAGTAAGAATACTTCGGGAGATGTGAAAGTCGTGTATCGTGTAGCGTGTATCACGCAACTCAAGTAAAATAGACAGAGAACAAGTTGCACGTTTTGCGATTCGCGATTTACGACTTATGTGTGGTATAGCTGGATTTTACGGTTTTGAGGATAAAAAACTACTAAAGCAGTTTTCTAAGGACATGGTTCATCGGGGTCCTGATGGTGAAGGAACCTTCGTAAATGAACAGGTCTCTCTTCTTAGTAGACGACTTGCAATTATCGACCTCAAAACAGGCGGTCAGCCAATCTTCAATGAAGATGAGACTGTTTTAACGGTTAGTAACGGTGAAATATATAACTACAAACAGCTTAGAAAAGAACTTGAAGCTCTTGGTCATCGATTCAAGACCCTGTCAGACACAGAGGTTATTGTTCACGCATATGAACAGTGGGGAGAAAGCTGCTTTGATAAATTCAACGGCATGTTCGGCACGGCAATCTACGACATCAAGCAAGACAAACTGGTACTTGCACGCGATCATTTTGGGATTAAACCGCTCTACTTCACAATACTTCCTAACAAGAATTTGGTATTTGCTTCAGAGATCAAGCCTTTGTTAAACTCCAAATTAATTAGTACCAGACCTAACGAAAAGGTTCTGTACCGATACTTAAGATACAGAGTTCATGACGACTCACCCGAAACTTTCTTTGAGAATATATATCGCTTGATGCCAGGGCAGTATCTAAGCATCAACGGGTCGAGCATTACAAATGGATATTTTTCAAAGCTCGAAGAAGAGCTTAAGCAAAGTTCAAATTTCAAAGTTTCCCGACGGGCGGTCGGGATCCGCGATTCTGAGGTATCGGGACAAATTTCAAATAAAGCTCAAATACCAAACAGGAAAGAGCAAACTGCCAAATTCAAAGAGCAGTTGATTGAGGCGATAAAACTTAGGTTGATTGCTGACGTTCCGGTTGGTACATGTTTGTCTGGAGGCCTAGATTCATCAACCGTTGTTACTGTTGTGAATAAATTATTAAGTAATAAAACAGAAGAAGCGAGGTCGGTTGGGACAGTGCAAAATTCTTTCTCCGCAGTGTTCCCGGGATCATCAAATGACGAGGAAAAATACATAGATGAATTAGTGAAGGTTCTTAAGAAGGATGGAGGGAAGATAAAAAGCTTTAAGGTCTTGCCCAAAGTTGAGGACTTCTTCAGCGAGATTGAGGACTTTGTCCGTACTCAAGAAGAGCCTACCATAAGCACAGGTCCGTACGCACAGTTTGCGGTGATGAGAGAAGCTAAGAAGCATGTAAAGGTTCTGCTAGACGGTCAAGGGGCAGACGAGATGATGGCGGGATATCTCCCGTATTATTTTGTTTATCTAAAACAGTTGAAGAAAGAAGGTAAGTGGCTATTGCTACTTGTCGAAATGATTTCGTCCTCAGACGTAATTTCAAAATATGTAATTCTGAAACTAAAGTCTCTGCTTTCGCGTATTAATACAGAGAAGTATTTAGGTAAACAATTTATCAAGAGGCACAAAGGTGATGAGAAGTTCGAGACAATATCTGACAACCTAAAGTTAAGACTTGTGAAGGATATATTTTACGATAGTTTGCCGTCACTACTTCGATATGAAGATAAAAATAGCATGAGGTTTTCGATTGAAGGGCGTGTTCCGTTTCTCGACACCAACCTGGTTAAATTCATTTTTAGTCTGCCCGATGAAGCAATAATAAAAATGGGGTGGAATAAAAATATATTAAGAGAAAGCACCAAAGATTTATTACCAAACTTGATACGAAAAAGGAGAAATAAAATCGGGTTCACTACTCCTGAGGAAGAATGGTTTATGAGAATGAAGAACAAAATTTACTCGATTTTTCTTTCCCCTTCATTTGCGTCAAGATCGTACTTCAACCAACCGCAGGTGCTGAGATCATTTCAAAAATTTATAGAAGGTAAGAACACCGACACGCTACTATTCTGGAGGTTGTTGAATGTTGAGCTTTGGTTGAGGGAGTTCTTCCCGGATGATGAAGGGTCTATAAAGTCTGTAATGCCCCCCACTTCGCCAAGGCTTCGCGGGGCAAGGGGGAAACCGACTGATATAAAGGTCGGAGAGAAAACTTTCAGCAGGCACTTGATTAGAACAGACGTTTTCCAAAAGGATGATGATTTTGTATCGAAAATCTCAAACTATGCATACGACAGTTTGTCATCATCGTCCCGTGTCGGAGCACGAGATAAACTCCAGCGTGGATCCAGAAGTGAATTCTTCTTGGTTGTTTCCGAGAAAATAATTGCAATCTCTCAAGGCAGATCGTACTTCATATGGGACATCAAGGCAGGAATATGGGCGAAGATTCTCTCAAAGCACGTAACAAAGACTCCGAACGGAATTGGACTGGGTAGTCAATGGACTATGCAGTTGGCAATTCAGGAAATTGGTTTACCTAAGGTTCTGCTGGCATCTCTAGCCGCCGCCGTAACCAAGCCCTTAGGAATCAAAGGAGTGTTTTATAACATTGTCGGAGAAGCCGGGAGAGCGATCGATGGACCGACCGAGTACTCACTTTACCCATCGAATGTTTCGGCAAAGTTAGCGCCAAAGAACCCAAAACAGGCAGCTCAGGATATAGAAGAAAAGCTTAGAGAAAATCTTAAGCTTTCTGATGAAAAATGGTTTCAAGGAGTCGTAATCATAGACGCAAACGATATTGGAAGAAACATACTTGCGAACACAACCGCAGTTTCTGACGAAACAGTTAAAGAAATATTCCGAGACAACCCAATGGGCCAAGGCACGGAGCAAACTCCCATAACGATTGTTTCGATTAATTAAATAAATTAAACAAACAAAGATGGCCCTTTACAACAGCTAAATATTTGCTACAATGCAATTTAGTCAAAAGAAAGAGCGCGAGATACAGTAGGTAGAAGAATATTTACCCTCCTCAATGTACCAGTTAGTCCTAATGTTTATATGAGAGCTGGAGACCATGTGATTCTTCCCGTAGGTACCAACAGACACGAGGTAATTACGGCAACAAAGCAGGGATTTCGCGTAGATGAAGTAAATCCATATGAACATTTTACAGATCGAGACCTACCTAATATACAGTTGCGAAGAATAGAAATGCCGAGCAATAATTTGCCGAATGCGCCTAAGGAAAATCCTGGCGCACCAATACCACAGACAAAACCAATAATACCACAGACAAAAACGACGCTTGCCGAACACGCAGATACTTTAAAAAAAGAAGACAGGGTTTCTAGGAGTAGTCCAAATATTCATTGCAGTACAAACTCCCTAAATGCCCTACTCCGAATCTCTCCGATTCTTTGGAATCCCGATAAAACAAACAAGAGAATTAACAGAAGGATCAACTGTGTCACATTTAAGGAACCTTGATAGCAAATTCCAGTTTCGAAAAAAAAGAACCAGCTTTAGTGCTATCGAAACGAACAGAAGTTTTGGTTAAAGAAGGTCTACTTCACGTAACATCTGTAGGATATTTGTACATCTCAGGAAATAAATACTATATAGAGGAGAGTGGATTTAGAATAATAGGACCAGGAGACAGGTCTATTCGAGTTAGAGCTCTCATCCCAGGGTTCGCTCGTGTGTACAAACACATAGAATAGAAAGATTCCTAATAAGAAGAACTATGCTTCTGACATTCTACTTTAATTATTTAAATAATTAAAGTAGAATACAGCCATGCCAATAACTGAGCAAGCAAGATTTTTAGGCATTATACCGCTTTCAAGAAAAAGGATTATTGAGGATGACCATAGAGAAGAAGTACGAATCGATTTAATCTGCTTTCGCAACATAACTTACCTTCTTATATAATGAGGTCATGAAAAAGGCACTCAAAACTGAAGAAATAGAAAAGCTAGCAAAACTCTCCAACCTTGTTTTGAGTGATGCTGAAAAGAAGAAAATAGCCTCGCAGTTTGGAGAAACTCTCGAGTATGTAGACAATCTAAACGATCTCGATACCTCAAAAGTTAGCAGCTTAACAAATGTCACAGGCCAAGAGAACAAGTTCTTTGAGGATGGAGTAGAGAATAGGCGACTACTGAGACAGGATGAGGCCATCGGCAATGCTAAAAATAAGAAGGATGGATTATTCGTTGTTCCTAAGATTTTCAAATAATGAACATTTTGGGGAAGTCTCTACTGGAATTAAGGCAGATGGTTGAGAAGAAAGAGATTTCGACCGAAGAGCTTTGGAAATACTTTTTAGGAAGAGTAGAGAAGTACGAAAAGGATTTACACTGCTTCGTTACCAAACCAGAAGCCGACCCTTCGGCTAGGCTCAGGGTAAAAGGGTTCCCTATCGCCATCAAGGACAACTTCAGCACTAAGGGAATAAGAACCACTGCGTCAACTAAAATATTAGAGAACTACGTCCCACCATTTAACTCAACTGTCGTGCAGAAACTGCTAGACAATAATTTCGGAGTATTTGGAAAGACTAACATGGACGCTTGGGCGCACGGTTCCTCTACCGAGACCTCAGACTTTGGTCCGACGAACAATCCTTGGGACATAACCAGAGCTCCTGGAGGTTCTTCTGGTGGATCGGCAGCCGCAACAGCAGCCTATTTGGTCCCTGCGGCAATTGGATCAGAAACAGCAGGATCAATTCGACAGCCAGCAGCATGGTGCGGACTTGTTGGAATGAAACCAACCTACGGGCGAGTTTCAAGATATGGAGTTATCCCAATGGGTTCATCATGGGACTGCCCCGGACCAATAACAAGAACTGTCGAGGACGCAGCCTATTTGTTAGAAATAATTCAGGGAGAAGATATGTACGATGCAACAACGTTGCCCGGTCCCGATACTCGATACACGATACATGATACACGGGCAATGAAGATCGGCGTTTGTAAGGACTATCTGGAAAACATAGACCCCGATATAATAAAAAGATTTGAGGAAACCTTAGAAATACTAAAAAAACTAGGACACGAAATAGTCCCAGTTAGCTTAATTTCACCAAAGTACTCGGTCTCCGTCTATATGATTTTGCAGCGGTCCGAAGTTTCTTCAAACTTAAACGACTATAGCTCCGTTAGATACGGAAATAACAGAACTCATTTTGGTGAAGAGGCTAAGAGAAGAATTATGTTAGGGACGCATAGCCTTTCTCATGGCTACTACGACGCATTTTACAAAAAGGCCGAGAAGGTGCGACAGCTCATAATTCAGGACTTTGACAAAGTGTTTAAAACCGTGGATTTGATTATCGCTCCCACTACCCCATCGACCGCGATTAAGAAAGGGGAGTTCGAGAAATATCCGTTCTTCGGTGAGATGATGGATATACTCAATGAGCCAGCAGCAGCGGCAGGAATTCCTGCAATTAGCATTCCGATGGGACTGGACAGTAATAAACTCCCGATTGGACTTTCATTCATGGGAGGAAGACTAGAGGAAGAAAAAGTACTGTCAGTCGCCTACCAACTTGAAAAAGAAACTAATTTTATGGATGTACGAGAAAAACTTCTGGAACAATATAAAGATTAATAATTTACTATGAAACGAGTAAAACGAGTTTAGCGAGTTTGTTTGTGGGTTAAATATTAAATAGTTAATAAAACAATCAACCCCGATTTAATCGGGGTCAACCCGTTTCACCCGTTTTACCCGAAATGAATAATATGAACAGTTATACACCAGTAATAGGTCTCGAGATCCATGTCGAGCTTAAGACAAGGAGCAAAATGTTTTGTCAGTGCTCTGCCGATTATTTTGGAAAAAAGCCCAACACCAATACCTGTCCAGTTTGTCTGGCATTACCAGGAGCTCTTCCGGTGCCAAACAGAAAGGCATTGGAGTGGTGTATCAAAATTGGGAAGGCTCTTAACTGCAAAATAAACCTAAAGACCAAGTTCGACAGAAAGCACTACTTTTATCCAGATCTGCCAAAGGGCTTTCAGATAAGTCAGTACGATGAACCAGTAGCGATCGCTGGATCGCTAGAAATCAGTGGTCAGCAGTCCCCACTTCGCCAAGGCTCCGAGGGGCAAGCAGAAGTCAGAAAATATGGAATAACGAGAGTTCATATGGAGGAGGATACGGGTAAATTAATTCATTCGGGAGAAGAATCCTTGGTGGACTTCAATCGATCAGGAGTCCCGTTAGTCGAGATCGTGACTGAACCAGATTTCAGTAACTCAGATGAAGTCAAAGAGTTCCTGCAGGAGTTACACACAATCATTCGTTACCTTGAGGTATCCGATGCAGACATGGAAAAAGGCTCTATGAGAATGGAGCCGAATATATCTTTACGAGCTGTCAGTGGTCAGCAGTCCCCACTTCGCCAAGGCTCCGAGGGGCAAGCAGAGGTCAGAAAATTGCCAAATTATAAAGTTGAGGTAAAGAATATTAATTCTTTTAACTTCGTAAAGCGGGCAATTGATTTCGAAATCAAACGGCAAACAGAGCTACTTGAAAAAGGAGAGACGCCAGCACAGGAAACTCGAGGGTATGATGAAAAAACAATGAAAACAGTTGGTCAGAGATCCAAAGAAGAGGCTCACGATTACCGCTACTTCCCAGAACCAGACATCCCTCCAATGACGTTTACACAGAGCTATATAGATTCTATCCAACTTCCGGAGTTACCAGAGAAAAAAATTCAAAGATACATCGCCGATTTCCAGGTAGATCCGCGAACTGCATTTACTTTGAGCAGGAGCATTGAAGCTTCTGGGGTTTTTGAAAAAATTGTGGTCGCACCAGAAATGTTAGAAGTTCCAAATCTAACAGCCGGAACAGCAAATTTGATAGTAAATAAAAAAATCGACTACAAGAACCCCTTGGAAGCAAATAAAAAATTAATAAAAACAATGCTTACGCCAGTTAAGACGGATGTGCATACATTGAAAACTACCATAGACTCTATTCTCAAGCAAAATCCCGATGCAGTCTCGAACTTTAAAGCTGGGAAGACGAGCGTTCTAATGTTCCTAGTAGGTCAGGTTATGAAAGAAATGAAGGGTCAAGCAAATGCTTCTTTGGTTAAGGAAGAACTTTTAAAATCAATGAAATAATGGTAACGTTACACGTTACGCGATTCGCGCTACACGATTTATGAGCTTCGTCCATTTACACTGCCACTCAGAATACTCCCTTCTTGATGGTATGGCTCGCATGGATGACGTCATTGCTAAAGCAAAAAAGAATAACATGCCAGCGGTAGCGATTACAGATCACGGCAATCTCTATGGAGCATTCCAGTTTTACTTGCGTGCCAAGGAAGCCGGAATCAAACCAATAATTGGTGTTGAAGCCTACAAAGCAAAAAGATCGCGTCACGACAAAGAGTCCGGTATGGACCGTGACCAGAATCACTTGGTGCTACTGGCAAAAAACTATACAGGTTACCAAAACTTAATGAAGCTGGTAACAACCGCAAACCTCGAAGGGTTCTACTATAAACCTCGAATAGATTTTGAGCTGCTGGAAAAATACAGTGAGGGACTAATCTGTCTTTCTGGATGTCTTGGTGGAGAAATTCCAGAACTTATCCTTCTAAATGATGTTAAAAAGGCGGAGGAGGTTCTTAAAAAATATCTCCACATTTTCAAGGGTAACTTTTACCTAGAGATGCAGCGACATCCTGGTGTGCCAGAAAACGATGTTGTAAACAAGGAACTTCTGCGGATGTCGCGAGAGTTTAGTATTCCAATCGTTGCAACCAACGACGTACATTATCTAGAAAAAGATGATGCTTATGCGCAGGAAGTACTACTTTGCATTCAAACAGCACGTTCAATCCAAGAACAAAATCGGCCGCTAAGCATGATTAACACGCCCGACTACTACTTCAAAACGCCTGAGGAGATGAAGGCGACGTTTATCGACCTGCCCGAGGCAATCGATAACACCGTAAAGATAGCGGAACTGTGTAACCTAGAGATTCCTTACGGAAAATTAATCATCCCAACCTATCCTATCACAACGGGCCAAACACCAGAGGATTTTCTAAAGGAGCTTACCTTAAACAGCATTGACCGAGTTAAGGCAAATGATCAGACAGAGGTTCTTAAGCGAATTAACTACGAACTAGGAGTCATTAATCAGAAAGGGTTCGCTAATTATTTCTTAGTTGTAGCGGACTTTGTAAACTGGGCGAAAAAACAAGGAATTGCTGTGGGACCCGGAAGAGGTTCGGCTGCGGGTTCTTTAGTTTCTTACTGTCTTAGAATTACGGATATTAATCCGCTTGAATATAATCTCCCGTTTGAGAGGTTTTTAAACCCAGACAGACCATCTCCCCCAGATATCGATATTGACTTTGCCGATCGCAGACGAGATGAAGTCATTCAGTATGTACGTAAGCGCTATGGTGACGATAAAGTGGCTCAGATCATAACCTTTGGAACATTAGAGTCAAGAATGGCAATTCGAGATGTAGCTCGAGCACTTGGACATTCATACGGCACAGCGGATAGGATCGCAAAAATGGTACCTCCTCCAAAGCAGGGGTTTCATCTCAAACTAAAGCAGGCGATAGAAGAAACCGCTGAGCTAAAGTTGGCCTATACGACAGAACCCGATACCAAGAAGATACTTGATATAGCTCAAAGACTGGAAAGTCTCCCACGCCATGCATCGGTACACGCAGCCGGAGTCATTATTTCTGATAAACCTTTGGTGGAGTACGTTCCTCTTCAGCGAGAACCTAAGGAGGAAAAAATAATTACGCAGTTTGATATGTATGATCTGGATCTGAACGCTGTGTCTGACAACAAGGCTCTTGGTCTTATGAAAATGGACTTTCTCGGGCTACGCAATCTGACAATTCTAGAAGATGCAATTAAGCACGTACAGGAGTCGACAGGAACTCTAATCGACATTCATGAGGTACCGGTCGATGACAAAAAAACCTATGAGCTAATAAGTCGAGGGGACACCATCGGAGTTTTTCAGCTAGAGTCTGCTGGAATGAGGCGATTAGCAAAAGATCTAAAACCCGAAAAGATCAGCGACATCATCGCGATGGTTGCGCTTTTTAGGCCAGGACCTATGGATCTTATTCCCTCCTTCATACAAGGCAAGGCTAACCCTAAATCCGTGAGATACCCACACAAGGACCTCAAACCTGTACTTGAGGAGACATACGGTATCTTAGTGTTTCAGGAGCAGGTTATGAACATCGCTACCACTCTGGCAGGATTTACCATGAGCGAGGCGGATCTTCTTAGAATGGCTGTAGGAAAAAAGAAAAAGGCACTGATGGAAAAAGGTAGAAAGAACTTTATAGATGGTTGTGTACGAAATGGGTACACGAAAGTTCTGGCGGACAAAATTTTTGGCTTTATTGAGAAGTTTGCTGCGTATGGCTTTAACAAAGCTCATGCTGCTTCTTACGCACTTATTGCCTACTGGACCGCCTACATGAAGGCGAACTATCCGGTCGAGTTCATGACATCCCTTCTCACCGCCGAACTTCAAGGAGTGGCTGGTCCAATGAGAGAGATCAAGATGGCTCAGACACTTGAAGAGTGTAAAAAAATGGAGATAGTTGT
>Ga0163153_10008159_pt1 | contig 10998 bp, 13 predicted proteins | sample OliLakLV19MP6IB1_FD_148629 | JGI IMG/M metagenome (GOLD analysis project Ga0163153, IMG submission 148629) | Freshwater microbial mat bacterial communities from Lake Vanda, McMurdo Dry Valleys, Antarctica - Oligotrophic Lake LV.19.MP6.IB-1 | ecosystem: Environmental > Aquatic > Freshwater >... | reverse complement strand
CTGCCGACTCAGCGCTACGAATCACAGCTTCGGTGTCCGCCAGTTGTGCTGGGGTCACCGGGGGACCACTCGAAGCACAGCCCAATGCAATGCTTGATACTGCGATGACCAGGGTTGGCCAGATGACGTTCTTCATGGGAAACTCCTTTTCGTCTTATACAATTTCACAGGGCCCAAACCACACTTGCGAGTCTTCTTACTATTCCAAGCATCTGGACAGACACTATCAATGGCATCTGAATGCACCGACCTAGCCCTGTTGCTTCGCTGGTTCAGCGGGTCAGCCTGGGAAAAGTCCACCGGCTGGGCAGCGTGCGCGCGTCCCCATACGAACAACATACCCCCAACCTTCAGCGCTTCTCCCCCGGCGCATCACGCAGCAATCAAACGCTTACACCCACGATGATCCCGGGTATGTCCTCGATAGGGCCAACTCGGCGTTTCGCTCCGATGCGTGAGGACCACCGAATCGATGACGTCGCCACAATTGACACAACGCCTTCATGCGGCCTCCTTCGGGCCATCGTTCCCAGGCGGTTGAGACCAGCGACTTTTGAGATAGACACCGAACCCCTTCAGATTCATGAAGTGATCAGTCGAAGTGCAGTGCCAGACCACGGTTCCTTTGGCAACACCCTAATTGACCGAGACTTCATTCGGCGGGGTAACGCAAATGGTGACTTCCGTCTCCACGAGAACCATCCGTTTCGATTCGACGAAGACGACCTCACCGGTGACATGAGGGCTCATTCCTTCGTAGCGACCACCGTCCGGTCCCCAGAATGTCACCGGAATATGATTCGTGCCATTGACAGCGCGGCGGACCTCTCTGGACGATCTGTTCTTCCGCGCATCGTTCATGGCGTCGACCTTGGTCTTTATCAGCGCACGACCCCTCCCTTGGTTTGCTGCGCGCCCCTGAAGCTTCCTACCGTTACGAGACCTGTTTGTTCCCACTTCAGTCAGCATCATACGCGCCTCGCCTTTGCTGCCGATAATTTATATATGACCATAAACCCACAAATGACTGATTGGTCATTTTACATCGGCGATTTCCCCTTGTCAAATCTTTTATATCAAAACGGGTCATTGATGAATGATCCTTGCCAAAGATACGCCGAACCTGGGCACGACGAACTCCCTATGACGCCTGAGCAGAAGCAATTTGATACCACTGCGCGGGGCTGGATGGTGAGGGATGATGGTAGAGGAGAGAAGCGCGGGGAATCAATAACAGACGGTGACGAGTCACCGAGTGAGTACTTCAAACGGGGTCAGATCCAAGGAGCTATCGCCATTCATCAGCCTTCGCGTCATGGGCCTCCTCCTTCCGACCCATCACCGCACATCCCAACTTACTATCCAATGGTGTCGTTTTCGAGGGGCAGATCAATCCTACAAAGGCAAGGGAGGAGATCTGTCTACAAAGGGTGTCGGACTCTCGTGCGCTAAGGTGGCGTCATATCAGCGGGTGAGAGGAGGTGCAGACATGGTCATAAACCAGATGGTTCATGGACGGGGGAGGGGAAAGGCGCGTGCACGGGACCCAGCACATTGCGAGCACAGCGCACGGTAATGCGGATCGTATCTCCAATAACAATGAGAGGTTTATTCACCGACCTGTGGGGGGGCAACCCGCGTGTGATGTGTTCACACTGGATGTGTTCACCATTTCGCCAAGGTGCGTCTCCGTTACGCAACCACACTCCATCCAACTTGGGAATTTGGTAGCTTCGCGGTAGCCGGCCGCGCTAGGCCATTGAATGTGCACGGCGATTCGTCCGGCCCGCGAATACGCAATCAAAAACCGAGAGGGTCCAACGTTCAATGGTCATGAATTTCCTCCTTTCTCGCGCGCGTAAGCCCACGCGCGAGAGCGCTGCCCACGGTGCCATCACCGATGATTCCGATGTTGCTCGTCGCCAGGATGCGTCTCCTTTTCCGATGCTCCGCCGCCCACTCGCTGAACGGGCCTCTTCCGACCAAGCGTGCCCGGTGATTCCCGCCGCGTGCGCGCGCATGCAAGAGCACTCCCTCGTCCCACGTCGCGACCGAAATGCTACGCCACAACGCGGTTGCGACGTCAGCGTGTCCGTGCGCCGCGCAGGCGCAGCGCGTTGGTGACGACCGACGCGGAGCTCAGGCTCATGGCCAGTGCGGCAACCATGGGAGAGAGTAGCCACCCGGTGAACGGATAGAGCACACCAGCGGCCAGCGGCACGCCGAGCGCGTTGTAGATGAAGGCGAAGCCGAGGTTCTGCTTCATGTTGGCGACGGTGGCTTCGGAGAGCGCCCGAGCCTGCGCGATGCCCCGCAGATCGCCCTTCACCAGCGTAACCTGGGCGCTGTTCATGGCGACGTCCGTGCCGGTGCCCATGGCGACGCCTACATCGGCCTTCGCCAAGGCGGGCGCGTCGTTGATCCCGTCACCGGCCATGGCGACGACGTGGCCCTCCTGCTGCAAGCGTTCCACGAGCATGAGCTTGTCCGCCGGCTTCACCTCGCCATGCACCTCGTCAATGCCGAGACGGCTGGCGACCGCGCGAGCGGTGGTCAGCCCGTCGCCAGTGGCCATCACCACGCGCAGGCCTGCGCCTTTCAGCGTCGCCAGGGCTTCCGGTGTGCTGGCCTTGATCGGGTCCGACACCGCCAAGAGACCCATCAAGCGGCCATCGACCGCCAGATACATCACGCTGGCACCCCCGGCGCGCAGACCTTCTGCCTGGGCGGTCAGGCTGTCCACTGCGACGCCGAGCTGGTTCATGAGCGTCGTGTTGCCGAGCGCAAGCTCGCGGCCCACTACCCGTCCGCGCACTCCGATGCCCGAGCCCGACTCGAACGTCTCGGGCTTGTCGAGCGCGAGACCGCGCTCGCGGGCAGCGCGGACGATGGCGTCTGCGAGCGGATGCTCGCTGCCCTGGTCCAAGCTCGCCGCCAGCCGCAGAACCTCGTCTGCTTGCACCCCATCAATGGGCACGGCGCGGTCGAAGGCGGGCTTGCCTTCGGTGAGCGTGCCGGTCTTGTCGACAATCAGAGTGTCAACTGTGCGAAAGCGCTCGATGGCGGCGGCATCGCGGAACAGCACGCCCTGGGTCGCCGCCTTGCCGGTCGCCACCATGATCGACATGGGTGTCGCCAGTCCGAGGGCACAGGGGCACGCGATGATGAGCACCGCCACGGCGTTGACCAGGCCATAGACCCAGCTCGGCTCGGGTCCCAGGAAACCCCAGACGAAGAAGGTGGCCAGGGCGATGGCGACCACCGCCAACACAAACCAGCCGGCGACCGTATCCGCCATGCGCTGCATCGGCGCCTTGGAGCGCTGTGCCTGCGCGACCATCTGTACGATCTGCGCGAGCATCGTCTGTGCGCCGACGCGTTCGGAGCGCATGACGAGCGCCCCGTTGGTGTTGAGCGTGGCGCCGATGAGCTTGTCGCCCGGGCCCTTACTCACGGGGAGTGATTCGCCGGTCAGCATCGATTCGTCCACCGCGCTCTTGCCCTCGATCACCACGCCGTCCACGGGCACCTTCTCGCCGGGCCGGACACGCAACGAATCGCCGATGTGAACATGGGAAAGCGCGACGTCCTCCTCGGTGCCGTCCACCTTGATGCGGCGCGCGGTCTTCGGCGCGAGGCCGAGCAGCGACTTGATGGCGGCCGACGTCTGCGAGCGCGCCGTCAGCTCAAGGAGCTGCCCCAGCAGGGTCAGCGAGATGATGACGACCGCGGCCTCGAAGTACACAGACACCCGTCCCATCGAGACGAACGAGTCCGGGAACACACCGGGCGCGACAGTCGCGACGACGCTGTACACGAACGCCGAGCCGGTTCCGATTCCGATCAGCGTCCACATGTTGGGGCTGCGGTTGGCGATCGACTGGGCGCCGCGCACGAAGAACGGCCACCCAGCCCACAGCACGACCGGCACCGACAAGACGAGCTCAATCCAGCTCTGCGTCGCCATGTCGAACCACCCGAGCTGATGGCCGAACATCGCCAGCACGGTGACGATGACCGTGGGGGGAAGGGTCCACCAGAAGCGCCGCCGAAAGTCCGACAGCTCGGGACTCTCTTCGTCCTCGACGCTCGGCAGCTCGGGCTCGAGTGCCATCCCGCATTTCAGGCAGGTTCCCGGGCGGTCCTGCCGGACCTCCGGATGCATCGGGCAGATATAGACGGTGGCCGCTTGCGCGGGGATGGGCGCCGGTGCCGATGCGGGCGCAACGTACGTGAGCGGCTCCGCAGCGAATTTCGCCCTGCACGTCTCGCTACAGAAGAAGTAGGTGCGGCCCTTGTGCTGGTGCCGATGCGGCGAATCCTCCGTGACCGTCATGCCACACACGGGATCCTTCAGCGGCGTCGCTACCGATGCTGACGGCGCAGAGTGCCCGGTTCGATGGGGGTGCTCGTCCTGGTTCATGGGGTCGACTCCGGAAAGACGGTATTGTCAACGTAACCGGCTGCACGCACAAGGGAACGGATGTATCGAGCAGTAACACCATCCCTTAGGCACACACCGCGTCCGTCCACATCTGAAATGCCTGCGTTCGTCAGCACCGGTCGTTGACCGTCTGGATCAAATGACGGCCGAGGCGAAACACATTCTGGGTGAGGCCGTACAGCGGCAGAAACCGTTGCGCGTGCGTGGAGGAAGCAACGCCGCGCAGATGATATGCTGGTTGCCGAGTCGGTTGGTGCGAGACTGCGGCGCGGTGATGCGCGCAGAGAGGATTGAGGTGTTCGACAGTGGGCATGACTGTGCGATGAGCCGCCTCATAGCGTTTGAGTGTATCGGTCATCATCCAGCGCGGCGCACGGCCGTGGCCTTTGAGTAACGGACGAACGACGCGTCCCGCCGCTGCTTGATTCCGCCGGCGCAGCACTCAGCTAGCAATGGTATCACCGTCTTGGTCGACGGTTCGCCACAGATACTGCGGTGTGCCTTGCATGGTCACACCCACGTCGTCGAGGTACCAGGTGTCACCGAGACGACCGTGGCGCTGTTTCCGTGTGCGAGCCTAGGCTGGCCCAAACGTCTGACACCCCTGGCGAAGTGTTTTATCAGTCCCCGTGACTCCACGTTCAGCGAAGAGGTCTTCGACTTCACGGACGTTCACGCAAATTCGATGAGAGCGCCAGATGGCGTGGCTGATGATTGCTGAGGGAACGCGATGGCGTTGGTCGTGGGGTGTTGTGGTGTTCATGCTGCCCAGTCTGCCAAATGGGAGTTAAATTGACAATACCCGAAAAAGGAACTGACGAGCCTAGGCGAGAAGGTCCTGGCGTGCCCCTTCAAAGATGGCCCGCACAGCCGGGTGCGTGAGCCGCCGTTCCACTGTGATGGCATAAAAACGCTGTTTCACGGACTCCACTCGACTCACCACCTGTACCTGATATTGGCGGCAGATTTCCTTTTCTAGCACGGTGGGGCCTGGAAACAGCCCGTGTCCCTCCTGGCCGAACGCCTTCAAAGTTGCGCTGTCTTCGAACTCGCCCACGATGGTGGGGTGAATGTCATTCCGGACAAACCAGTCATCCAATAAGCGCCGCAGCATGGCGTTGGTGGTGGGCAACAGCAGCGGAGCACTTTCCAAGGAGCGTGGAAAGTTTCGGCGATACCGCGCCGCCAATTTCGCCGGGGCGAAGAGCGTCACGCCCGACTCTCCCATTAAATGGTTATAGGCCTGCACCTTGATGGTCGGAGGCGCGGGGGTGTCGGCGATGACAAGATCCAGTCCATGAATCGCCAGATCGGCCAACAAGCGGTCCAGCTTGTCTTCCCAGCACACGAGGCGCGTGGCGGAGGCGAGACTGAACGCGGGCTTCAGCAGCTGGGACGCGAGCAGCTTCGGTACGGCGTCGGCGATGCCAACGACCAATCGTATGGGTTTCCCACTGGCACGTCCCTTCACCGTGTTCATTAGATCTCGCCCCAGCGAGAAGATGTCCTCGGCGTAGTTGAACACGACACGGCCCATCTCCGTCAACACCAGGTATCTGCCTGCCCGCACAAACAGTTGTTCACCCAGCGTGTCTTCCAGCACCCGGATCTGCGCGCTGATCGTCGGCTGAGTGAGGCGCAACTCCTTGCAGGCCTTCGCCACGGTTCCGTGTTTGGCAACCGACCAAAAATACAAGAGGTGGTGATAGTTCAACCATTCCATGGCGTGGAGTATACATCGAAATAAACGATGTATCTAGGTTGATTTATCTATTTTTCAATTGATCGATCCGTTGTTATCATATCTTCGAGAAGAGAACCAAGGACCGAACTGGAGGTGCCAACATGGTCACTCTACAGATACTGCGGGCAATGTCGGTACCGGTGCTGGGCGTTGTCCTCTTTGTTACGCCCGCGTGGGCCGAGTTAGAGCATCGAGCTGGCGTTCCGCCCCTGCATGGCCCCCAGCCTGGGGGCGTGCATGAAAGACAACCCCATGGGACGGGCTCGATAACCACTCATCGTGGCGGTCTGTCGCGAGATTCACATACAGGCAGGGGCCTTAATTCGAAGAGCGTTGGGGGGAGAGTGGGCGGGTCCCGCACCACCACCAGCTCGCACGGAGCTGCTATCAACGTCAGTCCTGGTGAAATTCCAACGCATGATGCCAGAGATGCAGGCATGCCGGTATGGCGCTGGTAAAGACGGTCGTTGTGGAGTGCGCCTGGGTGTCGGGTTGCCAACGGACACGGTTCGATGGTCGGAAGAACAGAAAGGAGCATTAACATGGGAGACGCATCTCGACAGAGCGACGTTGCCCGCCGAATACTCGCGGTGCTCACCGATCAATCCGGTCTTTTTCTGGAACAGATTCTCGAGTATTGTCCGGATCTCACTTGGAATCAGGTCTTCGCCGTGGTGGACCATCTGAGTCGGACTGGAGACATTCGCTTGACTGCCAAGGGCGCAGGCAGATACCGCGTGGATGTGTAAACTGCTCCGCACCTGCGGGAAATCCATGAATAGCCCGGTGTCTGTCCGGTTCGTTCATCTGATCGCTCGTTGCCTCAGGCATCCATCAACGAGCGAACTGCGCTGTTGGTGCGAGTGCCTCTGCACGAATGTGTGTATTCGCACGGGGCCGTTCAAGGGCGGGTCTGCTGTGTGGCGAGCCCGATGACAGTTCTCCCGTCCTTTTCTCTTTAACGATGCCGCATTGGTGCACGGAGGCATGACGCAGGATGCGCAGCCCTCTTCGTGCCTCATGAAGAAACAGGAGGAAGTTGTTGAGCCCCATGACACAGGCGAACGACAGGCCGACGCCTTCTACCAACATGCATCGGATAGAGCGGTACTCTTCTGTATCCCTCTCACGCCGATCCTGGACTCCGATACCTGGGACCAGATTGCGCGCCAGTACATGATCAGGCTGTCCGACGAGGACCTCAATGATCCGGTGGTACTGGGCCGCTGCGCGGCCCTTACGGGGTTGTCGCCGGAGGCCTTTTGCAGCCGGTTTCAGTCTGTCGGTTCGAACGTAAAGGGAATTCAATCGTAAGGAGGCGCAACATGAAAGTGCTCGTGGCGACGGATGGATCAAAGTATGGACGATGGGCGCTGAATTGGGTGGCCAAGCTGCCCTTTGTCGAGCCGCCACGGGTGACGGCGTTGCATGTGCTCGATAGCGCCGCGCTCCGTGGGCCGTTTCGGACGAAGCCAGAGATTCAGCGCGTGGAAGCACGCTCGGCAAGAATCGTCAAGAAGGCCAAACAGCAGTTGGCCGCGCTGAAGCTCAAGGGTACGGTACGCAAGGAGCAAGGGGCGATCGCCCCGACGATCTTGAAACGCGCGCCCAAACGGAACGGGCTCCTGGTAGTGGGCAGCAAAGGCCTTGATGCCCTCGACCGCTTCACGCTCGGCAGTGTGTCGACGAAACTCATCCAGCATGCCACCTGCCCGGTGCTCGTCGTCAAGGCCGCCGCGGCGCCGCTGCGGCGGATTACCTTGGCGACCGATGGGTCGGCCGGATCGGACGAAGCACTGGAGTTTGTGCTGACCAGGTTTCAGCCGAATCGTTCAAGCGGCAAGGGCGGGCGGCTACCGATTCATGTGAGTGTGGTCTATGTGGTCACGCCCAGTCCTTTGGCCCCTATCACGATCGGACGGACGATACCGTGGGTCAAGAACCGGGCGCAGAAGAAGGAGTCAGGGCTCAGGTTGGTCGAACAGAGGGTGCGGAAACTGATCGAGGCGGGATTTACGGCCGAGCCGGTGTGTCAGTCTGGGAATCGCGCTCAAGAGATTATGAATGTGGCCGCCAAGCACCAGGCCGATCTGATTGTGATGGGGGCTAAAGGGCTGGGCGCCATTGACCGGTTTCTCCTCGGGAGTGTTTCGACGCGGGTGGTGGAGCAGGCGAACTGTTCCGTGCTCGTCGTTCGCTGACAGCGCGAGAACGACCGGGGAGTACCGGGCAGTTGTTTTTGTAACCGAGGCCGAGAGAGGCGTACTGATGAGCCGAACGCAATCTGCGTTTGCAGGGGCAACCGGGCAGCACACCTGCCCACGCTGTAACGGGTTCATGGTGCCAGCTGAGAGCCTCGAAGAAAGCCGGGTGCTCTCATGGCGCTGTGTGAACTGCGGCGAGTGGGTCGATCCCACGGTGATAGTCAACCGACGAGTCGGACCAGAAGGAACCGTGGCCGTGACGCGGTCCCGGCGTCGATACCAACGAGTGGACGGCCAACTCCAGTCACAGTTCGGTGATTAGACACAACAGACCGGCGGAAGTGTCGGGGAAAGGACGACGATCATAACCGATCAAAGAGATACGGGCAGGATGGTGTGGTCCATCGTGTTGGCCGGCGGGGAAGGGGAACGGGTCAAGCCCCTGGTGCCGCGATGGTTGGGCCGGTCTCGACCGAAGCAATATTGCACTTTCGTCGGGACCCGATCGAGGTTTCAACACACGGTGGACCGTGCGACGCAGCTCTCGTCGGCGGACCGCGCCGTCGTTGTCGCGGCACGCCACCATCGGCCCGATGGGGAATCCCCGTTGCGCGGCCGACCGATCGGCTGGGATCGTCGGAGAAGCTGCGGATCGGCCAGCGGACGTTCGTCATCGGAAATCCCTACGGCCTTGGGTTCGGATTGAGCACGGGCATCATCAGCGGCATCGATCGGACGCCGCCGACCCTGGACTTTATGATGCCGCGCGTCTCGCTGTTGCACACGACGGCACCGATCAATCCCGGCGACAGCGGCGGATCGCTGGTGGACTCGAACGGTCATGTCGCTGGCATCACGACCGCCCTGCTTGCGAGCACTCAGCACATCGGGTTCGCCATCCCGATCAACCTCGTGAAAGAGGTCGTGACGGAATTGAAGGCCACCGGGCGGGTTCAACGTCCCTGGATAGGCGTGGCCGGCAAATTCACCACCGGCGACATTCGCGAGTTATTCGTGGTGCCATTGACCGACGGTCTACTGGTGGAGACGGTGGCACCGGACAGCCCGGCGTCCCATGCCGGACTGCAGGCCGGCACGGTGGAGGTTGTGGTTTCAGGCTAGCCCTGGATGATGGGAGGCGATATCATCGTGGCCATCAAAGGCACACCCGTGCATGCCGTGCGGGACTTCCTGACGGTGTTGAAGACGCTGCGGATTGGCGAAACCATCGACATGGAGTGTCTCCGGGATCGCACCCGGCAAACCATGTCGTTGATCGTGAGCAAACGGCCTCAAGAACCGTCGGCTCCGTCCGAACGATCCGCCTGGCTTCAAGCCCCTGCACAGCCATCTCCTGGCCGGACCGGTCGGCCGTCGTTCGGGGGAGGGCAGGTTGAATGGACAGGGCCGAGCATGGATCCGACTGACGGGAGGGACGCCCGATGAACGTACTGGTTGAGGACCGCCCGCGAGGCATCGGACAGATATTTCATCCCACCGATTTTTCGGCGCCGAGCATGACGGCGTTTGCCCACGCGCTCAAACTGAGCTTGGGGCTGGGATCCGAACTGACCATCATGCATATCGATCCCACACAGGCAGATCCTGACTATGAGGACTTTCCCAGGGTGCGGGCCACATTGGTCCAGTGGGGCCTGTTGCCGCCGGGTGCTTCCAAAAATGATCTGTTGACGCTGGGTCTGCACGTCCAAAAGATTCGGGCGCTCGCTGAGGATCCCGTCGCGTCGGTTGTGCGCTGGCTCCGGCGCCAACCAGCCGACCTGATGGTCCTCGCCGCGCATGAGCACGACCAACTCGCATCCTGGTTTCATCATCCGGCGGCTCACATGGTCACCACAAAGTCGTGCACCATGACGTTGTTCGTGCCCCCAGAGAGCTGGGGATTCGTGTCGCTGGAAAACGGAGCCTGCAGGCTCCAGCGGGTCCTCATACCCGTCGATCACAGCCCGAGTCCGCACGAGGCTGTCGAAGCCGCCTGCCTCCTGGCGGCCGGGCTGGGCGCGCAGGAGACCGCGTTCCAGCTGTTGTACGTGGGCTCGGAGCACGACAGGCCTCTCGTGTCGACACCCCGGCGGGACGGGTGGACGTGGAGCCAGGTGTCCACCACCGGCATCGTGGCGGACGAAATCCTCGCCGCGGCGGAGGACTGGTCCGCCGATTTGATCGTGATGGGCACGCAGTGGCGGCACGGGTTTCTCGATGCGCTGTGCGGAAGTACAACCGAGCGGGTGCTGCGCCGCGCACGCATTCCGATTCTGGCTGTGCCGGTTCTATAGGCAACTCACGGAGCCAGGATGACGGATTTTCTCGCCGCCCGGTCGTTGTTCGCGATGTCGCTGGGCTGCCACATCATCTTTGCCGTGGTGGGCACAGACTCGGCGTGAACGAACGTGAACGGTGGCCTAACAGCTGGGGGCTGGTCATACCCAATGATCGCCCAGGCGATACTGAATCGTAGTGACCTGCCCCCAGTTGTTAGGCCACCGCTCAAGTTCCTTCACGCCGACACGCTGATCGGTGCAAAGGTACGAGTCTCTGGGGCGGGTGGCCGATACCCCAGCGCACTATGTGGTCGGTGCCTGTTG
>Ga0163153_10008156_pt1 | contig 11002 bp, 9 predicted proteins | sample OliLakLV19MP6IB1_FD_148629 | JGI IMG/M metagenome (GOLD analysis project Ga0163153, IMG submission 148629) | Freshwater microbial mat bacterial communities from Lake Vanda, McMurdo Dry Valleys, Antarctica - Oligotrophic Lake LV.19.MP6.IB-1 | ecosystem: Environmental > Aquatic > Freshwater > Lake... | reverse complement strand
GTATCGCAAAGTACACTCCCTGTCCAGCGCACCATGAGTTCCTGAGATTAAGAGCCAACGATGATCGAGTTGTTTGGCGTTACGCAGCACTACGGCGTGCGACCCGTCTTGCGCGAGATCACGCTGACCATCGCTGCGGGCGGAGTGACGGCCATCGTGGGCCCCAACGGAATGGGCAAGACGACACTGCTGGGGGTCATGGCGGGCGTGCTTTCGCCCCAGCAGGGCGAAGTGAGGATTAATGGACTGCGACGGCGCGGACCGGTCGACGAGGAGCTGGCAATTCGGCGGCAGGTGGCCTATCTGCCCGATCAGCCCTGGCTTCCCAAGAATCGGACGGGGCGCGAGTTTTTGTTTGGAGTCGGCAAGCTGTATGACATCGACGACGCCCGCCTGCTCGACCATGCCGAGCGGTTGCTGAGGTTGTTCCAGCTCGATCGCGAGGGGGACTGGCCGATCCGCAGTTTTTCGCACGGACAAAAGAAGAAGATCGCGCTGTCCGCGGCCTTGATTACTGATTGCCCGCTGCTCTTGCTCGACGAGCCATTTGGAGGTGGACTCGATCCGGCCGGCATTCTGGCGCTCAAGGAAGTGCTCAAGCGGCTGGCTAAGATGCCCGGACGAACGATTGTGATGACAGCGCCGGATCCGTCCCTGATCGAAGAGTTGGCCGAACACGTCCTGGTCCTGCGCGCCGGTCGCATCGCCGCGTTTGACACGCCCGACGGTCTGCGGAAACTGGCTGGAGACGGTGGGGCGCTAACGGATGTGATTGGCCGTCTGACCTTTCCTGAGGCCCGCGACGCGGTCGAGCGTTACTTTGAGCGGGGGCCATCATGAAGCTCGCCCGCCGCCTGGTTCGCTGGTTTCGGGTCGTGTCACCGCCAGCGTGGGCGGTTGTCCTCGCTCTGTTCGTCCAACTCTCGTTCGAAGCCCTGTACCGGTTCACGTTGGGGCTCAACGACGACGAAGTCGCGCGGACGCTTGGGCAGGCCAGCGACGCTACGGTCGTGGGCCTGACCTTCGCTTACGCCCTGTTTCGCGGCCTCGCCTTCCATCCAGCACTGCAAGCGGACTACCTGGCCTGGCTGGCGCTGACTCCCTGGCGTTCGCCAAAGCCCCTGCCTTTGGGGCCCGTCCACGTCCTGGCGCAGGATCTGGTCGTGCTGTGCTTGCTCGAGGTTCTCTTGCTGGACGCGCCATTTGGGTTTCGGCCGCTGCTGCCGGCGATCTTTTTCTTTGTGCTCGCCGGTTGTTGGGCCGTCTTTGTGTGGAGTACTGGCCCGCGATCCGCCGCCTACGAAGTCGGATATGCCCTGGGCGCGGCGCTATGGGTCGCGTCATTCTCCTATGTTGGGGGCGGCGCCTGCTTGGTCGTTACCTGGTTTCTGGCCTTGCATCGCTTTTTGCAGTCATTCGCGATGTTTCCCTGGGAGACTTTCCGGGCGCGGCGGCAGCGGGAACGAGAGCGGCGGTCACGCCCGCACAAGGGGCAGGGTCTCACCAGTGAGCACACGACATGGGGCTGGGCATTTGACGTGCTGAGTCCGCAGCAAATCGAGGAGTTGCCGCGCGTGGATCGGCTGATGCTCAGCGGACTGGCTGGCTGGAGCGCGTTCGCGGTCCTTTCCCATTCACAACCCAAGGTGTTCGAGCCAGCGACCTTGGTGGCGATGATCTCGCTTTGTGCCGGAGCGATGTATTGCGTGAGGCAGGTATTCCGGCATATCTGGAGCCACCTCCCGCCGATCGGTCTAGTCGGTCGCTTGTTTACAGGTCGGCTACTGATACCTTCCTACGACGTCGCCCTGCTTCCGGTCGTGTACTTCTTTGGAACGGCCGGAATCGCGAGATTCCTATTGGATAAGAATCTGGCGTGGTCCCCACAGTATGTCCTGCCGGCGGCGCTGACGGTGTTTCTGCTGCTGATGAACCTGGCCTGCCCCGACCTCGAACGGTGGCGGCTGACGTGCCAAGCCCGGCTTAGCGCGTGGAGTTACGCGGGAACAAAGAGCGAGTTCGAGCAACTTTGAAGTTCCCGTGGGCCTCATTCCAATTTGTTCACTTCCGGTGTCCATTTGGACGTCTCGAACAGCTCGACGCCAAAGCTCCGGTCGCCCAGAAACTCCTGCGCCTCCGATTCGTAGACGAAGATCGGCAGTTCCGCGCCGCTGGCCTTGTCCAGGATTCGAATTGCCGCTTCGGGAAGCTGCCCGCCGTTATTCCCAGCTGAGAAGTAGACCTCGTAAACGCCTTCGGCCAGCTCCACCTCAGCCTGATACCGATTGCCCGCGACGGGCGTGCCGAGCGAATAGCCCATACCGTTCAGCTTGAAGTCGCAGTAGCCGCGGCTGGCCTCCAAGCAATAGGTTCCTCCCTGCGGGATTACCACATGCCCGCGGGCGTGAAAGCTGGCCAGTCCCTTCGTCATGTCGCAACGCCCGTTGAAAACGCTTTGCGCGTATTCACCGAAGGCGTTCTCGCCGTTGGGGACGCTGAGCATTACGAAGGGCAAGCGGCCGTCGAGGTTGAAGTACGACCCGAGCATCCCCCGGTGTCGAGATCCGGCCAAAGCCTCAAACCGGGCTATTCCCTCGAGCGACTGCAGCAGCTTTTCTTTCGCGGCCGATTTTCGTTCCTGCGCGACGCGATCGATTTCGTCAATCTCGGCCAGGTAGGCTGCGACGGCTGTGCGGGCCGCCTCCGAGGTGAGCTCGCTGGCGACGTTTTCGGGGCGGCCTGTGTCGAAGCTCGTGGCAACGCCAGTCGGCGGTTCGAACCAAAGCAGCAGGCAGAGTGCGGCGGTGAAAATCATCCTGTTCCTCGACTTGGGTTTGGTAGTCGTGACGGCGTTGGGAATCCCCCTATTCCCCGACAATAGGACGACGCGGCCAGCCCTTTCGTTCCGTCACATCGTGCCGGCCAGGGGAGTTTGTAGCGAGGAAACTGACCGCCGACACCTGATTCAAGAGAGGTACGCGGTGTCCCGCCAGGGTGCAAGGCTTTGATCGCAATCTGGGAGCTGGCACTCATGGTGTGCAACTTCTTGCGGCGGAACAGTCGCCGCCAGGATCAAGGTGAAATACACGAGCCATCCCACAACAACCGCAGGAAGGAGGTGCAATTCGGGTGCGAAGACCTGAAACCCGAACATGATTTCCACCACGAGCAGGACGATGATCGCCAAGGCGATGCCAAGTTGCCGGACCAGCGGGATATCCGTGGGGAAGTACTGTGCAAGGGTCCGCTGTGCCATCGACGTTCGCACGAGTGCCAACCCAAGCGGGACAAGAGCCGCGGCCACAACCTCGGCGATGTGGCCCTTTGGAAACGCGACCTTCACGTACCACAGGCACCCGGCGGCAGTCGCCGGAAGGAGCCCGTCCCAGCAGAGAGCGGTCGCAATCCACTTTGCTCGCATGGTTTTGCGCTGTCGCACACTTGGTTCGAGGATCCTGCCAGGGCGATCCGCGATCGTCGTCTTTGGCCTGATCCCTCGGTTCCTTGTAGACTATCCGGCTCCGCCACTGTCCGAAAGTCGCGGGATCCCCAACGCCAACCAGCGATCCCACTCGTGACATGTTGTTCCATGTCAGCCAGGAAGCGATTTTGACGAGTGCGCCGGTTATTTTGTGGCCCATGTTCCGGTCACACCAGCCTGGGTCGAGGTCATTGACGACCCGCCGGCCGAGCTGTTGAGGCGGGGTGTAGAGCTGCGCGTCGTGCCCGACCTTTGGCCACTACGAGACGCGGTCGTCGCCTCCACACTGCAGTTCTCTATGATCCGCCTGGACAATGCGTTACAACGTCGTCCTGGGCACGGTGAATGAACGGAGGATGTCCAAGTGCGCGAGAATCACAAAGCGGAGCAAATTGTGTGGGACGCGCCCGGTGGTTTGCAAATGTCGCTCAGGCCTGAACCGGCTGGGTCGCTGGCTGTGGAAGTAGCACACGGCGCGATCAACGTTACTGGCAAGCAATGCCGACATTCGCAGGGCGAAGACTCCAGGAATCCCAAGAATGTCGCCAACCAGGTGCTGGCGGAGGTGGAGATGACGATCCTCACGACGCATTGCCAGATCACTTGGAAATGCCTCGTGGATTCGGAGAAGAAACACAATTAAGGGCCACGGCCGAGCAGTCGCGAGGCGGCAGCCTCAGGGGTGGCGCATCGCTTCCGCGACGGGAACGATGCCCCACCCCTGAATCAAGAAACTCGTCTTGGCAGCTTACCGCCCACAATTGTCAGCGGCAGTAGAATCGCCGTGAAGATGACGTGATACCAAAGGGGGACATAGGGCCAGGACATACCCGCTTTCAGTAAACCAACGGCCACCAGCAGCAGGCCAAGGATCAAGGGCGCGCGTTTGTTTTCACGGGCGAAGAGCGCGGCCAGGAATCCGGCCAGCACCGAAACAATGGAACCGCTGGCAATATGCGTGAGCAGGAAACTCGTCGTCGCGGTGAACTGGCCGCCATGCTCGACGACCGCTTCGAACGCGGCTTGTTGAGCGCCGAACCAATCCGGCGAAATGGCGGAAAGCAGCCTCTCGCTTCCGAACCACATGATCACCCAAGCGAATAATCCGGCAATCACAGCCAAGACGGTTCGTCGCATCGAACTTCCCCCTGTCTATTTCCTCGAAAAAGCGACTTGGATTTAAGACTCTACGGGGCGGCCCCACCTGGTGTCACTTTGACGTGTCGTCGGCTTCGGGACAGCTCAGGCTCTTGGCATACATCCCAGACCGATCGAAGCAGCACGGACGGCGCTTTCCTTGGGCGAGCATGTCGCAGGCGGTCCGAATCCGGCGCGCGCGTCTCCGCTTCGGTCCTCTTATTGGGACCGCTGACTTACGTGGTTTTCGAGATAGGTTTGCGCCAGCAACTCGCCCAATCGAACAATGCCTTCCGTGGTGATGACCAGCTTCTCTTGCTGCGGTGGAAGGTCGAAGGCCTTGAGATGGATGAACGCGGAATCTGTGGCGGCGATTGCGGCCAGATTTGCCGTGACATCAATGGTGCCAAGTCCCTCCGCATCGGGAGGCGGCTGCTGGCTGACATGCCATTTCAGCGCCGGGATCGCGAGATCCTGGCGGCTCTGAGCGACGGTGGACTTTAGCCAATTCGCGGCCTCTCGCCGGTAGGGATAGTGGGCCATGTCGTTCTCGCCGACGTGATAGAAGATGCCGGCAAGCTCCACCGGATGACCTTTGGCCTCGAGTTCGCGGACAGACTCTTTGATGAAGGCCATGCAGGGCGCGAAGAGATTGCAGTCCTTAGCGCTCGTTCCTGGCGGAGTCCAATCATTCATCTGCGAGCCGCTGTGGGTGAACTTGGCGATGGCGATGTTGCCCGGAAGCTTGGCTTGCAGCGCCCGGCCAAAGCTGAGTTCGGGGCCAAACGTGCCGTAGGGTCCAGCGGGACCGAGCGGCTCCCAGCCATGCGAGGTCTTAAAGCCGCCGCCGAGGCTGTACTTGAAAGCGATTTTGTCGTTGTCCTGCGCGAGTGCATCCTGCCCCGACAGTGTCATGAGGTCTTGAGTGAAAGCGCGCTCGCCCTCCATGTTGCGATGCCCGGCGAGTACGAAGAGCTTGACGGGACTGCTCTTGGCATAAGGCCAGACTTTGAGCCGGCGCACGGTGGCGGGCTGCTTTCCGATCGTCCGCAGATAGGCGTCGGCGTAGTTTGCGCCGTGCTCGAGCTGGCCCAGGGTTCCGTAGTGATAGTGCAAACCGGCATCACCGCCGATCTCCACCGCGTCATGGGATGTGGGGATGTAATCCACGAACGGATCAGCATCGGCAACCGCCTTCTGCGCGGTGCGGATGGCCTGCATGTTCTCGCGATTGTCCATGCCCCAGACCGTTTTAGTACACAACTCGCCGATGTAGAACCTCAAGCCGGGCGTCTTGAGATCACGACGCCAGCTCGCGATGAAATTCGTGAGGTTCTTGGCATAGCGCGGCTTGAACTCCTGGTGGAACATGTCGTTCTCGCCCTGATGCCACATGAATCCTTCGAGCCGGTAGGCAACTTTCATCCGGTCCAGATCGGCGAGCGATGAGCGCACCAGCTCCAACGCCAGCGGGTAGAGCTTGAAGCCGCTCGGTTCATCGGGATTCCAATCATCTCCCAAAGCCGTACCCCCGGAGGCGTACTTGATGATGGCGATGGGGGCTTCAGTTTCTTTGGCGACTTGCCGGCCAAAGCTCAGCTCCGGCCCGAAGTAGGTGCCCGTCGGCTGCAGTGCGATCCAGCCATTCGAGGTCTCCTTCGTCTCTCGTCCGAGGTTGTACGAGAAGAGGATATCCTGTTGAGGCTTGTCGAGATCGGCAAACGGCGGGAAACGCTTGATGTGCTCCACGTTGGAATGCGTGCCGACCATGTTCGACTGCCCTGCAAAGATGAAGACGCGCAGAGTCTTGGTGTCGGTGTCCGCACAGCGGGCGGGGGGTGGAGCGAGAACGAGGACGGCGAGCACTGTGAGGACGTGTTTCATGCTATTTGAGTCGACTAAGTTGTGGTGTGTCCGTCGCAGCTTGAATTGCGCGAATGGTTTCGCGGACGGACTTGGCTTTCATCACCATCAGTTCCGGAGGGAAGTCCTGTTCGTCCTTGGCGAAGTAGTCCGCAATCTTCGTCAGTTCAGGAATCACCGCCTGGGCGTGCGTTCCGTAGGTGAGCAGGATTTTCATCAGCTCAGGCGTGCGCTCCTGGCTGTCCCACGGGTTCTGGTCGCGCGTGTATTGCACGCAGGCGGCGAGGCCTTCCTCGATGCCGTGTTTGGCCAGCAGTCTCAGACCCTCGACGCGGATCGAATCAGCGAACATTTCGCCGCTGGGCGCAGGCTCGACGACGGCCTGATGAATGGCGGGCAGCAGCGGTTTGATGTCCTCGGCGGAAAGATTGCGATAAACGGAGCCGATGCTCCCGCGGGCGCGTCCGTCCTGATTCTTCAGCCCCACGCGCACGGCTTGGTAAAGCGCGGATCGGTCCACGCAGTCGAGCGAGCGGCTGAGCATTCCGTCGTGCTCATCGAATAGGGCAAAGGACAAATACCGCTGCTGCATTCCGCGCGGATCGGTCTGCGGGTCCACCTGTGCGAGCAGTTCGAGCAACTGCGGCACCGCCGGCATCGCTGGGGCGCCGATGGCTGCCAGCGCGTCGGCTGCCTTGATGCGGAGCCAGAGGTCACGTTCCGCCAGCACATTCCTCAGCGGCTCCACGGCGGCCGCACCGCGTGTGCGAAGCTGGGCAATCGCCTGACAGGCACCGTAGCGCGCCTCCAGCGTAGGAGCCTCCAGCAGCTTCACCAGCGCCGACACCGGCGCATCCTTGCTCCGCCCCAGTGCCATCGCCGCCCGCTCGCGCACCACCGGCGACCAACTGCTGAGCCGCTCCACGAGCTGTTCGTTGCCGAACCTGTCGTAGGCGCCATGCTTTTCTTTCGCAGTCCATCCGCGCCCGTCGTTGATCAGCGCCCGCGCCGCCGTTGCGTCGAGCTGCGGGACTACGCCGGGCCGTTTCCCGGTGAGGTAGAGCTTCCTCAGCGGTATGGCATAGGCGAGCAGGTAGGCGCCGGTGCAATCCCAACCCTGGTAACTGTCGTCCTCCGGCTCAGGTGGACCTTGGTGGATGAATGTTCCGTCCCAGCGGCGCGCGAGGTCGAAATACCAGCCGCCGAATTCATTCACCCAAGCCCCCGTCGCATTCGGTCCGGACTGCGCCACACCGGGCATCGCCCACAGCATATTGAAGAAATTCCCCGTGTGACCCGTGTCGCGCTCCGATCCGTGCGAGGCCACACTCATGCGTGAAAAAAACTCCGCACCCTTCGCCTCGCCGAGCAGGTTGAACAGAACCGCGGCCATCCCGCATTTTCCGTTGTCGTCGTGATTCTCAATCCACGGGTGATGGTCGCCGTAGGGAATCGCGCCTTTTCCGATGTAGAACCGCAGCAGCTTGGCGCTGCGCTCAATCGCCTGGTCCACGGCCGCGTCTTGTACGCCAGCCTGCCGGGCCAGCACGAGCGAAATCGTCAGCGGCACGCCCGGCGAATTCATCATCCCGTAGCCGCGGAGTCGTCCGTCAGGCCGCGCAAACCCATGTCCCCACGAACCCACCGCGCTCTGCCCGTTCGCGGCCTCCAGCGCGAGGCGCCGCAAGCCCGGCGACACGGACTGGTCACCCGTCGCCATTACATACTCCGCGAGCATCATCGTCACGTAGCCGTAGTGCCATGTCTGCATCGACTTCGACGAGAAATTCGACGCCCACTCCGCCTCGCGCTTCACCATTGGTAGGTAAGCCGCATTTCCGCTCGCCAGCAACGCCAGGGCATTCAGGGAACGCACTATGGGATCGTCCTGGCCGGAAGGCTCCTCCATTTTCTTGGCCAGCGCCTTGCACCCTTGCTCCAGGATGCGCCGCGACTTTTTGCATTCAAAAGGAGCAGTCGCGCTGTAACTGCCCAGCACCGGCAATTTCACCGCGACCTCCTCCACCTTGCCCGACCGCCAGCGAGCCAGCGTCAAATCCCCACTGCCCGCCGCTTCGGCCGCGGAGATGGCCCTTCCCAACTCAGTGCGCGGGTCGTACGAAAACGCTTTCCCACCCACGCCAAGCAACACATCGCCCTCCGCGAACACGCCCTCAGCCGGTGAACCTTTTTCGACTTTCGTGACCGCAATCTGCCGCGCATCGGAGGTCACCAGCTTGTCGCAAAACATCCACCCGCGCAGCCCCGTTGGCCCAAGGTTCCAATCGTGCCGCGCCTTGGCGGGAATCGCATCGCCACGGGTAAAGTCGGGCATCGCCAGCTCGTCAGCGGCCAGTGCCGGAGACGTCATGGCAAGAATGGGTGCAAAGGCGAGCGCGTGGAGCAAGGTCTTCATCATTTTGGTGCGAGCTTACTGTGGTAATTGGTCAAAACCATGGGCATGGCGATCTTTCTCATTAGGGTCAGCCGTTCCGGTTGACATCCAAATCATGGGGACGAGAGTTGCGCCTTCGCGACGGCGGCTCAATGGATCAAGAGCAGCGGCACGCAACTGTCTATTCCGCGCCGGGCGGCAGCGCCACTTGGCGTCGTTGTAGCTCGAGAATCAGGTTTGCCCACCGCCGCGCTTGGCGCGGATCGGTGATTTGTGTGAGATGCTGCTGGGCCTCTTGGACCGCGGCCGCGATCTCTTGCGGCTGCTGCGTGATGTTGCTGACCAATTCGACGTACCTGCGCGACAACCGCGGCCCGCCGTAAAGAGGCACGAGTTCTTGTTCGATCCACGTTTGATAATCGAGCTCTGGGTTCCAACTGAATGCTTCCAGGGCCAGGTAATTCAGCTCATTCTGCGGGCTGGCGGTACCGATCTGGCCGACGATTTGCAGGCCCTCCGACTGATCCGCGATCGCTCGGCGACAAGTCTGTTGGATCAAGTCGCTCACTAACGAGTAGGTACCTCCGAAGGCCACGGCTGATTTGTCTGACTCACCCCACCATTGGCGCTTTACATCCCAATGACTCCCCTGATGCAAGAGGCCGATCGAGTGATTCGTCCCGGTTGGCGGACGGAGGCTGAAAGGCCACGAACCGGCCGGGTTCAAGATCGGATCCGCGATCATTTTCGTGTAAGTCCACTGGGTGATCGCCGCCCGCGGATACTGGGCGAGAAACTTGGGGGGATTGCTCATTAGCGAAGGGTCGTAGGCGTCGTAACAGGCATACGAGTACCACAGCTCCGGATTGATCGCGAGCCCGCGTTCAATCACCGGCACTTGCGTGGTCATCATGTCCCAATGGTAGTTCCGATCATTCTCCGGCCGCGATCGTTGTTCCGTACAGCGCGGGCAGTGGCATTGGAAAAAATCGCCGTGCTCCAGATTCACGCCCCCAATGTCCTTGAGCGTCGTGAAGTACCACTCCGCGCCGTCGCGCAGCCACTGCTGAAACACTGGGTCGCTGGGGCAGGGAGTGCCGGGCATATCCTGGCCATCGGCCTGCACCATCAAGCGGACCTGCGGATGCTGGGCAAGAAACGTGTAGATGTTGAAGGGGTGATTGCCTCCGAAGTAGAAGCCCCCATAACCCATCGTGCCGATGCCGGGCAGGATCTTCACTCCGTTGGCTTTGGCGTATTTGCTGAGCGACTGAGCCGAGGCCAGTCCGCCATGCGCGTCGTTAATGAATCCCCACACGATCAGCCCGTTGAGCTTGTGGTCCGCCTGAAAATCGACGACATTCTGAAACGTCTCGACGAACCCGTTGGGCTGCGCTAGGTACGGTTCCAGCGTGCCGTTGGCGTCCACATGCCTGGTCTGATGAACTCGGCCGAGGTCATCGTCCCAATTCGTGCAGTGAGTCCAATTCCACAACATCCGCTTGGAAAATGCCGGCGCCTTCTCGATCGACAGCGAGCTCTCGGGCGTGATCCTCTTGCCGTCCACCGCGCAGTGGTAATGCCATAATTCGCCCACGCCATAACGCAGGCCGTCCGGATCGCCGCCGATCACCGCGGCCTGAGTTGATTGGGGATCGGTGGCGATCAGAAAGCCTTGCGGGCGAGGTTCAGCACTCACAGTCGCAGCGGGCAGCAAGTGCTTCACCTCGGCGCGTGTCGCCTTCGTACACAACACAAACAGCAGATCTCCCGCTTCGGGCTTCTGATTCGGATCGATGATGGCGACAGTCAGTTCCGCGTCTTGGGCGATCAGAGTCTTTAGCCGTTGCGCCGCGACGTTCGCATCCGACGCAGCCACGATCGTTCCCCGCTGGCTGGGAGCGGCCGTGGCGTCACGGCTCGGTGCCACCTTGATGGATGGCCTCGATTGTGGCCGCGGAGACGCGGGCGGTTCCGCCGCCCCAGCGGGTGTGAGAGTCCGATCACCAGCCGTCGTCCACAGACCGACGGTCAACAAAGCGGTGACGAATAGGATCCGCATCGCCGTTCTCATTCGCGGTTTGAAACGTGAAACTTCCGAGAGGCGGGCCCACGCAGTGTCATTT
>Ga0163153_10008154_pt1 | contig 11008 bp, 7 predicted proteins | sample OliLakLV19MP6IB1_FD_148629 | JGI IMG/M metagenome (GOLD analysis project Ga0163153, IMG submission 148629) | Freshwater microbial mat bacterial communities from Lake Vanda, McMurdo Dry Valleys, Antarctica - Oligotrophic Lake LV.19.MP6.IB-1 | ecosystem: Environmental > Aquatic > Freshwater > Lake... | reverse complement strand
GGTTGAAGTATTGATGCGCCTTCGATTTGAACCGCAGAGGCGCTGAGACGCGGAAGGGGAGAGAGGCGGGAGAAGTGAGTGGGAGTCGCGGTAGGGCGGGCCGGGCGCGAGTTGTGGGTGGAATCCAAGTTGTGGCACGGTCTCCCGACCGTGTCACCAGCCCGACCGAAGGTCTCCCGCTCAGGCGCCAATAGTTCCGCCGTGGCACGGTCGGGAGACCGTGCCACAACAGCTGGTCTTGGCGGGCGCTACGGTTTTAGTTCGAGGCCGTAGCGGGTGCGCAGTTGGTTCGCGGTGGCGGCGACCTGCGCTGCGATTAGGATTGAATCGAGCGGCCGATGATGCGCCAGGATTTCCGCGAGCGCATGAATCGTGGACGCGCTCAATTGTGGTTGATGCAGCAGCATCAATCTTCGCTCGATCAGGTCGCTGAGGGTTGCGACCCATTCTTGGTCGATCACCCAATGGATGAACTCCACGGGGAGCGATGTGCCGGGGAGGGATGTGTGATCCCCAGCAGGTCGCTCGCGGAGAAAGCGTTCGATTTCCATCCCGACGAGCGGCCAGATCTCGGCGATTTGCTCGGCGCTGAGTTGCGAATCCTTGGTCCAGCGCGCGAATTGAGCCGTTTGTGATGGCGCGTCCGCCGGATAATACTGCGCGCCGGGCAGCGGGCGGTTCGACGAGTTCTCTTTCGGTTCGCTGCCAAGCTTGTTCACGATGGTGCGCGCCGCGCCTTCCGCGAGAGAGCGGCAAGTGGTGAGTTTCCCGCCGATCACCGAATACAGCGGCCACGGCGCGCCGGCGTGTTCTTCGAGCCAGTGCCGACGCGTAATCGCCGACGTTTTCGAGGTGTCGACCGCCGGCAATGGGCGTACGCCGCTGTAGTGGAAGGCGATGTCGGGCTCGGTGAGCTTCGCTTCAGGCACCAGTCGATTGACCGTTTCGAGCAGGTAGCGCACTTCTTCCGGCGAGGCGGTCGCGTCGCGCGGATCTCCCTCGTAGCGCTCGTCGGTGGTGCCGATGAGCGTCGAGTCCCCGAGCGGCAATACGAAGACCGGCCGACCGTCGGCGGCTTCGGCGTAAATGGCGTCGCCACGTAGGGCCTCGCGCAGAGGCGCGCTGTGCGTGACTAAGTGACTGCCCTTCGTGCCGCCCATCAGTTTTCGCGCGGGCGTTTCGATTTGTCCTAACGTCAGATCAACCCAAGCGCCGGTCGCGTTGATCACGGCGCTGGGACGAATCATTCGCCCCGACGCAGTTGATCCATCATGCGGACGGACGATCAACGAATCGCCATCGCGCCGCACGTGATGATAGGTCAATAGCTCGAATGACGCGCCGCGTTCCGCCGCGGCGCGTTGGGCGTCGATGAAGAGCGAAACGACGAATCGCTCCGGGTAGCGAATCTGGGCGTCCCAATACGCGCAGAACCAACGGTAGTCTTGGCGATTCACGCCGGGGACAGACGATGTTGTCGCTGGATGAACTTCGTAGCCCGGCAACGAGGGATCGCGCGCGTAGGCGTCGTACAAACGCAGGCCCAGCCGCACGAGCCACAGCCCGCGCGGGACGTTGCGCCGGCGATCGGCCTTGGTTTCCCAACCGAGAAAGCGGCGCATCGTCGGCCCCAGTCCGCCCCAGCGATGCGCGACGGGAATGAACAGCCGCAATGGCTTGACGAATTGCGGCGCGAGTTTCAAGAGCCGCGTGCGTTCGGCGAGCGATTCGCGCACGAGGTCGAATTCGCCGTATTCCAGATAACGCAGGCCGCCGTGAATGAGGCGCGAGGAATAGGCCGTAGCCCCGGAGGCCAGATCGGCCGCGTCGAGGACGACCACGTCCACACCGTTCAGCGCCAACTCCCGCGCGAGCGCCGCGCCATTAATGCCGGCGCCAAGAATCACGACGGGAGACATGAGGAAAACGCGAAGCGAGGAACGCGGAAGTCGGAACGCTGCATGATGGACGATGTGCGTCAATCAGGCAACCAGTTCGCGAACGCCCGCGTTCCTCACTGAAAACTGAACACTGAAAACTTCAAACTTGTTTAGTCGAACTGCTGACACCAATACACCGTGCCGCTGTTTGTCTGATAGGCCGAGACGCCAATCTTCGTGTAGCTGGCGTTGAGGATATTCGCGCGGTGGCCGGGCGAGTTCATCCAGTCGTTCAACACTTGCGGCGCGGTGTGCTGGCCCATAGCGATGTTCTCCGCGACCGGGGCCGACGTGTGCTGCAAGGAGCGACGTCGCGTCATCCAACTGGTGTGTCGTCGAGCGCTGCTCAACAGGCCGCCGTCGAGTCGCAAGGGACGCAGACCGTGGCGGCGGCGCACGCGGTTGGTCTCTTGCAGAATGCGTTTCTCGATGGCGTGCAGCTCGGCGGCTTCAACTTTCGGCTTGACCTCGGGATTCGGCTGGGCTTCAGGGGCGGCCGAGAGCGCAGCGACGACAAACAGCGATGCCAACATGCAGATTCCTCCAAGGGGGACATGGGTGGCGACGCTCAGTCGGCCGCAAAACAGGCGGCGCCGACCGCTTCCATCAAGGCGTCGCCAGGGACTCACCGCGGGGATGGCTAGGTCGCATTCGCGACTTTGCTGGTTGCGGTGAGTGTTCCGGTTAGGTTGGCCAGCATAACTGGTGAGATTTTTCGTTCAAGTGGCCCGACCGGGCAACTTCGGGCCGTCCTGGTGGGGGTGCTTGCAACTTGCCCCCCGTTTGCTACCTTGAGCCGGTCAAAACACTTGCCCCACGGCGGTCGCGCACGCGGTGTCTAGTACGCCCTGCCAATGGTCCGTGGAGAAAATCGCGCAACAAAAATCGCATTGTATAGGGAGAACTGCCGTGTCGATGTTCGTCGGGGAAGCCTTGGTCGGGGAAGGAAACGAGATCGCGCATATCGACTTGCTGATCGGCAGCAAGGACGGACCCGTGGGCGTGGCGTTCGCCAACGCATTGGCGCGGCAGAGCAAAGGTCACAGCAACTTGCTGGCCGTTTTGGAGCCGAATTTGCCGGTCAAGCCGTCGACGGTGATGATCACCAAGGTGACGATCAAGGACGCGCGGCAGGCGGTGCAGATGTTCGGCCCGGCGCAAGCCGCGGTTGCCAAGGCGGTCGCCGATGCGGTGGCCGAAGGTGTCATCAAGAAGAGCGAAGCGGAAGATCTCGTCATCGTGTGCGGCGTGTTCATCCATTGGCAGGCCGCGGACGACAAGAAGATTTACGAATACAACTACGCCGCGACGAAGCAGTCGATCATCAACGCCATGGGCGGCAAGCCCACTGTGGATGAAATGCTCGCCGGCAAGGACAAAGCCGCGCATCCGTTCCGCGGGTTTTAGACTTATTTCCTTGAACCGCGGAGTCGCTGAGGCGCGGAGAGGATTGGGGAGAATTGAGTTTTACGCGACGCCGACCAAACTGGTCGGCGTTGCTCATTTTGGTTGCGAGTTTCGAAATCTATTTTTCGCACCATCCGATTTCGTCGGGAATCGTCTGCGATGAAGCCTTCCATCCTCATTCAACTGGATACGGACGACCAGCCGAGCGTGTTTGATAGCGTCGTGGCGATTGACGCCGGCGCGGAGCATCTGTTGCGGCATCATGGGATCACGCCGGAGAACGTGCGCGATCGCGTGTATGGGGCCATCTTTACCCGAGGCGGAGAGGATTTGGCGCGGACGGCGCTCTTCATTGGCGGTTCCGACGTGCGCAGCGGTGAAGCCGTACTGAAGGCCGTCAAGAAGGCGTTTTTCGGACCGATGCGGGTCTCCGCGATGATCGATTCCGGCGGCGCCAACACCACCGCGGTCGCAGCGGTATTGGCGGTGGAAAAGTACATCGCGCTCTCAGGCGTGACGGCACTGGTGCTCGCCGCCACAGGCCCAGTCGGTCAGCGGGCAGTCCGATTGTTGGCGCGACAAGGCGCTACGGTCCGAGTCGCCTCACGCGATGTCGCTCGGGCGGAACAAGTCTGCGCGGCGATTCGTGCGCAGGAACCGAATGCGAAGTTGACGGCGGTGGCCGCGGGCAAAGCCGAGGAGACTGCGGCGGCGTTCGACGGCGTTGCAGTGGTCATCGCGGCCGGCGCCGCGGGCGTAGAACTTGCATCCGCGCACGCGTTGACGCAAGCGCGCGATCTGAAGGTCGCCGTGGATTTGAACGCTGTGCCTCCGGCCGGTCTGGCCGGCATCGACGTCATGGACAAAGGCAAAGAACGCGAAGGGCGCATCTGCTATGGCGCCATCGGCGTCGGCGGGGCGAAGATGAAAATCCACAAGGCCGCCGTGAAACGGCTGTTCGAGCAAAACGATCTGGTGCTCGATGCCGTGGAGATTTACGAGCTTGGAAAAGCGCTCGGGTGAGAGGTTTTATGTAACCGTTGACGCACCGCCATTTCGGCGCGGCGGTTTGCGTGGGTGCGACGGCGGCGGCTGGTGGCGTTTTGTCGTACTTGATCGCGCGAGGCGTGGATGTGTTGAGGGCCCAGAGGTCAGGCAGGAGCGATCGGATGGCGGCGGTGTTCGTGGCGAGCATCGCCGGTAGTTGGCTGAGCGGCTGGGCTTGGCCGGCACGAACCAGTTGTATCGCTGGAAGCGCGAGCAGTTGAAGCGTAGCGGGCCGGTGGCCACCTCGCTGGAGGCCCGCATTCAGGAGTTGGAACGGGAGCGGGACATTTTAGAATATGCCTTGGCTATTTTCAGCCGCCAGGAGTACGCTCATCGCGAGCTTCGCCAGCGCCTGATCGTGACGATCGCGGTGACGGAAGCCAACGGCGAGACCGAACGCCAGGCCGCGACGGACATGCTCGATGATCTAAAAACGAAACACCAACGCGTTCCCACGACGATGGGCGCTGATACGGGATGCGATGACGGCGAGTTTTTCCAGGAGTGGGAAGATCGCCCGATCGAACCGCACACCCCCTTGGTGCGCGAACCGGCGAAGTTGAAGACGGTGCGACATCCGAAGCGGCCCCCTGGCATTCGTGCGCGTCGTCGCATGAAGCGATGCTTGAAGCGACGCATGAAGACCGAGGGAACTTCGCTGAGTCAGAAGTGCCGCAAGAAGATTGAGGAATGTTTCGGCTGGCTGAAATCAGTGGCAGGCATGGATCGCAGTCGCGTGGTCGGTCGCTGGAAACTGCGGCAACTGCTGGACGTGTCGGCGGCAGCGTTCAACCTGGTCAGCATGAGACGCCCGGCGCCCGTTGCCTGAAAGCCCGTCGGGCGAACAGCGCCACTGACCACCGCGATCCTGCCGGCAACCCGCCCAGCTCAAGCAAAAGCCAGCTCGCAAAAAGAGAACAAACGCCTCGTTTGCGGAGTTCTTCAGCGGCCTGCGAGCGCTAAGCGCCAGCAAGGGGGAGTCGACGTTTCTGATCGCTTGAAGTGAACGCCGGGCTGATCGTCCGTTTCGCCAAAACGGCATTCGATTGTAAGGATGCGTTCTGTCGGGCGTCTTCGATTGGATTATCACCAGCTTTCGTTCCTTGCTGGCGCTACGGGCTTGTGTGAGATGCTTACTTCGTCAGCTCGAAGCGAACCGACTCAATCTTGCCGGTGAATTCGAACGTTCCTTGATCCTTGTAGGCCGGTGCGACGGGCGTAATCGAGTCGCGTCCGACTTCAAATGGTTCCAGCCCGTGCCGAAAAAAAGTGCGTGCGAGTTCCCCTTCGCCGGCTGGCTGATCGTTCACGAACAGCTTGAGCGTGCCGCCGCCGGTTTTCGACTTGGGATCGGGCGTGAATTCTGTTTTGATCACGACTTTTCCTGCCGGAATCTGCGCCGTGCCGGCAATGTCGACGTCGGCCAATTCGAAGGCTTGATATCGGAACATCGGCCTCTGGTCTTTGATGTAGAGTGACCACCCCGCGGAGAATGCGCCGGCGCACGCTACGACGCCTTCCGCGCCTCCGGCCGGGATATCGAGCGTCGCGGTCATCGTATGCGAGCGCGGGAAGAGCTGCGGGCCAATCGGCTCCGGCAGCCAGACGTCGTCGCCAAAATACTCCCAGCTTGCCGGCGGCTCGCCAGAGATGCGCAACTTGGGATCCATGCGCTCGCTAAAGCGGGGATCGAGCGGGAACACGCCGTATTTTTTCGCTTCCTCGAGGAACTTGCTTTGCAATTCCTTCAATTTCGCCGGCTGCTGCGAGGCCAGATCGACGCCTTCGCTGAAATCTTCGTCCACGTGGTACAACTCCCACGCCGCGTTGACGAAGTCGTCTCCCTTGCCAAGCGTCTCCCAAGGTAGGCCAAAGTGGCTGCACGCGACCCAGCCGTCGTGGTAGATCGCGCGGTTGGTGGCGAGTTCGAAATACTGGGTTGTGCGCCGTCCTGTCGCCTGGGCGTCGTCGAACGTGTAAACCATCGACGTCCCTTCGATCGGCTTCTGCACGATGCCGTTTACGGTTTTCGGCTCCGTAACCTTGCAGGCCTCCAGAATTGTCGGCACGACGTCAATCACGTGATGAAATTGCGTGCGCACTTCTCCTTTGGACTTGATGCCCTGGGGCCAATGAACAATCATCGGGTTGCGCGTGCCGCCGAAGTGCGACGCCACTTGCTTGGTCCATTGAAACGGCGCGTCCATGGCCCACGCCCAACCAACTGGAACATGGGGCTCGCTGCGCGGGCCGCCGATCTCGTCTCGTCGTTTGATCGTGCTTTCCAGACCAAGCTGCACTCCGATCAAACTCGCGATTTCGCTGAACGTGCCTTCCAAGCCGCCTTCAGCACTTGCGCCGTTGTCGCCGACGACGTACATCACCAGCGTGTTATCGAGTTCCCCTGACGCCGCCAGACTGTCAATCAGGCGGCCGACCTCGAAATCGGTGTACTCCATGTACGCCGCGTAATTCTCCATCAGTCGCGTGTAGACTTGCTTCTCATCCGCCGAGCGGCTCTCCCAGGACGGAATACCTTCCGGCCGTGGCGTCAGCTTCGTGCCGGAAGGGATGACGCCCATTTCCAATTGCCTGGTGTGCGTCAATTCGCGCTGCTTGTCCCAGCCGTGGTCGAATTTGCCGCGGTATTTTTCCCGATAGTCCTGCGGCGCGTGATGGGGAGCATGCACGCCCGAAGTACTGAAGTACACAAACCAAGGTTTGGCACGATCGGCCGCGCGGACGTTGCGCGTCCAGGCGATCGCTTCATCGGTCATGTCGGCCGTGAAGTGATACCCCTGCTCCGGCGACTTCGGCTGCGGCGTCCACGTCGTATTGCGGTAAATCACCGGGTAATACTGATTCGTCTCGCCCTGATTGAAGCCGTAGAAGTAATCGAACCCGAGACCCGTCGGCCAGCGATCGAATGGGCCGGCCGGGCTGATATTCGGCTCGGGAGTGTTGTGCCATTTGCCGAACATTCCCGTGGCATAGCCATTGTCGCGCAGCATTTCCGAGATGAGCGCGGTACTGCGCGGAATAATCCCCGTATAGCCGGGGTAACCCGTCCCCATCTCGATGATCACGCCGGTCCCGCAACTGTGATGATTGCGGCCGGCCAAGAGGGCGGCGCGCGTCGGGCTACAAAGCGCCGTCGTATGAAAGCGGGTGTATTTCAGCCCGTTCGCGGCGAGCTTTTCCATTTGCGGTGTCGGCACGGGACCGCCAAACGGCGAGCACATGCCGAAGCCAACGTCGTCCAACAGAATCAGCAATACGTTCGGCGCGCCCTGGGGCGCAGTGACCGACGCGGGGTAGCTGGGCGTCGAGTCCTTGTACGTGTCGCCGATTTTGCCCTCAAACGCCGGATCTGGCTGCGGCAGTTGCGTGACTGCGCTGGAAGCGGCCTGTTGCTTGACCGCCTGTGCGTGCGCGCGGTTCGATTGCCAGTTTGCGGTCAACCAACCGGCAAGTGCGCCGACGGCGATGACCGTCGCCAGGGATGTCCCACTGTTGCGTTTCATGTAGCTGATTCCGCCAGACGTTTATTCAGTGAAGGAGAAGATGCGCTTCCAGTCGCGTTGCATGTCCACGACGATCCAACCGCGTTTTGGCGCCGCGGCCAAGGCCTCGATAAGCTTGCCGGAACTTTTCGGTTGGGCGTCGTAGGCATATTCGCGGACGGCGTCGGTGTGGTGGACGATCAGCCCGAAACTTGGTTGCCGACCGATCGTGGTAAACTGCAACATTTCTTGATCGCCGTCTGAGTTGCCGAAACACATCACCGGCGTGCGGCCGATCAGATGGTGAATGGCCACCGGCTTGCCGGCTTTGTCGTCGTTCAGGGCGAGTTCGGGAAGGATCGTCAACGTTGGCTGGTCGTTGATCAGATCATACTTTGTTTTGAGCACCGATCCAATGACTTGCTCCGGCGGAACATCGTACACCTGTTGCGCCCAAACCCTCATGAACTCTTGCCCGCCGCCGGAGACGATATACGTCTTGTAGCCGTGCGCACGCAGCAACTTCAGCACTTCTTGCATGGGCTGGTACGTGCATTCCGAATAAAGCTTGCCATATCGCGGATGTTTGGCCGTGGCGATCCAATCAGCGACCGATCTCTCAAACTCCGTCGTCGTGCGGCCCGCATGCGTCTCCATCACCAATTGCAAGAGCAACTTCAAGTGGTTCTCGGTCAGCGCGGCAATGTCATGGCTCGCCAGCGCTTTGTAAGCCGGCTGCTCCTGGAGCTTCGGATTCCCCGCCAGCATGGCCTTGGCCGTATCAAGCGCGAAGGCTACTTCGAACGGGACCGGGTTCTCTGGCCACAGAGTGCCGTCGTTATCGAACACGGCCATGCGTTCGTCTTGCGGAACGAACTCCGGCGAACCTGCCGTCGTCGTCTTCTGGACGAATTCCAGAATCGCCGTCTTGGCCGGGCCCGAATTCCACGAAGGGAGCGGAACAACAGCGGGTGATTGCGCGAACGTATGCGCCGGTTGCAACCAGACTCCTGTGTAAGCAACGAGAACGGCGATGAAGTTTGAACGCAGTAGATGCATGCTAAAAGCGCCTATTACAGTGTTGGAGCGTATTCGCGAACGCAAGGACGGATGGTCGCGGTTTACTTCAAATCGATGGTCACGTGCTCGATTTCACCCGTGAACTTAAACGGCACGTCGTAGTCGAGGCTCACCGGCGTGCCGGTGTCTTCGCCGACGTCGAGGCCTTCGTCGAGCGAAATGCGGATCGGCACGGTTTTTTCCACGCGGCCCTTGGCAACTTCCTTGCCATCCACGGTGAGCGTGGCCATGCCGCCTTTACCGATGCCACCTCCGTCGTAGGCGAAATCCATCATGATGGTGTGCTTGCCGGGAGTGAGCGCGACTTTGCCGGCGACCTGATAGTGGGCCACGTCGACAAAGTTGGAGTGGAACACCGGCTTGCCCTGTTCCAGGTACAAGGCCCAGCCGCTGAACAGGCCGCCTTGCGTGATCAGCATGCCGTTCGAATTGGCCTTCACGTCAACGTCAGCCGTGACCGACCACGATTTGTTCTTGATGTCCGGGCTAGCGCCCTCGGGAATGCGGCTTTGCCCATCGTAGAACGTGAACGACTTCCGGCCGCGCGTCAGGCTCGGCCGGATGGCCGGGTCGAGGCGCGACGTCTTGCTGTTATCGAGCGGTAGCACGCTATGTTTGGCCGCCTCGGTGTAAAACTGCAACCGTAATTCCAGCAACTTGTCCGGCATCTTCGCCGCGAGGTTCTCGGACTGCGAGAAGTCCGTCGGAGCGTAAAGTTCCCAATTGTAGCCGGAGATCACGTCCGCCTCGGTCGCGGCGGCGCTCCAAGGCGGCACGATGGGCGTCGTGCAAGCGGTCCAGCCGTCGTGATAAATCCCCTGGTTGCCGAGCATCTCGAAGTACTGCGTCGTGCGCGTGCTCGGCGCCTGGGCGTCGGCGAAGGTATACGCCATGCTCACGCCTTCGATCGGCTTCTGCGCGACGCCGTTCACCGAGGCCGGCTGCTGCAAGCCCACGACGTCCAAGAGCGTGGGGACGATGTCGATGCAGTGGTGCCACTGCGCGCGTAGCTCGTTCTTCGCCGCGATCCCCTTGGGCCACGAGACCACCATGCCGTTGCGGGTGCCGCCGTAATGGCTGGCGATCTGCTTGGTCCATTGGAAGGGCGTACACATCGCGTTCGCCCAGCCGACCGGATAGTGGTTGTACGACTTCCAGGTGCCGATATCGTCGGCATGCTTGAGGACGTCTTTGAGATTCTCCGGCACGCCGTTGAAGAAGGTCATTTCATTGAGCAATCCCTGCAAGCTTCCTTCGGCGCTCGCACCATTGTCGCCAGCGATATATATGACCAGCGTGTTTTCCGTCTGGCCGAGTTCGTCGATCGTCTCCAGCACGCGGCCGACGTTATGATCCGTCTGCTCCAGGAATCCAGCGTAGACCTCCATGAAACGCGCGTAGACCTTTTTCTCTTCCGGGCTGCAGGCGTCCCAGGCTTGCACGCCGGGGGCACGCGGCGTGAGTTTCGCATCCGCCGGAATCACGCCCAACTTTTTCTGCCGCGCGAAAGTTTCCTCGCGAACCTTGTCCCAGCCTTGATCGAATTTGCCTTTGTACTTCGCGACCCATTCCGGCTTTGGATGATGCGGCGCGTGCGTGGCGCCGGGGGCGTAATAGCAAAAGAACGGCTTCTGCGGCGCGACCGTCTTCTGCATCTTGATCCATTTCGAAGCCTGGTCGGCGATGTCGTAGTCGAAGTTATAGTCCGGCTTGCCGATGTAGGGATCGATCGGTTTCGTTCCCTCGGTGACCGCCGGCCGCCATTGATTCGTGTCGCCGCCGACGAAGCCGTAAAAGTGATCAAAACCGAGTCCGGTCGGCCACAGATCAAACGGGCCGGCCTGGCTCGTTTGCCAATCTGGCACGTTGTGGTTTTTGCCAAACCATGCGGTGCCGTACCCGGCTTGCTTGAGCACTTCTGCGACGGTCGCGGTATCTTTCTGCATCAGCGAGTCATAGCCGGGAAAACCGGTCGCGCCTTCCATGATCGCAGCCGTATGCACGGAGTGATGATTCCGCCCGGTGATGAGC
>Ga0163153_10008151_pt1 | contig 11009 bp, 7 predicted proteins | sample OliLakLV19MP6IB1_FD_148629 | JGI IMG/M metagenome (GOLD analysis project Ga0163153, IMG submission 148629) | Freshwater microbial mat bacterial communities from Lake Vanda, McMurdo Dry Valleys, Antarctica - Oligotrophic Lake LV.19.MP6.IB-1 | ecosystem: Environmental > Aquatic > Freshwater > Lake... | reverse complement strand
CGCGGCGATCGCAACCAGGCGCATTCCAACTACGCCACCGACTACTTCCAGATGGACGGCCACGGCCGCGACGGTCTGGTCTGCCGAGCGGCGCAGGGTGCCATGGGTGCGAAGACCGGCGCGGTCACTGCGGTACAGAGGACATCGTCCGGCTGAATATTTCAGCAAGGAACTTGGCGAACGTTGAAAGTACGGCGCTTTTTTAGAATCCCAAGACAGATTCAGCGCGTCAAATCATGCAGACTTCACCAAAGGCCCGTAGAGACATTTTCCCGGTCTATCCTGCCTTTGCTCTGCCTTAACCCCTTGAAAGCGCGCCTTGCGGCCTCTGCGTGCCGCTGTAACTCGTTTAGGGCGCGGTGCTGGCCTACCCTCTTCCTGATAAGCCCGCTTGACTCACCCGAGGGACAAGGGTAATGCTCCACCTGGTCAGGACATGGTCGTCCGACTCAAGCACCTTTGGATTTTGGATATCGATGAGGGACGACATCTTGGCTGCGGGTGAACCTCCACGAAGGTGCTGGGGGCGACCGTGGGTCCTCACGCTTCTGAGCCTGGTCACGGTTTTGTGGAGCGCCCGGGCTCACCCCCAGGGAGCCAAAGACCTCGGTTTGTCGGTGATCTATACCGGACGGAGCCTCGGGGCCCTCAGCTCCCTGCGCAGCCAGGACGAACACGAACTCCTCACCGAACGCGCAAATCAACAAAAAACGCCCTTCAAGCTGGTCAGCCACGCGTGCTGGCGCAGCGCCGGTATCTCCGTTTTTCTGCCCTCGGACGAACCCGATGACGACGACCTCAAAAAGTTGCTCAAGTTACGAGCCTCAGCGGAGAAGATAGGCGAAGTCGCAACCCTGGTGTCCGGAAACGCCCTGCTGCTGCAGGATCCTGACTCCGGCCCCACCCCCGTGGACCTTCTGGGGATGCTTCGGGAGAACCCACGCGCGGCTGCCGACTTCCCGGACCTGCGACCGGGCCGCGCCACCGTCTATCGCGTGAATCTGACCCGAAAGAAAGTCGCTTACTACGTCGAAGAGGCCGGATCCGAGACCGCGTTCTCCAAAGATCCCACCCGGTGGGAGAAGGGCGAAATGAATCGTGTCGACGTCTCGGGCGCGAGCCTGTTCGAGCTGCCGTTGAACCTGGCTCAGATCGGCCCTCGAGCCACTCTGGTCAGGCGCTTTGAGGCCGAGGCCCGCATGCTTGGATTCACCTCCCTCATCGTAGACCTCGGCGCTCAGAACGGAGACATGGGGGTGGACGATGGTGAGCGAGCGAAGATCGACCTCGCCGCCCTCGATCGGCTGGGCTATCAGATCGTGGTTCCTTACGAATTCGAACTGGGACTCGGGGCCGGGGCCCTTCAAGCCCTCAAGAAAGAGTTTCAAGGGATCGGGTTTCTGGCCTCCAACATCAAGACGAAAACGCCGGGCGTTCTGGAGGCCACCCGCACTATGACCGCGGGTGGCGCGCGCTTTGGCCTCGTGGGGCTCGTGGATCCAAGCGTCAAAAGTTCTCTGCCTCGCCGTGCGCTCGACAACTGGACCTTCGAAGACCCGGTGATGGCGGCCACCCGCGAGGTCAAGGCTTTGCGCGCGGCCGGGGTTGACGTGGTCCTGGCCCTTTCCAATCTGTCTCCCCAGCAAAACGCCGAGGTGGCCAGGCGAGTCGCGGGGATCGATGCGATCGTCGCAGATCTTCATGAGCGCTGGAGCCCGGAGAGTCTAAGAATCCGGGTCGATCTTCCAGACCGGCCGTACTCACGCCCCGGCTCCCCGGCACTCGTCGCCCGGGGATTTGCCAATGGTCTGGGCGTGGGTCGCCTGGAGGCGGCCATCGAGAAAGACGATCGGCCTGGTTTCCACCTCGCTTCACTAAGGCACGAACTTTCATCGGTGACCGACCGAATCCCCGGGGACCTGGCCCTCGCCGCCGAAGTCGCGGCCCTGAGAGAGGCGTCCAGTCGGGAGCGGGGCGAGATGCTGGTGCCGTCCTTCATTGAACTGGAGGGCGCTCTTCCAAAATTGAAGGACTACGACGCGACCACCGCTCAGGGTCGGATCTCCAAACGCATGTGGGAGGAATTCATGGCCCGGGTGCTGCGTCGACGCGCCTCGGGAGAAATCGCGATCATCCGCCCCCTGTCTCACTTCCCGCCTCTCATCGGCAAGCTCCACGAGGATGAGGTGCGGGGCTGGCTATGGACCGACGAGACCATCGTGACCCTCGACCTGCGCGGGGCCGACCTGCGACAGATTCTGGCCGAGGACACCGGGCGCGAACTCGTTCTATCCGGCCTCGATCGCGCGACTGGGCTGATCAATGGCCGAGGCATCGATAACGGCGCCCTTTATCGTGTGGCCACAACCGACCTGCTGTTCGAAGGTGCGCGCTTCCGCGCCTTTGAGCGGGGCCGAAGAGTGAGACGGGCCTTCCTTCTGGGGGCCGAAGGGTTGACCGTAGGCGTCGGCGGTTCGGTGCCTCTGCGTGAGCTGGTGCTGGACGAACTGCGAAGAGTGCGGGCGAAACTGAAGGGTGAGGCCCAGGTCCAAAGAGTGGCCGCCCTGCTCGCCCCGGATCTGCCGTTTGAGAGGCTGTCGAGCTTTTACTTCGATCGGCCCACCTTGTTCGGCTCATTCGTGCAGGGCTACGGTAATGAAGCGTACGGCTCGGTGCCCGAAAGCCGAGCCACCGCTCAGAGGAGTTCGCTGTTCGGTGGGTCCGGGCGCTTCAGGCTGGTCGAGGACCGGAAGGGATTCACCACGGAATACGGGTCGACCGTGGCGTACTCGCGCCAGACCAGCACCTCCATCTCGGGGAGGCGCAGCACCCAGGAACTGACCGATGATCTCAAGGCCGACGTCACGCTTCGCCCGAAGATCGGCTCAGGCATGAAGCGATTCGGACCTTTCGCCCGCACGATCTTCGATACGGAGTTCACCCCCACCGTGAATCCGAAGACGGCCGTGCGCAATCCCCGTCAGGCTGCGCTTTCAGGCGTCCTGGGCGTCATGAAGGCGCCTGGGCCAAAGTGGCGTGCTCTTGAGTTTGGTTCGGTGGTGGAGACGGACCTCGGCCGGCACACCCTGCTCGCCGGGGTTCTGGCCCGAGCCGAATACCAGGCCGGGCGACCGGGCCGGCTGAGCTACCGCCTGAGGAATGATCTCACCTGGTTCGCTTTCACCGGAGGTGCTGATGAAAGTGTCCTCAGCCTGCGTTACAACATGGTGCACGAGGTGCTGTTCCCTCTGTTCGATGAGTTGTCCTTGTCTGTGGCCGCCGATGGTTTCCTGTTCCGGGGCGCGGCCCAGAGTACGCACAAGCCGGGATTCAGTCTCATGCTCCGTGTGGGTCTCACCTACGACCGCCTCTGGAAACCCCGGTTCCAACCCTTGTTTTAGCAACGTCACCCAGGCGTTTTGCCGGGCGGTGCTCCACATGCCGCGGGAAGATCTCGGCATTCGGCGGGTGACAAGGTCGAGTCCGTGGACGTGGAGCCGCTGTTTCCAAAGATCGCAAATCGGGCTCGCGCGAGTACCGGGTGATCAGGTGTTGCCGCGCGGTGGACTTCGATGGCTATGGCCTGGCAGTCCGTGGTGAAAGTCTGCCGTCCCCCGAGGGGAGGCTCCGCGCTGGCACCGAGACGAGCGATGCGCCCGGCTGGCGATGAGTCGAAGAGCCGGAATATCGGGAATATTCGGGCTCCTGAGCGAAGGCGTCCAGACGGGATGCAGCGTTCGTCCCCCGAGGGGAGGCTTCGCGCTCGAATGCAGGCAGGCTTTCACCAAGGGCTGCTGGGGGCCTCGTTCGCCTTCACATGCGTGGGCCGCATGGCGTCTTCATGAACGGAGCGGGGCCTGCCGCCCCGCGTTGATTCAGAGGAGCCTCGCGGCCCACTCCGTTCAGGCGCGGCCCCTCGGCCTTCGCACGGAGTTTTTCGCGCGCAGACGGGGGCAGGGTAGGGACTCCGGCCCCGCCCAAGGCCTCGGTGACGTCCTACCAGATCGCGGGTTTGTAGTCCTTCAGGAACTTTCCGTAAACCTTTGTTGTTGCCGCGCGGTGGACTTCGATAGCTACGGCCGAGGGGCCTCGTTCGCCTTCACATGCGTGGGCCGCATGGCGTCTTCAATGAACGGAGCGGGGCCTGCCGCCCCGCGTTGATTCAGAGGAGCCTCGCGGCCCACTCCGTTCAGGCGCGGCCCCTCAACCTTCGCACGGAGTTTTTCGCGCGCAGGCGCGGGCAGGGTAGGGACTCCGGATGGAGCGGTCGGTGACGGAGATCCGAAGATCGCGTAGCGGCCTCTTCAGCGTGTCAGTCAGGCTCTCGCCAATTTGCCGAAGCCCTCTCGCGCTGCTCATGTGTTGACGGCCAGGTTGATTCCCTCCGGCGCGCGACCGGATGCGGTCACCAAGGGGACCGAATCCGGTGGGAGAGTGCGAGAGTTGACTCGATCCGGTGTTGGTCGAGGACCCGGTGTCGAAGGCCTTGGCGAGGCCGAAGTCGAGGATCTTCACCTTGCCGTCGGTCGTGGCGGGCAGGAGAACCTCCCAGATCATAAGGCCGTTGTGGACCCAATCCGGACCGCCACGCGGTAGGATCGTCACGATCATCAGCTTTTCGATCGAGGGTTTGGATGCGATTTGTTGACCTGTTCGCAGGACTTGGGGGATTTCATCGGGCGCTTGAGTCGCTAGGGCATGAGTGCGTCTTCGCGTCCGAAATCGACCCTGCCCTGCGCGAGATATATGGCCGGAACTTTCCGAAGGCGGCGTCCGCCATCCACGGGGACATTCGCGACACAAAGGTGCTCATACCCTCCCATGACATCCTGTGCGCAGGCTTTCCTTGCCAACCGTTCTCAAAGTCAGGAATGCAGAATGGTCGACGGGATCGGACACGCGGCACGCTCTTTCACGAAATCTTGGATGTGCTCCGGGTTCACCGACCGCCGTTCGTCATTCTCGAGAACGTCGGCAATTTCGAGCGGCACAACAGAGGCCGAACGTGGAAGGTCGTGAAGGAGTCGCTCGTGGGACTCGGCTATCACGTCGTGGGGACCACGCACGTGACGACAGGCGGGCATGGGTTGTCGTCTCCACATCACTTGGGCCATCCACACACGCGAGAACGGTTCTTCATCGTCGCGACTCGTAATCCTCTTTCCACGGACCCGTTCCCTCCCCGGGCCCGGCCGACCACGACTCTCGCAACGATTACCCAGTCTCAATCTGATGTCTCCCAGCGGGATCGAGACGAGACACGCCTTACCAGGCAACAGATCGCGTGCATCGATCACTGGAATGAACTTCTCTCGTTGGTGCCATGCGACATTCCGTTGCCGTCCTTTCCGATATGGGGCGAGGAGCTTGATGCGACCTACCCCTTCGAGGCGGAATCACCGAGTTCGCTGTCACGGAGGAAACTGCTGAGACACGTTCGACTTCGTGATGACGCGGCGGTCCGCCTCACCAAGGCGGAGTTGCTGTGCCTGTTGCCAAGCTACGCGCGCTCGCCAGTCTTCCCCCCTTGGAAGAAGGCGTTTATCCGGCAGAACCGCGCTTGGTTCGAGAGTATTCGTCCATATCTGACCGAAGAATGGATCAAGCGGCTTGCCACCTTCCCGCCCTCACTTCGGAAGTTTGAGTGGAACTGTAAAGGCGAAGAGCGGGACCTCTGGAAGCTCGTCCTTCAGTTCCGCCCATCCGGGCTCCGAGTGAAGCGCTATTGCAGCAGTCCGGCACTCGTCGCGATGACGACGACCCAGACTCCGATCCTGGGACCCGCTCGACGATTTCTTACGAGAACCGAAGGCCTGCGACTCCAGGGATTCCCCGATTCTCATGACTTGCCTCTGTCGCGGGACCGCGCATTCGCCGCCTTGGGCAACGCCGTTCACGTCGACTTGGTCAGATACATAGCTGACCGCGTACTCGCCACACAGCCAGCGCCGTCGACACGAATTCGCGTTGTATGCCCTACAGACGGGAGCCACCCCGTGCTGCAACTGCACGCGTCGGGTATCCAATAGTGTCAAACACTCCAAGCGTGAACATCAGGCCTGGAGTGGGAATCCTCTCGGTCCTCAAGCACCTCAACTACAAGCCGTGGTTCGCGCTCGCGGAGTTTGTCGATAACTCTTTGCAGAGCTATCTCGCGAACCGCCAAGCACTGGTCCGAATTCACGGTGAGTCATTTCGCCTGCGTGTCGATGTTGAACTTGACCGTAGCGACGAGATGCGCATCATCGTCCGTGACAACGCCGCCGGGATCGCCCGGTCCGACTATGGCCGAGCTTTTCGCCCTGCAGCGCTTCCGACAAATCGGACTGGGCTGGCCGAGTTTGGAATGGGGATGAAGAGTGCGGCCTGCTGGTTCGCCCCGCGCTGGACGGTCCGGACAGCTGCCCTCGGGGAATCAGTCGAGCGGACCATCGCGTTCGACATCGACCGGATCGTTCGTGACGAACTTGAAGAACTTGACATCGTAGAGGTGAGCGCGCTCCCGGAAACTCACTTCACCGAGGTCATCCTCGTCAACCCGCACAACAGCCTCCGAACTAGAACCAGCGGCAAGGTCAAGGAGCATCTAGCAAGCATTTACAGGATCTTTCTAAAAGAAGACCTGATGGACCTGTACTTCGACGGCGAGAAACTGACCCACGAGCAACCCGAAGTCTTGGTGCATCCCAACGTCAGAGTTCCCGGTGATACCCCGAGGCGCTGGTACCGAGAATTCTCCTTCGACTTCGGGCAGGGGCTCCGGGCCTCGGGCTTCGCAGCGTTGCGCGCTGTTGCGAGCACGACCACCGCGGGCTTTGCACTCTTTCGGCGCAAGCGCCTGATTGAAGGCAGTTGGGACGAGCCGTACAGGCCCGATCGGATCTTCGGGGTCGGGAACACGTACCGACGACAGCGATTGTTCGGCGAGATTCATCTTGAGGGGTTCGACGTTAGCCACACCAAAGACGGGTTCCGATGGGACGAGAACGAGGAACCGTTCCTGGACCTGCTGCACGACGTCTTGGAATCTTCCGACCTCCCAATCCTCTCTCAGGCTGAGGCATTTCGTGTACGCGCCGCCCAGCGCGAACTGCGGGAGCAGGCCGAAAGAGCCACCGAGCGAGTTGCGCAGACAATTGCAGACCATGCCCCACCTGTACTCGATGCTCAGGCGGCCTTGCCGCTCCCGCAGGAGCCAGAACGATCACGCCTTCCGGCTGACTCGACCGCAACGTCTCGAACGATTAACGTCGAGCATCGCGGGACTCAATGGCGCATCGTTGTCGAGCTATCCCTTGATCCCGGGCTTAGCGATTGGCTGTATGTATCCGATCACACGCCGTTTCGAAGGGGAGAGCCCCGCGAGGTCACCGTGCGGATGTCTGTGCTGCATCCCTTCATGGTCCAGTTCTGCCGCCAGGAATCCGGCGAGATCGAGGCTCTTGCGCGGGTCGCCGCCGCGATGGGCTTGGCGGAAATCACGGCGCGAGAGTCCGGGGTTCAACACTTCTCCGCCATCCGCAGGAATGTGAACCAGTTGCTTCGCGAGGCGTTCTCGCAACCGATGTAGTTCGGAGGAATCGTGTCTGGAGATGCACCGCGAATCATTACGCCCGTGCCGGAACTGCCGCCAGGCGTTCGTTGGGTCCCGCAACGCGGAGAGGAAGTTGTCGCCCTGCTCAACCGCCTGTCACTCTCCGCCGAGAGCAAGGAGCGCTTGGTGGACGAGGCCGCGCGAATCTTGGGTAGGTGCGTGCCGCCGACCGAGAACGGGACCGCCACCGGCCTTGTCGTTGGGTATGTCCAGAGCGGCAAGACGCTGTCTTTCACAACCGTTGCCGCGCTTGCGCGTGACAACGGATATCCGCTTGTCATCGTTATCACTGGGACGAAGACGAATCTCAACGATCAATCTCGCGCGCGCCTGGAGGAGGATCTTGGCCTCGATACCTCGCGGCGTTGGCGGTTATTCCGAAATCCCAAGCCCATAGACCGAAACAACGTACTCACCGTTCTCCAAGACTGGTCGCCAGCGCCGACTGCTCCCTCACGCCCACGGCAATCGATCCTGATGGTGGTTCTCAAGCACTACGCACACTTGAGGAACCTGATCGCGCTGCTGGGCTCAATATCGAACGACTTGCGCGACACCCCGGTCTTGATCGTGGACGATGAGGCCGACCAAGCCGGCTTGAACAATCTCGTTCGGCAAAACCGAGAGAGTACGACCTATCAGCGACTCGTTGCCTTGAGACGCTTCCTGCCGCGCCACACCTATCTCCAGTACACGGCGACGCCACAGGCTCCGTTGCTGATCAGCCTGATCGATACTCTGTCGCCCGAGTTTGCCGAGCCTTTGAGCGTAGGAGCCGACTACACAGGCGGTCGCGCGTTCTTTGAGGAGCACCAGAATCTTGTCCGCGTGATCCCTCAGCGCGAGATCCCCAGCGGAAGCAATCAACTGAACGCTCCGCCGGCTTCGCTCCTTGAGGCCCTCCGACTGTTCTTTCTCGGCGTCGCCGTAGGCTATTTCCGCGGCGAGGGCGATCGTGAAAACCGATCGATGCTCGTTCACCCATCACGGGAGACACCGGCACATTCCCAGTACCGGCAGTGGATTGCCAACGTTCGAAGGCTGTGGCTAGACGAACTCTCTTTGCCCCCCGACGATCCTCAACGCATCGCACTCCTCCAGGACTTCAGACGCGCGTACGACGACCTCAACGCGACCGTGCAGGGCCTGCCGACGTTCGACGAGTTGACCGCTTCGGAGAACGAGTCGGAGCTTGCGTTTGGGATCCGAAAGACGGAAGAGCCAATTGAAGTGAACGCACGGCCTCAGACGCCAAGCATTCAATGGCGCGAGAAGTACCCGTGGATTCTCGTCGGCGGGGAAGCGATGGACCGTGGCTTCACCGTGAAGGGACTCACAGTCACCTATATGCCGCGGGACCTAGGAGTTGGAAACGCCGACACGATTCAACAGCGAGCGCGGTTCTTCGGCTACAAGAGGCCGTATCTGGGTTTTTGCCGCGTTTTCTTGGAGCAGGGCGTCCGGGATGGTTTCCACGAATACGTGGGTCACGAGGAAGACGTCCGAGCACGTCTGATCGAGCACCGAGAGGGTGGTCGTCCCCTCGCGGAATGGCGTCGTGCATTCTTCCTCGACCTAAACCTTCGCCCAACGCGGCGCCAGGTTCTTGCACAGGACTACGTACAAGACACGGTCTCAGATGATTGGTACTGGCCGAAGGTACCCCACGGCAGTGACGAACTCGTGGTGGCAAATCGGAATGCGGTGCAACGGTTTGCAGCCGGGCTCAATTGGACAGAGAGCGACGGAGACGATCGGAGAACTCCGGAGCAGAAGCACCTCGTCACCGAGGGGGTTTCGCTCGCCAGGGCCTACTCCGAGTTGCTGCTCCCCTTCAGAATGTCCGACGACTTGGACTCGCAGAAGTTCACGGGTCTACGGCTGCAAGTCGATGCCTTTCTCCAGAACCGTCCGGACGCGACTTGTACGGTCTATCAAATGAGTCCGAACAGCGACCGGCGTCGCAGCGTTCCAGACACCGGAAAGATTCCGACGTTGTTCCAGGGCGCCAACTACGCAGACCCCTCTCACACGGACCAGACTTATCCGGGGGACGAGCGCATACGAGCAGCCGATGGGCTCACCATTCAGATTCACCGCCTGAGAATTCTGGACGCGGACTCGGGTGCCGACATTGCGCGCGACGTCCCAACGCTCGCAGTCTGGGTACCGAGGTCAATGGAGCGGGGCTGGCTCGTGCAAGACGAATAGACCATGTCAGTGGACCTCGCGGCGCTCTTCTCGCAGACCATTGGTCGGCTGCCGACACCCGCGGGCGACGGCGTCGCGGCGGTCCCAATAGGCGTGGGCCGTCACCTTGGTAAGGATGCAGGCGGCGCGCCCTGCTTGCTGTTCGAGCAGCCGGCCGTTCGGCCAATTCCGATGCCGATCCGAATGGCCAATCTGAGGGTCGATTTCTCGACGTTGTGCGATGTCCTCACGGATGCGGGGAGGTCCGTTCGGGGCACATTCACCATCCTGCGGTGTGGACCCGATGCGAACCTCTGGCCTGTCTTCCTGGCCGTGGCTTCGCCCCTCGCGGATTCCCTCGGCGTAACCCCAAGCACCGACGATCTCCGAAGAGTTGTAAGCCAGTTGACTGAACTGTTCGCGTCCCTTGTCACGCCATCGCCGATAGCCATCCAGGGGCTGTGGGCGGAGTTGTTTGTTATCTCTGCTTCCGGAGACCCGCCGGCGATGATTGCAGCCTGGCATCAGGACCCGTTGAGCCGTTTCGACTTCTCGGAATCGCGCTATCGGATAGAGGTCAAGAGCAGTGCGGGTAGGCGCAGGCGCCATCACTTTCGCCTTGAGCAAGTGGTTCCACCAGGAGCCGTACGTGGTGTCATTGCCTCCGTGTTCGTTGAACGGAGTGGCGGAGGTGTATCCCTTGGCTCCCTTGTTCGCCGCGTGGCATCTCAGATCGAACACGATCGCGATCTGGGCGCGTCGTTTGCGATGAAGCTTTACCGCGCGCTGGGAACTCAAAGCACTGAGGCTCAGGAGGAACGCTTCGATTGGGAGTTGGCGCAGGAGTCCTTGGCGTTCTTTCGCGCCGAGTCCGTGCCTCGCCCAAGCACGCCGTTGCCGAGGGCCGTCACGGATGTGCACTTCGTGTCTGACCTCAGCGACCTGACGCCACTATCGGCCGACGAGTTGACGTCAGTCGGCGGCCTCGTCGCGGCAGCTAGGCCTCGTCAATCCGCATGACCGCGGGCGGTCGCGGCGCGCGCCGGGCCCGTTCCAGCAGCCCGTAGGCGCGCCCCTGCGCTGCCTCCGAGGGGCGTCTGCGTATTCCGGGTGAAGTTGGCCACCGATTCCGGCTGAAAGTGGCCACCTGTTCCGGCTGGATTTGGCCACCTGAATCCGGCTCTGCGGATGGGGGGCGTGACGGGATAACCAAACAACTACCCTG
>Ga0163153_10008150_pt1 | contig 11011 bp, 13 predicted proteins | sample OliLakLV19MP6IB1_FD_148629 | JGI IMG/M metagenome (GOLD analysis project Ga0163153, IMG submission 148629) | Freshwater microbial mat bacterial communities from Lake Vanda, McMurdo Dry Valleys, Antarctica - Oligotrophic Lake LV.19.MP6.IB-1 | ecosystem: Environmental > Aquatic > Freshwater >... | reverse complement strand
GTATAGGGGGCATTTCGTCGCCTATGTTTTTTTGGGGTTTGCGTATAATCGGCAAACACGGTATGATAGAGCCATTCACCTTGCTCCCAGTATCCAAGCGATTTCTTTCATTTCCAAGAATTAAAATTTAGCTTATCGATCGAGATGACACAGCTTTGACGCCAGGGATTTTCAAATCGCCGATCCGTATCTCAACAACATATTGGTCAGCTAACACTGATTTACCGGTAACACCAGTTAGTTGGGAGGTTCGGATAAATTTAGCTCTACATGCAAGTAGTGCCTTGTAAGGAATCAGAGTACCATCTGCGCCAGAATCAAGTAACGCAACAGCCTGAACTTCGCGTCGGGCGCGAATGGTAATTTCGGCGACAGGCGCAGGAGGAAAATATGCTGCACTATACTGAAATAAAGTTGCCATGATATTACCTGCTAAATCGCGGTGAGCGAAAAACCAGTGGTGGTTCTGGTGTTTCAAGTACTTGTCGAATTAAAACGGTCTCATCTGGATAACTTTCACAAATTCGTTCAAATAATGCTAACTCATCATGATCGTGATCGATAACCTGCTGCTGATAGATCGCTACAAACTCTTCTCGGTATCTCGGTATTGAGCGAGTAATTCTGAACGCATCGTATCAAATGCAGCTTCTTCTTTTAACATTTGCACTCGTTCAGGGCTGGTATGCGGCATCAGATAAGATTGATCAAAACCACTATGTTCATCATTGATCATTATTTCTTCAACAAAATCTAGTGAAGAAAGTAACTCGACCAATAAGGCCGCTTTTTGTGCGTCAGAAACTTGAATCGCAAGTTGGGTCATGAGTTCATCTCCTTTGTTCAGAGCGATTAACAATGATAGTATACCACACTATCCGTTTTATAAGTTGGTCAATCAAAATAAGTAGGGCTCAACAGGAATTCAAGGGGTTGAAATCGTAGGTGCGGTTTGTAACCGCACGTGCTCCAGGGAACCGTGCGGTTACAAACCGCACCTACGATTCCATGTTGCTTGTCAACCCCCTGAGATCCGGTTGAACCACAAGTAGTTTAACCATGACCAATTTCGGCAAGCCTTCCTGGAAGGCTTGCCGTGTCCCAGTTGCAATAGCAACCAGGAGATAACACACCCATGCCGGCTACCCACCTATCGATTCAAGGCGAAGCTTTTCTCATCAATGACAAGCTGACCTATAGCGAACTCGACCGCAGCAACCCCAACGCCCACGGTCTTCTAATGAACGCCCGCTTTATCCAGGGGATTTTTGACGACAAGGCCGATCCGGGGCGCTTTGCTCGCTGGGGTAGGGATAACTGGGACCCGGCACAGCATACCAACGATCTGATTGCGGCTTTGCCCGAATGGTACAATTATGGTCTACGCGCCTTCACCGTGGGTCTACAGGGCGGCGGTCCCTGCTTCACGATCAACAACTTAAGCATCGACAACAACCCCTTTGGCGCCGATGGCAAAACGTTTGATCCGGCCTATGCTGACCGACTAGACAAGTTGATCCGCGGCGCGGATGCCGCCGGCATGGTCGTCATTGTCAGCTATTTCTATGGGGATCAGGCGCGCCGTCTGTGCGATGGACGCGCCGTGCGCAATGCCGTTACCACCGCTTCGCGTTTTCTCAAAGAGGGTGGCTATACGAATGTGATGATCGAGGTGGCAAATGAATATGATATCCTGCCCTTCCAACAACACCCATTGCTTTACTATCCCGAAGGTGTCGCCACCTTGATCGACCTGGCGCGTCAGGAATCTGGTGGGCTGCCGGTGGGGTGCAGTGGGCGCGGTGGGTCGATCAACCGTGAGATTGCCGAGGCCAGTGATGTGATCTTGATTCATGGCAACGGCTGTACACGGCAGCGACTCTACAATATGATCACCGAGGTCCGGGGTTGGAACTTACAGCGTCCTATTCTCTGTAACGAGGATTCCCAGGCTCTTGGTCAATTGGAAGTCGCCTACCAAACGCGCACCGCGTGGGGTTATTATAACAACATGACCAAACAGGAGCCGCCCGCCGATTGGTCGGTGACGGCTGGCGAAGATCGTTTTTTTGCTCAGCGTATGGCCACAGGAATCGGGATTATGTCGCCGTCAATCCCCGTAAAGGAACAGTATTATCTACAAGGTCTGGAACCAAACCAGAGCTACAACGGCGAACGCTGGCTGCGCCTTGCTAGTCTCTATCCAGAGACGATCAACCATGTCAAGTTCTATCGCAACGATCAACTCTACTACATAGCCTATGACGAGCCTTTTCCCATCCACTATATCAGCAACTGGCGACAAGGGGGTGTCAAAGTCGGTACTAGTGTAGAGCAGTGGCGCGCGGTGATCCACTTGCGCAGTGGTGAAGTGGTGGAACGAACAGGGACCGTTACGGAGTAACCGACGGGATGAGAATGCTCTGGCCCGGACTGACGTTATCGGGGTCGGTAATCTGGGGATTCGCTGCCAAAATGGCTGGCACCGTGGTGTTATACTGACGCGCAATGTTGCTCAGCCAGTCCCCAGGTTGAATAATATAGGTTGTGCTGCCAGGTTGTCCATTGGTGGTGACTACTGGTGGTTGGCTAACAGGCCCAGCAACAAGGCTGTTGTTACCAACAGGCGCAGTCAAATTGGTTACTGTAGTATTCGCAGAAGATGCAGGCGCGGCTACAAAGCCAGGTGCAATGGCTACGGCTGCAAAGAAGAAGAGCAGCAACAGAAAGAAAGTGACGATTGCTGCCAATCCTTGCCAAGAATCGCTCATAGCCTATCTCCCCTCTACTCTTCAGACGGCAGCAAAACAGCATCAACTACATGAATTACCCCATTGGTTGCAACAATGTCGGCTTGGACGATCTGAGCATCATTGACCTGTACTGTGCCATCAGCGGCAACCGTGATCGTCAGCAGTTGACTCGACGTAGAAAGCGCCTGCCCCAACCGTGTCAAGTCAGCAGCTAAAGCCGTATCCGCAACCAAATGGTATTGCATGACCTCTGCCAGATCGCTCGTCGTATTGAGGAGCGTCTGCAACTGATCGTCCGGCAGAGCCGCAAAGGCCGCATTCGTCGGCGCAAATAATGTCAACTCACCGGGCAATTGCAATACCTGTAACAGGCCGGCTGCGCCAAGCGCGGTTTCTAGCAACGTAAGTTCTTCCGTGCCGCTCACGATATCGGCAAGCGTGGCATTAGTAGCTATTGTGGTGATGATTTGACCAGTGGTCACCGCCTGTGTGACCGTTACCGGAGCAGTTGCGTTTGCTACACCGGTAGCTGTGGCGTTGGTAGCGGTGATTATCAGATTAGCCGGCAGCAGCACGGTGTCAATCGCATGAATAACGCCATTGGTCGCGTCAATATCGGCCTCCACAACGGTGGCGTTGCTCACCTGTACAACGCCATCGGCGGTTAGTGTAATGGGGAGAGTCTCGCCAAAGGCAGTAAGGACACCGCCCAATCTTACTAGATCAGCCGATGACACCTCTTCGATAAGCAGATGATTTTGCAGCACACTGGTAAGGAGACCGGGGTTGGCGAATAAGGTATCAAGCGTGGCGGCGGGTAACGCGGCAAAGGCATCTTCGGTGGGTGCAAAGAGGGTATACGCAGTCACGCCAGTCGTAAGTTCATTGGTCAAAGCCACAGCCGCCACCGTGCGGTTTAGAGTAGCAAACTGGGGACGTGCCGCCAGGATTGTGGCAATCGTTCCCCCTTGTCCCTGCAGCGACGGTGTAGCAGCGCTTTGTGCCGTTGTCGCCACCGCCGTTGCTGTCAAGACGGGCGTTACAGTAAGCGCGGTGGTTGTGGTGACCCCTACGCTAGCCGTGGTGGCAGCGCCTGACGTCACTGCGGTTGTTGCTGTAAGCATCACAGTGGTTGTCGCAGCCGTAGTAGTAGTGATGGGTGGAGTTGAGGTAAAGGTCGGCTCTGTCGTCCGCGCTGGCACAGGGGTTTTATTCGAGGCCGTCGGCGCCAGGGCGCAGGCGACCAAGAATAAGAAAAAACCACAGCAAAGTGGCAACAGTCGATAACGTTTCATAAGTGATTTTCTCCATCCCGATCATACATTCGGGTCTGCCGCAACGTACTACTAGTCCACCAAACGATTTTTGTCGAATAAACACTCGTGCGATGTATCCGACAATATAGCTTTGGTAGACTACTAGCTTCCTCCTGAGTGTAAAGTGAGTTTTGCGGTAGTGCCTAAATTGACTCCGGACTTACGCAACAACTATGCTTGTACCAGGTAAAACCTGCATGAAGTGTCCAAAACCATTTCTGGTAGGCTGACTAACACTTGGGCACTTCCCGCAGGTCTTCCCGCCACGGGCGTAAATTCTGTGACTATAAAACAGGGCCGACTCTCACAATTTGTGCTACGGTGTCCAGTGGATAAGCTATAGTTACCCGGATCGGCCTACATCAGGGGGCTGGTTGGGGCGAGTCAATGTTTCCAAACGCCGCTCCAATGTACTGACCCGTTGCGACAGATCTTGAATATGCAGTATAAGTTGACCAATCGCCTGATCAACAGTGATTTCCACATGTTCCCACATTTTGATAATTTCGCTGATATTGTAAGTGTTCATTATTTTTTCCTTGATAGTTTAGATGATTGTTCACAACACAACATACGCCTGCGTATAAAAAATTATATCTGAGTTCAAATATAATGTCAATAGGCAATTATAAAAAAACCAACCCAAAAGAGTTGGTTTTCGCTATCACAGGTTACGAAAAGCTTACTCGTAGCGGAAACCCGCTTGTTCGGCAACCAACGTCAGCAACTTTGAACTCGATCGCCGCGGTCCATAAGCGCCTGTCTCCCATTCGCTGACGGTTGGCTGGCGTACACCCAGTTCCTCGGCAAATTCCATTTGGGTCAACCCCATATAGTGGCGCAATGCTTTTACTAAATTAGCATCCCACAATACAATGTTCCCCTGGCGCCGCACTTCATAGATTCTGCCGGGCTTGCGAAAGGTAATCCGTTCATTGACCAGATCAACCTCTTCGGCGTGGTAACCAGCGTGCATCCAGGCGGAAGCCTGCACTGCTCCCTTGCGTCGATTGCTCCACCAAGCGCGCTGTGTGCGTGCCGTAGGCGGCAAACGATCGCCGATCAGCGTCTCAATTTCGCTAATCATCATAACCACATCGTCATGCTTTTGTTGGCGTAAATACTCTTTCAGGGCTAGATACTTGCTATTTGGTGTCATGGGTTTAGTTCATTATTTCTCTAAGAATATACCGCAATCGCCTATAGATGATACTATGATAATACTATACTACGCGTATAAGTACCTGTAAATCCTTATCATCTATGACATTGCTTAGTATAGCATATGGGCTAAGGGGATTATACAATATTTTGGAGAACTTTACAACTTGACTAGTACAGCAGTAAGCGAAGTGCGTTGTTTCTGCATTTGGGTTGACATAAAGTAGAATTGGCTAGAGAATAAAGTTTTTATGAGCGTCAATCCTATCCCTAACGAATCTTCACCTATGATCCGTCACCTGCCCGTCGTTATCATCCAAGAAGCTGTGCAAAGGCTGCTGACTGAATCCGCCTACCGTCTACCTACAGACTATCTGGAGGCAATGCAGCGCGCCCAAAAGCTGGAGACTTCGCCATTGGGCAATCAGATCATTTTGATGCTGCTCGATAATGCCGCCTATGCTGCAACCGAACAGATTCCCACCTGCCAGGACACGGGCATGGCAATGCTATTTCTAGATGTCGGCCAGGATGTCCACTTTACGGAGGGCGACATCAATGTAGCCCTGCAAAGCGCAGTGCGCAATGCCTATGGCAACCTACGGAAATCTGTCGTAGACGATCCCCTGCTGCGGTGCAATACCGGTGACAACACCCCGCCCATTGTCCATTATACCCTTGTCCCTGGCGACCGTGTACGGATCACGGTGTTGATGAAAGGTTTTGGTGCGGAACTGATGAGCCGATTGCAGATGTTTCCCCCCTCCGTCGGGGTTGAAGGTGTCAAACGCTTTGTGCTGGAAACCGTTGAAGCAGCCGGACCCAATGCCTGTCCCCCCTTGATTGTGGGCGTTGGCATCGGTGGTTCCTTTGACACTGTTGGGCAACTGGCCAAAAAGGCCCTATTGCGACCACTCGGTCAACCCAGTCTCCAGCCACACCTGGCCCAGTTGGAAGCCGAACTTTTAACTGCCATCAACCAATTAAACATTGGCCCACAGGGCTTTGGCGGCCAGACTACCGCCCTGGCTGTGCATGTCGAAAGTTATGCTACTCACATTGCCGCCTTGCCCGTGGCGGTGAATCTAAACTGTTCGGCGCCACGGCGGGCGACGGTGGAGATATAAGACAGGGAGACAGGGAGACAAGGTGACATATGAAGGAAGTGGTGACGCCTTTGGGGGCGAAGATTGTGGCTGAGTTGCGGGCGGGTGATCTGGTGCAGATCAGTGGGGTGGTCTATGGGGCGCGCGATGCAGCGCATAAACGGATGGTGGAAACGTTGGCGCGTGGTGAAGCGTTGCCGGTGGATCTTGTCAATCAGATGATCTATTATGTTGGACCAGCGCCGGCCAAGGCTGGTCATGTGATTGGACCGGCCGGGCCAACGACGAGTGGACGCATGGACCCATATACGATCCCCTTGCTCCAGCAGGGTGTCAAGGGCTTTATCGGCAAAGGCTATCGATCCGCCACGGTCAAAACTGCCCTGCTCGACCATGGGGCCATCTATTGCGCGGCAGTTGGTGGAGCGGCAGCGCTCTTGGCCCAGCATATCACCGCCAGCCGCATTGTTGCCTATGCTGACCTGGGGCCAGAGGCGATCTATGAATTGGTCTTTGACCGTTTTCCCGTGATTGTAGTTAACGATCTACAGGGTGGCGACGCGTATGAAAACCGATAACTTATCCATCTTTGTAAAAGTAAGTAAATTGGGTGATTAGGGGATTACGACCATGCCAATCACCCAATTAGCCATGGGTAAGTTATTGAATCGCCGTTCCTAAACATGAAAGTAACACCCAATGATGGACCAAACCACCTATGATGATCTACGTTTCCATGTGCGCCGGCTGTGCGCTACCTTTCCCAACAGCTATTGGCAAGCGGTCGATGCGGCGCGCGCCTACCCAGAAGCCTTTGTCCAAGCGATGACCACGTCCGGCTATCTGGCGGCACTCATTCCGGAAGAATATGGGGGCGGTGGCAGTAGCTTAACCGAGGCATCGGTGATCTTGGAGGAAATCAACCACAGCGGTGGCAATGCCGGCATCTGTCATGCCCAAATGTATATTATGGGAACGCTGTTGCGTTACGGCTCGGCTGAGCAGAAGCAGCATTATCTACCCAAGATTGCGGCAGGCGAACTTCGTCTCCAAGCCTTTGGCGTCACCGAACCAGATGCGGGCAGCGACACCACGCGCATTCGCACCCTGGCCGATCTGGACTTCGCGCGTCGCTCATTCCGACCTGATGTTGCTCCTGGCGCGCACAACACCGTTTGAACAAGTGAGCAAGCGCACCGAAGGGCTGTCCATTTTTCTGGTCGATCTACGTGAGGCGGTGGGCAATGGCATCACCATTCAACCCATTCTTACCATGATCAACCATCATACGGCGCAGGTCTTTATTGACAATCTGATTGTACCGGCGGCGAACCGGATTGGGGAAGAGGGCAAGGGCTTTCGCTATTTATTAGATGGGTTGAATGCTGAACGTATCCTGATTGCGGCAGAATCAATTGGTGACGGCTATTGGTTTGTCGATCGCGCAACAACCTATGCCAAGGAACGAGTGGTGTTCGACCGTCCCATTGGTCAAAATCAGGGCATCCAGTTTCCCATCGCGCGTGCCTATGTGAATCTACGCGCCGCCGACCTGATGCGCTTTGATGCTGCCGCACGCTTTGACGCCGGCCAAGCCTGTGGAGCCGAAGCAAACATGGCCAAGTTGCTGGCAGCCGACGCCGCCTGGGAGGCCGCTAATGCCACCATGCAGACCTTTGGCGGCTTTGCCTTTGCCAACGAATATGACATTGAACGCAAGTTTCGCGAAACACGGCTCTACCAAGTAGCGCCGATTTCAACAAACTTGGTGTTGTCGTATGTAGCGCAGCATGTGCTGGGACTGCCACGCTCCTATTGAAAAGACAGACCCTTTATTTCAATTCATTTTCAACAAATTGTTCAAACTCTTCTAGCGTGCCTGCCGTAGCCGCCTGCCGTAGGAGCATTTTGAGTTGATCTAGATTCGTGAGTGCATTAATGACATTCACTAACTCCTCCGGCACCGACTGAAAGCGTAGATTCAAAATATCTAGTACATTCTCACGCGCCGTTTTGAGACTCCCTTGTTCGATGCCTTGTTCGATGCCTTGTTCGATGCCTTGTTCGATGCCTTGTTCGATGCCTTGTTCGATGCCTTGTTCGATGCCTTGTTCGATGCCTTGTTCGATGCCATCTTCCATCGCTATGCGCTCAATACTCATAACATAACGCATTTTTCCCACCTCCTCAATCTTCTGTACTTCTTGCCAAAACCCGCGTTCCATTCGTGGGGACAGTGCCATTACCCAGTCTATAAAGCGCAAAAGCTCATAAATATCTTTACGTTTGTAGCCGCGCTCATATAGCCCTTTGACCAAATTAATCTTCCAGCGCAAACGCGCTTGCGCTTTGCGGCGTGTTGCCTGCGCCTTGACATGCGCCATCACAACAACCGCAAAGGGATTGGGATTTTGTTCTAACTCTTCCCACTTCTTCGCATAATCCAGCAATTTCACTGTGGGAAAGCGCAAACTCATTTCACTACCCCATCGACCATACCCGTAGCTGGCAGGGCGCCAATTGGTATCCTCATCGGCCAACACACCCAAGCTAATGATCTCCTTATGATGGCGATCAAAAAGGCGGTAGTTGGCCACAAAGGTGCGCCGTGCAAATGTGGCATCGACCTGGCTTTGTACTTCGATATGAATGATGAGCCAGACATCTTTGCCTTCCTTTAGCGTGACCTTCACCAGTTTGTCCACGGTGTGGCGACCAATCTCAGATTCGCGTACGACCTGTTGCAATTCTTTGTCGAGAAATTGATACCCTTGTGTCCAATCAATATCGTTGTCGATAGCCGGAAAAAAGAATGCCATAAATTGGGGCAAGAAACGTTCAAGAATTTCCTTCCACGGGCTATCGTAATCACCACGGGGGTTTGCCATGTCCATTGTTCCTTCACATGCTTACTAATGATAGGATGACCACTCAGCGTATTTTATTGGGCTATTATCATACCCAGCCGATCATATTATGTCAACACTTTTATCCTGTTGAACATTTTTATCGTCGGAGAGCTATGATATGATAGGAAAACAAATCTATTGAAAAACATTTGATGAGAATACTATGCAACCACTTGCTAATCTTACGGTTATTGCTCTAGAACAGGCTGTAGCTGCGCCTTTTGCCACGCGTCAACTGGCCGATTTAGGGGCGCGTGTCATCAAAGTTGAACGCCCCGGCGTTGGCGACTTTGCCCGTCACTACGACAAGACCGCGGGCGGTCTTTCCAGCCATTTTGTTTGGGTGAATCGTTCCAAAGAGTCGCTAACCTTGGATATCAAGCAGCCGGCCGGCAAGGAAATCTTGACCAAGTTGCTGAGCAAAGCTGACGTGTTTGTCCAAAATCTGGCCCCGGGGGCCGTGGATCGACTGGGATTTGACGCCGCAAGTTTGCACGCCTACTATCCCGAATTGATTATCTGCAATATCTCCGGCTATGGCTCCACCGGCCCTTACCGTGACAAGAAAGCCTACGATGCCCTGATCCAGGCCGAAGCTGGCCTCTTCTCTATCACGGGCAGTGAAGAGACGCCCGCCAAAGCAGGCATTGCCGTGGCCGATATTGCCGCGGCGATGTATGCCTACAGTGGTATTCTGACAGCGCTGCTCACGCGGATGCAAACGGGCAAGGGGAGTGTACTGGAAGTATCGATGCTTGAAGCGCTGGCCGAATGGATGGGCTACCCTATGTACTATGCCTTGGGCGGTGTCGCACCCCAACGCACGGGAACCAGCCATGCCACCATTGCCCCCTATGGCATCTTTGCCACCGGTGATGGCAGCACCGTTATGCTCAGTATTCAGAATGAGCGGGAGTGGATTCGTTTTTGCCAAGAGGTGCTGGAGAAACCCGATCTGGCGCACGAGCCACGCTTTGCTACCAATAGTCAACGGGTGATCCATCGTGCCGAATTACAAGCCGTGATCGAAGCTGTCTTTAGCCGGTTCACCGTGGCCGCTGTCATGGATCGCTTGGAAGCCGCCCAGATCGCCAATGCCCAATCGCGCACGATCTTTCAATTGCTCGACCATCCCCAGTTACAAGCGCGCAACCGCTGGCAGACAGTGGCTACACCCCTGGGATCATTGCCGGCGCTGCTGCCCGCTGTGACAATCGAGGGCGTAACTCCCGTTTGCACCCCCATCCCAACCGTCGGCCAGCATACCAATGCCATTCTCCAAGAACTAGGCTACAGTGAAGGGGAGATTGCAACTTTGCGGACCAAGGGTGTAGTGTAAGACAAGGTGAAGGGGTGACAAGGTGATGTGCCGCCAAACGAGCCAAAGGGGTGAGGCGCGTAGGCGTGGGTTCGTGGCCGGCAAAGAAATCGGCCAGGCGCGGCAGATTCATGGCGGTGGCCACGGCAATATCATGAAGATGGGTCTTGGCGTGGCCGATGTAACGGGAAGTGCGCAAGCCAAAGGAACGGACGGCCCAGGAGAAAGCACCTTCAATGCCAGCCCGCCAATCATATAACGCACGAAAGGGGGGTGTTTGCTGACGGTGGCGAGCGGCTTGAAGCGCCAGGTACTCTTCTTGCGGCAAGATACGCCGACTACGCAGTGCATTGGGGGAATGGGTACAGCAGGCTCTGTCCGGACAGTCGGCACAATCGGCCGCGGCAAAGCGAATCTGGATCGTTATGTTACCGAGGGGAGCTTGGTC
>Ga0163153_10008146_pt1 | contig 11013 bp, 7 predicted proteins | sample OliLakLV19MP6IB1_FD_148629 | JGI IMG/M metagenome (GOLD analysis project Ga0163153, IMG submission 148629) | Freshwater microbial mat bacterial communities from Lake Vanda, McMurdo Dry Valleys, Antarctica - Oligotrophic Lake LV.19.MP6.IB-1 | ecosystem: Environmental > Aquatic > Freshwater > Lake... | reverse complement strand
GCGCGCATGAAGGCGTAGCCGAACCAGATCACCACCAGCAGGCCGATCAGGTTCAGCCAGTGGCGCGCGGGCAGCAGCAGCGGCTTGCCACCGATGCGCCCCGAGAGCTTGCCGAATGCGATCACCGAGCCGGAGAGCGTCACCGCGCCGATCAGCACGCCGACGTAGACCTCCATGTGGTGGATCGCCATCTCGGCGCCCGTCATGCCGGCCGAAGCGCTCGGATCGATGTAGCTCGCGTAACCCACGAGCACCGCCACCAGGCCCACGAGGCTGTGCATGAACGCCACCAGCTCGGGCATCTGCGTCATCTTCACGGTGCGCGCGAGATAGAGGCCGATGGCGCCCCCCGCGACCAGCGCGATCGCGATCCAGGCGATGCCGTTGGGCGAGACGCGCGGGCCGAACACGGTGGCCAGCACGGCGATCGCCATGCCGATCATTCCGTAGAGGTTGCCGCGGCGCGAGCTCTCGGGGTTGGAAAGGCCGCCGAGGCTCAGGATGAAGAGGATGATCGCGGCGATGTAGGAAACGGTGGCCAGGCTCGAGGACATGGTCGTCTCCTATTTCTGGAACATCGACAGCATGCGTTGCGTCACCGCGAAACCGCCGAACATGTTGATGGCGGCCAGCGCGATGCCCGCGACCGCGAGCCAGCGAATGATTTCATCGGGCCGCGCTCCTTCGCCCGCGACCGCCGCGGCCACGGGCGGCGCGATCTGCACCAGGGCGCCGATCACGATGATGCTGCTGATGGCGTTGGTCACGCTCATGAGCGGCGTGTGCAGCGCCGGCGTCACGTTCCAGACCACCATGTAGCCGACGAAACACGCCAGCACGAACACCGTGAAGTGCCCGAGGAACGCCGCCGGCGCGTAGCTGCCGATGAGCAGGAAAAGCACCGCGGCGGCGGCGAACATGATGGTGAGCGTGCCGGCGGCCATGGGGGCGCCCGCGCCGTGGCCCTTCTTCGCGGCGGCCACGGCGACCGGCGCCTTGGCGGGCGCATTGGCGGGCGGCGCCGCCGGCGCCTTGGCGGGCGGCGGCCAGGTCACGGCACCGTCCTTGATCACCGTGGTGCCGCGGATGACCTCGTCTTCCATGTTGACGTTGTAGACGCCGTCCTTCGCCTTGGTGAGGTCCTCCGAAAGGCGGAAGAGGTTGGTTGCGTAGAGCGTGCTCGCCTGCGTGGCCAGGCGGCTCGGCAGGTCGGTGTAGCCGATGATGATCACGCCGTGCCGGGTGACGACCTTGCCGGGTTCGGTCAGCTCGCAGTTGCCGCCCTGTTCGGCGGCCATGTCGACGATGACGCTGCCCGCCTTCATCGACTGCACCATCTCGGCGGTGATGAGCTTCGGCGCGGGCTTGCCGGGAATGAGCGCCGTCGTGATGATGATGTCGACCTCCTTCGCCTGCGCGGCGAACACCGCCCGCTGCGCCTTCTGGAAGCCCTCGCTCATCACCTTGGCGTAGCCGCCGATGCCGGTGCCTTCCTCCTCGTACTCGACGCCCACGTACTCGCCGCCGAGCGAGCGGATCTGGTCGCCCACTTCCGGGCGCGTGTCGTTGGCGCGGACGATGGCGCCCAGGCCCGAAGCGGCGCCGATGGCGGCGAGCCCGGCGACGCCTGCGCCGATGATGAAGACCTTGGCCGGCGGCACCTTGCCCGCGGCGGTGATCTGGCCGGTGAAGAATCGGCCGAAGTGGTGCGCGGCCTCGATCACCGCGCGGTAGCCGCCGATGTTGGCCATGGAAGACAGCGCGTCGAGCTTCTGCGCGCGCGAGATGCGCGGCACGCTGTCCATCGCAAGCACGGTTGCCTTCCTCGCGGCCAGCTTCTGCAGCAGCTCCGGATTCTGCGCGGGCCAGATGAAGCTCACCAGGATCTGGCCCTCACGCATGGCCTGCACTTCGTCGTCGTTGGGCGCGCGCACCTTGAAGACGATGTCGGCGCCGGACCAGACGGCCGCGGCATCCGCGACGACCGTCGCGCCGGAAGCCGCAAAGGCCTCGTCGCTGACGCTCGCGGCATCGCCCGCGCCCGATTGCACGATCACGCTGAAGCCCAGCTTCGCGAGCTTCGGGACGACCTCGGGGACGGTGGCGACGCGCTTTTCGCCCGGGAAGACCTCCCTGGGAACGCCGATCACTTGGGCCATGTGCGGTCCCCACGAAGCGCTCGAACAGCGCCAATCACGACGACAGCGATCATTTCTTCTCCCTTCGGGATGGTTTCTGGCGGACGCGGCAAACGAGACCGGAACGATTCTACTTCCTGCCAAGGATCAAATTAGATTCGACGCCCCGGCCCGGCAGTTGAGCCTCGTCAAGAAAGGAGGGTATTCCCGGAAAACACCGGGACTACGATGCCGGCCTCGCACCCGGCGCGCCGCGCCGCAGCAGCTGCAGCACCACCACGAGCGCCACGAGCCCGAAGCCGACGATGTCGGACGTCGCCGTCGGATACACCAGCGCGAAACCGGCGGCGAGCAGCATCCAGCGCTCGGCGTAGGCGGTACGCTTCAGCAGCCACCCCTGCAGGCCGCTGGCCAGCGCGGCGATGCCGACCGCCGCCGTGAAGGTCACCTGCGCGATGGAGCCCCAGTCCGCGTTGCCCAGAGTCTTGATCGAGCCGGTCAGCAGCAGCCCCGTGCCGCTCGGGTCGAGCACGAACATGAACGGCACCAGGAATGCCGGGGCCGTGTACTTCCAGCATTGCAGCGTGGTCTTGTACGGATCGCCTCCGGTGATCGCGGCCGCGGCGAACGGCGAGAGCGCCGTCGGCGGGGAGACTTCCGACAGCACCGCGTAATAGAAGACGAACATGTGCGCGGCATACTCCGGCACCTTGAGCGCTATCAGCGCCGGCGCGGCGATCACCGCGCAGATGATGTAGCTCGCGGTGACCGGTACCGCCAGGCCCACGATCCAGACGATGAGCGCGGTGTAGATCGCGGTGAGCAGCAGCGAGCCGCCGGCGTAGGCGATGACGATGGAGCTGAACTTGAGACCCAGGCCGGTGAGCGTGACCACGCCGACGATGAGACCGGCGCCGGCGCAGGTGGCCGCCACGTTGAGCACCGCGCGCGAGCCACCGTCCAGGGCACGGACCAATCCCGAGCCGGAGATGCCGCGCCAGAACGGCTCGCGGCCCCGCAGCACGTCGTAGGGGATGAGCGAGCTGTCGCGGTGCAGGAAGCTGGTCGCCAGGGCCACCACGGTCGCCCAGAAGACCGACAATTCGGGCGAGAACCCCATCAGCATGAAAATGACGATCGAGAACAGCGACAGGAAGTGGAACCAGTACTTCTTGGTGAGGCTCCAGGCCGACTCCACCTGTTCGAACAGCACGTCCTTCATGCCGAACTTGCGCACGTCGATCTCGACCATGAGGAACAGGGCGAGGTAATAGAGGCAGGTCGGGATCGTCGCCATCAGGACGACGTCGAGATACGAGATCTTGAGGAACTCGGCGATCAGGAAGGCGGCCGCGCCCAGCACCGGGGGCGAGATGATGGCGCCCAGGCCGCCCGCCGCGAGCAGTCCCCCCGCTTCGTTCTTGCTGTAGCCGACCTTGGCGAGCATGGGCGCGGCCACCGCGCCCAGCGTCACCGTGGTCGCCACGCCCGAGCCCGAAGGGCCGCCGAGCAGGAAGGATGCCAGGGTCACCGTGCGCCCGGCGCTGGACGGCTTGCCGCCCATGGCGGCGAAGGAGAAGTCGATGTAGAACTTGCCCGCGCCCGAGAACTGCAGGAAGGCGCCGAAGATCGTGAACAGGATGATCAGCGTCGAGGAAACGGCGATCGCGGTTCCGTAGATGCCCTCCAGCGTCATATACATGTGACCCACGAGGCGCGGGATCTCGTAGCCCTTGTGTGTCCAGGGCGCCGGCAGGTAGGCGCCGAAGAACGCGTACAGCAGGAAGCAGATGGTGACGAAAGGCAGGATCCAGCCGGTGGTGCGCCGCATGGCTTCCAGGATCAGCAGCCCGAGCGCGACGCCGAACACGATGTCCCAGTCGTTCGGCACGATGGAGCGATCGAAGAAGTCGTCGCCGCCCGCGATGAGGTACACGGTGGTGGCCACGCCCGCGGTCGCGAGCAGCCAGTCCCACCACATGACGCGGTGCCGAAAGCGCTTCGCGACCGGGAAGATCAAAAACGTGAGGAAGAGCACGAAGGCGACGTGGATGGCGCGCAGGTGCTCCGGCCGCACGATCGCGTAGGCGGTGTACAGGTGGAAGAGCGACATCACCACCGCCACCCCGACGACGAGTCCCCCCAGCCAGCCCTTGAGCTTGTTGTGGACGCCCTCCTCGCGCTCGATCATCTCCTCGGCGCGATGCAGCGCGTCGGCGCTCACTTCGGCCGAAGGCTGGTGCAGCCGCAGGATTTCTTCGCTCACCGCATTCCCTTCAAAGAAAAGCCCCGCCAGCGGTCTGGCGGGGCTCCCGCGCCGTGAGCGTCAGTTGATCTTGATGCCCTTTTCGGCGAAGAACTTGATCGCGCCGGGATGCCAGGGAATCGACGAGGCCTCGGTCTTCTGGTTCTCCAGCGTGATGTTCTGCGCCTCCTTGTGCACGCGGATGATTTCGTCGCGATGGTCGAAGACGGCCTTGACGATGGCGTAGGCGGTCTTGTCGTCCATGTTCGCGTGCGCGGCGAGCAGGTTGGTCACCGTGGCCGCCTGGTTGTCGGCTTCCATGCCGTTGTACGTCGCCTTCGGGATCACGTCCTTGATGTAGATGTTGCCGTGTTTCTTCGTCATCTCCGGCACCAGGTGGGCGATGTCGACCATGCGGATCTTCACCCCCGGCGAGTTGGCGAGGTCGGTCACCGCTGCCGTCGGCAGGCCGCCGACCCAGAAGAACGCGTCGATCTTGCGGTCCTTGAGCGCGCTTACCGACTCGGCGACGCCCAGGCGTTCGCGGGTCATGTCCTTGTCCTTGTCGAGGCCCGCGGCCTCGATCACGCGAAAGGCGAATACCTCGGTCGCGCTGCCGCCGGATCCGGTGGACACGCGCTTGCCCTTCATGTCGGCGATCTTGGTGATGCCGGTGCCATCGATCGTGACCACGTGCATGCGGTTCGGGTACAGCACGGCCAGCGTGCGCACCGGTATCGGCTTGCCCGCGAACTTGTCCTGGCCCTTGAGCGCGTCGATCGCCGCATCGGCCTGGGTGAAGGCGATGTAGGGCTTGCCGGTGCCGATCAGTTGCATGTTGGCGACCGAGCCCCCCGTGACCTCGGCGGTCGCCTGCATGCCGGGGATCGCCTTGGACAGCATGGCCGCCATTCCGCCGCCCATCGGATAGTAGACGCCGCCGGTGCCGCCGGTGGCGATGGAGATGTTCTGGGCCTGCGCGCCGGCGGCGAACGCCAGCAGCAGGGCACCGAAAAATCGAATGCCTGGTTTCATGTCCCCTCCCATTAAGGAATCCCGATTCTATTACGAGCTGCCCGCCCCCTGCCGGCCGGCGGCGACCCGGCCGCTAAGTCCTTGATTTTGCTGCGCTGCCGCAAATTATGGTGCGCCGCAACAAAAAACTCGCCAAAACCCTTGACATGAGGAGCCGGCGGCCTAAAATAGCATTTGTGCAGTGCAGCAAAATAGCAGCCCAAACCCCATGAGGACCTACACCATGTTCAAGATCGACCAGTTCGCCGCGGCCAACGAGGCTGCCATCAACCAGTTCACCCATTTCGCCCAGCTCTCCCTCGCCAACCTCGAGCGCTTCACGCAGATCGGGCTCGCCTCCACCCGCGAGAACGTCGCCCAGGCGACCGCCCACGCGCAGGCGCTGGCCGGCGCGAAGGATGTGCATGAAGTCATCGCCCTGAACTCCGCTGCCGTCGAGCCGGTGATGAAGCGCGCCTACGCGTATTCGCGCACCGCCTACGAGACCGCCGCCGAGTCCAACAACGAGGTCAAGCGCGTACTCGAGGAGCAGGCCGCCGAATACAACCGCGTCGCCGTGGCCGCGATGGAAGAGGCCTTCAAATACGCGCCCACCGGCTCCGAAGCCGTGGTCGACAACATGAAGTCCGCCATTGCCGCCGCGCAGAGCGCCTACAACAACTTCGCCTCGATCAACAAGCAGATCTATGACACGGTCGAGAAGTCGGTTGAACAGAACGTCGCGACGGTGAAGTCCGCCACCGCCAAGGCGCGCTCGAAAAAACGCTGAGCGAAAGCCGCCGAAACAAGCGCCCCCGGTCACGCGACCGGGGGCGTTTCTGTCTGGCGTCTAGAATCGACTGATGGCAGAACCCCTGAAGAACCGATTCGGGCCCCAGGTCCCCACGCGCATCGCGGCGATGGTCACGGCGGCCCATCCATCCTTCCCCACCAGGGCATTCGTCCGCGACGCGCTCGCCGGATACGAGCCGCTCGACCTCATGGCGCGGGCGCGCCACATCGCCACGGCGCTGCATGCCCACCTGCCTGCGGCCTTTCCCGAAGCGGCCGATGTACTGGTGCGCTCCCTGGGCCCGCCGCTTTCGGGCACCACCAGCAACGGCATGGCGCCGTTCCTCTACCTGCCGCATGTCTTCTTCGTCGCGGACCACGGGCTCGAGCATTTCGAGGACGCGATGCGCGCCCAATACGAGCTCACCCAGCGATTCACGGCCGAGTTCAGCATCCGCGCCTACCTCGAGCGCTACCCGCAAGCCACGCTGGCGCGGCTGCGGGAGTGGGCCGCCGATCCGAGCGAACACGTGCGCAGGCTCGTCTCCGAAGGCACGCGCCCCCGGTTGCCGCGGGCGCGGCGCCTGCGCCAGTTCCAGCTTGACCCGCGCCCGGTGATCGAGCTGCTGGAGCTGCTCAAGGACGATCGCGGGCTCTACGTGCGCCGCTCGGTCGCCAACAACCTCAACGACATCGGCAAGGACCATCCCGAAATCCTGTTCGCGACCGCGCGGCGCTGGCTCGAGGGCGCGGATGCCAACCGGCGCTGGATCGTGACCCACGCGTTGCGATCATCGGTCAAGCGCGGGGAGGCCGGCGCGCTCGAGGTGATGGGTTATGGCGCGGCGCCGAAGGTGGAGCTGCGCGCCATCTCGATCACGCCGCGGGTGGCGCGTGTCGGCGCCTCGATCACGGTGGCCTTCGAAATCGCCAATGCCTCGCGGCGGCACCAGGACATCCTGGTGGATTTCCGCGTCCATTTCGTGAAGGCCGGCGGCCGCAGCCGGCCGAAGACCTTCAAGATGTCGCGCTTCACGCTCGAGGCGGGCCAGTCCGCGCGGCTGTCACGCAAGGTCTCGCTCGCCGAGATGACCACCCGCAAGCACTATCCGGGGCGCCACCTGGTCGAAGCCCTCGTCAACGGCCGGCCGATGCCCCTGGGGGAGTTCAGGATCGCGGGCTAGTGCCCGGTGGGGGCCTGCAGCGACGCGATCGCGGCAAGGCGCGCGCGCCGGATCGAATCGGGTATTTCTCCCGGGTGCTCGCGGGCGATCGCGCCGGCATCGACATTGCGCGCGCTCCCGAGCGCCCGCGCAAGCGCCTTGCGCGTGGCCGCGGAGCGGTCCGGGGCCATCGCCGCGTCGCATTCCGCGACGTCGAGCAGGCGATCGAGCCGCTCGGGGCGGCGCATCGCATCGGTGCGTTCCAGCAGCGCCAGCATCGATTCGGCATCCAGCGTCCGCGCATCGGCCAGCAGTCCGCGCTCCTGGATCGCCAGGCGCGCGAGGTCGCGGCAATCGGACGGCGCGTTGACGCGTTGTGACAGCGCCGCGGCGCCTTCGGTTGCCAGGTCCAGCACCAGCAGGGCGTAGCGCACCGCCAGCACGTATCCCGCGCGCGCCGCCGCATCGAGGCGCGCGCCCAGCCTGGCCGTCGCGCCGGGCTCTTCGAGCGCGGTGTCCAGCTCCGGCAACACACGCGCCAGGGCCCCGCATTCGCGCAGCACCGCGATCATGCGCGCGGGCTCCGTTTCCATCATGCCGCGCGCGAGTTCTTGCCACACGCGCTCGGGCACCAGCGCGTCGGCTTCACCCCGCGCGACCATCGCGCGCATCAGCCCGAGCGTCTCGGGCGCAATCGCGAAGCCGAAACGCGCCGCGAAACGCGCCACGCGCAGGATGCGCACCGGGTCTTCCTCGAAGGCCTCGCTCACGTGGCGCAGGATGCCGGCCTTCAGGTCCGCGGCTCCGCCATGGGGGTCGACCAGTGCGCCGTCCTCGCCGATTGCCATCGCGTTGATCGTGAGGTCGCGGCGCCGCAGGTCGTCTTCGAGCGTCACGTCGGGCGCCGCGTGGAAGCTGAATCCCTTGTAACCGGGAGCGGTCTTGCGTTCGGTGCGGGCGAGGGCGTATTCCTCGTGCGTCGCCGGGTGCAGGAACACCGGGAAGTCCGCGCCCACCGGCCTGAAGCCCTTTGCCAGCAGCTCGCCGGGATCCGCCCCAACCACGACGTAATCGTGATCCTGGACCGGCAGACCGAGCAGCTCGTCGCGAACCGAGCCGCCCACGCGGAAGGTCTTCATCGGCATGGGTTACCGGCCGGCGCGATGGCGATAGCCGGGATAACGCGCCCGCGCGCTGGTGGCGGCGAGGTACGCGGGAACAATCGCCTCGATCGACGAGGGCGCGAATCCGAAGGATTCCGGGAAAGGCCCCTCGCAAACGTTGTCCACCGCCATGGAGCGAAGGTTGTCGCGCGTCATGAGCTTGCCCGGCAGGTGTTCCAGCGTGAACGCCTGCAGCACGCCCAGCACGTGTGGCAGCGGCACCACCGCCCGGCGCTTGCCGATCGTGGCGCACACGAAGCGCACCAGCTCCTCGAGCGTCCAGGCCTTCGGCCCGCACAGGCCGTAGGTGCGCCCGAAGTGGCGCGCGTCACCCAGGCAGCAGGCGATGCAGCGTGCCACGTCGTTGACCCAGATCGGCTGGAAGCGCGTGTTCGCCGCCGCGAGCGGGATCACCGGGAAGGCGCGTGCCAGCGACGCGAAGGTGTTCAGGAACTGGTCGCCGGCGCCGAAAATCACGGACGGCCGCAGGATCGTGACCGGGAGCGGGCCGGCGGCTGCCTTGACCGCGGCCTCGCCCTGGGCCTTGCTGCGCAGGTAGTCGCTGGGCGCCGAATCGCCGACGCCCAGGGCGCTCATGTGGACCAGGTGGCTCACGCCGGCCGAATGGCACGCCTCGACCACCCGGGCGGGCAGCTGCGCGTGGCTGGCGCGAAACGTCTGGTGGCGATTTTCGTGCAGGATGCCCACCAGGTTCACGACCGCGTCCATGTTCTCGAAGGCGCGCGCGAGCGCGGCGGTATCGTGGGGGTCTGCAACCACCACCTCGACCGTCGGCAGCACGGCAAGCGACATGGCGCGCGGCCGGCTGCGCGTGATGATGCGCACCGCCGTGCCCCTGGCAGCCAGTTGTTCGGCCACGGCGCCGCCGACGAATCCGCTGCCCCCGACGATGCAGACGTTGCGGATCTCCATGTCAGGGAATCGCCGCGGCGATGGCGCTGGACGGATTGGCGGAGCGGCCCGACACCGTGCCCAGCAGCTGCTTGAGGCTCGCGTTCTTGCCGGTGAGGCGGTGGCGGTAGAACCACGCGTTGGCGAACACCTTCTTCACGTAGTCGCGCGTCTCCGAAAACGGGATCGTCTCCGCGTAGATCGCCCCCTCCAGCGAACGTTCGTCGCGCCAGCGGCGGGCGCGGCCCGGTCCGGCGTTGTACGCGGCGGTGGCGAGCAGGGGATGGCCGAGCTCATCGAGCACGCGGCGGAAGTAATAGGTGCCCATGCGGATGTTGACCTCCGGCTGCGCCAGCATTTCCTGGTTGAACGGCTGGACCGGGATCTGCTTGGCCACCCAGCGCGCGGTCGCGGGCATCAGCTGCATGAGCCCGGTCGCCCCCACGCGTGAGCGCACTTCGGGCATGAAGCGGCTTTCCTGCCGGATGATCGAATAGACAATCGCCTCGTCGAGGTCCCATTGGCGCGCGGAGGCGGCCAGCACGTCCCGATGCGGGATTGGATAACGCTGCGTGAAGTCGTGGACCTGCACGGTGCGGTCGGCGGTGTTGATGGCGCGGTCGGGCTCGTTGGCCAGGCGGGCGGCTTCGGCCGCGGCCAGCAGGTCGCGATCGTCCAGGGAGCGGACCGCCCAGATCCATTCACGCAGCGCCTCGTTGTCCAGCCCGGCGGCGTAGAGCGCCAGCGCGCGCTGCACGCCGGGCACGGCGCGGATGCGATCGAGTTCGGCGGGGGAGGGCGGCGCCACGTTCCAGTCGATCGCAACCGGCACCTGCAGCTCTTCGGCGGCGAGCAGGCCGTAGAACCCGATCTCGCGCGCGAGCCCGCGCAGCAGCGCGGCCGGCGCCTCGGTTTCCCCAAGCTGGCGCAATGCGCGCGCGCGCCAGTAGCGCCACGTGGAATCGCGCGCCTCTTCCGGGGACAGGGCCTGGATCGCGGCGAGCACGGTTTTCCAGTTGCCCGCCCGCAGCGCCGCGCGCGCCTTCCAGGCCAGCTGCGTATCCGTGAGCGGCGCGTCCCTGGCCATCGCGTAGTAGTCCAGCGCGCGTGGCAGGTGGGACATTGCGGCGTGAAGGGCGACGTGTCCCCACGCGTATTCCGTGCTGGAACTGCCCAGCCGCGGCGCGAACACCAGCAGGCGGTCCGATGCCTCGTCCGGCTTCGTGCGCGCCAGGCGCACCAGCGCGAACAGCACCAGTTCGCGCGGGGCACGCGCCATCAACGTGGGCTTTTCGCGCGCTTCGCGCGCGAGATAGGCCGAAGGGTCGGCGGCGGCGCGGTCCAGCGATTTCTCGTTCATCGCCCGGGCACGGGGCAGCAGCGCGTTGGCGCGCCGGGCCTCACGGATCTGGTTGGCCGCGAGCAGGCGCCGCGTTCGCTCCCACGTCTCCTCGGCGGAAATGCGCCGCGCGTCCGCGAGCGGGGCAAAAACGAGGTCGCAATTCGACGGGGTCTCGCGCGGCGAGTTGAAGAGGGCCCGCGCCTCGACCTCCGCTTCCGCGTCGCCGCGGGCGATGCGTTCCTGC
>Ga0163153_10008140_pt1 | contig 11018 bp, 13 predicted proteins | sample OliLakLV19MP6IB1_FD_148629 | JGI IMG/M metagenome (GOLD analysis project Ga0163153, IMG submission 148629) | Freshwater microbial mat bacterial communities from Lake Vanda, McMurdo Dry Valleys, Antarctica - Oligotrophic Lake LV.19.MP6.IB-1 | ecosystem: Environmental > Aquatic > Freshwater >... | reverse complement strand
AATTGTTCCCTCGACAGTATGCCATTGCGAGTGTCACCTATCGATACGAGGCGCTGTTTTTTCTCTATCCCTACGTGACGGCGACCTATGGCCTCGTCGAGCGGCCTCGGTTCACGTCCGAAGGCATTAGAAATACCACTGATTCATTACCGGCTCTCGGCGGCGGCATCGTCACGGGAGCCCCCTGGAAGTCCCAGATCGAGCTCAACTATAGCTACAACTTCGGTATGTTTCGCGATCCGGGCGGAGCGCCACCAACTAAGGGTGGACATGGAGCGTTTATTTTATGGTCGAAGGAGTTGTGAATTCTGGCGCGTGAATCTTGAGCGAGACAGGCGAAACACCCGATCGTTTCCTTTGATCTTTCGACAACATTTCAGCATATTAGCGATAGGAGACAACCGGCGCGTATCGTTACCCATGGCCAAGGCCCTATCACATCCACTCCGCGGACTGTTGATCGCGCAATTCTTCGGCGCATTCAATGACAACGCCTGGAAGCTCATGGTCGCACTGCTGGCTATCCGGCAGGCAACTGCGAACATCGCACCGGGTCCTGAGCTCGAAGCCGCAACACAAACACAAACCACGCTCACGTTTGTCATCTTCACGTTGCCACTGGTATTGCTGTCGTTGATCGGCGGCACCTTGGCTGATCGTTTGAGCAAACGCACGGTCATCATTGCGATGAAAGTCGTGGAGGTGCTCCTCATGAGCGCCGGGACCGTTGCGCTCTGGTTGAACCCCGCCGGAGGCATTCTGCCGTTGATTGTCTTGTGCGGGATGGGCGTGCACAGCGCGCTCTTCGCCCCGTCGAAATACGGCATTCTCCCTGAGTTGATTCCGCATGAACGTCTCGCCTCCGGTAACGGCTTGTTGGAAGTCTGGACCTTTGCCGCCATCCTGACAGGCACGGCAGCCGGAGGCTTTCTCTTACAAGCGGTTGGTGACCAGCGTTGGATCGCGCCCCTCATTTTAGCCGCCTTGTCGATCGTCGGCCTGATTGCCGCCTTTGCCGTCCCCCACGTCTCGCCCGCACGCGCGACCGGCGGCGTCGGCTCAACCGTCCGTGTCGCCTGGGCGGCCATTCAGACAGAACGCCTGCTGCGCCTGGCCATTCCAGGGCAAGTTTTTTTCTGGACGATTGCAAGCCTCTTTGCCCAAAACGTGCTCGTCTATGCCAAAGCCGTGTTGCATCTCTCGGATGCGATGTCGGGACTCCCGCTCACGCTGTTGTCCGTCGGCATCGGCCTCGGCGCCATGGTGGTCGGGCGGTTGTCTCAAAGCCGGATTGAATACGGACTGGTCCCCTTGGGAGCCGCAGGTGCGGCCCTCGCACTGTCTTTGCTTGGCGCGCTCACCCCACCGTTGTTCGGAACGTTTCTGGTATTGGGACTCCTCGGAGTCTCCTGCTCCTTCATCTTCGTGCCGCTGAATGCCATTCTCCAATGGAGGTCGCCACCCGATCGGCGTGGCGCCGTCATCGCATTCTGCAACACCTGTGTCTTCATCGGCATTCTCTTCGGATCGCTCGCCGGCGGCTCGCTCGCCCATGCCGGTCTCTCGACGAGCAACATTTTCCTCGTCACCGGCGGAGTGACCATCGTGGGCACCGCGTGGGCCCTTTGGCTGATGCCTGATGTGTTCCTGCGACTGCTGCTCGTCATGTTCACGAACACGCTCTATCGCCTCCGCATCGTCGGCCAGCACCATATCCCGCAATCCGGCGGAGCATTGCTCGTCCCGAATCACATGTCGTTTGTCGATGGTTTCTTGCTCATGGCCAGCATCGATCGACCTATTCGGTTCGTGGTGGATGCGGCCTATGCCACGCACCCCCTGCTTCAATGGCTGATGACGGCCATGAAGGTCATCCCGATTGCTTCGACCGGTAGCCCGCGTATGATTCTGCGGGCGCTGCACAGTGCGGGGCAGGCCCTCGACGACGGAGAAATCGTCTGCATCTTCCCTGAAGGACAGATCACTCGCACCGGCACACTCCTGCCGTTCCGCCGCGGCTTCGAACGGATCGTGAAGGGTCGGCAGGTGCCGGTCATCCCCACACACTTGGATCGCGTCTGGGGCAGCATCTTCAGTTTTGAGCACGGTCGGTTCCTCAGAAAATGGCCCGAGCGAATTCCCTATCCACTGACCGTATCCTTCGGCGCGCCCCTGTCATCGGATACGCCCGCGCACACACTCCGCGACGCGGTTCGCACACTCGGAGAGGAGGCCTGGCGCCTACGCAAACACGATCGCCGCCCGCTGCACCGTGAATTCATCCATGCCATGAGGCGGCATCCCTTCCGCTTCGCCATGGCAGACCAGACTCGCCCACACGTGTCGTCGCTCCAAGCACTGATCGGATCCATTGTCCTCGCCAGAGTGCTTCGGCCACATTGGAAAGACCAACGCCATGTCGGGATCCTCCTCCCGCCTACCGTCGCCGGCGCATTGGTCAACGTGGCCGCTCCTCTCTGCGGGAAAACCAGCGTGAATCTGAACTACACGGTCGGCAAATCCGGCCTCGAAGCCGCGGTGCGGCTCGCCGGCCTTCGCACGATCGTCACCAGCCGGGTCTTCGTCGAGAAGGCCAAACTGGAGTTGCCTGACGGGCCGTTGATCGTGTGGCTGGAGGACGTGGCCCGCACCATCGGCACAGGTCAGAAACTCGTCGCAAGCCTCCTCGCCCTCTGTGCCCCAGCGCGACTGATCGAACGGGCCTGCGGGCAGAACATCCCTCTGACGATGGATGACCTGGCCACCATCATCTTCAGTAGCGGCAGCACGGGTGAGCCGAAAGGTGTGATGCTCTCGCACTTCAACGTCGATGCCAATGAGCAGGGAGCCAGCCAGGTCCTCCATCTCTACCAGGATGAGCGAGTGCTTGGTATTCTTCCATTCTTCCATTCGTTCGGCTATCTCGTCTTTTGGCTCGTCATGTTCAACAACGCGAGCATGGTCTTTCACCCATCCCCGCTTGATGTCGCTGCTATCGGCGAACTTGTGCGCCGTTACCGCATTACGTTTCTTGTCACCACACCGACCTTTCTTCAGCTATACCATCGCCGTTGCACCCCGGAGCAATTCAGCTCGCTTCGCGTAGTCCTGACCGGCGCTGAGAAGCTCCCGCCCCGGCTCACGCAGGCGTTTCACGATCGGTTCGGCATCGAACCGATCGAAGGCTACGGCATCACCGAATGTGCGCCCGTCGTCGCCGTCAATTGTCCTGACTTCAGGGCCGCCGGCTACTTCCAACCAGCTTCACGGCGGGGAACGGTCGGCCAACCGCTACCGGGCGTGTCTCTGCACATCGTCGATCCCGACAGCTTCGCCTTATTGCCTCCCGACACGCCTGGCATGTTGCTGGTCAAAGGACCCAACGTCATGAAGGGATACCTGGGACGCGAGGATCTGACGGCCAATGCCCTGCGCGATGGCTGGTACGTTACGGGCGATATTGCGATGTTGGATGAAGACGGATTCCTGACGATCACCGACCGGCTCTCGCGGTTTTCAAAGATCGGTGGCGAGATGATTCCACATGGTAAAGTGGAAGAAGCCTTACACCTTGCCGCGAATATCGACACTCAGGTCTTTGCCGTGACAGGCCTTCCGGACGAGAAAAAAGGTGAGCGACTGGCTGTGCTACACACTCTGGATGAAGCCCGTATCCCAGAAATTCTTGGTCAACTCGCCGCCAATGGCCTCCCCAACCTTTTCATCCCTTCCCGCGGCAACTTCGTCAGAGTCGAATCTCTCCCGGTCCTGGGAACAGGCAAGATGGACTTGCGCGGTCTCAAACGAATTGCGATGGAACGACTTGGGGAGCGTGAAACATGAAGCGCATCTCGTGAAGCGTGAGGGATACGGTGTGGGAGAAGTGCTGAGGAATGAGTCACTTGGAAGCTGAGAGCTGACTGCTGATGGCTCTTCACGAACGACGCTTCACAAATAACGCTTCACGAACTACGACTGGCAAGACCCTACTCGACTCCCACGTGCATCTGGCTGCGCTGCCCGATGGCGACAATGGTTGCTCCATCTCGCAAAAATGCTGCGAAACCCGCTATTTCGCTTCTTACTCTGGAAACACCCGCTCCACCCTGACAAGCCAGAAGAGGCCAATCGGAAATACCTCGACGATCTCCTCGGCGAACTGCGCACGTCGCGTCATGTTCAACAAGCCATACTCCTCGGCATGGATGGGGTCTACGACCAGAACAGGCGGCTCAATCAGGCACACACGGATTTCCTGATCAGCAACGATTATGTGCTCAAGCCCATGCCAGAGAATTCCTGACCGTCGTCTCAATCAATAGCGACGGGACGCGGTTGAAGAAGTCCATCGTTGCGCCGACGCCGGAGCCACTCTGGTGAAGGTATTACCCAATGTGCAGCAATTCAATCCTGCCGATCCACAGAACAAATCCTTCTATCGTACGCTGACCTTACGGAAGCTGCCGTTCCTCGACTACCCTCTGTCAGTATTCCACGTCGCTGCCTGTGGCCGCGTAGCCTTCGGAGCCCTTCGTAACATCATTCGCACCAAGAACCGTTTTGATCGACAAGTCGCGGTCTGTCGTGGGCTGAAGATCTGCTCCCTCAGCCGATAGCACAGACAATGCCCTAGCCAGCACTCATCATGTCGGTTCGTGAAGAAATTTGAGGGAAGCAGGACGAGGGACGAGGCGAGAGGAAAAACATTCCAGCTGTTCCTCTCGCCAGAATATCTACGCGTACAACAGAAGCTGTCAAGAATAATTCTGGCTAGCCTGGCAACTTTGCCGCAAGGACATCGACTTTCTCGATGGACGGCGGTGTCGCGAACAACTCACCGGCCTTTGCCATCAGCGCTGCTGCGACCTGGCCCGTCAGATGAGCCTGACGGCCTGACTCATCCGGAAAAGCGTCAAAGATACCAAAAGTAGATGGCCCCAAGCGGAGTCCGAACCACGCCGTGGTGGCAGGCTCTGCCTGCACGATGGGAAGTCCGGACAAGAGAAAATTCTCAACCTCTTTCTCTTTCCCTGGCTTTGCTTCCAGACGAACAAACAACGCAACCTTGACCATGATATGCCTCAAACTGTTCCTGTGCGCTCACAGGCCTTTCAACAATTTCCACATGACAAGATAGACGTACTCAACCAACCGGCGGCGTTCGTTATTGCCGCGAGAGGGACAGTCCTCGGTGAGAGCATCCGCCAGATTCCGTACCATTTTCCGCCCTGATAACGCGGCTAGTCCTCACTACTCCCCGCACGCTTTAAGCTTCCGATCCTCTAATGCTGTAAGCGAATCCTTTCGAATTTTTATCTCCGCCGCTTTCTCACCCTCAGGAGCGCGCGCGTCTGTGTCGAGTGCCTCTGCCCAGAGGCGGGCCGCCTCAACACATGCCGGAGTAGGTGCCTTCTTTGAATTACATGCCGTAATGAACATGAGGCTCACTAGAGCAGCGGTAACAGGTATGACAAAACGAGTGATCATTGTGTCGATCCTCCAATATTAGACGTCCACCCCCGTGGTGTTCCGCCTCCATAGTACGCAAAATACCACGAAAAATTCCACTACGATTGTCGCGCCGAGACAAGCCGCGTTAGCGAGCCTGCACCCTTCCAACTTTGCTTTCGATCGCCCTCTGTAGTTTGTCTGCGGCCTCGGTTACGGCAATTTCGATAGTCGGCGCCAGATGACTCACCGCAATAGGCTGAAGACCAGCCAGTCTGGCTTCGAGCAAACACCGTTTGTCGTCACCCTTCGATTTGTGACTAGTGATGTCACTGAGGTGCGCCTCCACGCGGGTAATCCGGTCGGCAAATCGGCCTATAGCCCCCTCTACAGTGGACTGGACAAGGCGTACAACATCCTCACGTCCGGTGATGTTATTGTCTGTATGGACCTGAATCTGCATGAATCACCTCCCTCACAATGACCATTGCCCTCAACAAACCGGACCCTAACCACAAGCCTAAGAAATGTCAATTGGATGAATGTACGAGGCCCAGACCTCGGTGTGTCCTTCCATGACCATGGCGTTTGCCACTACGGTTCAGAACAACTCTAAGGAGCTAGAACCCTTTGTGATCCCTTTTGTAACTGTTTTGTAGTCCAGTGAGCCCATTCGGTGGAACAATCTCCACGCCCTCAGTTTTGGAAGACCAGTCTATACTCTTTCAGCTGTACGATCCGACCGACCCTATGCGCCTTCCGATAATACTGCTCATCGGCGGTCACAAGTACCGCTCCTGGTTCAGTCAATGCCACTGCGTGATACAAGGTATCGAACACATGCTGTTTCAGCGACGCCGATAGCTCACAGGCCTTCTGATAGACCTCAACATCTGCAACGACTGAAAATTCAAGCGCGTGCAATAGCGAAACGGCTTGACGAGCCCGACCTGGATCCAGGCGCACGATAACGGCAGCCACTTCCGCCAACCAGTGCGGCGGCTGAACAACGGTTACGCGAGACTCTTTGACGAACTGGAGAATCTGGAGGGCCTGAAGGGAGTGTGACTCTTCGGCGCGATCAGCAAAGGTCCACTTGACGATCACGCTGGCGTCGAGGACGACCGTCGTCACGGCCGGCCATGTCTCCTCGCTACGCGAACGGCCTTGTCGGTAACCTGCCGGCTTCGCTTTCTCAACGCCAATAACTTCTCAACGACCCTGGTTCTCCGACGACGACGCTGCCGCTCGTCCACAGCTTGCCGCATGAGCTCAGTCAACACCGCACTCTTGTTCTGGCGGCGGAACACCTTATCGAACGCGTCCTTCACATCTGACGGCACACTAAAGTTCACCGTGGCCATAGTGAGCATCCTATTGTTGAAGATTTCAACAATAGGATGCCAGTCAACGGTCCTGCTGTCAAGCCGAAGAAACGCCCCAACGTGTCATGCTATATACCAGAACATCCCTTTGATTTTATCGAGGCACCGCATCACACTGGATAGCTGTGACTGTACGCGCAACCCAAGGAGTCACATCTTGTACGATGATGTCGTCTCCAGCGCTTTGATAAGGCGACTGATCGTGGCATAGTGCAAGCCGACGTCCTGGCTGATCTCACTGAGCGTATACCCATGTGTGAGATAGGCCTGGGCCATGGCGATATTGCGTGCACTCTTTGAATCCGTCCCTGCTAGGAGCGTCCTGAGAGACGGACGATGTACCAAGCGTTGCCGCTTGGGGATTTCCCTCGTCGAACACTCCTGAAGCTGGGGTGCCAGCCGTTCAATGAAGGCCTCGCTGCCTAAGAGGACCTGCCCTTTGACCTCCTCCCAGGGACCAGGCACACCGATCCCGTCATGCACGAACTTCGCATAGCGCCTCCGAGCAGTGGCTCTGGTGCGGGCGAACTGATCCAACACCCATTCGATGGCTAAGGCTGGCGGCACAGGAGCTAATCCCAGCATGGGCTGATAGCTGCTCCACGGGTAGCGTTCTGGTGTCTTGACCATCTTGGCCCGTACTGGATTGAGGACGATATAGCGGGCCAGCTCCAGCAGATACTCCTCCTTTTCGACCAGGATAGCCTTAAATCTCCCCTGGAATAGATGCCCCACTTTTCTGTGGCGACGATTGAAGCGTTGGGTATACACACCATTCAACTGCCGCATACCGCGGGAGAGATTAGGCTGCGGGGTGTCAATCAAGAGATGTATGTGATTGTCCATCAGGCAGTAGGCGTGACAGCGCCAACCAAAGCGCTCCACTACCCAAGCCAGGGTGGCCAGGAACAGCTCACGGTCCTCATCGTCACGAAAGACTCGTTGACGTGCATTCCCGCGCGAAGTGACGTGATAGAGCGCACCAGGAAATTCAATGCGGAGCGGACGAGCCATGACCTATCCTGCATCAAGCCAGTATCATATTACAAGATGTGACCCCTTTTATTGGTCTCCGGTGCATGCCCGTCGCTGAAATCTTTGGCAACAAGGTCAAGTGCAAGTTTGTTGATTTCCAGAATAGCCATTACGTCCTCCTCTTGGTAAGAGAAATTAAAGGGGTCCATTCCTTTGTTCTTCGCTGAATTGTCGTCGATAGAAAAAAATCAGGATTTCTGCAAATTCAATACATCGTCGGGCCTGTAGTGCGTGGCGAAGAGAGACGCACACACATTGATCGAACTAAGGAGTGAAGCCGGTGCAGCCACATTGCAGCCACTGCCAGCTTCACTCTTCTGAACCAGAATAAGGCCCTGTATGGTAGAGCGACCTCAACACATTGGCTGGCTCTATTGTTGGGCCCCGGCGAGTTGGCCCGCAGAGAGGTGATCGAAGCTTTCCCCGATAAAGCTCTGTAAGTCACTCCAATTTGCATTCCCGCTGAGAGCGATGGTCTGTGTTAGCTCACCGTTCCCCATTGCCCCGAATTGGATCATGCTGTTTACTCCTTCCGCCATATCCTGCACCAAGGCCTGGGCAATAACCACTTCGCCATCTTCAATCGGTAACAGCCCATTGGCCAGACGCTCAAGGCCTACCAGAACTCCCGGGCAAATAGCACGAATACGGGTGCGCTTGAGTTTTTCTTTCTCGGCTTTGTCAAGCTGCTCGAGAATTCCTTGCAACGCCTTAGCAGTTTCTTTTTGAACCGTGACTGTCGCAGCATCAATCCGTTTTCCTATTGCCATGATCTACTCCTTGTTGGTTGTGTAAACGTGTGAGGTTACTAATGTTCACCAATCCGTTATGAGGCTGTGGTCATTCAGCTCAGCCGCATATGAGGACCGGTCTTCCACAGTCAGTTTCGCAGGACATTGTGCCATCGGCGCACTTGATCCATGCACCGCCTGCCTTGTTCAGCCTGATCTGCATCGTGCTCAGTGGCAACGGTGCGTCGGCCTCGTCACGATGCACAGCCCCACTGCTCTTGCGGTCACCCCCTTTCCCTTCTTGAGTTCTGGAGAAATTTAAGGGGTCAGACCTCTTTGATTGCCTTGCATCAGTGATTCGTCAAGATAATGGCACCCTCCGTCCTTAGCCTTAAGACCGATCCATCGAGGTTCTGGAGAAACGACCCACGGCCAGAGCGCGATCTTCGCTACACGCGCTGAGGAATACGGAAGAAGCACGATCGTCATTCCTTCATCCCTACTCCTGATTTGAATCGGGTTCGTCGTCGGCATCGTCAATCCTTTCCACAGGCTCACGTGGGCTACACCTGAGTCCGGCAGAAGTCATCCACCCGCAGGCTCTCTCTTTTTGGATTCTGTATTTGTCACAGAGCAAGCTAGATGCCAGCATGGGACAGGAACATCGAATACATCGGAGGGTATCCTTAATCTCAGCAATTTCAGCCTTGTACGTATTGCTGAGTAAGAACACACCTGTTACGTGGATCCCCTGACCACAGCTGTGTGTATCGAAAGCGATTCATGAGGTGAATCCAAATAGATTCATGGCTTGACTGCGCAGATAACGCAATGGGCGGAGGCCTCCCATTGAGCGCAGTTTTCTCTCGTTAAGGGAGTGGCCAAGGCTGCCCTTTACTGCGCGCATCGAACGAGCACATTCTTATCGTGCGCGTTCTGCGAGCAAGAAGGGCACCTGGCCACTCCCTTCCCCTCCAAGCTTGCTCGTTCTCACTTCAGGGATGGGGGCTGATTGAGCTTCCACTGCGCGCCTCTTTCCAATTCCCATTTCGTTTTCAAGGGTAGCCTGGTTGATCCTCGATTGCGCGCGTCGAACGAGTGCAGTCTTCTCGTGCGCGTTCCGCTAGCAGGAGGACGGCCAGCTTGCCATTCCCACCCTCCTGAGGCCGGGCGTTGCGCGAGCACAGAAGATCATCAGACTCCATCCCTTCCTCCGCTCTGCGAGCAAGAGGGACAGTCTGGTTACTCCCCTACCCTCCTTTTCTTGACTGCCACGGGGGGCCGTGTTAGCATGACCGCGGTTTCACAAGGATTTTCGAGACTTTCTGAGTCAAGCAACATGGGGCTGTAGCGCAGTTGGGAGCGCGCGTGAATGGCATTCACGAGGTCGCCGGTTCAATCCCGGCCAGCTCCACCAAATTTCAACCGTAGGTAGGAGGCACACGGCAAGGGGCTAGCAATACAAGCAGTTTTCGGATTTGGCTCCTGGTCTGACGCCGAACTGATCTCTTTCATTTCTCCCTGTAGCTTTGCTCCCCCTAGCCTGTCCAAACGTACATGCTCCAAGTCGAGTCAGTTCACAAACAATACTCCACGAGGGTGCTGCTTCAGGATACATCGGCGCACCTTCGCCCAGGCTCACGGGTCGGCTTGGTGGGGCCCAACGGCGCGGGCAAGACCACGCTCTTCCGGATGATTCTCGAAGAAGAATCGCCGGACAAGGGGTCCATCCGCAAGCGCCCCCGTCTCCGTATCGGTTATCTCCCGCAGGAACTCGAAACGATCACGGGCAAGACCGTGCTGGACGCCACTCATCGCGATCTGTACCCCGAACATGAAGCCGAGCGTATTCTCATGGGGTTGGGATTCTCGGAGATCGACTTCAGCCGTCAGATCGAAAAACTATCAGGCGGCTATCGGATGCGTGTCGCCTTGGCGCATCTGCTGCTCACCAACCCTGATGTACTGCTGCTCGATGAGCCGACCAACCACTTGGACAAACCGACGCAGCGCTGGTTCGAACAGTTTCTATTGAACTCGGAGATGACGCTGTTGATCATCAGTCACGACACGGCGTTTCTCGATCGTGTCGTCACGCATATCTGGGATCTCCGACACTATAAAATCGAAGAATACCGGGGCAACTATACGTCGTTCATCAAGATCCGCGCAGAGCGGGATGCGCAGCGTGAGGCCGCCGCGGGGCGGCAGGCGAAAGAGGTCGCGCGGGTCCAAACCTTTGTCGATCGCTTCCGCTACCAAGCGAACAAAGCCAGCCAGGTCCAATCGCGCATCAAGCAACTTGATAAGGTCAAGATGATTGAGATCAAGCGCGACCCCAAGCGGGTGAAGTTCAAGTTTCCTCTCCCCGCAGCGAGCGGTCGGCAGGTCCTGGAACTCGAAGGCGCAGCCAAGCGCT
>Ga0163153_10008139_pt1 | contig 11018 bp, 9 predicted proteins | sample OliLakLV19MP6IB1_FD_148629 | JGI IMG/M metagenome (GOLD analysis project Ga0163153, IMG submission 148629) | Freshwater microbial mat bacterial communities from Lake Vanda, McMurdo Dry Valleys, Antarctica - Oligotrophic Lake LV.19.MP6.IB-1 | ecosystem: Environmental > Aquatic > Freshwater > Lake... | reverse complement strand
CCGCCCATCCGAACGTCGGCGACGAGAAGGTCGAGCCGTGGTTCGTCGCGACCCCCGATGCGGCGCCATACCAGGTACTCGAGAAGCTCCCAACCGTTTCGCACATCGACGACCTCGAAGCCCTCTTCGCGCAGCGCGCGACCGACGAGGAGGCGCAGGTCGGCGTCGTCTCCTGTGACGAGCACACGCACGGGTTTGCAATCGGGCCCGGCCTCATCCAGCGCAACCACTCTGTCGCTCCGCCCACGCTGCTTGGCCCGGCCATTCCACCATTGCAGTTGTGTGGATGCCATCGTCGTTCTCCTTCGCTCCTCGGTCACGGAAGCTCTGGTGAGCATGCAGGAAGTTTGCCAATGGGACCGGCCAGGTTTCCCCGAGTAGCAAGGGCGCGCTCGTTCTTGGTCGGCCCCTTACGGGCCAGGGCGGGTCAGAAAGGGCCGGTCCTCGCGTATCGCGGTCGTTAGACTAGCGCCGGCCGAGATCGCCTTCCGGAACCTCGACTTCGGCCTCGTTCGACGCGAGCCAGCGCTCGAGCTTGCGGCGCAGCGTCTTGCGATCGAGCCCGAGAATGCGAGCCGCCTCGGTCTTGTTCCCGCCGGCGATCTCGACCACCTTGAGCACATAGCGACGCTCCATCTCGTCGAGCCGTACGAGCTCGGTAGCATCCCCGACCAGCACGGTCGCTGCCAGTGGACGGTAGCTCTTCACCTTCTCGGGTAGGTCATCCACGGTCAGCTGCTCGTACCCCGTGAGCGCTACGGCTCGCTCGATGCAGTTGTGCAGCTCTCTGATGTTTCCTGGCCACGAGTAAGCGAGAAGCTTCTCGGCCGCCGCGCTCGAGATGCCGTTCACCGCCTTGTCGGCGCGTACCGCGAAGTTCTCGATGAACCGCTGCGCGAGCAGGAGCACGTCGCTGCCGCGTGCGCGGAGCGGCGGCATCACGAGGTGGATGACATTGATGCGAAAGTAGAGATCCTCGCGAAACTCCCCCGCCTCGATGGCGTCCTCGAGATCTCGATTGGACGCCGCAACGATTCGTGCGTCGAACGGGATCTCGCTGTCGCTCCCCACCGGCCGCACGACACGTTCCTGCAATGCGCGCAAGAGCTTCGGCTGCATGGCTCGCGGCAGCTCGGCGATCTCGTCGAGGAAAAGCACGCCTCCGGTGGCCTGAACGAAGAGCCCCGTGCGGGCGGACCTGGCGTCGGTGAATGCGCCACGCACATGCCCGAATAGCTCGCTCTCGAGGAGCGCCTCCGGCACCGCTGCGCAGTTGATCGCAACGAACGGCCCCGCCGCGCGCCTGCCGCGCGTATGCAGCGCGCGAGCCGCGACTTCTTTTCCCGTCCCACTCTCCCCCGTGATGAGGACGCTGGCATCGGAGTCGCGAATACGATCCAGCAGATCGTAAACCCGCTTCATGGCTGCGCTCCCGCCGATCGTTCCCTCGAACCGGTTACTGTCGGCCACCGCACGGCGAAGCCGCTTGACCTCCTCGCGGAGCGAACGATTCTGGATGGCGCGCTCGAGTGCAATCGCCAGCGTTTCGATCTCGACCGGCTTCGTGATGAAATCGTACGCTCCCGCCCGAATGGCAGCGATCGCGCTATCGAGGCTGCCGAAGGCCGTCAGCACCACGACCGGTGTATCGGGACGGGCCTCCGCCACCCGCCGGCACAGCTCGACGCCGCTCATGCCCGTCATCCGGAGATCGGTCAGCACGACGTCGAATTCCTGTTCCGTGATCAGCGCGATGGCCGCTGCCCCGGAGTCACGAGCCGACGTGGCGAACCCCCGTTGGCGCAGATCGGCCTCGAGCCAGCTGCGCATGGCCTTGTCATCATCGACGATGAGGACGCGTTTCGTCATTCGCCAGCGCCAAGCGGCAGGTAGACGCTGAAAGTCGACCCCAGGTCGACCCTGCTGTCCACCTCTATCCAGCCACCGTGCTCGCGAACGATTCCATGGGTGACCGACAGCCCGAGTCCGGTGCCCTCCCCGACGTCCTTGGTCGTGAAGAATGGCTCGAACACATGCGGCAGATCTTCCGGGGAGATTCCCTCCCCCTGATCCGCCACGCGAAGCTCCAGGTGTTCGCCCTCCGCTCCGCTGTGGTCCTCAGGGGGCCGCGCGCGCACGACTCCGAGGCGGACCGTCAGCTCGCCGCCGTCTTTCATCGACTGGATCCCGTTCATCACCAGGTTGGTCAACACTTGCTGCAGCTGGGCCGCATCGATCGGCACGAGCCTGGCTTCGCCGATCTGCTCGAAGCTCAGCGAAACGCGCCGCTTCTGGGCGAGCGGTTGCAACAAGGACAGCGTCTGACGCGCATGCTCCGAGAGATCGCCAGGCGCCTTCTGCGGCGTTCCGCTCCTGGCGAAGTCCAGAAGCTGCCGGATGATCGCCGCCATGCGCGCTGCTTGGACGCCGATGATGGCGGCGTTCTCCACGATTTCGGTGGCGGGCAAGCCGCGTTCGATCATCTTGGCTCGACCGGAAACCACGTTGAGGGGTGTGCCGAGCTCGTGCGCGATCCCGGACGCCAGCTTGCCGACCGTCATCAGTCGGTCCGCGTGGCGAAGCTGCTCGAGGGCTGCCACGCGCGCCGCGGACGCCTCGGTGAGGCTCGTCCTCGCGTCAGCCAGGCGCTCGCACATCATGTTCATCTCGACGGCCAGCTCCGCCAGCTCGTCCTTCTGGCGCAACACCAGCGGAGCGCCGAGATCCCCCACGCCGATGCGGCGCGCCTTGGCCATCAGGCTGCGCACAGGTCGGCCTACGATCCACGTGCCGAGCACCATCGCAAGCGCGCCGCTGATGCCGAGCAACACCAGCACGGTGAGGGCAGCGTTCTTGGCCGTGCCGCGCACGTACCCCTCGTGTTCGTCGAGCGACTCGGACAGTTCGAGAGCACCGACCCGACCACCGTCGATGGGAACCGCGATATACGTATACAGCCGCCCCGCACCTGGCCCTCGCTCGAAGCGGGTGATCCCCTTGCCGACCTCGAGCCCCTTCAGGACGTCGCGATCGGCGCGAGGCTCGAACGCGTCCCCGCGAGGCGCGTTCGGCCAGACCCACCGAACGTCCACGCCATCCTCGATCTCGCTGGTGTCCTGAATGAGCGCCAGCGCTTGCGCCTCCCCTTCGCGCCGCCACACCTCGGCCACCGACTTGCTGAGAGCTTGGCCGATGAGGCGCTCGTCCCGCTGTATGTCTTCCTCGAAGAACGCCCGTTCCCTTCGCACCGAGAAGTAGCCGTAGACGCCCAGCACGAGACACATACCGAGCATCAGGGCGAGCGTGAATTTGCCTACCAGCCGCATCGATCGTGCTTCGTAGCACGAGTCATGCGCGACCAGACGCCGCGTGACCGATGCCGCGAGCGGCCCAGTTCTCCCCGGTCCGGGTCCTAAGTACCCGGACGCACAGCGATGGGTTGCGTGGGAGTGCCGGTGGACGCGGGATGGCACGCGGGATGCTCCGGAGCCGCTCGAGCGGCGCTGAGCCGCTCGAGCGGAGGCATTCCATGAACACGGGAAGTGCGTGGGCCAACGATATCGATCAACCCTGGACCCGACCCGTTGGTGCAGGCAAACGGCTGCTCATCGCCGAGGACGACGACGATATGCGGCGGATGTTGATCTCCGCGCTGCGTGTGGACGGCTACGAGATCCTGGAGGCGCGCACGGGACTCGAGCTCGTCGAACATCTGCAACCGTGGTTGCGGCGCGCGCCGGGCGGCACAGCGATCGACGTCGTCATCACCGACGTGCAGATGCCGCACGTCAGCGGGCTCGAGGTGCTCCGCGCATTGCAACGGGCCCACGGCGTGCCACCGGTGATCATCATCATCACTGCATTTGGCGATCCGCAACTGCACCGCAGCGCGCGGGCGTTGGGTGCCGAGTTCGTGTTCGACAAGCCCTTCGATCTCGACGACCTGCGCACCGCCGTCTGCAATTCAATCGGACGCAGGCGCCCACCTTTTCCACGCTTGACATGATTGCGGCCGAACCGCGGCTCGCCCGAGCGCGAGCCAAAGTTGGTGTTCTCGATTGTGTTGAAGTCTCGGTCCGCGCTCCGGTCAGCGGAGCCGGCGGCTAGCGCGCGTACTGCAGGGAGAACAAACCATGGAACCCAACAACGAACGGACCCGCCCCGTGGCGCGGCTCGAGCGCATTGTCGTAGGCGTGGATTCGTCCGAAGAAGCCGCTGGCGCTGTGCTCGCCGCCGCTGCGCAACTACCGCTCTCCGCGTCCTCCTCGATCCTCGTGGTCCATGTGGTCCGGTGGGGAGGCCGCGGCTACTCCCCGGTCGCTCACACAATGCTCGAGCAACACGGGAATGCGAGGCTCGCTAAGGCCGCACGGGTGCTGACCGAGCTCCTGCCTACCACGAGGCCGAAGCCCGGAATCGATACGGCCCTCCTGTTCGGCGAACCTTTCGTCGAGCTCGTCCGCCGCGCACGCGAGGAACGTGTCGATCTTCTGGTCGTGGGACGTCGCGGAACCAAGAGCTTTCTCGACGCTCTCATGGGCTCCACCGCCGAACGTGTCGTTCGAAAAGGCACGACCGGTGTGCTGGTCGTGGGTGAGCAGCCTCGTGCCCCCTACGTTCGGCCCATGCTGGCGCTGGACCTGTCCGAGACCTGTGGGCGCGCGCTCGATCTCGCGCTTCGTGTCGTTGCGCCAGAGGCCACGATCGACGTGGTCCACGCGTGGGAACCCTCCGACGACGCGGTCAGCGTGGCGGCCGACGTGAAAGCCTTCCTGGGCCGTCACGAGATCCCTGCGTCGCGGTGGAACGTTCTTCTGCGCCACGGGGACCCGCGGGCCGCGATTCTGGACGAGGTGCGAGTCCGACGCTCCGACCTGCTCGTGCTGGGCACGCACGGGCGGTCCGCGCTCGCGCAGATGTTGCTCGGAAGCGTCGCCGAGACGATGGTTCGCACGGTGCCATGCGACGTGATCGTGGCACGACCAGCAGCTCACGCTTTCGCGCTCCCGTGAATTGGTCGCCCTCCGGGAGCTTGCCTTGAGACACGTCCTTTTGCTGTTAGGGCGTCGGCATCATTCGTGCCACTGGCCGCGCATCCACCTGATTCTGGCGGTGAGGTTCGACCGGCAAGAGTCGGTGCAAGCGATGCGCGCGAGCTTCAGCGTTTGCGCGCGAGCGAGGATACACGCCAGGGAAGTGCTGCTCGGTGCTGGCGCAGACCTTGCCATGGAGTGACCGGAGGTCGCGTCATGCCGGATTCGAATGCTCGGAGGTTGATCATCGTCGCCGCAGTGGATCCAGACGACGACGGCACGCTGGTCATGGAGCGAGCGATCGAGCTCGCGAACAGCAGCGAGCGAGGAGAAGTCCACGTCGTGACGGTGACCAAGACGCCGGTCGAGCTCGGAGCTTGTGCAATGGTCGCGCGTGATGCGTTTCCTGCAACGGCCACACGTACAGCCGATGCGTGTCGATCCACCGCTCACCGCTTGGTCGAGGCTGGCGCGGTAAAATCACTGCCGACCATCGAGGTGCATGGCATGAGCGGTTTACCCGCCGAAGAGATCATCTGGCTCGCTGCGAGTCTCGACGCTGACTACATCGTGATGGGGACGCGCGGCCGGCGCGGCATCAAACGCCTGCTCCTGGGCTCCGTGGCAGAGCGTGTCGTTCGCGTCGCGGGTTGCCCGGTCGTTGTCGTCCGTGAAAAGAGCCACGGGGAGGCGGCTCGTGGAGACGGCGCTGATCTGCGCAGCGCGGGGGACGACATGGAGTGCCCGCGCTGCAGCTGCCAGCTCTCGGCGCCCGAACCGGCGGTACGAGCTGGAGTCGAGGTCCGTCGGTGCCCGACGTGCCTGTGGGTCGGCGAGCGCGAGGCCACCGAGCCAGCTACCCCGTCAGGCCGCTACGTGCCGAAGCCGGGGTCGGTATACGACCAGTTCGGCTATGCACGACGACTCTCCGAGCCCAACGAAGAGGTTGCGGTGCCCGATGTCTGCGGCTCTGCCAAGGTCTAGGCACTCGCTACCCGGACACCTGCCCGCGCCGCGACCATGTCATGGTGCGCAACCCATCGAACGATTCGAGTAGGACGAACCGTTGAAACCATCTTTCCAGATGGTCCAATGACGCTTTCAGGCACATGAGTGGTGCGCACATGCTTGAGCTGCTGTCATCGCCGGAAGTCTGGCTGAGCTTCGCGACGCTCGCCGCCCTCGAGATCGTGCTCGGCATCGACAACATCATCTTCATCTCGATCCTCGCGGGCCGGCTCCCGCAGCACCAGCGCGAGCGGGCCCGCAAGCTGGGTCTGGCAGGTGCCTTCGTGTCGCGCCTAGGCCTGCTCGCGCTGATCGGGTGGATCGTTCGCCTCCAGGATCCGCTATTCCACGTCGCAGGCAAGGGCTTCTCCGGCAAGGCGCTCATCCTCCTCGCGGGCGGTGTGTTCCTTCTCTACAAGGCGACGAAGGAGATCCACCACAAGCTCGAGTCCGCAGACGAACCCGCCGCAGGACCAAAGGCCGCCACGACGTTCCTCGCTGTGATTCTCCAGATCTTGCTGCTCGACATGGTGTTCTCGATGGACTCGGTGATCACCGCGGTCGGCATGACGCCGTACATCGTCGTGATGGTGGCCGCGAACGTCGTCGCGCTGGTCGTCATGCTGCTGCTCGGCAAGGGAATCAGCGAGTTCGTCGAGCGCCACCCGTCGGTCAAGGTGCTCGCGCTGTCGTTCCTGATGATGATCGGCCTGGTGCTCGTGTGTGAAGCGTTCGGTGCGCACATCGGCAAGGGCTACATCTACGGCGCGATGGGGTTCAGTATCTTCGTCGAGCTGATCAACATCCGCACGACGCGCAAGACGCGACCGGTGGTTCTCAACCAGGTTCCGCACGTGAGCGACATCTCTCCCCAACCCGGTCCCGCTGACCGCGTCTGACGCGGCGCGTCCGAGTCGGATCGGCGATCGGTGCGTAGCCGCTTGCGCGCCATCGGATTGACCCCACGTTTTGTCCATGCCGAGCTCCGGGACTCCGTGACAGCTCGCAGGTTCTTCGAGGGGGTCTCGGAACCTGCACGAGCGACGGGACGCTGAGGGGGGACGCCGCGAAAACGAGCTCGCGCGCGCTCTCGCGTCGCCTTCACGGTCTTCCCCCGGCGTGCGGCACAGCCATGTTCCTCATCGTCGAGATAGTCATCAGCGTCTGTGCCTTTGCGTTCGCCGTCGGCATCGCCGGTCTGCGTCGAATCGCCAACGACCGCGTCGGCATCCTGGAGAAGCGCTTCAGCTCGAACGGCTCGGTGAAGAGTGGTCTCATCGCGCGCGAAGGAGAGGCCGGGTATCAACCCCAGCTCCTGCGCGGCGGCGTGCACTGGTTCATGCCGCTGGTCTTCAAGGTCCACCGGGCCCCGCTCGTCACCATCCCGCAAGGCCGCATCGGCTACGTCTTCGCGCGCGACGGCGTGGGCCTCGGCCCTCACCAGACGCTGGGCAAGACGGTGGCGTCCGAGAACTTCACCGACGTCGAAGCTTTCCTGCAGAACGGCGGACAGAAGGGTCCACAACGCAACATCCTGCGCGAGGGCACGTACGCGATCAACCTCGCGCAGTTCATCGTGGTCACCGCCGACCACATTCATCTGCTGTCGATGGATGGCGAGGATCTTGCGCTCTTCACGCGCATGCAGCACGCGATCAACGCGCGCGGCGGCTTCGAGCCGCTGATCATCCAGGGCGAGGACGACCTGATGGGCATCGTCACCGTGCACGACGGGCCGCCATTGCCGCAAGGCGAGCTGATCGCGCCGATCGTCGGTGATGATCCGGGCGAAGCGCCGACCTATCACAACTCCTTTCAGGACGCGGAGCGCTTCCTCGCAGCGGGCGGGCGACGTGGTCGCCAGCTGCAGGTGCTGATCGAGGGCACCTACTACCTGAACCGGCTGTTCGCGAGCGTCGAGCCTGTGAAGAAGACGATCGTGGAGGTGGGGTACGTCGGCGTCGTCGTCAGCTACACGGGACAGACCGGCAACGATCTGTCCGGACACGAGTACAAACACGGCGAGCTGGTGGAGCCAGGGCGCCGAGGCGTGTGGAGCGTGCCGCTCTTGCCGGGCAAGTACGCGTTCAACACCTACGCCGGCAAGGTGGTGCTCGTGCCCACGACGAACTTCATCCTGAAGTGGAACCGGCGCGAAGTGGGCGTCCATCGCTTCGACGAGAACCTGTGCGAGGTGTCGCTCATCACCAAGGACGCGTTCGAGCCGTCGCTGCCGCTCAGCGTGGTCGTCCACATCGACTACCGCAAGGCGCCGCTGGTCGTGCAGCGCTTCGGCGACGTGAAGAAGCTCGTGGAGCAGACGCTGGACCCGATGGTCGCGGCGTACTTCAAGAATATCGGCCAGACCAAGACGCTGATCCAGCTGCTGCAGGACCGCTCCGAGATCCAGAGCATCTCCAGCAGCGAGATGAACCAGAAGTTCGCGAAATACAACCTGGAGCTGGAAGAGGTGCTGATCGGCACGCCAGCCAGCTCGGGCGGCGACAAGCACATCGAGGAGATCCTGGTGCAGCTCAGGGTGCGTCAGATCGCCGAGGAGCAGATCCAGACATACGCCGGCCAGGAGCGCGCGGCCGTGAAGGAGCGCGAGTTGCGTGAGGCGGAGGCGCGCGCACGCCAGCAGCAGGTGATCACCGAGAGCGAGCTCAGCATCGTCGTCCAGGCCAACCACGGGCGCGCGGAGTACGAACGCTCGGTGCAGCAAGCGCAACAGATCCGGGTGATGGCGGAGGCCGACGCCCAGCGCGTGAAGCTGATGGCGGAAGCCGACGCCGAGCGTGCTGCGCGGATCGGCGTGGCGGAAGCGATGGCGATCGAAGAGCAGGTCCGCGCGTATGGCGGCCCGCAGCTGCAGCTGACGCAGAAGGTGCTCACGCGCTTCTCCGAGGCCGTCGAGAAGAGCGGCGTGGACGTCGTGCCGCGCGTCGTGGTGGGCGGTCGCGGTGGCGATGACGGCCACGGCAGCGGCTTGCTCGACTCGCTGATGGTGATGTTGATGTCCGACAAGATCGGCGCTGGCATCTCGCCGGCGATCGACACGCCACGCAGCGAAGCTGCATCCAAGATCCATCGCGAGCTCGCGGAGCGCATCGCGACCACGAGCGCAGCGAACGGTAAGAGCAACATCGTGCGCAGCTGACTTTCCGATCAACACGCACTGACTTTCCGATCAACAACTCGAATTGGCCGCGCCGAAATCAGCAAAAAGGCGCGGTCAAATCGAGGTTTTCGCGCCCCGCGCTCGCGCACTGTTGACAATTAAAACAATCAACGGCAAGGCGTTCTCCACGAAAGCTCCACACTCCGACCATCGCGCCGAAGCAATCACCCATTAGGCTTTCACTAGGTCATGTCGAATCCTTCTCGCTCCACTCGTAAAAAGGCTCCTGCTCACATCGCGATCATCCTCGACGGCAACGGCCGCTGGGCGACGTCCCGAGGGCTACCTCGAACGGCCGGTCATGAGCACGGCAGCAAGGCGGTCCGCACTGCCGTGTACGGCTGCCACTCGCGCGGCGTCAGCACCCTCACGCTGTACGCCTTCAGCGCCGCGAACTGGTCACGTCCGAAGATCGAGATCGAGACGCTGATGCGACTGTGCGCCGAGTTCGCCGAGAACGAGCGAGAGGATATCGTCCGGCGCAACATCCAGGTGAGCGTCATCGGCGACGTCGACGAGCTACCGAATCGCACGCGCCGCGCGACCGAGGCGCTGGTGGCGGCGACGAAGCACTGCAGCGGCATGAAGCTGGCGCTTGCGCTCTCGTACGGTGGGCGCCAGGACATGGTCAGCGCCATCCGGCAGATCGCGATCCGCGCGCGAGCTGGCCTGGTCATTCCGGAAGAGGTCAACGAGGAGAGCCTGCGCGCCTACCTGTCGACCGGGAGCCTGCCGGATCCGGACCTCATCATCCGCACTGGCGGCGAGCACCGCCTCTCGGACTTCTTGCTGTTCGAGTCGGCCTACGCAGAGCTGTTCTTCAGCGAGACGCTGTGGCCGGACTTCAACGAGGCCACGCTGGACGAGGCCATCTCGGCCTTCTCACGGCGCCAGCGTCGCTACGGCAAGACGGCCGATCAGATCCCCGCAGAAGCCGTCTGAGGATCAGAACGCTGCGCCGCTCGCGAGCCTGATCGTCGGCACCGAACGGACCCGAAACCGGTGGTTGACCCACCCGCCGGTCTGTCCTAACGGCAGAAGCGTGAGATGAGGCCGCACCACACGAAGACCAAGGGCGACCTGGGAGTCCTGAAGGCTCAGGCGGACCTGGCGGAGCGCGGGTTCGGCGTCCTCATTCCGCTCACCGAACATGAGGCCTTCGATATCGTCGCGTACAAGGCGCCCGTCTTCTACAGAGTGCAGGTGAAGTACCGAGCGGCTGTCAGGGGTACAGTGGAGATCCGCTTTCGAAGCTTCTGGGCGGATCGAAACGGCAACCATCGTCGGGAAATGGACAAGGACATCGTCGATGTCGTTTGTGTCTACTGTCCCGACACCGGACGTTGCTACTACCTCGACCCCAAGAAACATCGCGGCGCGGTCAAGCTGCGGCTCGCCCCATCCAAGAACAATCAGAAGAAGGGCGTGCTGTGGGCGGATGGCTTCACGCAGTTCCCTTTGGCCCCTTAGCTCAGCCGGATAGAGCAAGTTATTTCTAATGACAAGGTCGCTGGTTCGAGTCCAGCAGGGGCTGCCCGAGAATCCGAATCACCCTTCGCGCGCGGCAGCGCGTAGTTCCTTCAAATCTCAGACAGCGGCCCCGAATCGTCGCCGAACGCGTCGATCTCGACGCCGACGGCGTTGAGCATCGACACGTACAGCTTCGCCACCGACGGCTCCCCCGCGTACACGATGTGTCGCCCGCTGCTGATCGCCCCTCCTCCGGTTCCGGCGAGCAGGATCGGCATGTCGGTGTGGTTGTGCGCGTTGCCATCCGATATCTCGCCCGACAACTC
>Ga0163153_10008137_pt1 | contig 11020 bp, 8 predicted proteins | sample OliLakLV19MP6IB1_FD_148629 | JGI IMG/M metagenome (GOLD analysis project Ga0163153, IMG submission 148629) | Freshwater microbial mat bacterial communities from Lake Vanda, McMurdo Dry Valleys, Antarctica - Oligotrophic Lake LV.19.MP6.IB-1 | ecosystem: Environmental > Aquatic > Freshwater > Lake... | reverse complement strand
ACCATGAACTCGCCGATAACGCGTGTTGGGAAGCGTGGGGCCGCGTAGGTGGGTCCTGGCAAGTCTTGCTTAAGTCCGGCATCCCACCACAAGAAAACGTTTGGCAGGCGGACCAGCAGGCGTCCCAGCGGGCCCTGTAGCAGGGAGGGAACAGCTCGCGGAGCGTAAGTCGGTGAGATGGTCACCACACGCATCACATCGGGACGTTCCTGGGCAATCCATGAGGCTGTTGTGCCATTCACTGAAAGCCCGGCGACGATGATGTTTTCCCCCAGCCCGTGCGCGATCTCAAGGGATTCGGCTGCCCATTCCGCGACATCCCGCAGCTTCAATTTGGCAGGCTTATCCGATAACCGGTTCATGAGGCCGTGAGATGGCATTCTTGGAATCAACACATTGTGACCTTCGGCGTAAAGAGCTTTTGCGATCCTTTCAAATTGGGCCGGGCAATTCGACAGCCCGTGCATAAGCACATAAACCCGCTCGGTTTTTCTTTGATGATGCATCAGGGTGGCCACACAAACATCATTCACAAAAAACCGATCCCGCTCTGAAACGTCATCAAAAGCGATCAGTGCAGCCTCAAAGGTCAGTGGCTGATCTCGTGGCGGAGGAAAGGTGGGCACTCCCATGGGAAGGATGATCAACACCAAAAGGATAAAAGCAAGTGGTGCCAAGATCCAACCCGCAATCTTGAGACTATCCCGTATCTTTTCGCTAGTCGTTTTTATCAAAGCAGAATGACCATAAAAAAAGAAGGTCTGGTTGGAAAGTCGTTTTCTTTGACAAGTGTTCGAGAGGGTGTGATTAGTCGTGGATGAGGAACTGGAGTCAGCATCTCGGTTGTGAGGAGTCTCAACGCGCCGCTTCCCGTCATAAGAGACAAGTGGGCGGGCAAGGGACTGCCCGGCCCTACCATCAATCGGTTTCCGCTCGTTCCACGTGGAACGCCCTGTTCTTTGAGACTTGTTCCCATTCTTATGAAGAGAGAAAGAAATTTTTACCCCTTCTCTTCTTCTTATAGTATGCGAACAACTGGACCAACCGCTGCTCCAGCAAGGAAACATCAGTGTTCCACACCGATTTCTGTAGGGCAGTAACTTGGGGACAGTTTGTGAGTTGGGCGAATAAAGTCTCCTGTTTTGATCCTTCTTCTTTTTATTGGCAGGCTTAATCCCAGAAATCCCCCGAGTTACTGACAATTCTCTGAATTGTTGAGCGGAGCAGTCATCCTTCGCCAAAGCTACGGAGGACAGATCCCTTGACTGCCGACTTGAATACGAGGCTTGAAGCCTGGATTTCTATGCGAGAAGTGTGCGGGCAAGGCCCAGCCCAGCCCTATCAATTGGTGAATGGGGCGGCGGAGCGCGAGCGGATTCAAAAGCCCCGGATTAGCCGTCCGTCCTCTTGCCGTCCCCTTTTCTCTTCACGCAAAGCACAGTGTTCCACGTGGAACAAGTTAGATCATTTCCCTCGAATTCAAGGCTGGAAACTTCATTTGTAACGCTTACAGTCAGCCGCATGAAAATTAGAATGGCGATAATGGGGGTGATCACAGTTTTGGGAATCCTTGGTTGCGGCGGGCCGACGGGACCGAAACCTCTGGTGGTGGGCATGGACCTTTCTTATCCACCTTTTGAAACTATCAATAACCAAGGGGAGCCTATGGGGGTGAGTGTGGAGCTTGCTCAGGGGCTGGCGGATGCGATTGGACGGCCTCTGAAAATCGAAAATATTCCCTTTGTGGGCCTGATCCCCTCCCTGCAAGGCGGTCGGCTGGATTGTGTCATTAGCTCAATGACCGTGACCGAGGAACGCAAGCATTCCATCGGATTTTCAGATCCCTACTTAAAAACGGGCTTGGGAATCCTGGCTGGTGCGGGAAGTGATATTGAGCGGGTGGTTGATGAGCCAGGACGGACTTATGTGGTGCGTCAGGGCACAACCGGCGAGGTCTGGGCCCGAAAAAACCTGAAGAACGCCAACATCCTTTCGGTGGAAAAAGAGAATGCCGCGGTCCTTGAGGTGATCCAAGGCAAGGCGGATGGGTTTATTTATGACCAAATGAGTGTCTGGAGCAACTGGCAGCAGCATCCTGACAGAACACGCGCTCTCTTAAATCCCTTGCAAATTGAGGAATGGGCGGTGGCGGTGCGGAAGGATGATTTGGAGATGACGCAATCCGTGAACGATTTTCTCAAAGCGTTTCGGGCGGCGGGGGGCTTTGATCGCTTGTCGAAAACCTACCTGTCCGAACAGAAGCAAGCCTTTGATAATCAGGGCATTCCGTTTATTTTCTGATTTGAGACATTGACTTGCCTGACATGGGACTCATACTGAATTAGGTTCGTGCGAGGTCTGCTTTCCTGTTGGGAATAGAGGGCCGCTGACCGCTTGGTGCGCGACGATTAATTGCCAACGCTTATGGAGAAACCGCCGACCACCACCCACCTCGCTTTTGTAGGAGACTATATCCCGCGCCGCTGCGGCATCGCAACCTTCACGGCCAGCATCTGCGAGGCGATTGCTGAGGAGTTTCCAAAAATCAAATGCATTGTCGGTTCCGTGAATGATAGAGAGGGCGGCTATGATTACCCCAGTCGGGTGCGGTTTGAGTTTGAAGAAAAGGAAATCGATTCCTACCGGCGGGCTGCGGAATTTCTGGACATCAACAATGTTGAGGTGCTTTCGGTGCAGCACGAATTCGGAATCTACGGGTGGTCGCGCTGGCAGTCATTTCCTGGAGATGCTGCGCGGCGTCCGGATGCCTGTGGTCACCACCCTGCACACAGTCCTCAAAGATCCCAGCCGTGACCAGCGGGATGTGATGGCTGAACTCGACGCGCTGTCGAACCGTTTTATCGTCATGGCTGATCGCGCGCCTTTTGCTGGAAACGGTGTATGGGATTTCGGCCGACAAAATTGATTTAATTCCCCATGGTGTCATCGACATCCCCTTCATGGACTCGAATTTCTACAAAGACGAGTTCGGGGTGGAAGGGAAAACCGTGATGCTAACATTTGGGTTGTTGTCGCCCAACAAAGGCATTGAACATGGGATTGCGGCCATGCCGGCAATCCTGAAGCAAAATCCCGACGTGGTTTATATTGTCCTTGGGGCCACCCATCCCAACCTCCTTGCCTCGGAGGGCGAAAAATACCGCACGAAGTTAGAGGCCTTGGCAAAAGAGCTTGGGGTTTCCGATCAGGTCATCTTCCACAATCGGTTTGTTCAAATGGAAGAGCTCAAAGAATTTATCGGGGCGGCTGATATCTATCTAACACCCTACCTGAATGTGGCACAGATCACGTCAGGCACGCTCGCTTACGCCTTTGGTGCCGGCAAAGCCATTGTTTCCACTTCCTATTGGCATGCGGAAGAGCTGTTGGCGGAGGATCGCGGAATTCTTGTTCCTTTTGCCAATCCGGACGCGATTGCAGCGGGGGTGAATGACATTCTTTCCAAGCCGACGAGAATGACCGCGATGCGCAAACGGGCATGGAAACAAGGGCGGGACATGATCTGGCCCGTGGTGGCCCGCCGCTACATGGAAAGTTTTGGACGGGCTCGCGAAAGCATGAGCACGGGTCAGGTGGTGGCTGAGATCATGACGGAGGAACCGCTGCCCCTCCCGGAGCTCAATCTCGATCATCTGTTTACGATGAGCGATCACACCGGGATTTTTCAGCACGCGATTTACAATCTTCCCAACTTTCATGAGGGGTATTGCACCGATGACTGTGCGCGGGCTTTTATATTCACTGTGCTCCTCGACGAGTTGGAAGGTCTTTCCAAGGAGGTTGGGCGGCTTTCGGGGAGTTACCTCGCGTTCCTCTGGTATGCTTTTAATGGCAACACCTGCCGCTTCCGGAATTTTATGAGCTACTCGCGCGAGTGGCTGGAACTGCACGGGTCGGAGGATAGTCACGCGAGAGCCCTCTGGGCTGTGGCAACGGCGCTCGGACGCTCCAAAAATGTGGGGCATCGAAATTTGTGCGCCTTGCTTTTCCAACGGGGTCTGCCACCCGTCGCTCGCTTCAGCTCCCCGCGGGCCTGGGCCTTCACCATTATCGCCATCCACGAATACCTGCGGACCCTTTCAGGGGACCGGGTCGTCAGTCAGATGCGTGAAACCCTCACCACGATGCTCGTGGATTTATACCGGGCCAATGCCGCACCCGATTGGCAGTGGTTCGAACGCATTGCCACTTATGACAATGCCAAGCTGTCTCATGCGATGATCCTTAGCGGCCACTGGACCTCTCAGGGAGACATTCTGGAAATCGGCCTCCAATCTCTCCGGTGGCTGCTGGAAGCACAAACCACCACGGATGGTTATTTTGCGCCGATTGGGTGTCGGGGGTTTTGGCAGCGCGGCGGCGAACAGGCCCGTTTCGATCAGCAACCCCTGGAAGCCTACGCAATGGTTTCTGCCTGTCTGGAAGCGTTTGCTGTCACGCGTGACACCTATTGGCATGTGGCGTCGAGACGATGCTTTGATTGGTTTCTCGGACGCAATGACCTCGGGCAGCCTCTTTACGATCCCACCACAGGCGGGTGCAGGGATGCCCTGCTTCAGGATCACCTGAATCAAAATCAGGGTGCGGAATCGAGCTTGGCCTTTTATCTGTCCTTAGTGGAGCTCCGACGCGCTGAGCAGGGAATCTTGTTATGATTGAAGTGCAACAGACCGATGTGTTTTTTCGCCCGGACAGCAAACGGGTGCTTGTTCGACCTTTCATCTCTTCGGACCCCGCCAAGGTGGACCACGTCATTGACCGTGCTCTTTCTCTGGGGGAAACCGAAGTGGAAGCCCAGTTAAACCTTCTGCGCACAGACTTCAGCAGCCGGCATATTGATTTGGAAACGTCGTGGCGCCGACATTTTGCATTGGTGCGGGGTCGCTTCACTGACCAATCGCTGTCTTTGCCTCGTCAGCTTTACATCGGAGCCCTCTTTTCCGGCGAATATGCTCTCGAGTCTGCGGCTCTCTTTAATCCTTCCATTGTGCCCCACCCGGATCAATCCGGCGTGGAGGCGGGGGCCTTGCGTTTTGTGCTCAGCTTGCGGGCGACAGGGGAAGGACATATCTCGTCCATCGAATTTCGATCCGGGCTCATCCACCCTGACGGTTCTATCACAACCGATCCCATTTCCCCGCTGGTGATTGCCCCCGATGTGAAGGAAAACCCGACATATCGGAAAACGATCTTTTTGCACAAACTCCGTGAGATGGGTTTTGAAAACAAGGTCTCAGAACGAATCATGGAATTCCTCGGAGAGGATTTTTCCCGCGAAGATTTAGAACGCGCCATGAATCAATCCCCTGCCAAGGGCCGAGCCCGCGAGATTGAGCGCACCATGGAGTGTGTGAAATGGTTGGCCAGTTCAAATTATGAAATGCATTTTCCGGAATCCGTGGCCCTCTCGGAGCGAATCATCTTTCCCGTCTCGGCCAACGAAAGCAATGGCATCGAGGACGCGCGGTTTGTGCGCTTTGTCGAAGAGAACGGGTGGGTTTGTTACTACGCGACTTACACCGCCTACAACGGACGGGCCATTCTTCCCCAGCTCATCGAAACCACCGACTTCCGGAATTTTCGTGTCAGAACCCTCAATGGCCAAGCCGTGCAAAACAAAGGCATGGCGCTCTTCCCGCGTCGCATCAATGGCAACTTCGCCATGATCTCCCGTCAAGATGACGAAAACCTGTTCCTGATGCTTTCGGACAATATGCATTTTTGGAATGACCCAAAGATTTTAGCCAAACCCACGCAACCATGGGAATTCGTAAAGATTGGTAATTGTGGTTCTCCTATGGAAACCGAAGCTGGTTGGCTGGTCATCACCCACGGGGTCGGACCTATGAGACGCTATTGTCTTGGCGCGATGTTGCTCGACTTGGAAGACCCCTCCCGCGTCATTGGAACACTCCGTCAGCCCCTCTTGGAACCCACCGGAGAAAAGCGCGAGGGTTATGTTCCCAATGTCGTTTACTCTTGCGGTGCCTTAATCCATGACGGTCAGCTGATCCTTCCCTACGCTCTTAGCGACACCAGCTCAACCATCGGAACGGTCGATCTCAAGGAGCTGCTGAAGGCCCTGCAGGCTGGATCTTAGAATTTCAAAGGGTTGCCGGGCGCCTGGCTCGGGGCTAACGTTTATTCATGCCCGTCCTCTTAATACTCGTGTTCCTCTGCGTGGGATGTTCGCGGCAACCCGAGGCTTCTGAAAACGAGACGTTGAACGGTCTCGTGCAGCCTGCCCCGGCTGCGTCACCCTCACTTAAGGAACGGTCCATCGATTCTCTCCGCCAAGCCGCAGAAAACGATCAGCCCGAGGCGCAGAGGGAACTGTCCATGCGCCTGCTGTTTGGTCAGGGCACAACCGCCGACCCAACCGAAGCCCTCACATGGGCGAAACGGGCTGCCATGAATGGTGACGAGACAGCCGCTTTATGGATGGGTCGTTCGTCACTTAATCAACCTCCAGACCGCATTGAGGCCTGCGCCTGGTTTTTGATTGCAAAAGAAGGTCAGAGCCCGGCAATTCAGCAAGATGCCTCAGGGGAGCTTGATGCCATAGACCCTTCACAAAAAGAACTCGAGTTAGCCACTTCCCGGGCGGCTGAACTGAAAATATCAATTCTTCGCAAATCAAAATAGCTGAGTGATTTTAAGTCTTAGAAATTTAAAGACACCTGGAATTGACACGCTGGTCTGACGGGTTTCCAAAGAACCTTCCTCAGAAACCAGGACGTCGCTTTGGCCAACCCATGTGGTGAGCACGGCTGAAGCTTCGACCTGATAACGGATATCAAGTTTTGTCGTGTCTTTCTGATATGATATTGTAAGGGTTCCGCCATTCACCTCGACGAGCGGAAGACCCTCAGAGGTAGGCTCTCTTGGATTGAGATTGAGGGCGTATTCGAGCAGGTTGACCAGTCCGTCGCCGTCGGGATCGCTGGTCGCCCAGCCCGTGGCGAACATCTCCCCGGTGGGAAAATATGAAGTTCCCCAGTTCTGGAATGGCGACAAAAACCGGGCCGTGACGGCCTTGTTTGATGTCATGGTCAGAAGAAGAGGATTCGTCGCCCCGGCCGCATCGCCGGTCCAATCTCCAAAATAAAAATTCGTTGCAGGCAAAGCGGAAACCAGAACCTCACTCCCGTCAGGATACCACGCCAAAGATGGCGTGGCCGCCACAGATCCACTCCCAATCACATTCGCATTAAGTGTCCTTCGCGGAACCGCTGGAATACTCGTAAGAAGCACATGAAATTGGGTCACCTGTGAGGAGCTGAAATTGTTGTCCGATGCCAGCACCAGCGTACGAAATCCCTGCACGTCTCGACCAAAACCCATGCCCTCAACATTGTCCATGTTAGTGGACGATTGCCAGACAAGGGTCTTGTTCAGCCGGGTATACATGGCACCGATGAGCGCAGGAATTCCCGCAACATTCGTTGCATTGGATTGCTGAAAATCCACCTCGTAAATGCGGATACGATAGCTGCCGGTATTCGTGTTGTTGTTTGCCAAGCCGCGCTCCATAACGAGGAGCTTCCCGCTATCATCAATCGGCAAAATGTCGGTGACCGTATTAAATCGACGTATAAGAAAGAAGAGCGTGCCTTGGTCGGAGAGATACACTTTTTCTTCAGCGGCTGTGGGATTATTGGGAACTCCCGTGAACCGAACAATGCGGATGTTGCTGCTTTGTGCCTGATTCGACGAGCCATCAAAGACCCTCGCATCATCCTGTTTAAGCGCGGCCTCATTGGCGGTGAAAAGAATTTTTTTCGACGGTGCCAATCCTAGGGACTCAAGCGATAAGTTGGATCGAACCCCGCTCGTCTGGGTTTCATCATTGGGTGGCACCTGCTGACCGGATGCGTTGCGCGGAAGAAACTTCTCGGGAAGTGGAATGTCGGCTTCCTTGCGCCCGGTTTGGGAATTAAACTTCCGGATCCATGGCGGAATGCTGTCAATGGGATCGGTTCCAGCTGCCAGTCCCTCGTGCGAGACAAAGAAGGACCCGTCGAGGTTGCCGGCGATGCCCTCGGTGTCAGCCAAAGGAGGCACCCCGCCAGCCGCTGTTTTGAGACCCACGCTGGAGTTCACCGTTGCGGCAGAAAAACCAGCAGCATCATAATCCAAACTCACATTCCAAAAGCGGCTGGCTCCCGGATTGCGCGAGTCGTCCGTGATGGCCGTGAAAGTGTTGGCATAAGGATTATAAGAAATCCCGGAGAGGCCACCAATCTCAGTCCCACCAACCACCGTCCCTGTCGGAACAGTTTGCGCGCCAAGGTAGGTCACACTGGTTGCTTGCGCCTGTGCAAAAGTTGGGAATAATCCGGCAACACCAACGATCGCTCCAACCTGCGCCAAACACAAACGCCGGATTAACCGCCTTTCAGAATCAATCCTGCTTATTCTGTCCATGAAAAATAACGGCTTCAATATAATATGTTCCCACAAGAGATAAGAGGCTTCAAACGAAAACCTATAAGGCCCATCGAGGCTTCGTCACATCATCAATTCGAAGCTTCATCAGACCTCCAGGCATCGTCCACTGAATCGTCATCACCGATACAAAGCCCCTCGATTCGCACCCGCCTACAGGCCAAAGCGTTTGTTCTCAAATCCAAGATTTGTGGAATTTTCTCTGACGACAAAGGACAGATGCCAAGTTTGTGGGATGTTGTCGATCTGCCAAGCCGCAAGCCAGATCAGAAGGGATGGGGCCAAAAAATCTCCGCGATCTGGACATGGAAAAACGAGCTGCCAGCCCGTTGGCCGGACGAAATTTTTTATGGCAAAATCACCGGGGGCTTGGCGGTCCTGATGGCGATAGATTACCTGCGGGCTTCCCACTACCCCAAAAACCATCTTCCGCTGAGCCAATGCAGTTCCCTTGCACAAAAAATCCACGCTGCGCTCAGATTAGATCCGCTCACCTCCCGCGGCTTGCGTAAAGAACTCGGCCTGATGGAACGTCCGGACAAACCCCGCTTTGACAAGGCGCTTCAGGAGCTACAAGTCACCCTCAACATTGTCCGTCGCAATAGCCTTGACGACAAGAACGACACGTGGGTGCTTTTTAGGGAGCAGCATTTGGACATCGTCCTCGCTCACGAAGATTGATACGCAAAATTCCTTCCCATCACATAGCTGAGATCCTTTCCATGGGTGTCAACGATTGGTAATACTTCCCCCATGTCCTCCGTTCAACAAAAAATTCAGTCGCTCCTTGATCAGCTTGTCGAAGAAGGTGAGGAACGGGGTGCCCAGGTCGCGGCCTATCATGAGGGTGATCTAATTGTTGATGCTTCGGCCGGCGTCGCGGATAGCCGCTCTGGCAAGCTGGTGACCGGGGAGACGCTATTTCCCGTTTTTTCTGTCACCAAAGGTCTGGTGGCAACGATGGCTCACATGCTTGTGGAACAGGGACACCTCGAATACGAGACGCGTCTCGCCGAGGTTTGGCCAGAGTTTGGCGTGAACGGAAAATCCGAAATCACACTTCGACAAGCGCTGAATCATACTGCGGGGCTCGCCAATATGCCCATGGGCATCGGACGGCAAGAGCTTGGGGATTGGGAGGCCATGTGCCGGGCCATTGCCGATCTTCAGCCGACATCTGTGGCAGGAACCGAAACGGTTTACCATGGCATCACCTATGGCTGGATTGTGGGGGAAACCATGCGGCGCGTTGATGGACGTCCCTTTGCGAAAATGCTTGATGAGCTGATTTGCCAACCTCTGGGCATCACCTCAATTTTTGTGGGGCTTCCGGAAAGCCGGGACTCGGACGTGGCTTTTCTCGAATCTGCCTTGGAGGAGAGTGTCCTCCCACCGATTGATACTCCGCAAGCCGTTCCGGCATGGGTCCAGCCTTTGCACACGTGGATGAACCGGGCCGACGCCCGGCACGCCTGCATCCCCGCATCGAACGGAATCATGAATGCCCGTGCTGTGGCCAAACACTATGCCGCTCTGGTGCCCGGCGGGGTGGACGGGGTCGAACTCCTCTCTCCAAAACGCCTGCAACTCGCCCTGGAAATTTCTGACCCTGAGCCATCCTCCCGTTCGATGGGTTATATCTTGGGAGGCTTCACTTCGACGGAGGCATTTGGACATGGTGGCTTCGGTGGATCCCATGCCTTTGCTGATCCGAAAAATCGTTTTGCTTTTGCCTTCGTCCGTAACCGCATGGGTGATGGGCAATCGTATCAGCGAATTGCTGACGAATTCCTGAAGGCCGGATTTGGTTCTGAGTAGACCAACCCCCAAGGACCCGTGGATTTGGTATCGGGACCGCTGGCATCTTGCCGGCATTCGTTTCGATGAGCGGCCTTTGGCCGGGCTTTTGAATGCTGGCAAGATGCCAGCGGTACGATTGATCGGGGATGGAAAGTTTTGTTTCGCTTGTTGCCATCCACGCGTTTCTTAGGTGTGAGAACGAAGCCGAGCCAAAAAATCCACCTTGTCTGGTTCAAGCGGGATTTGCGTGTGTTCGATCATGCCGCGCTTTGGGAGGCATGGAAGGGCTCACGTCAAGATAGCGGCTGCGTCCTGCCGCTTTATATTGTGCAAGAAACGATCCTTTCTGCTCCAGATTCCGATGCCCGACATTGGGGGTTTATTCGGGAATCCCTCACCGAACTTCGTCAAAATCTGGCCACTCTTGGAGCCCCCTTGGTGGTTCAGTGTGGTCAGGCCGTGGATGTGCTCAATCACCTGCATGAGCGGCACAGATTGGCCGCTATCTATTCGCATGAGGAAACCGGAAACCTCCTCACCTATGCCGTGGACCGCGCGGTGGGCGCATGGGCCCGGCATCATCACTTGCCATGGCACGAATACCTGCAAAACGGAGTCATTCGCCGACTGACATCCCGAACGGGATGGGCGGGGAAATGGGAGCGTCGGATGACACAACCGGTCATCGAGATCCCCCCGGATTTGTCTCCTGTGCCGGGCCTCGATCCCGGAGAAATCCCCGTCCTCACCC
>Ga0163153_10008136_pt1 | contig 11022 bp, 6 predicted proteins | sample OliLakLV19MP6IB1_FD_148629 | JGI IMG/M metagenome (GOLD analysis project Ga0163153, IMG submission 148629) | Freshwater microbial mat bacterial communities from Lake Vanda, McMurdo Dry Valleys, Antarctica - Oligotrophic Lake LV.19.MP6.IB-1 | ecosystem: Environmental > Aquatic > Freshwater > Lake... | reverse complement strand
CACCTCGGCCTACGCCTGCCGAAAGGCTCCCGCCCCAACTCGCATGTAGTGCCGAAAACAAGCCCCTGAAATCCACTAATCGTTTATCATCAACAAACTCACTTTTTGAACTGCGGAACTCGGGTTAGCGCTAGTGGATATTTTTGACCGTTCGCGAGCGGTCAGTTGGAACCCGTAATTTAGCCTCAGCGGAGTCTTGGAAGTGATTAGCTCACGCTAGTTTTTTCCCGAGTGGAGTTCACGCAATTGGAAGCTATTCGTTAGCTTCAGCGAAACCCCGTCGGAGCTAGTTCCCCCAAGCTGTGGTCATCCGGATTGATGGAACCTGATGGAAACGGAAGCAAAGTTGAAAAAGTCGGTAAAGTCCCTCCCCTTACACGGAACAGTTCCGGAATCAAAGTTGAGATGTCCTGCGTGCCGTCTCCTTCAAAGGAATCCGGTTATGGCTGCGTATGGGTCAACCGGATGTTTATTACAGTTAAGGTGCTATCTATTTCTGTGTAAATTGCTGCGCTAGTGCCGCGAGAGTCATGTTGTCGGCGATCACGTCGTGCGGGATGAGTAGGTAGCTCCAGGGTTTGCCGCCGTAGGTTTTGGCGTGGTCGGTGGCGTTTTGGCACCACTTCACCGCGACGTCACGTTTCGCGAGCACGTCGGTCGCTGCCATTTCGTTGCGAGCTTTGGGCTCCAGCATGTAGATGTGCTTGGCCGTCTCGGCGACGAAGTCGGGTTGGTATTCAAGGTGGTCGGCTCCGGATTTATAGAAAATCTGGAACTGGCCTTTCGTCGGCTTGAACCACTTTTCCGCCTCGCGCTCCAGAATGACGGCGAGCTTGCGCTCGGAGTCGGACTGGAACTTTTGCACGGGATACAGACACTTGGTGAACTCGCCGAAGAGGTAGCGGGCCATGTTGCTCTTGTCGTCCGGGGACCGGCGATAGTTGAGCGTCGGACTGTCGACGTTGGCGGTGTAGGCGCTGGGCTTTAGCTCCGTGAAACCTTTGCTGATTTTCACCTCATAATCCACGGTCTCCTCCCAATGATGCTGCTGCATCTGGGTATGGATGAGCTTGGCAATCGGCCGCGCGTAACAGCGAACGACATCGCACACTTCCTCGGGCTTGAGGTAGCCGGCGAAATGCTTCACCGCCTGCCCGGCGAGGTCGAAGAGGAGGTCAGCGTGTTCATCGTAGGCGATGTCGTCGGCCTCCACGAGGACGCGGACGAGGTAGTTTTCCACCCGGGACTCTTCGCTTTGGCCGCGTTCCGGCGTGACGGTGACATGCTCACCCGTGCGCAGGTATTGCACCCAAATTTCCTCGGACACGGCCGGATAATTGACGCTCTTCAGGTCGAGCTGGAAGGGTTTGTAGCCGGAGCGAACCTCGCCCTTGGGGACGACGAGGATGCGGGGAATATCTATGGTCTGTTGTTCGACCAGTTTCGAGGTCCGGGAAACAATGGCGGCGAAGTCAGGCAGAGTGGTGACACCCTCGATTTCGAGCTGGGCGGGGCGATACTGGGCTTGAACCTCCGCCAACACCATCGCCTGCACCTCCGGCCTTTGCAGATAGGTGACGCTGGGGAGTTTTTGCGGCTGCCCCTCCAGCTTGCGGATGACCTGGTAGGTGAGCTGGGCGACTTTTTGTTCTTCGGGCGTGGTGTAGAGCGGAGCCGTATTGGTGCCGGCGATTTGGGTGCTGGCCGTGGGCTGCTGGGCGGGTTGCAGGCCGAGCTTGGTCGCGAGCTGGGATTGGGAAACGACGGTGACGGTCTTCTCCTTCAAGCCCTCGGGATTCAGGATGATCTGCTGCATGCGAATCGCCGATCCGGGCTGGTTGGCCTCGGCGACGATTTCTTGGAATCTATCGTGCGCGACGATGTTCAGGGTGTCCACGACCTTGACGCCGGTGCGCTTGCCGTAGGGCAGGCGGAGGCCGCGACCGATGGATTGCTCGATGAGGATGCGGGCGTTGGCGGCGCGGAGGGGAATGATCGTGTAAAGGTTGGTAACGTCCCAACCCTCCTTGAGCATGTTGACGTGGATGACGATCTCGGTGGGCGACTCGGCGCTTTCGACCGCCAGCAAATCCTGGATCATCTTTTCCTCTTCGGCACCGGTCTGACTGGAGTCCACTTGGATGACTTTGGCTTGGTAGCGACCGGAGAAAAACGCCTCGGATTGGATGCGTTTCATCAACTGCCCGGCGTGCGTGGTATCGCGGGCGATGATCAGGACGAAGGGCTTGACGATGCGTTCGTCGAATTCGCGGGCGTAAGTTTCCAGCTCCACCTTTACGCTTTCGTGCAGGCGGATGCCGTCCTCCAGTTTCATAAACTCGATCTCCTCGGCCGACATGCCTGCGGGGTTGAAGTTCTTGCGGGTGACGACCGCCGGTTCTTTCACAAAGCCATCGGCCATGGCGCGGGCGAGCGGGTAGTCGAGGATGACGTTTTTGAAGGGCACGGCACCCTTGGGCGTTTCGACGTAGGGCGTGGCGGTGAGTTCGAGGCCGAGGACGGGTTTGAGTTCGTTAATGGCGCGGAAGCCGGCGGAGGCGCGGTAGCGATGCGACTCATCCATGAGGATGACGAGATCGGGCAACGCGGCGAGATAGTCGAAATAGCTTTCCCCGATGTATTCCGAAAGACGTTTGATGCGGGGAGATTTGCCACCGCGCACCTCGGAGTTGATTTTCGAGATGTTGAAAATGTTCACCTTGCAGCGACGCACCACGTCGAAAAGCGTGCCCGCCTTCTGCTCGTAGTTGTCGCCCGTGATGATTTCCGGGGCCTCTTGCGCGAACTCGGAGATACCCTTGAAAACGTATTTCGGCGTGTTCGGCGTGAAGTCGGCGATCAGCTTGTTGTAGATCGTCAGATTGGGGGCCAGGACGAAGAAATTATCCACCCCGTGGGCGATGTGCAGGTAGCTGATGAAGGCACCCATGAGCCGCGTCTTGCCGACGCCGGTGGCGAGGGCGAAGCAAAGAGAGGGGAAATCGCGCTCGAAATCGGTGACGGTGGGGTATTCGCTGCGGATAATCTCCAGCGCCGCCGCGACATCGGCCGACTTCTTGGGCGGCAGGATTTCGGTGATGCGGTCGAGGATGACGAGGGAATCGCGTTGCGGGGCGCGCAGGCTGAGGCGGCCAGCGATGGCGTTGACGTGGCGGTTCATTTGCCGGCCTCCTCGCCAAACAGGGATTGCTGACCGGTTTTGGCGTCGCTCTTGGGTGCGGGCGGCGGGGCTTTGGGCAGGTTTTCGACCTTGAGGCTGTAGTCGTCGTGGCCCCATTCGCAGCGGGTGAGCACGGAGGAGGGGATTTTCTTTATCGTGAGATTGGGAAACCCTTCTTTGCGGCCTCGGAAGGCGGAGCAGACGACGAGGAGCGTGCGGTCGGGGCCGACTTCGTCGCTCAATTCCTGAAGTTGTTCGTGCGAAAGCGTGGCCGTGGTCACGTAGAGGAAATCCCGCTCGGTGGAGCGGCCTTGCTGCCAATACACGGTGTCGCTGGGGGCGTAGGTGAAGGCTTCGTGTTTGCACACCGCTTCGGCTAGCATGGGCGCGTTATACTCTTTGGAAATGACCCACTGGCCCCACTTGTCTTGGGTGAGCAGGGAGGGCGCGAGTTTGTAGTAACGGAAGCCGCCGCCGCCCTTCCAGCCGACCGCCTCGGTGATGCCGCCCGCGTCCTCGCCGTCGATGACCTTTTGCAGACGAGGGATGCAGTGGGTGTGGCAGTGTTCGCCGAGTTCGATGCCGATCCAGCGACGCCCCATTTTGTGGGCGACGGCGGCGGTGGTGCCGGAGCCGAGAAAGGAGTCGAGGACGAGGTCACCGGGGTTGGTGGCGATATGGACTATGCGCCCGAGCAATTGCTCGGGCTTGGGCGTGGCGAAAATATTATGGTCGTTAAAAGCCGTGGCTTCTCGTTTCGCGTCTTGATTATCGCCGACTTCAGTCCTGAACCAAATCGTTTTCGCAACCGCGCCGTCTTGAACATCCGTCAGGAATCTTTTAATTGCCGGAACACCATTGCCCTCCGGTCCAAACCACACACGGTTTTCTGCAATTAACTCATGGAAGCGGGCTTGGCTATAACGCCAACAGGTTCCTGGGGGAGGCATTACTTTACGACCAGAGGGAGTAGTTATTTCATAGATATTTGCGGAAACACCAGTCCGCGCAAATTGAGCACCGCGTTGACCTCCAGTTAAACTAGCTGTGAAGTCACCTGCTTTCCAAATCCCACGGGGATCTTTGTCTATATTCCTATATCTAGCATTCATTTCCTCTGTGCGAGGAAGAGGATTTGGACGCCAGATCGACTTATCCTTTGCATATACAAGAATGTGGTCGTGGCTGTCGGATAACCAAACTGCATTGTTTTGAGGTGAATATTTTTTCTCCCACACAACGTTGGCCACGAAATTAGCGCGCCCGAAAATCTCGTCACACAACACTTTCATATAATGCGCTTCTGTATCATCAAGGGTGATCCAGATGGAGCCGTTGTTAGAAATTAGATTTCTTAGTATTTCCAGTCTATCCCGTATCAACGAAAGCCAAAGCGAATGTTCCACCCCGTCATCATAATGCTCGAACGCGCTGCCGGTATTATACGGCGGGTCGATAAAGACGCATTTCACCTTACCGGCGAAGTCTTGTTCGAGGGCTTTGAGGGCAAGGAGGTTGTCGCCGAAGATGAGCCTATTATCAAACAGGTCGGCGTCCGTCACCCGGTGTTTGGCGTGATGCGATTTTGCGTCATCGGGGATGAGGATACGCGGCTCCAGCCGAGGCCGGTTCTCTTTCCCGATCCAAGTGAGTTCGAGTTTGGTCTTTTTGGACATGGGGTTCAGTTACTTGAGGCCGCAGCACCGGTTGAGGCAACGTCGTGGTTGGTAGAATCAGTGATGGGGTTGTCACGAGCTGCTAGCGCACGCATTACTTGTCCTGCCAGTTGGGTAGCGTCGGTTAAATTACGCGATATAGCCAACATGCCCTTATCCGTGGGAAATCGAAGGATTTCATTATAGATAAAAGCAGCAATTTCGTCGATTTCCCGAGATAGAATTAACTTTTCGTCGTCGGTAACCATAAGTCCGCCAGAATTAAGAACCCTTGAGCGGCGGGCCCAAATATGGAGAACGAAATGCCGCATATGACGATAGAAGAGTCGCTCCGGGCCAAACTCCCGGTCCGAGAAGATAGCATCAAGGAAGCGAAATATCTGAGTATAGCGCCAGACGCGACCGGCATCCGTAGTCGCGGCAAACAATGTCGCATAAATAGGACCGTTGCGGTCAAAGAGCTTGCCGACCTCTTTTTTCACAATCACTGCGAGGTCCGTCCGACCAGAGAAGCAGGCCAAGGCAATGCCAGCCTCCTCCATAGTCAGGTTAAAGTTGTCGCGTCTTTGGGCCTCCAACGACGGTTTGTAGTGATAGGCGATGCCAGAAATCGCCAACTCGCGTCGCAGACGTTCTTGAAGCGGGTCGAGTGCAACGAAATCGATGAGACGGACTTGGTTTTGGAAATTCCGGGCTCTGGTGATACGGCTGCCAAATTCGGGAGTGGTTCCGTTTATCTCGATCAAAGTGATGAAGAGGCGTGCCTGTGCAGCTTGTTCCGGATGGGCCAGCGCGGCTCCGGAAATGGAGCCTACTGTCTGAGCGCCGTTTACAACCGAAAAGCCGGTAACTTGGAATTGCCCGCTGGCAGGAACAGCCGTTGGTAGCGGGCTAACCCCGGAGCAGATAGCGGTGATGCCGTTGTTGAGATAGAACATATGCGCCGGCTCCTCTCGAAGCGTGTGGCTAATGGCGTCGTTCACACCGGACCGGCCCATGTAATTCCTGATGTTTTTCTCGAAAAGAGCCTTGCCGTGGGTAGTGAACAATGCGGCCAAGGTAGAGGCTGAAACTTGACCGTAGTAGGCGCGAATCGGCACTTCCACTCTATACCAATTTTCAAGAGTGAGACGAACATCGGGGGCGGGTTGAGCGTGCTCATTGGCGAGGGCTGTGTGAGCCCGAATCAAGGTGAACTTTTCGATGGAACAGCGATCTGGATGGAATTCATTCAAATCGCGCTTCAGATCGTCTAGTTCACGAGAAGCGTGGAGCTCGATTTGATCGCCGGTCCAAACAACTACAGCTAGAATCTTAAGGCCTGTGGTCTCCAGCGCCGAATCCACCTCGGGGAGCATGGCTTGAAAGGCGTCGTTGAAGCGATCAAAGCGCTGGGCTACAAGGTCGCGGACGCCATCGCAAAATTTCTTGGTTTCCGCCAAGTCTGGAGCTGCCCCGTTTTGCTTGAATTTGGCTTGAACGAGAATTAGCCGCGCGGTTGGCCGATCAAAATAAATCGCATCCACCCCGTTGTCATTAAAGTCATCAATAACAGAAGTTGCAGCGGTCACCTCGTCCAAGTCGGCCAGTGTTGCTACGGCATACGCGGCGAGACTGCGCGTGTGGTGATTTTGACGCACCTGTTCGGGGGATCGTCCCGGATGCGTCAAAGTCGGCAGATGGGGAAAATAGCGTCGCTCCAGTTGCGCGCTAAGTTGCTCGATTTGGGTGGTGGAAGGAGGCATGTGTTACCAAAGAGGGTGTGTATGCCAGTTGGCCGAAAGCCCCATTTTCTTGAGCGGATGGGGACAGGTAGGGAGACGGGTGCCAATCAGGTTTTGCATCCGCTGGCGCCAGTCGCGGGCGAAGTTCAGTTCGGCCGGAATACGGCGGAGCATGGTGGACTGAAGCAGCAAACTGGAAAAGAGCTGGGTGTTGTCCGGCAAATGCGGAGGGCTCCAGAGATTGCCCAAAGGTAGATCGGGCTTGATGGCCCAGACGCGATCCCAGAGCCGGGAGTGGTGAGCGCAGAGGTTGCGGACGTAAACCAAATGGTGGACGCACGAGGCTAGGGTAATCGGTTGCAGGCCGTAGCGGGTGGACACCCGTTTCTGGTCGGCCTTTTTGAGTGCTTCCAGCATTCTGGACAATGCGCCAAACGACATCACCTCGGTCGCCACCCAGATGGGGAGATTAGGATATTCCTGATAAGTGGTTTTGTAGTGAGAAATAAACAACTCACGGGAGCGCTTGGTCTCGCCGAGTAGTTTACCCAGCCAATCCGGGTGATCCGTTTGGTTATGAAAATTGAGAGGATCGACGTGTCCAAACGGACCGTAACTCTGGCCAAAGGTGTGCGCGAGGGTGGTGCGCAGATCGAGTTCGATGAGTTCGATGGACTCGGTGAACAGGTCGCGGAGGGCGCGGTCGAACTCGTAGGCTTGGCGAATCTGCTCGAAGGTGGTGCCAGCAATATAGCTATGCCGGGACTGCTCGAACACCAAGCCATACCCCGTGAAGCAATAATAATTGATATGGGCGAGGAAATCAGAAGCAGCCGTGGCGTCCGTAATGACGAGGCCGCGCCCCTGTAATTTTAGAAGCTGATCGGGAACGGAGAGCCAATTTTTCGGATAGGGAACACTCATGCCGTGACGCCCTCCCGCGATGCCTCGAATTTGGGCAAAAAAGAAACGCGCCCTTTATGTGCATCCTCCTTGCGGACGAGAGGCACGGCGCGTGTGTTGTCCAGACCATGCCCAGCCTTTTGAATATCTGCAAGCAAGTATTCAAAGATAACCAGCCCAGCCGAAGCAAGGAACCCAAGCCATACAGCTCCGCCCGAGGCGTTAAAGACTGCGATAACTGAAGTAACGGGGCTCATAAAAAAGAAGTAAGCGAGGTTAACCTCGTAACGTCCAGCGGATGGTGAAGAGCGCGTGGTCGTCGGTGCCTTGGGTGAGCTTGCTCTCAATGGCGGAGATCAATTCGTCGCGCTGGCGATCCACCCGATCCTGAGCCTCGAAGAGGGAGCGGCGTTTGTCGTTGCGGGTCGATTCCAGGCTGCGGATGCGCTTCTGGGCGGCGAGCTTGGCCTCCAGGGTAAGGGCGGTGACGGCTTCACGGCGGGCTTCTTTAATCAGGCGTTCGAGTTCTTTGATCTCGCGCTCCAAGCCGATCTTCAAGTCGTCGGACCATGATTCGAGCTTGGCGGCCTCGGCCTCAAAGAAACCGGCGTTGCGCTCGGAGACGGTGCGCTGAATGGCCGTGCGCTGTTGGGCGGTGAGGGCGGCAAGGGGTTCCGAGCCGAACGCGTTGGGGACAACACGTTCCACCTTGCCGGGCAGGGTCAGCAGCCGCGCGGCGGCTGATTCGTCGAGCGGTGTCCCCGCGTCGGTGACGGCGGAGATGATGAGGTGATCCTCGGCCTGATCGAGCGATTCGATGGTGAACTGGGAGACGGTGAGCCAACCGGTCTGGCCGACCAACGGTTCCAAGGCGCTGATAATGCCCTCGTGGTCGCTGTAAGAAAACGAGACCTCGGAGACGGGGAGCGCGCGGGCCTTGGCCTGTGCGAGCACGGCCTCGGCGAGCGGGTGGCTGAGGCGGTAGAGATGGGCTTCGCCACTGCGGCGGGGCAGCTCGTAGCGACCGAGTGGGATGTCGCCCGCGAACGGGGTCCCCTTGAGCACGAAACCGGAGTCGTCGGCAAAATCGGCGTGGGTGGCAAGTTCGTGACGGGTGAGCGCCATGAGGAGCCGTTCGTAGCGGCTGAGGTAGGCCTTGGCCTCCGAGTCGCGAATCTTGAGTTTTTCTCGCACCTCGTCGTCGAAGTTTTCCAGCAGCTTCCGGCGCGTCTGAGTCATGGTCTCATTTATCTCCAGGCTGAGTTCGAGCTGAAGCTGGTCGAAGGCGGCCTTGATTTCTTCGGGCGCACGGCAGCGCTGGTAAATGGCTGCGATGCGTTTCTCGAAATCCACGCCCGACTCGATGGAGCCGAGCACCTCGTCGCTGGCTCCGAACACGCCCTCGAAGAGTTGGAATTTTTCGGAGAGGAGTTCGAAGACGCGTTTATCGGCGGCGTTCTTACGGTTGAGAAAGTTGACGACAACCACGTCGTGTTTTTGGCCGTAACGGTGGCAGCGGCCGATGCGCTGTTCGATGCGCTGGGGATTCCACGGGAGGTCGTAGTTTACGACGAGGGAGCAAAACTGGAGATTGATGCCCTCCGCGCCCGCCTCGGTGGCGATCATGATGGTGCCCTCCTCGCGGAAGTAATCCACGAGGGCGGAACGCATGTCGGCGGATTTGGAGCCAGAGATGCGGTCGGTGCCGCCGTGACGCTCAAGCCAGCGGGCGTAAATGGCCTTGGAGCGGTCGTCGGTGTTGGAGCCGTTGAAAAGGACGATACCGGAACCCCACGGGCTATCGGCGAGCACGCGCAAAAGGTAGCTCTGGGTGCGCCGAGATTCGGTAAAGATAATGGCTTTTTGCGGAGCGGGCGGCGTCATGCCGGCCATGCGGGCGAAGCCGACCTGAAGGGCTTTGAGCAGGGCTTTGCCCTTGGCGTTTGAAGTGATGGACGTAGCGAGGGCGGCGAAGGATTCGAGATCGGCGATTTCTTGAATAAATGCCGCGCGGTCGGTCTCGGAAAGTGGCGTGGAATCGGTGTCATCGCCCCACTCTTCGGCGGTCTCGGCGAGGGCTTCGTAATCCTCATCCAGTTCCTCCTCGAGCGAGGCGGGAGGTTCCTGTTTTTTGATCTTGGCCCGCAGGCGCGCGGAAATGGTTTCGAGGGCGCCGGCGATGGCGAAGGTGGATGAGGCAAGGAGCTTTCGGAGCACCAGCGTCATCAGTGAACGCTGGCTGGCGGGAAGCGCGACGAGGTTGTCGCGGCAGAGGTAATCGGAGACGAGGGCGTAGAGCCGATCCTCGCTCTCCTCCGGCGTAAACTCCTCTACCAGTGGCAGGCGCTTGGTGTATGGAACGTAGGCAGTGACCTGGCGGCGGAGGGTGCGATGGCAGATGGGTTTTAAGCGCTCCTTGAGCGTCTTGAAAACCTGATCCTGACTGAGGTTGGCGAACTGATCCCGGAAGCTCTTGAGGTCGCCGAAAGCGTGCTCGTCAATGAAGCTGACGAGGCCAAAGAGTTCGAGCAGGGAGTTTTGGAGCGGGGTGGCGGTGAGCAGCAGTTTGTTTTTATCGGCGAGCGCCAGCTTGAGGACGTTGGCGATGATGTTGGACGGCTTATAAACGTTCCGCAGCCGGTGAGCTTCGTCGATGACGACGAGATCCCACGGGGTGTTCGCCACATCGGATGCCTTGTTGCGGGCGAATTGGTAGGAGCAGATGACGAGGGTGTCGTTTATCTCGAAAGGCCGGAAGCGACCGGTGCGGACGGCGGCGTTGTAGGACTTTGCCTCAAGGATGGCACAGGGCAGGAAGAACTTTTCCGATAGCTCCTGATGCCACTGTTTGCGGAGATTGGACGGCGTGATGATGAGGATACGCCGTTTGCGCTCCGCCCACTTCTGAGAAATGACGAGACCCGCTTCGATGGTTTTGCCGAGGCCGACCTCGTCGGCGAGGAGAGCGCCCTTGGACAGTGGCGAATGGAACGCGAAAAGCGCGGCGTCCACCTGATGCGGGTTAAGATCGACCTGTGCGCCTGCGACCGCACCGGCGAGCTTCTCGGCGCTGTCTGACGAGCAGCGCTTTGTTAGCTCGTATGCAAAAAACTTGGCGTGGTAAGACGTGATCATCTAGCGGCTTCCAAAATCCGATAAGAATTTCAGGGAATCAGTTCATTTGTGGTGAGCCAGACAATTGTCTCGCCAACTGAGCGAAAAAAATGAGGTAAATACGCGCCTACTTTCAGGAAAATATCCTCTAACCGTCAGGTTCATCGCGAAACAACAGAAACTACAGAACTCTTAGAATTTTCGATGTATGTTTAACAAGATCAATAAGCCCGACATGTGGCTTTGGAAGGCCGCAGTCACTTCACGACGGCATCACTCGCTTTAAATATTTTCTGACACTGCGGGGAGCGTCCCGGTGACCGTTAAAAGATAGCTGGGTGGATGGTGGTTCCGCTGCCAATGAAGGCAGTGGGAAGTAGAAAACCCAAGAACCACCACCCGTGAAAAAATACAACAAGCAAGC
>Ga0163153_10008135_pt1 | contig 11023 bp, 8 predicted proteins | sample OliLakLV19MP6IB1_FD_148629 | JGI IMG/M metagenome (GOLD analysis project Ga0163153, IMG submission 148629) | Freshwater microbial mat bacterial communities from Lake Vanda, McMurdo Dry Valleys, Antarctica - Oligotrophic Lake LV.19.MP6.IB-1 | ecosystem: Environmental > Aquatic > Freshwater > Lake... | reverse complement strand
GCTGGGGACCGAGGCCGCGGCCTCGGTCCCCAGCGGCGCCTCGACCGGACGGGCTGAAGCCCTTGAACTGCGCGACGGCGACCCGGCGCGCTATGCCGGGCTGGGCTGCCGCCGCGCGGCGGGAAACGTCTCCGGCGAGTTGCACGCGGCTACACACGGACGATCCTTCGCCGATCAAGCCGCCTTCGACGCCGCGATCTTGGCCGCCGACGGTACGCCGGACAAGCGCCGCCTGGGCGCCAACGCCGTCTTGGCGGCGTCGCTGGCCTTCGCCCGCGCGCACGCCGTGGAGCGGGGCGTGCCGCTCTATCGGCATTTCGCGGAGATGCTGGGAACGCCGATCGAGCGATTCCCGCGTTTGACGATCAACCTGTTCAGCGGCGGCATGCACGCCGGAGGGCAAGTCCCCATCCAGGACGTGCTCATCGTGCCTTCCGCGGCGAAGTCCATCGACGAGGCGCTGGTCGCGGCCAGCGCCGTCTATCGGGCGGCGGTGAAACTCGTCGAAAGGAAATACGGTCAGCGCTGGCTGACGGCCGACGAAGGGGGCTTGGCCCCCCCCGTCGCCGGGGCCGAAGCCCTGTTGGACGACGCCGTCGAGGCCATTCGCGACGCCGAACTCGCGGCGGGCAGCGACGTTTGCCTCGCCGTGGACGTGGCTTCCAGTCACTTCTACCGCGACGGACTTTATTACCTGAAGGCCAAGCCGCTCGCCGCCCGCGAAATGATCGATCAACTGGCCGGCTGGGTCGATCGTTATCCCATCGTCAGTCTGGAAGACGGCCTGGCCGAGGAGGACTGGCCGCACTGGCCGCTGCTGCGAGAGGCGCTGGCCGGCCGCGCGGTCACGCTGGGCGATGATCTGCTTTGCACCAACCCGGAGCGGATCCGGCGGGCGATCGCCGAGGGCGCCTGCGACGGCCTGCTGCTGAAGGTCAACCAGATCGGCACGCTCAGCGAGGCGCTGGACGCTTATCGCCTGGCCCGCGCCGCCGGCTGGCAGGTGACCATTTCGGTCCGCAGCGGCGATACCGAGGACGATTGGTTCTCCGATTTGGCGGTCGGCTGGTCGGGCGATCAAACCAAGGCCGGCTCGCTCACGCAGTCCGAGCGGCTGGCCAAGTACAACCGCCTGCTCGCCATCGAGGCCGAGCTTCCGCGGCCGATGAACCCGTGGCCCGGCGCGAGTCGGTGAATGGTGGCTCATCCCCGTCCGGCTTCCCATTCCTCCATCGTGCGGGGCCAGTCGTCCTTCAGCAACCGCGACAGCGAGCGGTCCGCCAGCAACTTGCCCCCGGTTTGGCAGCGCGGGCAGTAATTCGTTTCATTCTCCGCGTAGACGATTCGCTGCACCTCCGTGCCGCACGTCGGACACGGTAGTCGAAAGCGCCCGTGGACGGCCATGCCGGGCCGAAACGCCGTGACTTTCTCCGGGAAGCCGCTGCCGGCCTCGCTCCGCAGCCGAGCGGTCCACGCTTCCAGCGTGCGGCGGACCGCGGCGAACAGCCGCAGTAGTTGCTCCTCGTCGAGCTTCCGCGTCAGCGCCAGCGGGGATAGCCGGGCGGCGTGCAGAATCTCGTCCGAGTAGGCGTTGCCGATGCCGCTGAGCAACCGCGGATCGGTCAGCGCCCGCTTGAGCGTGTGGTTCTCCGCCCGCATCGCTGCGAGAAACGTCGCCGCGTCCGCCTGCAAAGGCTCCAGCCCGCCGGGATCGTGCCGGGCGAGTTCCCGTTCGCCGCGGACCAGGTGCAACGAGGCCCGCTTCTTCGAGCCGGCCTCCGTCAGCGTCAGGGTGCCGGTGGGAAAGTCGAACGCCGCCAGGCTCTGCTTGCCGATCAAGGTTGCGCCGGGCGGCTTCCAATGCCAGCGGCCGGCGATCATCAGATGCACCACGGCGAACAGCTCGCCCTCCAGTTCCCAGACGATCCGCTTGCCCAGCCGCCGCACTCCCAAGACGGTCCGCCCCATCAACTCTTCCGCCGCGGGTTCCACCGTCCGCAACAAGAACGGACTGGCGATCCGCAACCGCTCCAGCGTTTGGCCCACCGTCCGCGAACGCAGACACTCCACGTACACGGTGACGTCGGGCAGCTCGGGCATAAGGAGCCTTCCGCCGGGGCAAAGTGCCGCGCGGTTACAAGAACTGCTGGTACGCCGCCACGGCCAACTCATCGCAGCGATCGTTCTCCGGGTGGCCGCTGTGGCCGGCCACGCGGGTATACTTGAGCTTGTGCTGGGCCACGAGCTCGTCCAACCGCCGCCAGAGGTCTTCGTTCTTGACGGGCTTCTGCACGCCCCCCTCGCGGCGCTTCCAGCCGGCGGCCTTCCATTTGGGCATCCACTCGGTCAGGCCCTTGCCGACGTACACGCTGTCGGTGAATAGCTCCACCTGCGAGGGCCGCTTGAGGGCCTCCAGGCCGCGGACGACGGCGGTCAGCTCCATGCGGTTGTTGGTGGTCTCGCGCTCGCCGCCGGCGCCTTCCAGCGCCTTACCGGTGACCGGATGCCGCAGAATGAAAGCCCAACCGCCCGGCCCGGGGTTGCCGCTGCAACCGCCGTCGGTGAAGAGTTCGACCTGGGGCAGCGACTCGGCCATGCGTGAGATCTTCAAGGTGGGGCGGGATTCGTCGCCACCAGTGTAATGACGGAGCAGCGGCGCGACGAGAGGTCGCACGGCCGGCGGAAAGCGCGTGGCTGCACTCCTACAACAGCATTCCGCCATTGCCGCCGACGCTGCCGGCGATGAGGGGTTGGCGACCGAGGAAGCCGGCGTCCAATTCGTGCCAGTACTGCACTTCGGGCTCGCCTAGCTTCCAGCAGAGATAGACCTGCCGGCCGTCGACGACGGAGGGAAAGTCCAGCAGCCCTTCCAGCACATTCTTCGGCTCCACGCCCAGGTCGCGCAGCTCCTGGACGTACTCGTGCAGGCGCTCGTTGTCGCGCTCCAACTCGGCCTCGACCTCGGCCAGTTCCGAGCGGTACGGATCGGAACGCTCCCGCTCCCGCCCGTTGAGCAAATGGGTCAGCCGCTCCTTGCGTTCCAGAACTTCGCGGGCAAGCTCCGCCAGGTCCGTGGCGATGGCGCGAACCAACGGCAACGCGGCGTTGGCCTGCTCGACCGAGAAGACCTTGGGACGCTTGTCGCGGGCTTCGCTCATGCCACGTTCCTTATTGGTTGGGCCCGCCGTGGACGGGCTCGGAAATCGTCTTGGACATGGCCACCACCGTGGGATTGAGCGTGGCCTTGCCCCAGGCCACTTCCACCGGCAACCGCGAAAAATCCACCAGGCAGCCGTCGCGGCTGTAACAGCTCAAATCGTGCGTCGCCCCCATGAAGATGCAATCGACCGGGCAAGGCTCCACGCACAAAGCGCAGAACATGCACTTCGAATAATCGATGGTGAACCCGGTGATCTTGAAGCCCTTCCCCTGCGTCACACGCTCCTTGCCGATGTAAATGCAATCGACCGGGCAAGCCTTGGCGCATTGATCGCACGAGATGCAGGTGGTGAGATCGTAGCGATGGAAGCCGCGATACCGCGGCGAGACCGGCACCGGCAGCTCGGGATACTCGAAGTGCTCGGTGAAGGTCTTGCGGTCCGGATCGTACGTCTTGAACCAGTACCGCAGCGTGACCCACAAGCCTTCGCCCACCGTGGAGACGGCGTCGTAGATGTTGCGTCCCCATTGGTAGAGACCGGTCTGTTGCAGCTTGCGCCACATCCTATCTCGCTCCGTTCGAAGGCTGGTCCACAGGCAGAGAACGCCCGGAAACTGCGCGGCGGTCGTACGCTTCGCCCGTCGCGCGCTCACGACCGGATGAATTATAGGCACGCGGTAGTTGCCCGCAAGCCGCGCGGTGGGGAGATGGAGGGCGAGGACAGACCTCCCGGGCATCGCGGCAACTGCCGATCGTCGGAAAGCGAAGTGCGAGCCGCTGAAAGCGCAAGTAAGCGCGGGCGCGCGGCGCGTGAGTAGAACGCCGCGCGGCGACCTGAACGACTAACAACGCCACCAAGCGGAATACCCACCTCGAACGGTCGCCGACCAACGCTCGCAACCGAACGGGGCGTGGCGGGCATCGGGGGTCGGAAATCGGTGCAGCTAGCGGCGCCAGCAAGTCGCAAGTTCCTCTACGTGTCTCGAGCGGTTCGCCCCGCGCGGCCACGGATTGTGCAAATGCTGCGGAATTGTCAGGTAGCCGGCCTTGGGCAGGTTCTTCGCACCGCAAGTCGCAACCGGTTATTATCAATGCGTTTACGCAGTCACCCTGCGATACCTCAGGCTTGGGTACTTAGGCAATATGCCCGGTTTAACGAAGGAACGAATCGTATGCCAAAGCCGCACAAAATCCTCGGCAAAATCCTTTAAGTCCGGTCGGCATTCCTTGACTCTGGCCGGTCGCCACGTAAAGTGAATTGAGTAACGTTTCCGCGTTTACGCGCGAGCGGTTTACCCCGCCTGCCGGAGACGGTGCGTCCCGGCAAACTGCCCGTCAACGCGGAATTCATGGAAGGCTGGCCAGTCAGGATGCTCCTGGCACACTATCGGAGGATGGCCAATGTTGGTTCTATCCCGCAAGAAGAACGAGAGTATTGTCATTAATAATGACATTACTATCGTCGTGGTCGAGATTCGCGGCGACAAGGTGCGGCTGGGGATCGAGGCGCCCAAAGAGGTGCCGGTTCACCGTCGCGAAGTCTACGACGCCATCCGCCGCAACGACGAGGCAGCGGCATGCGACGATGGGGCGAAGAGTCCGGATCCCGCGGGCGGGGCGGACGAGAACTGATCGCCGCAGGATTTCAGCGTAGCACAATCCAGGCCAGCCGGCTTTCTTAGGAAACCGGCTGGCCTGTTTCGTTGATGATCCGCCCGGATACGCCGGGAGGTAGCCGCCGGCTTTGTGCCGGCAGGTATGGACCGCCCCACAAGTCACGGCGCCATCGGGCCACAAGGGCCCGGGCTACCTTGGGCGCTACCTTTTCCGCAACCGACGGAGCATCTCGGCCGCGGCCGAGAAACTATCCGATCCGCCCACCACGGACTGCTGCGGCGGCAACTTGCCGGGGGCCTTCTTTTCCGGCTTCTTGGCTTCTTCCTCTGGCGGCGGCGTTTCCACCGCTTCCTCGCCGGGCGGCGCATTCAGCACCACCTCTTCGGTATCGCGGAACTTCAGCTCCCGCGTGTCCGTGTCCCGCAGGTGCTCGGCCGAGTCCGTCAGCCAACTGCTGACGTCCTTGTCCAGGTCGAAATCGGTCGAGGCCGTGCGGTTGGCCGCTTCCTTGATGCTGGTCACGGCGGGCCGCTTCTTGGCGGCGATCGTCTCGGCCAGGCAAACGTGAAACTCCAGCGGGCCTACTTTCAGCACGTCCCCGTCGCGCAGCTCGCGCTCCGCGCCGACGCGCTCGCCGTTGACGTAGGTGCCGTTCTTGCTGCCAAAATCGCGGACGACGGCCATCCGCTCTTCCAGAATCAGCACGCAATGGTGCCGGCTGATGAGGTCGCTGCGAGGACGAAGATGACAATCCTCGGCGCGGCCGATGAAAAACTTCGGGCCGGGGACTCGGACCTCCTGTCCCGCGTTGCCTCCCACGATCACCTTAAGTTTGAGATCCATAGGTCAGCGCTCACTCCGCAGAGGGGACAACCGGAAAAAAACGGAAAGAGAGCGAAACCGCCTCGTCCGTCCCTGCGTACTACTGTTGAGCCCATGCCGCACCCGCAAGTACGGCCCGCAAACCGCCACCGCTATGCTGGTTATTAACCGGCGGCCGTCAATCCCCGCCGAGATCGTGTAGAAAACCGCCGCCGATTGACGGGCGTGAGGCCAAGCCGCAGAGGCGAAGGAGCGGTTGCACGGTTTCGCCGCCGACCGGCACGGACTGCTGCGGACGCGGGAAATACGACGAGACGCGTCCGACGGTTCTCTCCGCTGATGATCCTAACAGCGTGCCAAGCCCCCGTCAAAGCGATTTTAGCCAGATTTCGCCATCCCCCCCAATGGGCTGCGCTTCGTGGCTTGTGAAACGCAGTGCTTGGCGCGCGGGTTTGACCGGTTCTGCCGTCTGTGAGTCGCGAACGGGGCAGCCTGTACAAGTTCACTCCATGTACAGCAGGGCCAGCCGGCCGCCCCGTTTCGTCCCGGCCGGGGCTTTCAGCACCAGCGATTCCTGGAAATCGACCGGCGTTAATAGCAAATAAACCCATTCCAGCCCGCCGTAGCGGCCACTGAGCGCCCGGCGGGCTTCGGTCTCGCCCGCCGCCATGCCCAGCAGCAGGTCCATGTTTTCCGCGGCCCAGCCCGGCTGCTCGACGCCATCCACGGTGAGCGACTCGAGGGGCGTGTCGCCCAGCGGCTCGTGGATGAAGCCGATCAAGCGGCCGCGGCCAGCCGCATTGATGAGTATGCCGTCGCCCGCTTCGTCGGCCGGTTGGAAGATGGCGCGGAGGCGGGACGCTGGCGGGAAAGTAACATCATCCGCAAGGCCATCGGCCTCCAGCCATTCCGCCAAGCCGGTAGGAAAACCGAAGGCCGAGACGCTCAGGACGACATCGGCAATCTCCGTTGGCCCGCGATTCACGGCGATGAACTCAATACTCTCCTGGCACTCCAACGGCAGCAGGCTGGTGAATCCGTCGCGGTTGGTATGCATAAAGTTCGGATAGTTGCCGCCCGCTAACCCCGGAAAGAGGTAGCGAGCGGGGGCGGAAATTGACGGCTGCTCTTCCCCGTCGATCCGCACTTGCAGCCACAGCCGGTCGTCGGCCAGTAACTCCGTCGCGGCGCGGAGCTTGAACCAGTTAAGTTCCCAATAGCCTTTCACGCTGAGCAACGTCACGGCTTCGCCCGGCGAAATGCTCCGCGGATTACCGTCGAATCGTTGGTCCGGATCGTGCTCGCGATGCACACCCCAGCCGAATTGCTCGCTACGGTAGACCAGTGCCGGCAGGATGCCGCGGGGAATGCTCTGGTCCGGGTTTCGCGGATCGAGGCTTCGCATCCACGGTTCTCTCAAGAAGAAGGAGTACACGCTCTCATCAATATCCGTCTCAACGAACCGCACGCAATCGAATCGATACGACACGTCCTCGCCTTCGACGATCTCGACTCGTAGCGAATTGGCGAACGGCACGCTGGTCAGCAACGGATTGCGATCTTCGCAAACTTGCGGAAGATGGGCGTGGAGTTCCGAAGCGGGGCAATCGATTCGCGGCTCGGCCTCGCCGTCGAAATAAAACGCCAAACGGCCGCTGTTGTTCGTCCGCGCGATCCTCAGAACTGCGCCTGGATTCTGCACGTCGAGAATCGTCTGGCGTTCGCCGGCTTTCGCGATTGAATGGACGACGAACTCCGGCAGCGGAAGCGGGCGCAGGCCCGAAAGTGAAGTAGGCGCCAGCCATAGCGGATCGCTCAATCCCAGCAACGGCCATCCGGCGAGCAGTTCGCTGCTCGCGCCGAAACGCATGAATGGATGACTATCTTCCACAATCGGCTGCGCCGCATACGGCGGCTCGTAAACACGCAGGTTGCGAACGGCGATGCGAGCGCCGTGGTCCTGAATGCCGATCCATCCCCGCAAACGCCGGCGACGAAGTTCCGGCAACGACGAAACGTCCGCGTGCTGGACGAGGACGCCGTTGACCCAAGCCGCCACGACGCCGCCCGCGGTCCGCACGGTCAGGCGATTCCACTCTTCGGATCGGTCCGCCCGGGCGAGGGGTTCCAAATTGCCGTAAAGCGCCATGGTGGAATGCCGCGTTAAAGGCGCATCGGGCGGCTCGTCGAGAAGCTGCAATTCCATCCCATCGCCGGAAGGCCAGCCTTCGCGCGGGGTGCGGATGCCGATTCCGGAGTTGCCGCCGGCAGCGAGCTTGTACTCCAGTGAAAGCGTGAAGTCGCCGAATTCCTTCTCGGTGCGGAGGTAATTTCCGTCGCGGTTGAGGCAGGTGATCGTGTCGCCTTCGACCTGCCAGGAGTCCAGGTTGCCGGGCGTCCACCAGCCTTCGAGGCTGTTTGCTTTGACGAGCGGTTCGCCCTCGGGTTCCTGGAAGCGGAGCGACGAGATTTCGACGGTGCCGGCGGCGACGGTGAGCCTCAAACTGAATAACGGAAGATCCCGCCAGTCTCCGGACACGTCGATCACCTGCGATTCTCCACCGTCGATCGCCACCGAAAGTTTCTCGTCGAATCGTCGAACCTTCGCGACATGGCGCGTTCCATTCGACGCCGGTACGGTGACTCCTGGCGCCAACACGCCGTGTTCAGTCACTTGTCCGCAATGGTCCCCCTCTTGGAATGAAACAACTAGCGGGTCAAAGACGAGGATAATTCCATCCTCAGTTGGGACTTGCTCGGGGTGAAATTCGAGCTCCCAACGCCCGGCGTCCCGCACGGTCCATTCAACGAGAAGTTCCAACTCATCGAACGACCAAGTGGAGGACAGCGTTTCGCCAATCGCATTACATCGCAGCACACCCTGTTCTAGGGTCCAACCATTCTCCTCCGATTCGTCATCTTCCCACCCCACGAACGAATCGTCGTCCAGCAGGCTCAGGCCCCAGGGCTCTTCGGCCTGGACCGGCGGGGAAGCAGACAGCGAGGAGAAGAGCATCGCCGCGCCGAGGAGGAGAATGTGCGCTCGCATGGGCCGGACCTCTTAACGAGAATCGTTCGCTCGCATCGCGACTTGCAGAGCCGCGAGCGTGAGCGAGCGGAAGCATCGCGTTTCGCATCCGACCGCAATACCGCTCGCTGACGCTCGCGGCTCTGAAAACGCGCGCGGCTCGCGCGGCTCAGTACGCACCCGCTCGCTAGTAGCTCGCGGCTCAAATCCCCAGAAACTCCTCCACCGCCTCGCGCATCACGCCGGCGTCGGGGTCGACGCCGGTCCAGATCTTGAAGGCGATCACGCCCTGGTTGACCAGCATCCCCAGCCCTTCGAGCGGCGTGCAGCCCCGCTGCCGGGCGGCCTCGATCAGCCCGGTGTCGGGCGGGTTGAACACCACGTCCGCCACCACCATCCCCGGCCGCAAGCTCTCCTCCACAATCGGCACGCGGGCGTCCGGCTCGAACAGGCCAATCGAAGTGGCGTTGATCAGCACCTCCGTACCTTCCGGCACGTCGTAGTCCCCTTCCCAGCGGGCAAACCTGGCCGCCACGCGGACGCGGTCGTTAAGCAGATCGACCAGTTCCTGCCCACGCTCCGGCGTGCGGTTGACGACGGTAATCTCGGCCGCGCCGGCCAAGCCAAGCTCGACGGCGATGGCCCGCGCGGCCCCGCCGGCGCCGAGGATCGCCACGCGCTTGCCCGCCGGATCGGTGACGCCGCGGAGCGACTGCACAAAGCCCTTGCCGTCGGTGTTCTCGCCGACGAGTTCGCGGCCTTCGCGGTTGATGGTGTTGACGGCGCCCATCAGCCCGGCCGCTTCGCTGGTGCGGTCGAGGTACTGGATCACCTCCCGCTTGTGCGGCTTGGTGATGTTGCCGCCGTGAAAGCCCATCGCCCGCATCCCGCGGATGGCGTCCCCCAAACTCTCGGGCGGGACCTCCAGCGTGAGATAGCGCCAGTCCAAGCCGGCCGCGGCGAATGCCCGCTCCATCATGTACTGCGTCGGATTGCCGGCCACCGGCTGGCCGAAGCAGCAGCAAATCTCCTGCAGTGCGGTCGGATCGGACACGATTCGCGTGGCTCCGGAAGGCGAGGAGGGGTGGTGCGCCGGCAGTTATCTTCGCCCAGCAACAGCGCGATTGCAACGGGCGTGAGCGCCGTGCCGGTCAGGCGTACTTGGCCCTTTCGGCGACGATGGCCTCGGCGATGTGTTGGCCGGCGCCGGCCAGCGGGATCAACGTGGGCTGCGGATCGCGGCGCCATTTGATTTCGATCTGGCCGTCTTTGAGACTGCGGCCGCCGATGACCGCGCGGAGCGGGATGCCCACCAGGTCGGCGTCCTTGAACTTCACGCCGGGGCGAAAGTCGCGATCGTCGAGCAGGCATTCCACGCCGGCCGCGGTCAGCTCCGCGTACAAGCTCTCAGCGGCCTGCATCACGTCCGGCTGCGTCACGTTCAGCGGCGAGACGATGACTTCGTACGGCGCCAGCGACATCGGCCAGAGGATGCCGTTCTCGTCGTGCTTCGTCTCGATCAGCGCCGCCAGAATGCGGTTCACGCCGATGCCGTAGCATCCCATGATCAGTGTGTGCTGCTGCTCCTTGTCGTCCAGGAAACGGGCGGAGAGCGCTTCGGAGTACTTCGTGCCCAGCTTGAAGACGTGGCCGATTTCGATCGCCCGGCGAAGCTGCATCGCCGCGCCGCAGCGGGGACAGGGATCGCCCCCGCCAGCATTGCGCAAGTCGGCCACGTTGCCCGCGGGTAAGGTGAAGTCGCGGCCCGCGTTGGCCCCGGTGAGGTGCTTGTCGGCCTCGTTGGCGCCCACGATGGCGTTGCGGACGGCCGCGGCGTCGTGGTCCGCCCACAGCGGAATGGAAAGTCCCACCGGGCCGGCGAAACCGACCGGCGCGGAAGTGACTTCTTCAATTGTCTCTGCCGGCGCCAGTTCCAGTTTGGTCGCCCCCACCGCGCGGCGGACCTTGGCCTCGTTGGCTTCGTGGTCGCCACGGATCAAAACGGCCAGCGGCTTTCCATCCGCCAGGTAGATAAGCGTCTTCAGCATCTGACTCGGCTGGCACTTCAAGAGCTTGCTGACCTGCTCGATGGTTCCCACCTGCGGCGTATCGACTTTGGATAGCGGTTGCTCGTCCGGTCCGCCGGGCTGCATCAGCCGCGCGCCGGTCTCCGCCCGCTCCACATTGGCCGCGTAGCCGCAAGCCGCGCAGTGCACCACCACGTCCTCGCCGTTGTCCGAAGGGACCATGAACTCGTGGCTGGCGTCGCCGCCGATGGGGCCGCTTTCGGCTTCGACCGGCAAGTACGTCAGTCCGCAGCGATCGAAGATGCGGCAATACGCCTGGTACATCTTCTCGTAGCTGGCGTTCAGTCCTTCCAAAGTAGCGTCGAAGCT
>Ga0163153_10008134_pt1 | contig 11023 bp, 9 predicted proteins | sample OliLakLV19MP6IB1_FD_148629 | JGI IMG/M metagenome (GOLD analysis project Ga0163153, IMG submission 148629) | Freshwater microbial mat bacterial communities from Lake Vanda, McMurdo Dry Valleys, Antarctica - Oligotrophic Lake LV.19.MP6.IB-1 | ecosystem: Environmental > Aquatic > Freshwater > Lake... | reverse complement strand
GACGGGTGTTGCTCCCTCTGGCTACACCGACACCGGCGTTACGCTGATTACCGGCCACCCGATGGAGGGTGTGGAGAGCGAAGGTCTTGTCTTTGGCGTTGAAAGTTGTTGGGGTGTTGCCAGCGCCGAGGACCTGGCGGCTGCCAAAGCGGCCGAAGCCAGCAATGCTGCCATGCCCAGCGATGAGAAGGTGATCATCGGGTTGATCACAAAGACGGAGACGAACCCGTTCTTTGTGAAGATGCGCGAAGGCGCGCAGGCCAAGGCCGATGAGTTGGGCGCAACGCTGATGACCGCATCGGGCACCTTTGACACGGACAACGAGAGCCAGGTGACGGCGATCGAGAATATGATCAGTGCAGGGGTAAAGGGGATTCTGATCACCCCGGCTGACTCATCGGCGATTGTGCCGACGATTGAGAAAGCGCGCGCCGCCGGTGTGCTGGTGATTGCGCTGGACACGCCGACCAACCCGGAGGATGCGTCGGATGCGCTCTTCGCCACCGACAACTTCAAGGCGGGCGTGCTGATTGGTCAATACGCCCGGGCCGTGAAGGGTGACGAAGCGGTGAAGGTGGCGCTGTTGGGTCTGCCCACCGGCATCACAGTCAACGAACTGCGGCAGGGCGGCTTCCTGGAAGGTTACGGTCTCGCCCTGACCGACCCGGAGATTGTCTGTGTGGAAGATACCCAGGGCGACCAGGCCAAAGGCCAGACCGCCATGGAAAACTGCCTGACCAAAGAGCCGGAGATCAATCTGGTCTACACCATCAACGAACCGGCCGCTTTTGGGGCTTACACAGCCATCCAGAATGTGGGCCGGGAAAAGGATGTGTTGATCGTTTCGGTTGACGGCGGTTGCACCGGTGTGGCTGGCGTTGTGGATGGACGCATCGCTGCCACTTCGCAGCAATACCCGCTGCGCATGGCTTCGCTGGGTGTGGAGGCCGTCGTCGAGTTTGCCAAGACGGGCGTTGCTCCCTCTGGCTACACCGACACCGGCGTCACACTGATCACCGACAACCCGGTTGAAGGTGTGGAGAGCAAAGATACGATCTTCGGTATGGATAGCTGCTGGGGTTCGTAAATCTGAGTTGACACGCAGTGGCAGTCACTTGTATAGTGACTGCCACTCTTTTTTTTCAGAGAAGGTATCTATTCAGTACGGGAAGATAGGACGCTTTTGATTGGTCGGAGAAGCAGATGAATGACGCAGAGATGACACCCCAAAGTAAGGCGGCGGGCATGGGGAGAATGGGTGCGGCACTGAAAGGGTTTGCTTTGCCCCCCACTACCGGGCCGCTGGCAGCGTTGTTGTTGGCCGGTCTTTTCTTTACACTCCAATCAGACCGCTTTCTGACCGGAACCAATCTATCACTGGTCATCCAGCAGGTAGTCGTGGTTGGCAGTCTGGCGATTGGTCAGACGCTGATCATCCTGACGGCAGGCATTGATCTGTCCAACGGCATGATTATGGCTTTTAGTCAGATATTGATTTCCGGGTTGTTCCTCGCCAACGGCCTGCCTGCACCCGTCGCCATTGTGGCCGGTTTGCTGGCCGCGACCGCGTTTGGGTTGGCGAATGGGCTGCTCATCACCCAATTGCGGCTGCCGCCCTTCATCGTCACCCTGGGTATGTTCAATATCGCCTTTGCCCTCACCCGCATTTATAGCGTCACAACCGTCAGGCTGACAGACTCGGAATGGTTCACCTTCTTTGGCGAGACCTTTACGATTGGTGGCGAAGACGGTACAAAATTCACCTACGGGTCGGTGCTGTTGATTGTGATGTGCTTCTTGACCTGGTTTGTGTTGCGGCAAACGAGCTGGGGACGCCACGTCTATGCGATTGGTGACAACCCGGAAGCCACCCGTCTGGCCGGTATTCGCACCAACCGGCTATTGGTGAGCGTCTATGCCATCGCCGGTCTGCTCTATGGGATCGCCGGTCTGCTGCTGATTGCCCGCACAGGCGTGGCGGACCCCCAGGCCGGGCAAAATTCCAATCTGGAAAGCATTACGGCTGTGGTATTGGGGGGCACCAGTCTCTTTGGCGGGCGCGGCAGTATCCTGGGCACGCTGTTGGGTGCGTTAATCGTAGGTATTTTCCGCAATGGCTTGACTTTGATGGGCGTTCCCTCCATCTACCAGTGGTTAATCACAGGGGTTTTGGTCATTCTAGCCGTGGCTGTTGACCAGCTAAGCAGAGGAGGGCGACGTGGCTGATCAAAAACTGACTCCGGTGCTGGAAGCGCGTGGACTGGTGAAACGCTATGGGCATGTGACGGCCCTGGACGGCACCGACTTTGCATTGTATCCGGAAGAAATCCTGGCTGTGATCGGTGACAACGGCGCGGGGAAATCCACGCTGATCAAGGCGCTCTCCGGCGCGCTGATTCCAGACGAAGGTGAAATTTACCTGAACGGACAAGTGGTTCACCTGCGCACGCCGACCGATGCCCGCACTCAGGGCATTGAGACCGTTTATCAGGACCTGGCGGTATCCCCAGCGCTCAATATCGTGGAAAATATGTTTTTGGGGCGTGAAATCCGTCGCCCTGGGTTTTTGGGGTCGGTGTTGCGTATGCTGGACAAGAAGCAGATGTTGGCAGACGCCACAACCTATATGCAAGACCTGAAATTTCATATTCAGTCGATGGATCAGGCGGTCGAAACACTTTCGGGGGGGCAGCGGCAGGGGGTAGCGGTTGCGCGCAGCGCGGCCTTTGCCCGCAACGTAATCATTATGGACGAGCCGACAGCCGCGCTTGGCGTGAAAGAATCAGGGATGGTACTCGAACTCATTCGCAAGGTACGCGATCGGGGTCTGCCGGTCATCCTCATCAGCCACAATATGCCCCAAGTCTTTGCCCTGGCCGACCGCATTCATATCCAGCGGCACGGGCGGCGGGTGGCGATTGTGCGTCCCCAGGACTTTAATATGTCTGAGGTGGTAGCCATTATGACGGGTGCCCAAGATATTCCAGAAGATCATAGGCGTCAACTTAAGCCGTTTCAACAAGTAGCAACGCAGGATATGGGGTAATTCAACCGAGTTGGGCTATCATTTCTCTCCTACGCACTGATTCCAAACAGAAGCAAAGGAGAGAAAATGACAGCCCAAGAACCAACCATAGAGGAAACGCTCAAGAAAGACCAAATCGCCTTCCAGGAGATTCTGTCCGACGACGAGTTGGATGCCCTATTTGTCAAACACCATGTCCAAGATGAACGAAAACGAAAGCTCTTTGTGCGCTGCTTCTTCTGGCTCATGGTGTTTTCTGCGGGCGAATCGTCACGCCGGGGATCCCTGCTCCAGTTGATCGGCTTCTTCTTGGGAGCCATTCACCTGCTATCTCCCGAAACAGAAGTGACCAGCCTATCAAAGACTGCGGTGAGCAAACGACTCCAAAACGTCAGTTGGTACTTGTTTCGGGGTGTGTACAACCACTTGCTCGACCGGTACAAGCAGATTTTGGATGCCAAAGCGGTGGAGTTTTTGGGACGATTCAACGACGCTTTTGCTGTGGATGGCAGTGTGATTTCCCTCAACAAGAAACTGGAAGCGGTATTCGAGAGTGTACATAAAGGACAATCCAGCCTCAAGCTGAACACCAAATACTCCCTAAAGACAGCCACCGTCACTAAACTGCAAGTGACCGCGGGTAAAAGACATGATAGCCGCTTCGCCTTCGTCACCAAGGCGGCCAATTGTCTCTATCTGATCGACCTGGGCTATTGGTCTTTCCGCTTGATGAAGCGAATCATTGATGCGGGTAGCTTCTTTGTCATGCGACTCAAGGGCAACTGTGACCCGCTTATCGTCAAAGTGGCCGCCAGTGAACTTCAACAGTGGGTGGGCCGCCGTCTGTCTGAAATCGACGATTTTCTAGCCGCCCACGTGGCTATCGGCGAAATTGACCTGACTGTACAGTTGTCCAAAGCCAAGAAACCTTGTCTCAGGGACGACGATATCCGTCTGGTCGGTCTGTTTTATGAGGAGAAGTGGCGCTTTTATGTGACCAACATCTTTGAGGCCCGCTTCACTCCTCAATTTATCTACGAATTGTATGCTCAACGTTGGCAAGTTGAGATTTTCTTCAACCTCATCAAGAATGTGCTCAATTTGGAGAACATCATTTCCCAGACCAAGATATGATTCCAGCACATCGTCCTTTCTTTTCTGGTGCTTGCGCACACCCTTCTCTCATTCTTCCTCACTCTAGCGATTTCTCATATTGAAAATTGCTGGCAATATCTAAAAGGCCTTGACAGACAGAGGTTAACATGGTACGATTGAGTAGAGTGAACGTTCAATCTGCAATCTCATTAACTAAATGACACCAACAAACCGCAATAAGTCCAGCAACCGACAACAACAAATTCTTGATGCAACGCTCGAGCTTGTCGCAACGCAAGGTCTATTGAAGACCACCATTAGTAAAATCTCTAAGCGCGCGAAATCCAGCCCGGGTATCGTCTATCATTACTTTGAAAGTAAAGACGAGATCATGGATACGCTTTTTATAAACATTTTCAGCGAAATGATGGCGTATGTCTTAGATGACGAAGTTCTGGAACGACCTGTTTTGGAGCGATATAAACGCCTTTGGCTCAGGAAGTATCATTATCATTTCAATAACCCGGCAAAAACAATTTTCATTGAACAGTATAAGAACTCATCCCATTACACGGAAGAACAGGAACGAGAAAGCCAAAGGATGATGTCAGGCTTAATGAGTATGGGGCAAAATGATATTGATCGGGGTTTGGTCGTCAGCTTGCCACTGGATGTTATTTATACAATGACGTTCACTGTCGCGCTTAACCTTGCCAAGTCGCACATTCAAGCAAATCTCAGCTTAAAGGAAGAGACTTTAGACACCATAGCCGAAAGGGTTTGTGGTAGCGTCTTAACGTAGTCGATATATTTTTTTACTCTAACCAGAGTGAACGTTCAATCTATTCTTAGTATCGGACCAACCCAACAACAAATTCAAGGAGCAATCACAGTGAAAACAATCGTTATCACGGGGTCAAGTTCTGGTATTGGTAAGGCTACAGCCAAGCATTTTGCATTACATGGCTGGCAGGTAGTTGCCACCATGCGTACGCCAAAAAACGAAGCCGAACTGACTGAAGTCGACAATATCAAGCTATACCAGCTCGACGTCGCCGAACAGGAATCTATTGATAACGCTACTGCCCAGGTCTTCAGCGATTATGAGAGGGTTGATGTCGTGTTGAACAACGCTGGGTATGCATTATCTGGTCCATTTGAAGCTGCTACCTCTGCTCAGATTCGCCGTCAATTTGACACCAACGTCTTTGGTCTGATGGAAGTAACCCGCGCCTTTTTACCCCATTTCCGAGCCAACAGAGCGGGACTGTTTATCAATGTCTCCTCGCTCGGTGGGCTCATCACTTACCCCTTTACGAGCCTGTATCACAGCACCAAGTGGGCGGTAGAGGGTTTTCGGAGTCGCTGGCATATGAACTCGGCGAACTGGGCATTCAGGTCAAACTAATCGAGCCGGGCGGGGTGGCGACCGATTTTGGCGGACGATCCATGGAGTTTGCCATGCCAGACGAGTTGCCAGATTATGCGCCAGCGGCCCAACAATTTATGGCCTCGCTGGCAAATTCTGGTCGAGTTCCCAGCACGGCGCAAGAAATTGCAGAAGGCATTTACCAAGCGGCAACGGATGGAAAAAATCAGCTTCGCTACCTGTTGGGTGACGCGATGCAAACTTACAGTATGCGCAAGCAGGTAGGCGACGATGCCTTTATGGCGAACATACGGTAACGTATGTTGTCATAAGTAATTTAGAGAGAATGATAACGATTTGGAAGGAAACCCTTATGCAACGGAGATTTAACTGTCGAGTGCCGTGGTTGGCTGTATGCCTAGTGGGCGCGCTCTGGATAGCTGGGTGTGGTCCAGTCGCACCAACAGCAACTTTGCTAGAAATTCAAGAGCTTGCGGTGAGCCAGGTAAGGACAGGCGCGCAAAGCCGCCAAAGTGACCCTGTGGCAGCTTTCGAGACGGTCATGACCGTCCTGACCCACCCCCGCTGTATCAACTGCCACCCCGGCGCCGACCGACCCCGCCAGCGTGACGACCAAATCCCCCACATCCTCAACGTGACGCGTGGTGAGGATAACCACGGCGGCCCTGTCCAAACTTGTGAGACCTGCCACCATGAAGAGAACAATCCCTACAGCGGCGTTCCTGGCGCACCCCACTGGGGCTTGGCCCCCAAAACAATGGGCTGGTTTGGGCTAACCCACGCCGAGATTGCACAGAGACTTCTCGATCTCGAAATGAATGGCGGGCGTAGTCACGAAGAGCTGATCCGCCACGTCAGCGAAGATGCATTGGTTCTATGGGCATGGGAGCCGGGAGGAGATCGTACACCAGTTCCCGTCCCCCACGAGGAGTTTGTACAGGCATTAGAAACGTGGCTCGACGCTGGCGCGCCGATACCGGGGGAGTAGAAGATGACAGGATGACAAGATGAGGGGATGACAAGATGAGGGGCGACGCTATTAGCTAATCAAATGTGCATAATTGCGTAACTACGCAATCGTAAGTCCGTAATTTGCCGAACGGCTCTGGTTAATGGGTGCCCGGCCGGGGCTACCCTTCGGCAGACTCAGGAACCAGCCGCCGGCCTACATAACAACGTCTGCTAAACCAGACTGGATCGTTGACGAATAAGTCCTGTTCAGAGGACGTTGTTTCATAGCCCCGACCATTTATGGCGGGGCGGGCATCACAAACCGACCAGATCATCTTGGGAATTCACTTTACTAACCCGCAGATTACCTTCTTCAATTGACACTGCAAACCTGCAAAAATAAGGACTACGATATGAGCAACAACGAGAAATGGACTGCCGCCGACGTCGGTGCTTTGACCGGAAAAACGGTTGTGGTGACCGGCGCGAATAGTGGGATTGGCTGGGAAGCAGCCAAGGTGCTGGCGGCCAAAGGCGCGCATGTTGTCATGGCCTCCCGCTCTGTCGCCAAAGCAGAAGAAGCCCAGCGCGGGCTATCAGGATCCAGTGAGGTGGCCGCGCTCGATTTGGCGTCGCTGGCCTCGGTGCGTAGCTTTGCCGATTCCTTCAAGGCGCAACACAGCAAACTAGACATCCTCATCAACAACGCCGGGGTGATGGCGATTCCCTACCGCCAGACGGTAGACAGTTTTGAAATGCAATTTGGCACCAACCATCTGGGGCACTTTGCGTTGACTGGTTTGCTGATGGAGCCACTGCTGGCGGCAGAGCAAAGCCGAGTGGTAACCGTTAGCAGTGTTGCCCACACAAGCGGAACTATGCGTTGGAATGATCTAGCTTGGGAGCAAGATTACAGCGAATGGGGCGCGTACGGCATGAGTAAGTTGGCGAATCTACTCTTTGCCTATGAGCTACAGCGTAAATTTGCAGCCGCGGGGGTAGATGCAGTCAGCGTCGGTTGCCATCCCGGCTATGCCGCCACCAATTTACAGGCGATTGAGCCAGAGCGGCTGATGATGCGGCTTGTTGACCTCTTGATGAAGGTTGCAAATCGGGTGATGGCCCAGTCGGCAGAGATGGGTGCTTTACCCACCCTATACGCTGCACTCGCCGATGAGATACATGGTGGCGAATATATCGGTCCTGCCAATGGCATGCGCGGCTACCCGGCCAAAGCAGAATCGAACGACAAATCCCACAATCACGAAGATGCCGCCAAACTGTGGACAATTTCGCAAGAGCTGACCGGCGTCACATACGATGCACTCGTGAGTAAGTAAGCATGCTTCGACAGGCTCAGCAACCGTGGGCAAGTGGCCGGCCTTCTCCATCTGCAGCAGCGCTTCCTGGCCGATGATCGTCTGGTGCATCAGGACGTGGTTGAGCACACTGCCGGGCGAATCGGGATCGGCGGCGAGGATCTGCCGGCCGGCGTGCGATTGGTCGGCGAGGCGTAGACATCGCCCTGAGTGTCTATAATGAGTGAGACAGTTTCAAGCCCGAAAATAGTGTAGAATGAAGGGGAAAAGTAGATGGGAGGTGTGAGAGATGAAAACACAGTTTGGCGCGACTTGGTACTTGCTTCTCTGGCGCTTTGGTTCAATCAAGCGGACTTGTGCAAAACGTATTTGGGGCTTTTTTCTATCGTAATGCTTGCAGGATTCTTGTTGACTTTCCAATCATAAGTCAGTATACTAGAAATCGATAATGGTCACACAACTTTATCATAGTTCAAGTGTCAAAAGAGTGAAAAGTCAAAGATAACTGTGGGATTATATACGGACGAGTTTTGTGACAATAGGCGGAAGCGGCGACTATTCTACTAGACGGACACCGTAGAGTATCCCAAGTACACAAGGTGGGCGGGGAGATAGAAGGACGCCGTAGAAACATAGTTGGCTGCTTCTTTTGGAGGATAAATGACCGATATGAATCCGCAAGTCGTAATCTTGGATTGCTATACTGACGAACCTTCTGGCTATGGAGTTCGTCCGTATCTTGGAACGCATCAAATCCATCTGTCGCAGGCACTTGCGCATTTAGGTGTCAACCACGTCTATCTGACAATAGACGACTTGCGGTATGCGAACGGTCTACGCTCAAATGGCGCAGATGAGATCGGCGTACTTAACATCACACGTAATGCGGAACGGGCTCAGAGTATTGTGAACAATGCCTCTTTGATCTATATCGTGATGGGCTGCTTTGTTCAATATGAATACTTTGCCTGCAAACCTCCTACCGCAAACGAGGTTGGAACGTATTTGGCCGACAGCATAGCGCGCAAGGTGTTGTTCTACGTCATGGGCACATCGAATGAAGTGGATCGCGATTTCCTAGACTCACCACTTGCAAAGATGCTCAGTGATATTGAGGTTGGCAATACATATCGATACGTGATCGAGGGTCCAGCGGCTATCAAAGGCGGCAATATCGCTCCGAACTATGATCTGTTGGATAAGCTCGCAGTAGCTCGACCTGCTTTGCTTGATGATCTCGTATCGCCAGTGATCGCCGAAATCGAGACTGGGACAGGATGTAACACGCCGACTTGCTATTTTTGCATTGAAAGTGCGCGTTCTCCTAAGGTCACATATCGCAGTGCTGCCTCAATTGTGCGGCAAGTAAAAACACTCTATGACCGAGGCATCCGACATTTCCGACTAGGCCGTCAACCGAACTTTTTCCACTATGGCAATCATAATGTATCAGAGCTCGAACGTTTGCTGAACGGCATTCGTGCTGATTGCCCTGAGATCAAAATGCTGCACATCGACAACGTAAACATAATAGACGTTGTGGGCCGCACAGGGCGCGACTTTGCGCGCTTGGTAGCCCACTATTGTACTTCGGGAAACATCACCCCATTCGGCATCGAAAGCTTAGATGATAGAGTGCGAAAGGCTAGCCGCGTCATTGGTAGCTCGTCTCAAGTGATGGAAGCTATCGCGATCATTAATGAATACGGTGCCGAACGCGGCGATGACGGTCTGCCCCGACTCTTGCCCGGTATCAATCTGATCTACGGACTTAAAGGGCAGACCAGCGAAACTCACGCGATAAATTTAGCTCATCTCCGCGAGATTTTGAACAAGGGCTTTATGACGCGACGACTCTACTATCGAAATGTAACGCGCCCAACCGGGGTGACTTTCGGTAAGGAAGTCGTTGACAATCCGAATACCTATCAAGCGAATTTCGAAGAGATTGTAAGTGAATTCGTGTTACCGATGCAATCGATCGTCTACTACCCTGGATTGATTGTCCGCGATCTTCTTGAGGTGCGCAACGATGGCGCGACCGCGCAACTCCGAACCTTTGGAACATGCTCAAGTCGCTTTCGCGTCCGCCAACCGATTGAGCGTGGTTTTAGCTACGACATCACAGTTCTCGGAAATGGTGGTTACCGCCTGCTTGAGGCGGAGATCATTGGCAAGCGCGCTCAGGGAGCATGAAATGTGGTTTAAAAAAAATGTGCATATATTCGTAGTTGGCCTACCGGCTTCCGGGAAGACGACATTGTGCAACCTGTTGCGTGCTTGGTCTCCCCACTTTGCATATGCGAGTGATCTCACGGCACTGCACGACTTTGCACATCAGTACGCTCTTGCACAGATGAGCGCACCAGACTCCTCAGTATTGTCCATTGTCGCTAAAGAACCGTCGGCAGAAACAACTGTGCTGGTGGTGAGACGCGATGCAAACGGCATGCTTGAGTTTGACGACCCAACTATCTGGGACAAAGCACTCCAGCGGTCGTACGCTAGTGCGCAGTCAGCCTCCTATCTCTTGTTCGAGTTCTCTCGCGGTGCTGATCCCGCTTACAAGAAACATTTCCAGATTGAAGATGGCGGCATCTACGCCCGTTCGTTCCAGATCCTTGAACGCTGCACGCTACGAGAGATAACACGCTTAGTGGTGCATTTGTCATGCCCTGCACACGTTGCGCGCGAGCGCAATCGTGCACGACGTTCGCAGGGGCACGCACTCTCATCTGATGTCATGGGCGTTAGCTATTCTTTGGATCCCTTGCAGGATCTCACAGCCCGAGACGGAGGAAGCGTCGTTGTCGATACACACTCTCGGTGGCCATTACTGTCGATCAATTCGGCCGAGTTTTCGGCGAAAGCAGCCAGCCATCTTGTGGCGCAATGGATTACAAAACACTCATGAAAAATTACCGTGTCGGCATTATTGTGCCGTGGATGAATACAACTCTTGAGGATGAATTGCCTGGCCTCTTGGTGCCTAGCATCGGCGTGCATTGGGCAAGGATGACACCGGCTGCATGGCCAAGCGATTCCCACGATGAGAGCTATTTGTCCAGCATGTTGAACGACGCTGTGCGCGCCCGCCGTAGCTTCACCGGAATTGCCTTGGACGAGATTATCATCGCCTGCACCTCGCTCTCGTTTGCCGCCAATACCCATGCCGAACTTGCGCAGCTTTCGTCATCCGAACACTGGACCTGCGTCAGGGATGTTCTTGTCGAAAGCTGGCAA
>Ga0163153_10008131_pt1 | contig 11024 bp, 9 predicted proteins | sample OliLakLV19MP6IB1_FD_148629 | JGI IMG/M metagenome (GOLD analysis project Ga0163153, IMG submission 148629) | Freshwater microbial mat bacterial communities from Lake Vanda, McMurdo Dry Valleys, Antarctica - Oligotrophic Lake LV.19.MP6.IB-1 | ecosystem: Environmental > Aquatic > Freshwater > Lake... | reverse complement strand
GTGATATACTAACTATGGTTAGTATATCACAACAACTTATCGATGTCAACAGCGAAATTTAGTGCCTATATTCTTAATTTAATCTTTCTCCTTACAGATCCGCCCCGCCGACTATCTCTTCAGACCTTTTATCCCTTCTGCAACGCACTCGCCAACAGATCTATCTGGCCGATGTGATGTGTGGCGTGGAGCAGGTTGCGCAGGATGGCTTTGACCACGCTATGCGCCTCGCCCCGGATGTAGACGGTTTTGGCAAAGTCTTCTTCGTGGAGCGAGGCAAGGGTGGCGAAGAGGATGCACCAGCCTTCTTCCCAGCGTTGCATGATCTGGGCGCGGTTATCGCTATCTTCGTGCAGAAATTCACGCGGGAGCTGGCGGGTAGGTTTTTCGCCATCCGTCGTCAAAAAGTCAGTCCAGCGGGAAATAAAGTTGCCGCTGATGTGTTTGACTAACACGGCAAGACTATTAATATGATCATCCCCATTCTCCCCAAGCTGTGCAAAAAAGAGCGCATCATCGACCTTCCCCAACGCCGCATCCGCCATCTTCTTCTGCGCTTGATAGTGCGCAATCACCTCTGCCTTCAATGCCATCCACAAACTGTTCATCATTCGCCCTCCTGGTTGTTTTAGGGTAAGGTTGTGTAAGCCCTATATCATTATCAGTAGACCGCAATGGTATCAGAGACGACCTAGGACTTTGGACTGCGGACTACTGATTATTCCTTGATCTTACCACCATTCAGGTGAGAAAGCCAGACGCCCCCAGCCGGTTACTGCCTTTAGAATCCCCGACCAGCGCTGCGCCACGGTATCTATTGCGATACCCCGTAGTGTGTCACTAGATACGCCTGCCAACCGGCCTCAAATTCAGCCGACGACACGTCGTAGACCGCGGGAATGAGTGTCTCCCAGCTTTCATATTGGCCTAAGTCGGTCACCAATCGGGGCAGGCGCTCACGGCCATTGGCATCGACGGCGTATTCGAGCAGCGTCACGACTGCCACCGTTTACCCGGGATAAGCCGTGCGCTCTGTGATACTGGCGGTTTGCGCATATTACAGTTGGCACCTGTTTGCTCATTTGGCTCACCTGGGTAGCACTAGGGAGTATTGACGGCGGGTGGCAACTCTACCTGCACACGCGTGCCTGCGACACTAACTGGTCCCAGGAACTGGTTTGCCGTCGGCTGACCAGCCAAGTCGTAGGTATCCGTCACGCCGTGCGCGGTGAAATGATCGGCGTCCGCGAGCTGGATCGCAAGGCGCACTTTGGCTTTCCCGTTGGCCTGGCTGCCTACGTCGAAGAGGTAGCTCCAGAATGTCACCAGATAGCCATTGCCGCTGCTGATCCAGACGCCTAGGTTAGTCTCTTTATAAGTGTTGATCTCGATAAAATTGCCATCGGCAAAGAAGGTATACAGCCCTTCAAAGCCAGTCGCCATACTCTCCACTTGGATCGCTACGTGCCAAACGCCTACAATGGGTTGATTTTGCATAGGGTAATCTCCTGATTGGAAGTAATCTTGCTTGATGTAAAATGACACAGAAACTCTACATCCTTTCCCGCACTGGCGCATCGGTAATAGTTACCTATTCCGATACCTAATCGCTCTGGTTAAGGCTTAGCCCCGACCTGGTGCAGCAGCCCTAACGCATCAAAATAGACCCACTGTTCTTTGATCTTCCCAGCGCTGAGGTGAGAAAGCCCGACGCCACCGGCGGTGACTGCCTTGCCGGTGGGCGCAATCCCCATGAACTCGCCCTGATGGGTCCCGCGCAGGATGCGCCGCGTAACGACTTTGTCGCCGTCAGCAAACAGATCCTCTTCCATGGCTTGCATATCCGGGAAGGCACCAAACATCAGGTGGGCAATCGTCTGTTTGATCGTCGCTAGGTCGGCATCCGGCGTGGGCAGACCGGGATCATGGTTGATGAAGTCAGGGGCGCAGACTTCGTCCCAGATGTTCAGGTTGTGGCTGTTGAAGCCTTCCCAGAAGCGGCGGATGGTCGTCATGTTGATCTTGGTGTTTTCTGTTGTCATCGTATTTTCTCCTGTAAATATTCTCTACTTGTGCGTTATTACTCTGTAAAATTAGTTTTTCGGTATTTCCTAGACGGGCATGAGGTGCGGCGTAGAACAACAGGCCGTTTTCCGCCGCACCTCATGCCCCTACTGTTATACCGGAAAATTTAATTTACCCGCCGCATCGATGGTGTCTATCTCCGCGTGAGCCGTGAGATGATCGGCGCCATCCATGCGGATTGAGCAGCGTACGATTTGTTTCTCAATGTACCTGTTCTGTTCGTCAAAGATGAAGGCGCCGAAGGTAAGCAGATAGGTATTGCCGCTCCCAATCCAAACACCATGCGATGCTGAGGTCTGCATCGTTGGAATGTTGGTCGCTTCGACAAAGTTACCATCGGCAAAGTAAGTGTGCATTGTCTCAAATGTTTCTGGGACACCTTCTACTTTGACAGTAACATTCCATGTGCCGACCAGGGTAGGCGCGGCTGGGTGACGGCTGCTGGTTGCATAGGCTGTCGTGGTCAGTACCGCCAGTAAGCCAATCACGGTGAGGATGATAATGAGTCGTTTGTTGCGCATCTTGTTTTCTCCTTGATGTAGTGTTTTACACGCCAATTTCGTGCAATGGTAGTGTACCGAAGTGGTGGCGTCGGCGCATCGGTACTTGTACATATTCCGCTACCTATTTCCTAACAGGTGGTTGAATGCATCAGAGGCGACTAAGTATATGTATATGTAGCTGTTGTTGCCCACCCCACTGGTGTCCGCTCGACTAGAAGGAAGCAAAAGAAAAGGGGGTTGGCAGTCGCCAACCCCCTCCTTTTCCTTTCAGTATCACACAATGCCTCGCTGGAACTCACGCGAGGTAGTGGTCCAAAGCGAAGCGCGTCGCCGCCGCGCGTGAGGTAACGCCCAGCTTGCCATAGATTGTCGTCAGGTGGGCATTGACGGTGCGGCGGGTAATGATCAATTGTTCAGCAATCTGAGCGTAGGTCAGCCCCTCTGCCAATAGTCGCAACACCTCGACCTCACGTGTAGTCAGTCCGGCGGGGTAAGCAGGTGGAGGCGGTACAGCGGGAGCGCGCTCGGCAGCAGACGGTGAAGCGTCAGACACTTCTGGCAAAGTCAATGCATACTCAATCGCTTGCTCCGCTGATATCGCTCGTCCTTCCACCCACGCCGCAGGAAACGCGCTCGCACCCACTTGAATACGCAGCATCGTGATGTCCTCCACGAGCGGCGACGTGCCTATGCGTTCGGACATTGCCTCTGCTGCTCCGAGCAAGCGGGCTGCGTGCATTAACTCTCCACCCGTTGCATACAGCCGGGCCAATCCCACCAGACAAAAGGGAATCCTGAATCCGCGACTGATGCCGAGTTCACGCCATAGCGCCAGACTCGCGTTGAAGAGTTCTTGTGCGCGTAGGTGTTCCCCTTGCAGCCGAACCACTTCGCCGAGTTCAATGAGTGCCATCGCTACTTCCCAGGTGGCACCGAGTTCTTGAAAGATCGTTCGGCTCTCTTCAAAAAAAGCGTAGGCTTGCTTATAATCACCCCGCCTTCTGGACAAACCACCCAGCGCAGTGAATGCGTTGGCAAGTCCCATCTTGTCCCCAAGTTCTCTGGCGATTCCCAGGCTTTCTTCAAATAGCAGCGCGGCGAGCGCATCGTCTTTATCCTGGTCAAGTACCACCCAGCCCAGAAAAATAAGCATCTCGGCGATCAACCGTTTATCGTCCAACGCCCTGGCGAGCGCAACACTTTGCTCAAGCCGGAAATGTGCGATGTGGTTGTCGCCTAGCAGCCAGGCAATTGCCCCAACACCCCCGATTACGTTCGCTCGTGCTGGCTGACTACCCAACTCCCCAGCCCGCGTCAGAGCACCTTCAAGCGAGTGGCGAGCCTCATTTAAGTAACCATAGCAGAGCCAGAAATACCAAAGCGCCCCTGCCAAGCGCAATTCTGCCTCGACCTCGCCAGTGGATTGGCTCCATCCTAAGGCTGTTCGCCAGTTGCTCTGTTCGGAGGCCATACGTGGCAGCCAAATCTCTTGTTCTCCGCTTTGTAACTTTCGATTAGACGCTTCCGCCACGCTCAGGTAATAGTCGGCGTGCCAACACCGCAGAGCCTTTACCTCCTCTTTTATTTCCAACTGCTCCAGCCCATATTCGCGAATGGTCTCCAACATGTCAAAACGGGCTTCGCCATCTGACGCTTCTACCTGTCGCAACAAGTTTTTATCGATGAGCAAGGTTATCCCATCCAATACGTCTATCGTGAGAGCATCACCGGCATTCGCGACATCATGGGCTGCTTCCAGGGTAAAGCCACCGGCAAAGACCGCCAGCCGGCGGAAGAGTTTCTGTTCCTCTGGCGTTAACAGGTCATAACTCCAGGCAATCTCATCGCGCAGGGTGCGTTGGCGGGTGGGCAGATCATGTGGTCCATTGGTGAGTAAGGTGAGGCGCTGGTCCAAGCGCGCCAACAAGGCAGCGGGTGAGAACAATTTGATTCTGGCCGCGGCGAGTTCCAGCGCCAACGGTAGCCCATCGAGACCGATACAAATCTGCGCCACCGCTGCGGCATTGTCCGGCGTGAGGACAAAATCGGGTTTGACTGCGCTGGCGCGTTGGCAGAATAGATCGATAGCAGCAAATTCATGCGGGCTAGTGGAGAACTGGTTGGCTTCAGGCAGTGCCAGTGGTGGAACAGGAAATTCCTGTTCGCCGTAGAGGTGCAGAGCGGAGCGACTGGTCACCAAGACCTTGAGGCGAGGACAGGCGGTCAACAGCATACTCACAAGCGGTGCCGCCGGCAAGATTTGCTCGAAATTGTCCAGGACCAACAGCAGTTGCTTATCGCGTAGATAGTCCTGCAAACTCTCCTGCAATGGTAGCCCTGCCGCTTCGCGTACGCCCAACGTTTGGGCAAGCGTGGTGCTGACCAGATCGGGATCACTGATCGGCGCCAGGGCAACAAAGTAGATGCCATCGACAAAATGATCGAGCAAGTTCGCCGCCACCTGCAATGCCAGCCGCGTCTTGCCGATGCCGCCGGGGCCGGTCAGGGTGAGCAGGCCGACGCGCTCTTGCAACAACAGGTGTTGGAGGGCGGCCAGGTCAGGATCGCGCCCGATGAGCGGCAGGCGCGGCAGGGTGAGGTTGCTGGCTGGTCGCGGCGTCAGCGATGCGTGTTCATGCTCTGGCGAATGCGCAGTGGCTTTCGTCGCCGTGCGCACTGTATTTGAATCGGTTGTCGGCTCTGCCGCGGTGGCGGAACGTGTGTCCCCGGCGCTGGTGGTTGTCATTGGATGCTCTTCATGGCCCAATCGCAGCTGACCAGGGTACGGGCGGTTTTAAGGACCATGCTCGACTCCTTTCGTGGTTGAACGATAGGCCAATGGGTTATGGGTAAGTATAACACAAGCGGCCAAGTACAAATAGCGTCAGGAGGAGGAAAGCAAAAAAGGGCAGAAGGTTGGTAGAGACCAACCTTCTGCCCTTTTTTAGCGTTTTTTAATGAGTTAGGACTTACGCAGGTCCTATGAGTGCGCTGATGATGCAATCACCCGCCTAACCGAATACGCGGGTCCAGCCGCGCCGCCGCCAGATCGGCGATCAAATTGCCGAGGCCAATGACGCCTAGGCCACTCACAGTCGGGTTGTACCGACCATCGCCGACAGTTCTTCGTGGGTAATCCGTTGCTCGATGCGGATGCTGCGCGGGTCTTGTTTGCCGAGCTTGCGCGCCAGTTGGAGTAGTGTTTTACCCAACCGCTGTTCGCTGTCCACCGTCACCAGGTTGGCGATCACTTCCTGTTGGTCGGCAATACGCACCGCCAGGTAGCGCACAAAGCCTTCCAGCAGCGCGTCGCGGCTTAAGCGCACAAAGAACTGCGCCCAGGGAATCAGCCTGAGGAGGGTCTTTTCCATCGCGGTGGCCGTTTCCAGGCGTTCGCCCAGCCCAGCCAGGCATAACTCGCCGAAAATGTCACCTGCCGTGTGGATGGCCAGCAGGCATTCGTTTCCGTCCGGCGCAAGCATCAGCAGTTTGATCTGCCCACTCTCGATGAAGTAGACGGACTCTTCCTGGTCGCCACAGGTGTAGACATTGGCATGTTTTGCAATCGTGACGGCGCGGCACTGTTGCGCCCCTTGACGCAACGCATCGCGCAGTTGTTGTTTGAACCGGTCAATCTTGGGGGTCTGTTGAATCATGGTCGTGTAGCTCCCTAACCTGGACACACCAGAACCCATGTGGCTTCACGTTCTGAATTCGGTATTGAGCACCTATACTAACTTGTCATTCCACGTGACATCCCGCACCATCTCGATAAATTCGTACTGGCTACCGTTGGTTGCCTGCAAGTAGGTGCATATCGCTTGAAAACCGGCGCACGCATAGACCCGCAGCGCACGGCGATTGAACGCCGCTACTGCCAAACGAAATTGTCGCGGGGTGAAACGACGTTGCGCAAAGTTCAACCCGGCAACCACAAACGACAACCCATAACCTTTGCCGGTCAGGTCGGGACGTAGGCCAAGGCCGATGTCAATCACGTCGCCTTGCTGCTTGAATTGAAAGAAGCCAACCAGTTCCTGGTTCATGTCGTCAACGCTGAAGTACGACCTCCCCCACGTTTCTGGCGTGAGTAACTCAGCGAGATCAGCGGGATCGGCCGTGAAATCATAAAACGCATATACGCCGGCATAGCGCCAAGCAGCAATGGTATGGGCGTCCGCTGTCGTCATCGGACGAAGTAAAAACTGAGGTTCAGTGCTAGGCATGGCTGTTATCCGAAGTCGTAAAACCAGAATCGCGCTCAGCAGACGCTTACTTTCAGGACACCTCTCCACCCAATTGTAGCTAATGGAGAACCAATTAAACATGGCATAAATCGTAGGTGCGGTTTGTAACCGCACCTACAATCCGTGTCTTTTATCTGATTTGTCTATTAACGTTCCTGCCTTGTTTTGCATGTAATGATGACTGTGTACAGGATAGGTGGCAACGGCGCATCGGTACATGTACCTGTTTCGATACTATTCACGCGCAGGTGGTGACTAGGTATGCCGCAGACAAAACAAGTCCATGTACCTTGGTCTCATTCCCCTGATTTTTATCTGCCTACTCCACCGATACAGAATCAGGCAAGCAGACTAACTCCAGCCGAGTTCGCGCATGGCCCAGGGTGCATTCCACACTTTGACCATACTGGCGACTTTGTTATCGTCATTCATGGTCAAGAAGTAGACATAGTGGGAGTGGGTCTCTTGATTGGTCGGCGGTACTGGGCCGCCTTCGCCCGTATGTTTGGCATGATAGGTGGCAAAGAAAACCGCGGTGCGCGTTGTTTCGTCATAGGCGGACGTATGGAGGTCATAGGTGGCACCTGGTGCGGTGACCGTCGCCAGACCGTACATCCATTCACAATAGGCCTCGACCGTATCAATCTCAGCCAGCGGTTCGCTCTGGGCCGTAAACGGCGCACCTTCGGCAACGTATGGTTTACACCCCGCCCAGCCTTCCGGCGCTTCACACGCCGTAAAGAACTTCGTTGCATTTTCGAAAGCAGTCATAGTTTCTCCTTCATAATGATTTGAGTGCCAAAACGTGTCAACATTAGTCTACACCATTGATCGCAACGGCACATCGGTACATGTACCTATCCCGATACCTATTCGCGCAACAACCGCTACATACTTTGGTCAGAAGCCGTATAGGTAGCGCTCGTTTTTGAGAGTCTCACGCTTGCCCCTGCAAAAATTCGAGGATGGCATCGACACATGCATCTGGCTGCTCGTCCCACATTTCGTGGGTGGCGTCGGCAATGGTTACGTATTTTGCTTGTGGCAACAAGCGTGCGAGTTCAGCGTTCACCAGTTTGTGGAGGGGCAATGTGTTTGCGGCGGTGAGTAACAGGATCGGCATCGGCAACTGCGCGACCTGCGCCTTGTCGATCATGGGAAAGGTATCGTGCGAAGTCGTAAATGCTTCCCATGCCGCGATGTCATCCTCCATGCCCTGACGCACCTCGGCGGGCAGTTCGTCCAGCACATCCGCGCCGATGAAGAATTCTACACTGCGACGGAGGGCAAGCTCCTTGTCGCCTTGGCGGAATGCTTCCCCAACTGGTTCCCAGAACGTAGACATAAACTCTGCGAAGATAGTGTCGCCGCCGGGGAGGCCGGGGAGCCAGTGCAGGATGGGTGGTTCGTTGAGCACCAAGGTGCGCACCATCTCGGGATGATCTAAGGCCATCGCCAATGCCATGAACGCACCGGACGAGTAGCCCATGATATGGCTTTGGTCGAGATCAAGCGCCTGGAGAAAGGCGGCCAGATCTTCGGCATCGACCAGCGTAGTGTAATCATCGACAATCGGTAGATTCTGGTTCGGGTAGTTATAGCGTTGGCTATAGGAGATCACACGATGGTTCTGCGCAAATTGCGCCATTTGCGGCGCAAACCGGCGATAGTCGGACAGCCCGCCATGCAACAGAACCAGTGGCTCGCCCTGGCCCTGCTCCACGTAGTGCAACTCTACCCCGTTGGCGACGACCTTTTGTAACTTCATGTTCATGCCTTCCTGTGGCTCGGCGGCGACTGGTGGCTGGCCCGGCGCCGTAATCGGTTTACAGGCAGCGATCAGCGTCGCACCTAGTGTTGTGCTAGCTACCAGTTGTAAGAAACTGCGACGGGCTAGCATTTGCTGTGCGTTGACCCAATTGTTGTATGGCATCATTTTTCTCCTCGAGGTCTTCAAAACAAAAGCGATGAGCACTTTGTCTGCTGCGTGCTGGTGACAGCATATAGGATAGCTGGCGATGGTGCATCAGTAACAGTTACCTATTCGTATACCTATTTATGACTGGCGACTAACCAAGTGCGAGTAGGTATACGAATAGTCATTGGTCGTTTGTTCGTCTATGCCCGCCGACTTACCTTGCTATGCTGCAAAATAGGCAAATAAAAAGCGGGAGTTGAGGTCAATACCCAACTCCCGCTTTTTATTTCAGGTTGTACCATAGCTTCATACCAGGTGGTGCTCGGCGGTGAAACGGATGGCTGCCTCACGCGTCGTCACCCCTAGTTTGCTGTAGATCGAGGTGACATGCGCATTGACCGTGCGCCGACTGATGATCAGTTTTTCAGCGATCTCAGGATAGGTGAACCGTTGCGCCAACAGTCGGAGCACCTCAACCTCGCGTGCGGTCAGACCGGCAGGGTAGGTTTGGGTCAGTGGCAGCATCGGAGTGGACGCCACGGTCGAAGGAATGGAGATAGGCACATCTGGCAGCGTTAAGGCATAGGCGATGGCTTCTTCCAGCGTCATTGTTCGGCCTCGCGCCCATGCGGCGGCTACCAGCGGTTCGCTGCGTCTAGCGCGCACTGCGATAAAGCTGCGTTCATAGTCAGCCTCTTGCAACGGCGTAAAGGGTCCATCCAGGTTGGTGCGCAGAGTTTCGACGGCCCCGGCCAGCCGTGCGGCGTGTTCCCATTGCTGTTGATGAGCAGCTACGGCAATACAGCCGATCAGCGACATCAGATTCTGGATTGGACCCATCGCTGCCCAGGCCAGTTCCAGGCTTGTGCGCAAATACGCCATTGCCTGTGTATCATCGCCCTGCTGTTGGGCAAGCAAGCCAAGCTGTTGACAGGCGCAGGCGACATACGACTGGTTGCCAACTTCGCGCGCAAGTGCCAAGTTTTGTGTAAAATAGGTCGTCGCCAGCTCATTTTCTCCTTGCAAACGGGCGATGGCCCCTAGCGTGATCAAGGCAACCATACATGAAAATTTTTCTCCCAGCGGCTGCCCTAGCGCCAGTGTTTCTGCCAACCACTGGCGCGCCATCCTGTAGTCGCCGTGGCGGTAGGCTTTGTCGCCCAAGCTACTGAGCGCATCGACCATGCCCCAGGCATCCCTGATTTGGCGAAAACGTACAACACTCTCTTCAAGCAGCGAACGAATGATCGCAAAGTCGGCAATCCCTCCGACTGATCCCAACGTATCAAGCGCCCAGGCGATCCCCCAACTATCCCCGATTTTTCGAAAGATCGCCAAACTCCTCTCAGCTAGCAAACGCGCCGTTGCCGAGTCACCCGGTACACCTGCCGCCCAGGCCAACCACATGAGCGTGAAAGCAATACCGCAATCATCCTCTAGCTTCTGCCAAAGAGCCAGACTTTCCTCTAGCCACACGCGGGCCTGCGCAAAGTCACCCTGCATCTGGGCCATAATCCCCGCCCCTTGCAGCACCCTTGCCCGCGTCGCTTTTCCGTCGATTGTTTCGCTCAATGCCACTGCCCGTTCACACCAACCCCGACCTTCGTTGAAGCGAGCGCGCAGATACCAGAACCAGGATAAGGTGCCGGCCAGGTGCAATCCTTGCCAGCGGTCGTGATCGTCTACTTGACTCTCATCACGCAGCGACCACGCCAGCGCGCTCTGAAGGTTGGCATAGTCTGAATCCAATCGCTGCAACCAAACCAACTGCTCTGCACCACGCAACTTGGGGTCGGCCTCCTCGGCCAAGGCGAGATAGAAGTTGAGATGCTGGCGGCGGATCGCCTCTGCTTCGCTGCTCGCTTCTAACTGATCCAGCCCGTACTCGCGGATCGTCTCCAACATGCCAAAGCGTGGTTCGCTGTCACTTTGCTCTAGCCGTTTTAGCAGGTTGTGATCCACGAGGGTTGCGACGCCATCAAGTACATTGACCCCTAGACTACCATCTGCATTGCCAACCGCCTGCGCGGCTTCCAGCGTAAAGCCGCCGACAAAGACCGCCAGCCGCCGAAAGAGCGTCTGTTCCTCTGGCGTCAACAGGTCATAACTCCAGGCAATTTCGTCGCGCAGGGTGCGTTGGCGTGTCGGCAAATCTTGTGGCCCACCAGTGAGCAACGTGAGCCGTTGTTCCATGCGTGCCAACAAGGCGGCTGGTGAGAATAGTTTGATTCTGGCCGCGGCCAGTTCAATCGCCAATGGCAGCCCATCTAG
>Ga0163153_10008129_pt1 | contig 11025 bp, 9 predicted proteins | sample OliLakLV19MP6IB1_FD_148629 | JGI IMG/M metagenome (GOLD analysis project Ga0163153, IMG submission 148629) | Freshwater microbial mat bacterial communities from Lake Vanda, McMurdo Dry Valleys, Antarctica - Oligotrophic Lake LV.19.MP6.IB-1 | ecosystem: Environmental > Aquatic > Freshwater > Lake... | reverse complement strand
CCTTTCGGTCGAGCCGCTCTTGGAAGACCTGGGGGAGGTCGACCTCTCGGGGATCGACTGGGTGATCGTGGGCGGCGAGAGCGGCCACGGCGCGCGGCCGCTCGAGAAGGCCTGGGTGCTGAAACTGCGCGATCAATGCCGGGCCGCGCAGATCCCGTTCTTTTTCAAGCAATGGGGCGGAGTTCACAAATCGAAGACGGGCCGCATTCTGGACGGCCAAACCTACGACGCCAAACCGCCCCCGTCACAAAACAGAATCCCCTCAAGAGCCGACCGCCTGGCGATGCTCGAAGAAAATACTGCCGGCGAACAGGCCCTTCGTCGCTGAATCTTTTATCACTGTGTCGTTCGTTACTGAGTCATTCGTCATTCTTTCGCTATTAGACATTCGTCATTCCCCGGCAAATTAACCACGTGCCCGACCGCCTCCAACAAAAGCGAACTAAGGGCTGGCGAAAACCGACCGGCGCGGTGGTGATCTCCCGTCCGTCAAAGTGGGGCAATCCGTTCAAGATCGACGCGGAGCACGACCGAGCCGCGGTCGTCGCGCAGTTCCGCCAGTGGATCGCCGGCCCCGATCCGGGAGCCGAGAAAATGCGAGCGGAGATCAGCGAACTCCGCGGCAAAGACCTGATGTGTTTCTGCCCGGTCCCCGGCCCCTGCCACGGCGACGTACTGCTGGATCTGGCGAATCGAGCCCCGTGATTGCCGCGGGCCCGTCGCCCGGAAGTTCTCCCGCGACGGAGCCCGTATTTTCGGCGACTGCCGAGGGTCCTTGACGCTTCGCCGAGGCGCGGCGACACTAACCTATTCCCACCGTTGACCCGGTAGCTCAGTTGGTAGAGCAACGGACTTTTAATCCGTAGGTCTCGGGTTCGAGCCCCGACCGGGTCACTCCGCTCCGCGCTCGGTCATTCGCGACGAAACCCGCGTTTGGCCGAGTCGCCGGGCAATTCTGCTCGCCGGCTTCCGCGCTCGCTTCGCCTGCTCCAGACTGCATCGAAGCGCACGCCCAAGAGTCCGGAAACGGGCGAGCAATGCGGCCGGCGGGTGCGCGGCCCCGTCCGTTCCCGTAGCACGCACTCGCGGTACGGCATTCGACCCATCGCGGCCGTGCCGATGTGTCGAATCGAGTCTCCGGTAGCCGGTGGTAGGCTCGACGGCTCACCGGATCCGTCCGCCACTCCGCGAACTCGCCGCCATGCCGACCGAACCGCCGACCAACCCGCAGGTGGCTCACCGCCACAGCGACAACTTGCAGGCAGGATAAAAGCGATGCCGCTAGTTGCCAAGATTGTCTTTACGGTTGTAGTGGTAGTCTGGACGGCGTTCCTCTGCACAATTGGACGCTGGAGTTTGACTTGGTTTTACGACAGCATTTTCTGCCGTCGTGGAAACTTGGTCGGTCAATTTGTATTCACAGGTTTTGGCGATGGACGACCAACAAGAGCCGCCGGCGGAGAGAGACGCCCCAGAGTCGAAATCGAACGTCGACTTGCTGCGGATGGCGGAAGAGGTCAGCGAGCGAACACGCCAACTGACCGAGCAGCTAGCCGACTTGGTTCGCGAGATCAAACGGAAGCAGGCCGAATAGCCACCGCCCATCGGCTAGGATACGGGGATGAGCGAGCCCCCCCCCAGAACCGACATCGACGATTGCTCACAATGACGCTGCAAGCGAGCAAAGCGGTCGGAACGCACGTGCGCCACCTAGGCGACGAGTACGCCGATCCAGGGCGAGAGCCCAAGCGCGATTGGGTTATCTGATCGCAGGGCCGGCGGAACCGATGGACCCGTCCGGCTTCCGGCTTCGACCCGTCCGGCTTCCGGCTTCGACCCGGCCGGGCTTCCGGCTTCGACCCGTCCGGCGCCGAGGGTGCGACGGCCTCGGCCGGGAAGATATCGTCACCCGGCTACACGAGCAACGACTGACAAGTAATCGACAAATTCAAATCTATTGTTTGGTTAGCCTGGACGCCTGTGCCTGATACGTCTTGGCTTTTTGTAAAAAAAGTCGCTGCTTGACGTTGCTCTTAGCGACGCCGGCCAGCGACCGGTATTTGTCCGACAAGGCCTGTTTTACGCGGCTCAACTTGTCTTGAGCCGTTTGCTTCGTCATGGTCGTTTCCTGTTCGATTCTCAGTTTGCTTTTTCCGATTTGAGCGGAACCTGGAACCGATCCAAGCTCAGGCTGGTCGTCATTCTAACAACGGGGCCTCCTTACTCCGTCGATTGTGGAGGATTTTCTTCGCTTTCTCCTCCGCGATTCTGATTTCTCTTGGGCAAGCCGCCGGAACCGCCTTCGGGCGAACCGCGTAGCTCTCCTGGAAAGGAGCCGTGCCGTCGACCTGCTGCGTAGAGATTGCTCCTTCCCTTCTCAATCTCGCGGAGGTCGCTCTCGGTAAGCTTGATGGCGCCCGCTGCGACGTTACTTTCGCTTAGTGCGGTAGACTAAGACCATGCAAATCCCGCACCGGCTCCTATCCCCCTTCGCACTGCGGGCCGTCGTCGAGGAATTCGTCACCCGCGACGGCACCGACCATTCTTCCATTGAGCGACGCATCGAATTGGTGCTACGTCAACTTGACGTCGGCAGTGTCGAACTCCATTTCGATCATGAAACCGGAACCCCGAATATTTTACCTACGAACGAAGGCTAGCGCAGCCCCCATGACGACTCACGAGAACGTAAATCGCCGCTATGCCGGCCTTCAATCTATTTTGAGCGAAGCATTTCATGCCGAAGGACGCGGCCTCGTTGAAATGACTATTTCAATTCAAGATCAGTTGCCGAAGAAGCTGGTTTGGGAACTGAGGTCCATCGGTCATATCCGTAACCAGGTTGTTCACGAGAACCTGGCGAAAGTGCCCAAGTATTTTGAGCCGCTCTGTAAAGAAGCTATTGCGACGTTGAAGCAACTACGGAAGCAGCTCAAGTCGAGCGGTGCTCAGCGAAAGTCCGTTAAATCAGCGGCCTCCCTAGCGGGAACGAGCGAGAGTAAGGCCAAAGCAAAAGGCCCCAAGACCTTGAAAGGGTCGAGAAAGAAGAAGGCTTTGAAGAGCTCGTCCGCCAAGAAGCAAGGCACTCGTTCTCAATAGACGACATCTTCCAGCTGAGGGGATTCGACTTTCCGGCGCTTCAGGGAGCGGATGGCATGCTGCGATCCAGATATCGGACGCTGCCGTGGTTATTGGTGACGGCATCCACACTGGCGGCGACCGCCATGGCCGGTGCCGCCGAAACTAACGCGCTGATTGCAGCCCAAATCGTCAAGGCGGGCGGCGAGGTCCGCGTCGATTTCCTGCGGATCGGGTGGCCGATCGTCGAGGTGAAACTTCAGGGTCCCCAAATCACGGATAAGGAATGGGCATTGGTGAGGGATCTGGCCGAAGTGCGAACGCTCTACCTGAGCCATTCGCTTGTGACCGATGACGGTCTAGCGCACCTCGCGCGTTTGAAAGAGCTGAGGAATCTGTTGCTGGAGATCCCGGGAAATTAGTCCCGTTCCGGCTATCGGCGGACGAGTTAGCTTTTTGTTGCCTGCCGTGGTACCGTCTGTTCATCTAACGGATCGTTCGTCCCGGGTCCGAGCATCCAAGGGCCGGAGTCGTGGCCGTGTTGCTTCCGCATGCGGACGACATGCGCTCGCGGATCGGCCGTCTCACTTACGGCCCGTGTCTTCCTTCTTGTGACTTCGAGTGATCGGTGTCGTCGCCGCCGACGAAAGAATCGGGCGACTCCCGGAAATCGCCATCCATGACGACGACGCGCTCGACGGTCCGCATTTTCATCTCCAGTCCCGGCGACGTGAACGACGAGCGCGACAAGGCTCGCCGAGTGATCGACGACTTGCAGCGGCACCACGCCGGCGCGACGCTGGAGCCCGTGCTCTGGGAAGACCTCGCGCTGCCGGCCACGGCGTCGTTTCAGGAAACCATCGATTTCATCCTCCGGACGAAACCGATCGACATTGCCGTGTTCATTCTCTGGTCGCGGTTGGGGAGCCCGGTGGGGCCGCCGATCTCCCGTCCCGACGGCTCGCCCTATCGCAGCGGCACCGAGCGTGAGTTCGACCTGATGCTCGCCGCCTTCGCCGAGAGCGGCAGGCAGCGCCCCGTCATCCTCGCCTACGCCCGAGACGACGACGGCGGCTTTCGTCAAACGCTCACGACGTGTGAGAAGGAGCGGCTCGAAGAAATCGTCGCGCAGCGGGGCCTGGCCGAGTCGTTCATTTGCGAGCAGTTCAAGGATGCCCAGGGGCGCAACCTCCGCGCCTACCACAGCTATCGGGAACCGCTGAGCTTCGCCGAGCGGCTGCACACGCACCTGCGGCAGGTGTTGGATGAACTACTGGGAGGAGAGTTCGCACCCCGTTGGACGGATGAACCGTACCGCGGTCTGGCGTTTTTCGACGTTTCGCACGCCGATATCTTCCACGGCCGCGAGGGAGAAACCTGCGACCTGCTGCAGCGGCTCCGCGATCAAGAGCAAGCCGGCTGCGCCTTTGCCGTCGTCGTGGGGGCCAGCGGCTCGGGAAAGAGCTCGCTGGCCCGCGCCGGCGTCGCCGACTTTCTCACTCGACACTCGTTCGACGACGGCGTTCAAGAGTGGCGTGCGGTCGCCTTCGTCCCCGGTCTCTGCGGCAACGATCTCGTCACCGGCCTGGTCCGGGCCCTGGCCGAGCGGCTCCCCGAGCTGCGCAGCTCCGCGACCGCGCTCGACGACCTGGCCGACGGCCTGGTCAAAGATCCCGCCCTGACGGTCAAGCTGAGCGTCGCGCCCGCGTTCGCCCGCGCGGCCGAACACGCGTCCGGCGCCGTTCGAGTGTTGTTGGTCTTGGATCAAATGGAGGAACTCTGGACCGACCGCCGCATCACGGCGGAAAACCGCGAGCGGTTCCTCTCGGCGATCGAAACGCTCGCTCGCAGCGGCCACGTTTCCGTCCTGGCGACCCTCCGCAGCGACTTCTATCCTCACGCCCAGCGCGGGGCGACGTTCCTGCGTCTGAAGGGAGAACGCGGCCACTACGACCTGTCGCCCCCCGGAACCGCCGCGCTACAACGACTTATTACCGAACCTGCCCGACTGGCCGGGTTGCGTTTCGAGCGCGACGAACGGACCGAGAAAACGCTCGACGAGGTCATACTCGAAGACGCGTCCCGCGATCCTGCCGCGCTGCCGCTATTGCAGTACGCGCTCTGCGAGCTCTACCGTCGGCGCGACGAAACCGCGCGAACGCTCACGTTTGCGGCGTATGAGAACCTGGGGGGAGTCGAGGGGGCTCTCGGCCGGCGAGCGGCCGACACGTTCGACGGCCTCCCCCCGGAAGCCCGAGCGGCGCTACCGGAAATCCTGCCGCTGCTGGTGACGGTCGACGTCGCCGGCGAACAAGCGGCCGTCCGCCGCCGCGCCCCGCTGGCCGAGTTGAAGGGCACTCCGGCGCGGCGCATGCTGACCGAAAGCCTCATCGCCGCGCGGTTCCTCACCACGGATCGCGAGGACGACATCGCGGTGGCCGGCCTGGCCCACGAAGCGCTGCTGCGGCGCTGGGACCCGCTTGCCGATTGGGTCACCGCCAACCGCGAGCATCTGCGGCTCCGTGCCCGGGTGGAACAGAGCCGGCAACGTTGGGAGCAACAACGGGGCGATCCCAGTCTGCTGCTTCCTCCCGGATTGCCGCTCGAAGAGGGCCGGCAACTGCTGACTTTCGCCCCGGCGCTCCTATCGACGGAAACCGCCCAATACATCCGCGCCTCGATCACCGAGCACGACTTGGAACTGACACGCCGACGCCGGCGTCGCCGGGCGAGTATGGCCGCCATGAGCGGGCTCACCGTGCTCGCACTGGCGGGCGCGACCTTGGCCTGGATCAATCAACGTGAAGCCGAACTTCGAGGAAATGAAAACGCCCAGCTCGCGGAGCGGGCTGACGACAAGACGAAAGAAGCTCGCCGTCATCTCTATACGACTCAAATGAACCTCGCCCCGGTCGCCTGGGAGAAGGCGCAGATCGGCAGGGTCCGGCAACTCCTCGGCGATCATTCGCCGAAACCGGGACTGGAAGACCTGCGCGGCTTTGAATGGTACTACTGGAACCGGCTTTGCGATTCGTACCAGTTCGAATTGGCCGGCCATGACGGCACGGTCAATTACGTGGCGATCAGCGCCGACGGGAAACTGCTCGCATCCGCGAGTTCGGACAAATCGGTCAGAATATGGGACGCCGTAACTCGTAAGAGCATCCACAAGTTAACGGGACACGGCAACGATGTTACGTGCGTCGCTTTCAGCCCGGATGGAACACGCGTGGCCTCTTGCGGCAACGATGGTACCGTCATCGTGTGGGATTGCGTCAGCGGAGGGAAAGTATTCGCCACGAAAGCGGAAACTGAAAAATTGGAAAGGGACGCGTTCATTGGATTTCCTGTATTGGAGCTGACGGTCGCCGTCACGAGTGTTGCGTTCAGCCCGGACGGCACCCGCATGGCGTCCTCGACGATGGGGTCGGGTCTCCTGAAGCCCGGAAAGGTAAAAGTGTGGGATACGACCAACGGAGCGGAACTGTGGTCTAAGGAAGCGCATACCTACAGGGCCACGAGCGTCGCCTTCAGCCCGGACGGGCAACTCCTGGCGTCCGGGGGCGGGGATAAGCAAGTCAAATTGTGGCAAGCCGCGACGGGCGAACTGACACGCACGTTCAAGGAGCACGACGGCGATGTAACGAGTGTCGCTTTCAGCGCCGAAGGGAAACGGCTGGCATCCGCCGGCGATGACGGGACGATCATCGTCCTGGACGTCGTCGGCGACCAGGGACCGCTCACATTCAAAGGGCACACAGGAACGGTCAAATGCGTGGTGTTCAACAACGACGGCTCGCGGCTCGCGTCGGCCGGCGGCGATCGGACGATCAAAATCTGGGATGCGAAAACCGGCCGGGACACACACACGATCAGGGGACACGACGGTGCCGTCGAGAGCGTGACGTTCAGTCCGGATGGGAGGCGACTGGCGTCGGCCGGTTCCGATCGCACGGTCAAGGTGTGGGACACAACGATCGTTCCGGCGACCTTCACGTGGAGTGCGGAATTGACGTCCTTCACCCTGTTTGCGAAGGCAAACCTATCACTCAGCGCCGACGGGAAACGGGTTGCTACCGCCGGTCAAGGAAAGGTGAGAATCTGGGACGCGATCAGCGGCCGGGAGACTCCCGAAGTGAAAACTCCGTACGGCGGTGAGACTTCGAGCGTTGTGGTATTGAGCCCGGACGGCAAACAATTGGCGGCAGGCATCAATTCGATAGGGATCCGCTTGGGCTTCTTGAATGATTTCGGACCTCTATCCACGGCAAGGGACGATTTTTCAGTACGGTTGATTGACGCGATCAGTGGTCGAACCATCCACACGTTGAATGGGCACCAGAGCCGGATCGCGCAGGTTGCATTTAGTCCGGATGGAAAACGGCCGGCATCCGCAAGTTGGGATAAGACCGTCAAGTTGTGGGACGCCGCGAGCGGCATTGAGTTGCGAACACTGACGGGACACACGGGACTGGTCTACTGTGTCGCGTTCAGCCCGGACGGGAAACGCCTGGCATCGGGCGGTGATGATCGGACGCTGAGGGTGTGGGACGCTGCGAGCGGCGGGGAACTGCTGAAATTGGAAGATCACGAGGCAAGTGTCACCAGCCTGGCGTTCAGCCAGGATGGGAGATGGCTCGCCGGCTGCGAAGATCGGATCGTCAAGTTACGGGACGCCGCGACCGGCCGGGTGATTCACACGCTGACCGGACATACGGACCAGGTTAATGCCGTGGCCTTCACCCCGGACGGGAGTCGCCTCGCGTCCGCCGGCTCGGATCAGACGATCAAACTGTGGGACACGGTCACCGGTCAGGAGACGCTCACGTTGCAGGCAGACTCGCGCGCGGTCACAAGCGTCGCGTTCTCCGCCGACGGGAAGCAACTGGCTTCGATCGGCAACGACGAAATGGTCATGATCTGGGACGCGCGACCTTGGACCCAGGAGTTGCGAGACGAACGCGAAGCCGTCAGCCTGATCCAATTCCTGCGCAACCAGGGCAAAGCCATGGGCGAATGGCCCGAAGCCATCACGACGAACCAGACCATCAGCGAATCCGTCCGCGAGCGGGCGCTGCAGTTCGCTCGCGAGTGGAAATCAAGCGAGCCCTGAGGCACGCCCCAGGAAGAACGCCGATGCGACGCTTTTCGCGATCGGTTCGCACCTGGATCATCCGCACAGGAGGTGGAACGGAGGGAAAACCGACGAGGTGCGCCGGGAAACCGACGGCGACGACGGCCGCACCGAGTTGCAGCTCCGTGGGCAGAGCGCGTTTTCAGGCGTACGACTCCACCCAGGGGTGCCCCACGCCCTCCTCAGGCATCCCCGCCGGCGCAACAAAAAAGCCGCCGCCGGATTTGCCGGCGGCGGCTTGATCGAAGGCCGGTATTGCGGCTTCTCAAGCTAAAACGGCGACGGACGGAGGTGAGTCACGCCGCCCGCCACCTCATCGCCGGCCTTGCCGCCGGACGAGGCGCTCGTCGGACCGTTTACAGTCGGGCCGCTCGCCGCCGGAGCCAGGGCCGGCACGTCCCAGGAGGCGACCGTCGTACGGACGTCGCCGTCGATCGAATCGAACGCCTTGCGAACCGCCGCCGGCTTCAGGTCGGCCGTCTCGAGCCTGCGCGTCAACACCAACCGGTCGCCGTGAATCGCAAACATGTTCAGGCCGCCTTCGTAGTTGAACGCCAGCAGCTTGAGGTACGCTTCCGCGGCCTCGCGCTTCGGCGTCCCCTGCTCCGTAAGCGGGGCTTCGAGTTGCAAATACCGGCCGTCGGCCGAAACACTCAGGACCAACGCGACCTCGCGACCCCCTCGCATGTTGCGGACTTCGTAGCCCCGTCCGCCGGCGGCGTTCGAAGCTTCCCGTGGCTCGAAGCCGAGCGTTTCGAGCATTTTCGGCAGGTCGAGCGGAGCCGCCGAAGCGGCGGCCGGTTTGACTTCCTCGGCCGAGAGCCGAGCGGACGACATTCCGGCCGCCAGGGCCAGGGCCATACAGACGATCAAAGACTTGGTCATGACAGGTTTCCTTGAAGTACGAGTGAAAAGCGAATGGGAAACGGAATGGGAAGCTTGCAACCAATCAGCCGGGCTTACTTGGTCCGGCGGCAGATGAGGAGCGTGTCTTTGCCGGCCGGCGTCGCACCGACCTTGGGTCGATCCGCGCCATGCGCGGCCACCTGGATCGTGGTCACGTCTCCCTCGATCCGATATCGGCCCAGTTGCGGCGGTCCGTTGTCGACGATGGAGTCGAGGGCTCCCGGGGCGCGCTGCGGATCGATCACCAGGCGGATCACGTCTTTCTGGCCTTCGATCCGCATTTCGCCTGCGGCCGTAATGCGGAGCTTGATCAGCGCCCGCTTCTCGGCCGTGAGCACCACGCCGTCGAGCATCGAGCCTTCGGCCAATTCGAACGACCCTTCCAGGCGGCCAAACTCGGCGACCGTGGCCGGCGACGAGTTCGCCTGAATCCGGCGGAACGGATCGTTGTCCCACAACGGCTTGGTCGAGCGACCGAGTTCGTCGAACGCCTCGATCTCGCGCCGCAGCCGCGCCGGCGTCCAGCCGACGTTCGGCACGTACTTCACCAATTTCACGTGCCGATTCTGCGCATCGTATTGAAAGTAAGCCGGCGCGATCCGCTCGTTGGCCTTCAGAAAGGCCTGCAGCGCGGGCGCGGCCAACTCGAGATCTTCCGGCACCGCGGCGACCGTCACGCGGAACATCAGGCTTTCCGGCAAAGTCGAGATCAGGTAGTGCAAAACGATCCCCTCTCGGTCGATCGGAAAAGTCGAATTTTTGTTCGCGTTTAGCTGCGGCTCGTAGCCGAGGTTCGCCAGCGTTTCGTTCATCGACTCGGACGTCATCACGCCCTCCGGGGTCTTCGTCTCCGCGCCTCGAACCGCGGCGACGCTCGCCAGCATCACCGCCATCACACAACTGATCCATGAACGTTTCATCACCGGGTCTCCGCAGGTTTGTGTTGGTCGTTCGCCGTCGGACAGTGCCGACTCCCGCGAACCTCTGAAACACTGAGCGACGCGGCGCGGAGATAGCGGTCGCACTTTTTCCACGGATTTCGGCCGAAGCTCCTGCGACCGGGCTTTTCCGCCGGTTTTCGCCGGTTTTCATCGCGGAGAGTCCGTCGCCGGCCGAATCCTAGGCCCACGGCCTGCCCCCTGGCGGCAGGCCGGAATCCGGCAAGGCCGGCCTAAAAGCCGGCGCCGCAAGCCGGATTCTGGGTTGCCGGCCGGCCGTCGGCTGCGGCGTCGGCAGAGCATTCCGAGCGAGCCAACGCAAAAAGCCCCGTGTTTCCACGGGGCTTTTTTGTTTTCTGCTTCCGAACAAAGAGGTGCGGAAGTCGATTTGCCGATCGCGCGGGCGTCTAACCGGCCGAACGGCCCGATGTCATCGTCAGCTCTGAGCGGTCTTCTTTTTTGCAACCGGCTTTGCAACCGGCTTCTTGACGGTTTCGGTAGGCACGCTCGGCACCCGACCTAAAAGCCGAACCTCGACATGCGGCACACCCCACCACTCGTGAGGCTTACCGTTTGGATACTTTTCCAGAAAATATCCAAATCGGCACTGTTTGTACGAATCAATGAAAGCGCTCTTCGCCACAACGATGACGCCCTTTGGATGCGGCAAATAGCAATTGTCCGCCCACTCCGAACGGGTCGTGATGAACTCGAATCGATCACCGCTTTTGAGCAGTTCTACCGTCACGATTTTATTCATGGATCTCCATGCGCTGTGTCATCCCTTTCTCCGTGCCTTCCGTCCCATCGGACATTATAGGCACTGAGCAGCCGAAAGACGCAGGCAAGCAGCGGGTAATTTCCGAGTAGTGGGCCAAGCTCGGACCAGGGCCGACGCCTCAATTGCCCCCTGAAATCGACGGGATTGTGCGAAAAAGTGACGCCGGCGCTCGCGTCCGTTCCGAAACC
>Ga0163153_10008124_pt1 | contig 11028 bp, 13 predicted proteins | sample OliLakLV19MP6IB1_FD_148629 | JGI IMG/M metagenome (GOLD analysis project Ga0163153, IMG submission 148629) | Freshwater microbial mat bacterial communities from Lake Vanda, McMurdo Dry Valleys, Antarctica - Oligotrophic Lake LV.19.MP6.IB-1 | ecosystem: Environmental > Aquatic > Freshwater >... | reverse complement strand
ACCTGCACGTGATCGGGCGGGCGTTGCTGAAGCGAGCGTCCGGCTGAAGCCGCCCGCACCGACCCCGGCGAGTCCAGTCCGAGAGGAGCAGTGTCGTCGTCGCCGGAGAATTTTCGACGGTTGGAGTGTGGCGCGCGAAAAATCAGCCCGCCGCCGCGCGTCCCCCGCCTCGATCGCCCAGGCGGTTTTCAAAATCAGGAGTTTCCGGCCAGGCACTACTTAAGAAGGTAATCGCCGACGAATTATTCCCGATGATTCGCGCGCATGACTTCCTTGCTATTGAGGTGACGGCAACACACCGGCCGCCTTGGAAAGGCCATGCTGCGCCTTGTTGAATTCGGCGATGGCTTTGAGGTAATCAGTGCGAGTGCGGGTCAAGTCTTGCTCGGCTTGAACATTCTCCAAAACGATTTCGACACCGAACTTCTGTCACTGTTGGGTCAGACGCAGCCCTTCCTCGGCGGCGGTCAACGCCATCCTTAGCAGGCGGGTCAGCGACGCGTCGCCTTTGAGAACCGCATCGCCGTGATTGATCGCGATGAGGATGCAGCCGACGACAATCGCGTATTTCAGCGCGCGCTTCACCACCGAGGGTTGAAGGGCCGGCAGCAGGGCTTGTTTCATGATGACCGCGTAATCATGCACGTTCTGCGGGACGCCACAGCCAAAGTGCGGCAATGGTGGACAGAATAATTGTGCCGGCCTGCAGGCTGCCTTTGACCGTGCCGGAGATTTTGGAAACGCCGGCCCTCCGGGGAAAACTGCGAACACTGACCTCGCGAAACTCGATCCCCTCCTCCGCCGCCCGAATTTGCATCTCCACCGTCCAGCCAAAACCCCGGTCACGCAGGTTCAATCGCTCGAATGCCCGCCGTGAAATTAACCGCAGCGGTCCGAGGTCGGCGTAATTCGCTCCCCACAAAAGGCAAATCAAGGTGACGGCCAGCTTGTTTCCGAATCGTTGCGACGAGGTCAGGTGGTCTTGCCCGTCTTCACCTGCGGCTCGCGTGCCGAGGATGAATTCAGCGCCGCTCTCCGTTGCCGCCAGCAAGGCGGGGACACGCTCGATGTCATCGCTGCCGTCCGCGTTGCAGAACAAAATCCACTCAACTTCTGAAGGAAGATTCTCACAACCCGTCCAGCACGCCTGGCCGTAACCGCGTCTCGGCTCGCTGATCACTTCCGCTCCGCACTGACGCGCAACCTCGGCAGTGCGATCACGGCAGCCGTTGTCCACGACGCGGATGCGATTCAGCCCAAGCTCGTGCAGACGCTCGACGACTCCGGGCAGGCTGGCCTCCTCGTTCAACGCGGGAATCACGACCACGACATTTTGAGGCGTGGCGGACGCGGGCGGCGGTTGGTTGGGCGCAGGAACTGGCTTCGCTTGGGGGCGTCGCAGAAAACCAAACACCACCACCGCCAGCAACGGCGACCCATGCTCGACCCACACGATCACTTCATCGAAGAACCGCTGGCCGCTGAGTCCGCCGAGGAAGCTTGCCTGCGGAAAATCGTTAACGAACCACAACCGCAGATAGTAAATCAGCGCGAAACCAGAAACGAGTAGCCACGGACGCGAAGCGAACACAACCAACGGCAGCGACCAAGTCCAATACCACGGATTTTGCGTCGCGCTTAAGAACCACATCCACGCCAGGCAGAGAAATGCACGGCGAAGCAACTCCGCGCGCGGATCATCCGGCCAGCGACGCAGCGCGAGCGCGCAGGCTAGAGCGAACAATGTTCCCGCCGCCAACGCCTGCGTGAAAAGAAAGGCGAGGCGGTTCGCGGGAATCTTCAACCCGCTGATTGCCGCAGCTCGCGCGAGTGCCGCGTTCAAGTGTTCTCGCGTTGTGTTTGGCAGGACGGAATACCACGGCTGCTGACCAAAATGCTCCGGTTCATGCAAGCGGGCGTTCTCATACACGATGGAGAACAGCAGATCATTCATTTCCCAGCGCCGCAGGAATTCGCCGAGGCCGGCGAAGCTGGAATGTCCCGCAGTGGCGACCGATTCAGTCTTTGCGACTTTGGAAACCGGCGGCAGCGCCATGTAGCCGGTGAGTAAGACGACCGCGAAAACGGCAAGCAGTCCACTCGTATGCCATCGCATGCGCCGCCACCAGAATGCGAGTAGCACGGGCGCGAGCACGAGCGGGTAGAGCTTGGCGAGCACAGCGCCCGCCCACAAAACGGCGACGAGCCAGTCGCGCGATTCCGGTCGCAGCGGGCCGCGGTTAGCGGCGGCGGCGAAAATGTTTTCCCGTCGTGGCAAAGTCAGCAGCCAGAACACAGCAGCGGTGAGACAAACAGCAATTGCATCAAGGTGTCCTGTGTTGGCGAATTCCTTTAGCACAAGCGGACACCACGCGTAAGCCAAAGCCCGCGCCGGCGATTGGCCGAGATTCCGCAACAGACCCATGACCAATGCGACGGTCGCGAGGTCAAAGAGCAGGAGCACACCTTTGAACACGCCGACCTGCACCCGCACGGGCGCGCGTTCCGGTGTGATGAGCGCCGTTGCCGCGAACACCGCTTCGCTCAACGGCGGATAAATCGTCGGCACGCTGCGATGATCAATGAGCGAAAAAATATGGGAGACTTCCGGCGACCGATGCAGCAGTTGGTTGAGGTGCTGGAGTTCCTCATTGGCCGAAGCATTCTCGCGCGCCGCTTCAACTTGTGCCGGAGAGTAGCGGTAAGGATTGATTCCCGCCGCCAGCACGCGCCCGTCCCACAAGTAGCGGTAAAGATCGAGTTCCTGAATCGGCTGCGACCACCAGAGCGCGAGCCGAAACAGCACGGCGAAAAGGAACACCATCCGCCATTGCCGACGGACGGCGCGCGAGGAATTCGGCGCTCTCCAAACCAAGGTGAGGCTGGCGAGATAAAGAAGGAAGTTGGCGGCGAGCAGTCCCGTTACGAGTAAAAACGGTCGCCGCCCAAAGTTGCTGCCGGGATCAAACCGCTCCGCCGCCACCGCCACGGCAATCCAGAGCAGTAGCTGCACGACACCCACGGCGATGAGCCATGAGCCTCGCCCATTCGCCCGGCCCGGCCTCGGCGAAGTTGGAATCACGTTCAAGCCACTTTTCGGAAATGCGTTTCAAGACGGCAGGCCTTGGAAGTTTGGATCACGCTCCTTTCGATCCCGAGCCGCCCGAGGTTTTGTTGGTTTTTGTTCCCGAACCACCAGACGGCGCGTTCGTTTTTGAACCCGAACCGCCGGATGGTTTGCTGGGCTTTGTGCCGGACTGCGCTAGCACTACGCCGCCGGGCGCGAGTTGCTGGTAGCTGCTCGTTTTCAAGCCAGAGCCGCCGCCCTTATTTCCCCCGCCGCCACCACCGCCTTTGTCGCCGGAGTCACAGCCAGTCAACCCGACGACCAGCGCCGCGCTGGCCACCAAACCAAGAATGCTTTTAAGTTTTTTCATGTGTATGTGGAGTTGTATTGAACCGTTGTCGCTCACCTTCAGCGGCAGCGATTCCGGTCGTTCGTTGGATAGGAACGTCGGGCGCGCGAACTTATTCCAGCAATCGCCACCGCGCATTTTTCACCGCCAATGGAATACGCCAGCTTCGCCACGTCTCTCATCTTGGAAGTCAGCAGCGGACTCACCCCGGCTTGGGCGGAACGTCGCGCGACAAAAATTATGCAGACCACCTTTCCAATCCATTTCAGTGCCGCCGTGCAATGGAGCGTGAACATTCGTCCGCACCGCTGCCGGAAGTCGGTGGAAACTCTGAGGCGTGCATCACCGTTCGCCACTTCAATTCCGCGAAGGGCGGGATTCGCAATCAACTTTCGCAGGCTTCTTCGGCACTCACGGAATAATTGCGAAGCCTGATCGTTCCCATCTGCACGAACTCGCATTGATGAAAAACAAAACGATCATTCTGGCTGGATTGGCAATCGCTGCGGCAGCGGCGTTGCTCGCGTTGACCGCCGCGCGAAAACCCTCCACTTCCGCAAACGAGATGACAAATGTTGCCACAACCTCCATGCCCAGCCCGGCATGGGAACTCAAGGGCGTGGACGGCAAGTTGGTGAAATCTTCCGACTTCACCGGCAAGGTGGTGATTCTGGACTTTTGGGCGACATGGTGTGGGCCGTGTCGGATGGAGATTCCCGGCTTCATCGAACTGCAAAAGCAGTATGCGGACAAAGGCTTGGTCGTGGTCGGCGTCTCGTTGGACCAGGACGGAGCGTCCGTGGTGAAAGCCTTTATGGAAAAGACGGGCATGAATTATCCCATCGTGCTCGGTGACGAAGCCATCGTTAGCGCATTTGGTGGGGTCGAAGGAATCCCGACGACGTTCATCATTGATCGCAACGGACGGATTGTCGGCAAGCACGTCGGCTACACCGCAAAGGCGGAGTTCGAGGCCGAAATCAAACCGCTGCTGAAATTGTGACTGCCGCTACCTTCAACGAGCCAAAGCGCCGTAGTCGCCTCGTCATGCTCGCAGCCGCAGTGAGCTTGGGACTGATGCCGCTGGCTTATGCCGAATCGCAAGGCACGAACCAGACATCTACGCACACGACGCCTCAAATCCTGCGCGTTCCATTGAACGACCAAAACCGCTGGCACGAGTTGAGGTATGGGAAGATTCCGCCGCACACGTTGCGATTTTCCGAGTCAGGCTTGGACATATTCGTGCGCCGTTCCGCGATGCCGTTGCTCTGCCCGTTGCCCCAGGCAGTGCGCGTGCATTCCATTCACGTCAAAGGCCGCATCATCGGCAGCCTCGAAGTCGCGCCGGAGAAGCAAGGCATGAAAGGCTACGACGATTACTCGCTGCGCGTCGGCTTGGTCGAGCCGGGGGCAGCGACGCTCACCGCGCGCGAGCGACGGGCGGCAGCGGATTGGGTGAAGTCGCTGTTTGATCTCGCGCCTGCCGGACGAGGCATTGCCAAGGTGCATTTTCTCAATCTCGGCGTGGACCGTTTGGAGATTGGGCGCTCGCGCCAGCATCCCATGAGCAAGCTGCTGGAAGAAGAAGTCGTTGCCGCGCCCAAGCTGGACGGCAGCTTCGAGTTCGTGCGCAAATTCAACCCGCCATTGGAAGTCTGCGCCATCTGGATCAGCGCCGATGGCGACGACACGAAATCATCTTTCCGGACCGTCATCAACCAGATCGAACTCGAAACTCTTTCCCAATAACTGAACCGCGCATCGCAACCTCGACTCGCCATGAAAACACTCCGTCCAAAACTTATTGTGCCACTGGTGGTCGTTACCGCCATCACTTGGGTTTTCCGCGAGCCACTGCGGACAGGACTCGCTTTGCTGGTGGCGGGAGCAATCACCGGGACGACCGATGCCACCGCTGCGCCCCAACACGGTTCATTCAACGGCTTCAATGTGCCGAACGTCACGATACCCACCAGTGAAATCCTTTCCGGCGGGCCGGGCCGTGACGGCATTCCCTCAATTGATAAACCCAAGTTCATCCGCCACAGCGCCGCGAAGTTCATGCTGCCCGATGACCTCGTCGTCAGCGTGACCGTTGGTGAGAAGACGCGCGCCTATCCGCTCCGAATTCTCGTGTGGCACGAAATCGTGAATGACGAGCTTGCCGGACAACCCATCGCTGTGACGTATTGTCCATTGTGCGGCACGGCGATGGTGTTCAATCGTCAGGTCGGCAACCGCACGCTTTCGTTCGGCGTCTCCGGGTTACTGCATTACAGCGACGTGCTGATGTATGACCGGCAAACGGATTCACTCTGGTCGCAACTGGCGATGAAAGCCGTGTCCGGCCCGCAGGTAAACACATCGCTTGAATGGCTGGCGAGCGAGCATCTGACGTGGGCGGCGTGGAAAGAAAAGTATCCCCAAGGCGAAGTGCTTTCCACTCAGACCGGCACGCAAAGAAATTACTCCGGATCGGCCTACGCGAGCTATGAACACAGCCCCAACACGATGTTCCCCGTGCCGACAACTCGCACTGAGTTGCCGAAAAAGGCATGGGTTGTCGGGGTCATAGTGGACGGCGTGGCCCGCGCATATCCGTTGAAGTCCCTGCCACCCGGCCAGCCCGTGCGGGATGAAATCAAATCTGCCGCTCTCGAAATCATCTTCCACCCCGGCAGCCAACTGGCCGAGGTCAGGCGAGTGGAGAGCGGCGAACTTCTCCCGTCGGTGAAAGTATATTGGTTCGCCTGGCAGGCGTTCTATCCGCAAACCGGTTTGTGGCAGCCAAAATGAAAGCATTGCTCGCATCCCACCTCCTTCGCAATCTGACGGCACTGACGCTGGTGCTGCAGTCTGCCGCAACAATGCAGGCCAGCGTCAACGACCTGCGCATCACCGAGGTCAATCCGGCCACCAGACAGGTTGAAGTCACACACATCGGCCCGACGCAGTTTACAACGACATCGAGTCTGCCGTTTTGTCATCGCTTCAATTACTTCAGCGTGATTCCGGCGAACACCACCTTTGGGCCAGGCGAGTCGAAAGTGTTTGTTGTGGCGGGACTGAACACCACTGACAGCGACATCTGGCTATATCGTGACGGCAACTTCACCTTCGCATCTTCCCTAATTACGGGAATGAAATACGGCCCGGCGCCCAACGTGGGCCGCACTGGACTGGCGGCGACAGTGGGATTGTGGCCGAGTTCCAGCGCCTTCGTGCCTGCGCCCGCCGCCGGGCAGTCGCTGCAACCCGTGACCATTGAAGCGACACGCACCACCAACTGGTTCAGCGGCACGCCAAATTTCGGCAGCTTCAGTCCCGTGCAAATCCAGATCCTCCGCCTCACGGACGCAGGTTCGGTTTTCACCTTGGAATTCTCCTCTCCGTTGCCAGCCAACTCGCATCGCTTGGAAACTCGGACGAGTTTGTCTCCAGGTGTGGCGTGGACTGAATCCAGCCCAACTATTTTCAACACCGCGCCGAACCAGTTTCAGATCACCATTCCGAAATCCTCCAACACCAATGAATTCTTCCGAATCAAAGGACTGTAACTGCGGATCAAACGCCGCACCGTACACATCGAAGCGCTCGCGCGGACTGCTCCTCGCTATTGGCGTCCTTCTCGTCGGCGGGGTGTGGCTTTTCCGCGCTCCATTGCAGGAACTGATTCGCAACAAGACGACACTTGCGAATGACGCGCCCAATTCCGGAACGGTCGCCGACATGATCGAGCAAGCCGCCGATCCGCGCGCCGCGCTGCTGACGGCGTGGGACTCCGGGAAGATTGTCCATCGTGAAGTGGCGATCAGTTCTCTCCGCCGTGTGTTTCCAAACGACAAGCCATAGTCACCCGAGTTCGAGTCCATTCTGCTTGCGCCGGCGCTTGACCCGGACATGAACGTGCGCGAAGTGGCGCTCGGCATTCTGCACGAACGCAACCATCCCGCTTTGACCGCACTCGCCGCCGAACAGCTCAAAGACCCGGACCAGCAGGTTCGCTTGTTGGGTTTGAATCATCTCAAGCAAGCTGCGCCAGCGGTGGGAGTTCCGTTCGCTGCCGCATTGTTGGATGATGCTGACATCGCCGTGCTCGGCATGAGTTTGAAACTCTTGGAGAACTGGAGCGGGCAGAAATTCGGCGCGAAGCTGACCGACACCGTCCAAGTGGAAAGCAAAACCACCGGCTTGCAGGAATTTCAGGCGGAAGGCGTCACCAAAACCAAAGCCGCCGCCGAAAACGCCAAGGCATGGTGGGCCGAACATCAAAGCGAGTTTCCGCCGTTGAAACTGGAAGTCCCCGCCGTGGCTTACACCGCGCGAAAGCCCGGTCCAGCGGCTGAATTCGAGTTGCGCACCTTGGAAGGCAGGACCGTCCGGCTCTCAGATTTTCGCGGCAAGGTGGTGCTCATCAACTTCTGGACAACATGGTGCTCAGCCTGTGTCGGCGAGATGCCGGCGCTTGTGGCGTTGCAGAAAAAACACGGAAATAATCTCGCCATCATCGGCGTGTCGTTGGATTACGTCCCGGACAGTCACGGCCACATCGGCGGTCATGCGGCGGTCGAAGAACAAAAACACACTGACGGCGACCATGACGACCACGAAGCAACTGCTGCCGCATTGAAGCGGGTGCGCGAAAAAGTTGCCCGCACCACCAAAGCACGCAACGTCAACTATCCAGTCTTACTCGACGAGCAAAACGACGTGGGCGGACGCTACAACGGCGGTGAACTCCCCACCACGGTCATCGTGGACGTGCAGGGCAACGTGCGCCGTCGCTTCATCGGCGCACGCAACATCGCAGTGTTTGAAGCGATGATCGCCGAAGCAGCGACGCCTTTCTCGGAATTGGCCGCTGCTCAAAAATAGCCGGAATAAACCCCATCTTCCATCTTTCCTATCATCGTGAACGAAGCGGATTACGAACAGGCGGTCGCGACTTATTACGAGGCGCTCTATGCGTTTGGCTACAGCCTCGCGGGAAACGCGGACGACGCTGGCGAATTGACGCAGGAAACCTACTGCCGCCTGCTTACCAATGGCAGCCAGTTGCGCGACATCACCAAGGTCAAATCCTGGCTGTTCACTACGCTTTACCGGGTGTTTCTGGGATGGAAAGATCGTCGGGCGCGGCTGCCACACATTGAAATCAGCAGTGTCGAGGGTGAGTTGCCGGTCATCACGCCGGAGCATGTGGACGCGCTTCGCGACGACGCCATTCGCGATGCATTGCTGGAACTGGAAGAACGTTACCGCACGCCGCTGATGTTGTTTTACATGAACGACCATTCCTACGAGGAAATCGCGGGCATCCTGAATGTGCCCATCGGCACGGTGATGTCCCGGTTGTCCCGCGCGAAAGGGTTGCTGCGCGAGCTGCTGGTCGCCCGCGCCATAGGCGTCGAGACTGAAAGCAAAATTTTGCCTCTTGCACGGAAGTCGAATTCAAAGCCGTAAAGTTATGAACAACGAAGAAGCCAAATTGATCCTGCAGGCGTATCGCCCCGGCGGGCGGGACGCGAACGATCCGCGATTCCACGAGGCGTTGGAGCAGGCGCAGCGCGACCCGGAGCTGGCCCGTTGGTTTGCCAACGAGCAGGCGCTCGATTCGCGCATCAGCGCCAAGGTGCAGGCATCCGTAAAGCCACCTGCATATTTGAAATCGCAGTTGCTCGCGCAACGGACGATTGTTCGCCCGTTTGTCTGGTGGCAACGGCCGATGCTGCGCTTCGCGCTGGCCGCGTGTCTGGCTGTTCTCGTGACCGTCGCCGCTGTGTGGCTTACCGCGTCGCGTGACAGCGGGTTTGCCAAATATCGCACCACGATGGCCGAGTTCGCTGGTAACAAGCTGGACCGGCTCGACCTCATCTCGCGCGACGCGACGGAAGTGCGTCGCTGGCTGGCGCAAAAGGAATCGCATGGCGATCTGATCCTTCCCGCTGGATTGGATGGACGACCGAGTCTTGGTTGCCGGCTGCTCGATTGGAAAGGGCACAAGGTTTCGCTCGTTTGCTTCGAGTTGGAAAACAAGCAGGTCGCGCATCTGCTGGTCGTGGACAGCGCCGCATTCAAAGATGCGCCCACGGAGTCGCCCGTGTTCAATCAAGTCGGCAACGTCGCCACCGCCAGTTGGAGTCGCGGCGGCAAGACCTACATCGTGGCAAGCAAAGAAGCCAGCCAGACCGATTTGATGAAGCTTCTCTAAACTTCCGAACCAACTTCATGAAAAGCGAAACACTTTCTCTCCGTCCCGAAACTGCCACCCAGCAACGCTACGCCGCCGCCGCCAAAGCGCCGGAAGCCGCGCTGTGCTGCCCGGTGGAATACAACCAAGACCTGCTCAAAATCATCCCGCAGGAAGTCATCGAGAAAGACTACGGCTGCGGCGACCCGTCGCGCTACGTGAAGCCCGGCGAAACTGTGCTCGACCTCGGCAGCGGCACGGGGAAAATCTGTTTCATCGCCGCGCAAGTCGTCGGTGAGAAAGGCCGCGTCATTGGCGTGGATATGACGGACGACATGCTGGAAGTCGCGCGTCGCAATGCACCCATCGTCGCGGAGCGGCTGGGCTTTGCGAACGTCGAGTTCCGCAAGGGCCGCATCCAGGACTTGGCGCTCGATCTCGAAAAGTTTGATGCAGCATTGATCCGCCGCCCGATTACGAGTGCGGCGTCTTTTCTCGCCGCGAATGAACTCGCGACGGAATTGCGACTCACCCATCCGCTTGTCGAAACCGAGTCCGTGGATGTCGTCGTCTCCAACTGCGTCCTCAACCTCGTCGAGCCGCAGGACAAGCGGCAGTTGTTTCAGGAAATCTTCCGCGTGCTCCGCAAAGGCGGACGCGCCGTCATCTCCGACATCGTGAGTGACGAGGACGTGCCGGATGTGATGCAGCAAGACCCGACGCTCTGGAGCGGTTGCATCAGTGGCGCACTGCGCGAAGACTTGTTCCTGAAAGCCTTCGAGGACGCGGGCTTCTACGGCATTCGCCTGCTCAAGCGCGACTCGCAACCCTGGCAGACGGTGGAAGGAATCGAGTTCCGCTCCGTCACCATCGAAGCCATCAAAGGCAAGCAAGGCGACTGCCTTGAATTGAATCAAGCCGTCATCTATCGCGGCCCATTCCGCGAAGTGCTCGACGATGACGGTCATCGCCTCCGGCGCGGCGACCGCGTAGCCGTGTGCGACAAGACCTTTCAGCTCTACCAGAAAGCGCCCTACCACGAGTTCTTCGAGTTCATCGAACCGCGCGTGCCGGTGAAGCTGGAAGTAGCCAAGCCTTATGACTGCGCCCCGCACAAGCTTCGTCATCCGCGCGAAACAAAAGGCATGGCCTACAACGCCACCACCGAGGCATCGAAGTGCTGCGACGGCGGCAACGGAGGATGTAGCTGATGTTGGTCACGCTCATTTTCCTCGCCGTCTGTTTTCTCGCCTATTCAAACGGCGCGAACGACAACTTCAAAGGCGTCGCCAGCAGCACTTCTCATTATGCAGGGTAGGATTGGGCGGTGCGGCGTCCGCAGAGGGCATGAGGAGCTGCTGTCACCGGAGCGTCACTGTTGTCACACGATTGTAACTTGTACTTTTGACCCCGTACCGG
>Ga0163153_10008123_pt1 | contig 11030 bp, 8 predicted proteins | sample OliLakLV19MP6IB1_FD_148629 | JGI IMG/M metagenome (GOLD analysis project Ga0163153, IMG submission 148629) | Freshwater microbial mat bacterial communities from Lake Vanda, McMurdo Dry Valleys, Antarctica - Oligotrophic Lake LV.19.MP6.IB-1 | ecosystem: Environmental > Aquatic > Freshwater > Lake... | reverse complement strand
GTGAAGAAGGAGCGCAGCGAGTCGGGTAAAGGGCGGGCCGCGGCGGGGCCGGAGGGCTCGGCGGCGGCGCCGGGCCGGCAGGCGAGGGCGAGCAGGCTGACGATGGCGAAAGGGAGTCGATTCACGACGATAACCCGCTCGATTCAACGGAGGCCGCACCAAGCGCGCGACAAGTCAAAAGGATACGTCGAACGAACGGCTGAAACAACGAATGGCAGACTTATCGCGAAAGCGCGAAAGGAGCGAAAACGCGAAACGACCGCGGAGGGAACGGAGAAAGTTAACGACGGATGAGCACCGCTGAACGCAGATGATTGCAGATGGAGGTACGGAGAGACAGAGGTACGGAGGGACGGACCGGGCTTCCGTCGCCGGAGATCGGGTATCATCGCGGCCAACCATTCTTGCGGGAAAGGGATGATCATGGGGCTTTTCGACTGGTTTCGTTCGCGTCGACCGTCGCTCGATGAGGAGTTGGCCGAGGCCGTTTGCCGCGACGCGACGAAGGCGTTTGCGTCGCTGGCCGCCGCGCGACCCGGCGAGCGCGTTTACGGGCTCGCGCTGTGCATCGATAACGGTGCGCAGTCGTTCTACATCATGGGGAATACGCTGGAGGGATGTCTGGAGAAAGAGAATCGGGGTCGCGCGAAGCCGTTTGAACTCGCTCAACTCACGCCCGGCGACTTTCTCTATTCGCCGGCCGACTGGATCTTCGCCGCAAACATCCGAGAGGATACTTCCAGCCCGGTGATGGAGCGGATTTGGAAAACGTCGAACGGCGTGACCGAAGGAACGGAGTTGAGAATCCACCGGGCGATCGTCGCGGGTCTCAAGAAGTTCGACGCGAGCGGCGTGTTCCGGGGCGGGCTGCCACGCGACCGGATGGTGTTGACGCTTTGGGAGAACGACCCGGATCATCCCCAGTGGGTGATCCAGTGGGCCAAGGAACTCAATCCGCCCCAGGCCTTCGAGTGGTTTTGCGAGGGGTATCCGTACGAAGTTGAGAACGACGCTGCGGTCGAGGATGACGCGTCGATCGAAGACGAGGGAACCAACGACGAAAAAGAATCGGACGATGAAGTATCGGAGGACGGTGAGGAGGTATCGGAAATCGAGCGCCGGGTGAAGGGTCTGCCGGTGGACCGACAAATCGAGTACTGGCTCGAGCAGATCGACTGCAAGTGCCGGGGCGAGGCGTGTGAGCTCAGCGAGGCGGGATATGCCGTGATCTTAGCGACATCGAGGCTGGTAGAGATCGGCGAACCCGCCGTGACGCCGCTACTGCAACTTGCCTGCCGCCACGCCGACAAGCCGGAGTGGCGGCGAACGGGCCCCGACAAGGAGGATTGCGAACTGACGGGCGTGCACGATCCCATGATCAAGATGATCTGGGCCGTGCGCGATATCGGCTACGCCGACGCGGAGGTCGAGCGACGGTTGAGGGAGCTGCTGGCGAACGCCTGCCGCATCAACGAACCGGAGACGCTGTGGGGGCTCGTGCCGTTCCATTGCGCGAAGTGTTTGAAAACGCTGTTCAACCGGTATCCCAAACCGGAGATGACGGATAACAAGTTGGAGAACTACGAGGAATTTCTCCGCGTTCCGCTCCCGTAGCTTAATTCTTCAATTGCTCGGCTTGGCGACCCGATAGATCGAACCGGCTGAACTTGAACGAGCCCTGGGGAGACTTCGCCATGACCTGGAGTTCGCCGCCGAGAGCGGCGACGATGCTTTCCAGGGTGGAAAGTCGGATGTCTCGCTATTTTTCCAGCTGGGAAAGGCGGGGGGCTTGAGGCCGAGCAGTCGCACGGGCCATTCAGCGGGAGACTTACGGCTTCGGATCGGCCGAGTGAGAAGGCCCCTGCCCCCAGGTGCGGCGATTGAATTCGGCGGAGCCGCCGCGGGGAATGGTGATGGTGCTCCAGTGATCGCCGGCAAGGACGCGGGCCAGCATGATGATCTGGCCGACGTGATAGCCGCAGTGGGCGAGGTTGCGCTCGACGGCAAGCGGTATCGAATGCGGTTCGCCGCGGATAGTGACGGTCTTTGTGACGTCGGCCGGCGTGAGCGCCGTGAGGCTATCGATCGCACGCTGCCAGCCCGATTCCCAATAGGCGACGAGTTCCTGGCGGTTGGTGAAGGTATCGACGAATTCGCCGTCTCGGTTCCGATCGGGCTTTTCGCCGTCGGTGGTCAAAAAATCCGTCCAGCGGGAGAGCAAGTTCCCCGCCACGTGCTTCATGATCACGGCGACGCTGTTCGTGTTCGGGTCGAGCGCGACGTGCAGTTTGTCGTCGGGGAGTTGGGCGATCGCCTTATCGGCCCAGGCCTTGTTCTGGCGGAAGCAGGTGAGGGAGGCGTCGAGAAACGAACGGGCAAAGTCGTCGAACGGAGCGGGATTCGACATGATCGGGCACTCGCAGGCGTGATTAGGTGCGGCCCGTCCGTTATACCTAATAATATTTCGGCCACGAGCGTCGCTGAAATGGTGACCGCACCATGAGTATTGGCGGTCACGGCACGCATAACGGCTCGAGAAAGGATGGGCACCGTGCGGCGACTAACGATCTTGTTGACGGTCGTCGCTTGTTCGTGCTCGGAGCAAGCTCAAGACGATCCCCTGCCAAACGCGGTGAAGGTCGTGTCGCCGGATATCATTGTGTTCCGCCAAGCGGACAACGTGGAGTTTCGCTCGCGCCTGGGGCACGCAATCGTCTTGCCGAAGCAGTTCCAGGCCGAGGACCAAGGGGACACATGGCTGCTTACCGCGCCCGACGGCAGCGGCCGGATCACGATCGTGTCGTTTACCGTGGCCGGGACCGGTACGACCGACGAATTTCGAGAAATGCTCGAAAAGACCATTGAAAAGGACGGCCCCTTTAAGGAGTCTCCCTGGACGCCGGTGCGACTGGCGAACGTCGACGCGAACACCCGCGCATTCTTCCCGGTGGATGGGAACAAGCCGTGGGCTTTCCTGCTCTACGTGATCCGATCGGGCGATTACTACCACGCGATCGTCGTCCGAGCGTCGCCGACCGCCCTCGCCTTGAACCGGGGATTCTACGGCGACCGTATCGTCACGTTCCGTTGCAGTTCGCCGAATGAAGGCGAGGGGTAATCGTCGGAGTGGAGTTCGGAAGTCATTAAGCGGCGGGCCGTTCGGCGGCATTCTATTGTCAAGTACTGTAGCATAAAAACTTGACTAATGATCCGGAGAACCGATAATTACGATATGAAGACTCTCACTCGCAATCGGACGGAAGCTCGACGCACCGCGAACATCGTCCGCAAACGGATCGAAGAAGGCGGGGAGCACCTCTGGAGGTTTGAGGACTTTGCCGATCTTCCATTTATGGCCGTGGCCCAGGCTCTCTCACGGCTGACGCGCGCGGGGACGATCGAGCGCCTCAGCAAAGGCATCTATTATCGGTCTCGCGAAACGGCTTTCGGCAAGAGCCGACCGAACCCGGCGGCCATACAGAAACTCGCAGCCCGGCATACGGCCGTATTCCCGTCCGGTGTTGCGGCGGCCAATCTTCTGGGCTTCACGACGCAGAATGCGAAGCGCCGCGAGGTCGCGACTATCGCTACGAGTTTGCCACGCAAACTCGTCGGCGACGACACGGTGATCCATACGCGCCGCCCCGAAGCCTGGGCGCGACTTTCGGACGTCGATGCCGCGTTCCTCGATTTCTTGCGGCAGCACGGCAAGCCGGGTGAGCTTTCGCCGGAAGCTACGACGGAACGAACGCTAAAACTGGCCGCCGAGAAAGGCCGATACCAGAGATTGCTATCGGTCGCCCGATCGGAACCGCCACGTGTGCGCGCCATGCTCGGTGCGATCGGCCGGCAAATTGGCGTCAAGCCGACGACGCTCCTGTCGTTACGAGCGACTTTGAACCCGCTTTCGAAATTTGACTTTGGGCCGTTTTCGGGACTAGCCTACGCTCGCGAATGGCAAGCAAAGGAGCGGCGGCGGAAGTGAGGCTTTTCGAGCATCCCGATTTTGAGCAGGCAATCTTGCGCGCGGCTGAGCATTTTCAAGGCCGGGGCTTGCGGCCGGCGATCGTCGAAAAGGATTACTACGTCACGGAATCGCTTCGTCTTATTGCCGCTACGGCAGGCGACAAGGTGATCTTTAAGGGCGGCACGAGCCTCTCCAAGGGCTGGAATCTTATCCAGCGGTTTTCGGAAGACATCGACATTTTCTTGGATCCGGTCGCATTCAAGCCGACACTGGGAAAAAAGGCGATAGACCGGGAATTAAAGAAGCTCCGCGACACCGTCGGCGCCCATCCGGCTTTAAAATACGTTTCCGATGAGAGTCGGACCATTGGCGGTTTCGGCCGCAGCGATCGGTTCTCCTACGGTCAGCGGTTTGGGGGACCGGGCGAGGTTGCCGACCGGGTGCTGCTTGAATCAGGCACGGCTAGCGGTCGTGAGCCGAAATCGGACATCGAACTCCGCTCGTACGTAGCGCAATTCCTCGCTGAGTCCGGCACGTCGTTGGGCGCCGACGACGAGGGCGGCTTCACGATGCGCTTGTTGCACTTTCGCCGCACATTCGTCGAAAAATTGTTCGCGATTCACGGCAAGATCGAGTTGATGAAGCAAGCCGGTCGTCCGCTTGGCGGCTACGCCCGACACTATTACGACCTCTTTCAGCTGGCCACGCAGCCCGAAGTCCTTGAGATGCTGAATTCGGACGAGTATGCGACGATCAAGGCCGACTATGACGAGATCAGTCGGACGCATTTCCCCAAGAGCTACTACTTTCCTGAAGGGATGAGCTTCGCTCGTAGCGACGCGCTATTTCCGTCGGGCGATCTGGCGGTAGCCATTGCCATGGAATACGAGAGTCAATGCCGACTCCTTTGCTACGGTGCGTTTCCGACTTGGCCGGAAGTTCAGGCACGATGGATCGAACTTCGGCCGTTACTTTGATCCCCAATTCGTAGGCATAGCCAACGCACGCGCATTGTTTGGCCAATTCGTCAGCCGGGGCCGAACAGCTGACCACGTCAATCTCTCCATGGGTCGTTCCGCCAAAGCCGTCGATCGCTAGCGATTGACGTGGACGACCTTCGCCGGCGGGAAGCCGTTGAAGGAGGTTGAGGAGGCGTGCGTGTAGGCGCCGACGTTCTCGCTGTACACAAAATCGCCGAGCTCCAGGTCGGGGAGCTCCTCGGTGAGCGAAATGGTGTCGAGCGCGTCGCAGGTCGGGCCGAAGACCGAACAGACTTGCGTGGCGCCCCGCTTGAAGGCTTTGAAGTGGTACTGGATGTGATCGAAGATGACGCCCGAAAAGGTATGGTAGACGCCGTCGTCGATGTAGTAACACTGCTTGCCGTCGCGAACCGCTTTGCCGATGACGCCCGCTACGGCCGTGGCCGCCGTGGCGACGAAGAAGCGGCCCGGCTCGGCGAGGATCTCCACCTCTTTGGGAAACAGCCGGTCGAGCTCGCTGCCGATGGTCTTGGCCAACTCGCGAAACGGGCGGACGTGCTTGTCGTACGGGGCGGGAAAACCGCCGCCGATGTCGAGGATTTTCACCTGCGGGTAGCCGCGGGCGTGGGCCTCTTCGAAAATCGAAGCGGAGAGTTCCAACGCCTGCAGGTAGTTGGTGAAGTTCGTGCTCTGGCTGCCGACGTGAAAGCTCAGCCCCTCGACCGTGAGGCCCGCATCGAAAGCGGCTTTGATCAGGTCGACCGCTTCGCCGCCGGAGGCGCCGAACTTCGACGACAACTCGACGATCGCCCCGGTGTTGGGGACGCGAATCCGCAGAATCAGGCCCGCCTGCGGGGCGTACTTCTTCAGCTTCAGAATCTCGGCGTGGTTGTCGTACGTCACGAGCGGCTTGTAGGGATCCAGCTCGACCAGCGTTTTGACGGCCTTGATCGGATTGGCATAGATGATCTTGTCCCAGATGAAGGCTTGCCGTTCTTTAGCCGGCAAGTGCTTGATGTTGTCGTGCACCAGGCGGAACTCGGCCATCGACGCCACGTCGAAACTCGCGCCGGCTTCGTAAAACGTCTGCACGATCGCCGGATCGGAGTTCGCCTTCACCGCGTAGTAGGCCTGCACGCGCGGCAAGTACTTTCGGAACGTGGCGTAGTTCTTCCGCAATTCATCGTGGTCGACGATGAACAGCGGCGTGCCGTGCTCTTGAGCCAGTTTCTTCAGCGCGCTGGTGGAAATCACTAGTTCCGATCTCCCACCAAGAAGTTTTTGAACTGCCACGGATCGGTCTCGTCGATCGACGCCGGAGCATGCTCGCCGAAGACGTTGGTGTAGCCCGCCAACGGCGTCCAATCGGACGACGTCGAAATGAACTTGCCCAGGTACGGCTTGGCTATTTCCAGAATAAAGTCGTGCGGCAGCTCGTCGGGGACGCGAACGCCTTGATTCGGATTTTCGATCATCCACATCAGGGCCGCAACGACGGAGATCGCCACTTGCATGGTCGTCGCGTTCTGATGCGGAACCAGCCGGCGCGATTCTTCGATGCCGAGATCGCTGCCGCACCACCAGGAGTTGTAGGCATGTCCCATCAAGAGCGCACCGAGGATATCGGCCCCGCTGGTGATCTCGTCGTTCATGATCCGCAGCTTCGGCTGCAACTCGTAGTCGTAGCCGCGCAATTCGTTCAGCGAGGCGATCGCCGCGTCGCAGGGGCAATAGGCGTAGTGCATCGTCGGGCGATAGACGGCCTTGCCGTTTTCCCACACCGTCAGGTTATCGGAAATGGTGAACGCCTCGCCGTGGCGGACGACCATGCCGCGAATCGAATAGTTGGGCACCCAAGTTCGCACCCAGGTGTTGAGACCCATTTGGGCCATGCAGATTTGATTGCGGGGCCCCTCCGTGTGCTGGTAGGCGTGCGGAGGGAGTTCTTTTTCGTGCGTGCCCCAGCCCATTTCGGCCGTCGTGGTCCCTTCTTCGCGGAAGCCTTCGATGCTCCAGGTGTTCACGAACTCGTCGACCTGCTTGGGCTTGTCGGAGATTTGCGTATCGCGCTCCGAACAGTGAATGACCTTCACGCCGAGCGCCATCGCCAGCTTGTTGAACGCGCGATCGGCCATGTGTTGTTTGACGGCGTCGGCCGCGGCACCGACGGCCTTTTTGTCGGCGAGCACGCGGTCGCCGATGTCGAGCAGAGCCTGCTTGGTGAAGTGCGAAATGAGGCCCGGGTTCGCCCCGTGTTCGATGACCGCCGTGGGGCCGAGCTCGCGCCAACCGGCCTTCAACTTGCGCACGTTCATGTGCCGGTGGTACAAGGTGCGCGACGTCGGATGCGCATAGAGCTTGCGATCGTACGGGTCCCAGACTTCGACCGACGTGTTCAGGTACATGATGCCCCGGTCGTGGCACCACTGAAGAATTTCGCAGCAATCGATGTTCCAGGCCAGATCGATCAGGATATCGCTCGGGCCGAGATACTTAGCGAGCACGCTCCCCATGTTCTCGGGCGTGATCTTGTCGCGGACGAAATGCACGCCCTTGTCGGTCCAGGGCTTGAGCAGCTGGGCCTGGTCCTCGAAGTCCATGACCGTGATATTCGCAAGCGGCACGTTTAGGTGCTTGACCAAAATCGGCAACGTGCACTGCGCCACCGAACCGTAGCCGACGAACAACACCTTCTTGCCGAACGAAACCATCATGGAACTCCAGGGACACCATTTCGCTGCAGAAACAAACCGGCTAATTGTGCGAAAACCGGGGGTCTCGGTCAACCGCCTGAAGCGGATGAGCCAATGGTTAGAACGGCGTGCCGGCACCGTTGTGTACGCGCCGTCGCGCGAGGTAAGCGCCGGCGAGCGCAGCGGCGCGACGAGTTCCACCGTTCGATGCGTGCAGTGACTGCTTTTACCCGGCCCAGGTTCTCGCCGGGCGCGAGCGGAGCAAATTCGCTTCGGCGTCGTTCACGAACTCTTCCTTCGCCGGGTCGAACGCGAGCTTCCGCCCGAGGATCCAGCTGATCGCCGCGGCGTGGCAGGCGACGTGCGATCGGCGCATGACGTCTTGATTGGCCGCCGTCATCTTGCGGGTGCGGATGCAGTCGAAAAAGTTGCGGGCGTGGGCCCCGACGTCGAGCCCCCGGACGCGCTTCGTTTGATCGATCTCTTTCGCCAGGGCCGCGCTCGAGACCACAATTTCCCCTTCGTCGCCCGTTTCGACCGAGCCTTCGTCGCCGATGAAACGGACCGGGCAGGTCCCCAGCCGCGTGACGTAGTGCGGGTCGCGGTTGCCGAACGGGGTCGGCAAGAAGTCGATCACCAGCTTTACGCCGTTGGCGTAGGTGCAGACGATCTTATCCGAGAGGGGCTCGTACTCGGTGGGCATCGTGTCGTCGGCCTGGTTGGCCCATTGGCAGAGGTCGACCGTGTGGGCGCCCCAATCGAGGAGCTTGGCGCCGGAATCGAAATCCCACTGGCCCCGCCATTTGCCGTCGCAGTACGACTGGTTGAACGGTCGCCAGGGGGCCGGGCCGAGCCAAAGGTTCCAATCGACCGTGTCGCGCGGCGGCTGCGGCTGGCCCGGCAGCCAGGTGTTGTCGAGCACCGGCAGATACGCGGAGGCGTGCATCGTGTGCAGCTTGCCGAGCTTGCCGGTGTGCGCCAGTTCGACGGCCTTTTGGAAGTTCGGCACGCTGCGGCGCTGGGTGCCCGCTTGGAACACGCGGCCGTGCTTGTGGAACGTTTCCGCCAGTTCGCGGCAGAGGGCCATGGTGATGCCGCAGGGTTTTTCGCTGTAGACGTCTTTGCCGGCTTGCGCCGCCATGATTGACGCCGCCGCGTGCCAGCGGTCGCCCGTGGCGACGATCACCGCGTCGATGTCCGGGCGGTCCAAGAGCTCGCGGAAGTCGCGGTGGAGCTGGAGATCCTGATTGCCGTAGGCCGTGTCGACCAAGAGCTTGCCGGCGTCGCGGCGCTTGGCCTGCACGTCGGCGATGGCCAGGCAGCGGACGTCTTCGAGCTTGAGCATGGCCGTGAGGTCGTAGGTGCAGCGCGGGCCGATGCCGACGACGCCGAGCGTCAACTTCTCGCTCGGCGGCGTCGCCCCTTCGCGACCCAGCACGTGGGCCGGAATGATCGTCGGCGCGCCGAAGGCGGCGGCCGCGGCGACCGTGGTTTGCAGGAAGCTGCGACGGGATGCTTTGGCGGACGGCTGGGACTTCACGGGGCGTCTCCTGAGATCACGCGGAGCGATGCGATTCGGACAATCGATAGTGTGGCGGAGAAACGGAGCGAATTCCATGGCCGACCGGTCCGGAACCGGATTTTCACCGCCGTACTCCAGAAACACCGTACTCCAGAAACACCGTACTCCAGAAACACTGAGGCACAGGGGCACAGGAAAGAAAGCAAGGGAGCATGGGAGAGGGAGAGTGGGACCATCACGAAAACACGGCTGTGTGAATTTGATACGGCACGAAAGCACGAAACGGATGGCGGGGGATTTAGCCGCAGATGAACGCGGAGGGACGCAGATGAGGGCGAGACGGAGAGGGAATACGGTTTTAACCACCGATGAAGCCGGCGCGGCGTAGCCGCAACCAAAAGGAGTACCGAGGAAAGGCGGACTTTTCACCACAGAGTTCGATTGGCCTTGCGGCCCTGGGGCGCAGAGACTGCACAGATCGTATTGGAAGGGGCGAGAATCCAACGAGCACGGGTTTTTCAACGCCAAGACGCAAAGACGCAAAGACGCGAAGCATTCGGCAAACGTCATCCGCCGCACCTTTGCGTTGAAACGGAGCCTTCCCTTTCCGGATTGAACAGAAGGTGGCAAAGGACGCAAAGGAGGAGGGTCGTAAGCCGATCCCCGCGAACTCACCGAACTCGCCGCGTAAAATCTTCGCGCCACGCAAAGAAAGCGGTACCGCCCGTGGCACCCGAAATGTTCCCCTCCTTGCTTGTAAAAAAGTTTGACAAAAAAAGGTTGACTACGCTTGTAGTCGTCGTATTATCTGCCTACAGCGGTAGTCAAGCGGGCCCGGGGCGGAGCCGCGGCGTCGAATGGGGGCAAAACTGGAGCGCGGCAAATGATCGACGGCGCTACTTGGCTCGACGCGTGGGTTGCGGCGATGTGGCGCGCCGGCCTGCATGGGGGCCTGACCGTCGTCGTCGTGTGGTGCGCCTGCCGCCTGATCCCCTCGCTTCCGGCCCGGTTTCAAGCCTGGCTCTGGCGACTGGCGGTGCTGAAGTTCCTGGTCGCCGGCTTATGGTTTGCGCCGATTGAGGTACCGCTTCTTGCGCCCCAGGCCGAACCGAGCGTGATACCGCCTTTCACCACCGACTTCCTGCCGGCGATGGAAGAGGCCGCCCTGAATCCGGAGCCGGATCCCATGGCTCTCGAACTCATGCTCTTCCTGGCTTGGGCGAGCATCCTGGTTTGGCAAGCGGTTCGAATCCTTCGAGCGTGCCGCGCGGTAGACCGATTGCGAACCGGGGCGTCGCTCCTGGGCGATCCGCGACTGCTCGAGCAACTTCGCCGCCTCGGCAAATCGGCCGGTCTGCGGAGGTTGCCGTCGTTGTTGGAAACGGCCGGACGGGGCAGTCCGCTGCTCGTGGGCATCCTCCGCCCGGCGATCGTGTTCCCGACCGATACGCTCCGCCGCCTCGACGACGCGGAACGGGCGCTCGTTCTCGGCCATGAAGCGGCTCATATTCGCCGCCTGGATTTGTTGTGGAGCGTCGTCGCGGCCGGCATGCGGTCGGTGTTTTTCTTCCATCCCTTGGCGTGGTTCTGTGAGCGGCAATTGCGATTGGCCCAAGAGATCGCCGCCGACGAGTTGGCGATCGGAGTCGACCGCCACGATTCGGTCGGCTATGCCCGCACGCTGTTGTCGGTCGTCCGTAAGCTCGATCGCGATCGTCGTCTGCCTGCAATGTCCGTAGCGGTTTCCGGATCCCATTATTCTCTTTACCGGAGGTTGTTTGCCATGCGATTCATTTCGCCCGTCCCTCGTCGTCGAGCCGTTGCGTACGGCATCGTGCTCGGATTGATCGCGGTCGTAGGCATCGTGC
>Ga0163153_10008122_pt1 | contig 11032 bp, 6 predicted proteins | sample OliLakLV19MP6IB1_FD_148629 | JGI IMG/M metagenome (GOLD analysis project Ga0163153, IMG submission 148629) | Freshwater microbial mat bacterial communities from Lake Vanda, McMurdo Dry Valleys, Antarctica - Oligotrophic Lake LV.19.MP6.IB-1 | ecosystem: Environmental > Aquatic > Freshwater > Lake... | reverse complement strand
TCTTTGTAGGTAAACGGCAGCGTCGCTAACTCGTCGAGCGAACGGAGCGGAAACTCGATGCTCGCCAGCTTCTCCGCGTAAAAACGGTTGGCCGGCAAGACCTTCGCCGCCAGTTCGTTCAGTCGGGCGAGCTGATGGGCGCGCAATCCGGCGGAATCGAGCGACTCCAGGCGTCGGCGTTCTTCGTAGGGGCGGATCATAGGTTGATCATAACGCTCGGTCCCGTGCGGTGGGGAGTGGTGCGGGCGGCAAATGGGGATTGTCGGATGGGGAATAGGGAATGAAGGCGAGTCCGGAGTAAGGTTTGCAAACAGGCGACGCCCCTCAATCCTTCCTCTCAACATCCCCTTTTCTTATCTCTCCGTCCGGATACGACGCGAAACCACCCGGACCGCGACCATCCCGGCGCGGCTTACTGCTTACAGCCGCGAAGCCCGTTGGTTATTCTGTTGATTCGCATTTCCCCATTCGACACTCCGCAATTGAACTAATGGCTTCCAAAGCGGCCTTGCTGACGATCTTTCTCACGGTCTTCATCGATTTGATCGGTTTCGGCATGGTCTTGCCGCTATTGCCGATCTACGCCAAGCGGTTCGGCACCGATCCGACGAGCGGCTGGCAGATCGGCCTGCTCATGGCGAGCTTCTCGGCCATGCAGTTTCTGTTTTCGCCGATGTGGGGGCGATTGTCCGACCGCATCGGCCGGCGGCCGGTGCTGATCGTCGGCCTGCTCGGGTCGACCGTTTTTTACGCCCTGTTCGGCGTGGCGACGATGCAGGAAAGCCTGACGCTGCTCTTCGTCGCTCGCATCGGCGCGGGAATTGCCGGCGCCACCATCTCCACGGCCCAGGCCTACATCGCCGACTCCACGACGCTCGAGAAACGCGCCAAGGGAATGGCGCTGATCGGAGCGGCGTTCGGCCTCGGCTTCACGCTCGGCCCGTTGTTCGCCTATTTTGGTTTGCCTGCGGAGGAGACGGCCGATTTCAAGCTCAGTCCGTGGCCCGGCTACGCCGCGGCCATCTGTTCCGGCGTCGCGCTTCTGATCGCCATTTTCAAGCTCCCCGAGTCGTTGCCGCCCGGCGCCGTGCCGGCGCGGCGCAAACTGTTCGATTGGTCGTCGTTGGGCGATGCGCTCCGGACGCCGTCGCTCGGGCTGTTGATGGGCGCCTGGTTCCTCTGTGTCTTCTCGTTCGCCAATTTCGAATCGACGTTGTCGCTGCTGCTCTCGAAGTTCACCGAAGACCAGGGACGACTCTCGATCAAGACCATCTGCCTGCTGTTCGCCTACATCGGGCTGGTATTGTCGCTGGTGCAAGGGGGCCTCGTTCGCAGGCTGTCGGGCCGCGTCGACGAAGGGAAGATGGCGATCTCCGGCGCGGCGATCGAGGTGGTCGGGTTCCTGCTCTTGATTCAATGCGCGCGGAGCTACTCGCTTGCGCTGACGCTCGTCTCGCTGGCGGTGGTCGTCAGCGGCTTCGCCTTCATGACGCCCAGCGTCAACTCGCTGATCAGCCGACGGAGCGATCCGGCCAAGCAAGGGGGCATTCTCGGCGTGGCCCAAAGCATCAGTTCCCTGGCGCGGATACTAGCGCCGATCGTGGGGAACGCGTTGTTGCCGGTCAACGTGACGTACCCGCTTTGGACGGCGGCGGCGCTGATGGCCGTGGGGGGCGGATTGGTGCTCATGGCGGCCCGCCGCGGTCGCGATTATGCGGCCTAAGAAAGGTTTGCGGTCGGATCGTATCAAACCTTTCCGGCGCCCGTCGAAGCGCGTGATTCGCCGCTTGACTGGCGCCCGGCTGCGTGTTCAGATCGTGGGGCTATCGGGCGGGAAAACCACCTGTTTAGCACCCGCCGCGCGGCGCGAATCGACTCCGGTCGGCGTCGCGTTTCCATCGCCGGCTTTTGCCTGCGGCTCGCCACCACCTCTCGACGGTTTTTCATACATGAGCACCGCGCCCGAACTTCCTTGGTACAAAACGCTGACGCGCTATCACTGGTTCGTCTTCATCGTGGCCGCCCTCGGCTGGCTGTTCGACACGATGGACCAGCAGTTGTTCAATCTGGCGCGGCGACCGTCGATGCTCGAATTGCTCCCCCTCACGCCGGGGCTGGGCGTCGACACCATGTCGCCCGATCAGTTCAAGGGGTTGGTCGGCGAGTACAGCGGCTACGCTACGGCCATCTTTCTTCTCGGCTGGGCGACGGGCGGTTTGACGTTCGGCGTACTCGGCGACCGTTTCGGCCGCGCTCGCGTGATGATGTGGACGATCTTGGCGTATTCGATGTGCACCGGCTTGAGCGCGTTCTCAACGAATTTTTGGGACTTCGCGTTCTATCGATTCCTCACGGGGTTAGGCGTCGGCGGAGAGTTCGCCGTCGGAGTGGCGCTCGTGGCCGAAGTGATGCCCGACCGCGCCAGGCCTTTTGCGCTGGGCTGGCTGCAGGCTCTTTCCGCCGTCGGTAACATATCGGCGGCGCTGATCAGTATGTCGCTCGGAGAACTCGAGCAAAGGGGCGTCACGGGCGCCCTGACGGTCTTCGGCTTCAAGATGACCGTCTGGCGATTGATGTTCGTGGTCGGCACGGTTCCGGCCCTGCTCTGCCTGGTCATCCGCAGCAAGTTGAAGGAGCCCGAGCGGTGGCAGAAGACGGCTCACGAAGAAGCCACAAAGAAGGTGCTTAGTTTGTACGGCGATCTGTTTGGAGATCCGCGCTGGCGAAAGAACGCGATCGTCGGCATGTTCCTGGCCTTCTCAGGGGTCGTCGGCTTGTGGGGCATCGGGTTCTTTAGTTTCGATCTCCTGCAACTCGTGTTTCGCAAGAAGTTCGAAAATATCGGTCTGTCGCCGGAAGCGATCAACGGGCAGCTGGCTTACTGGAGCGGGATCGCGTCCGTGATGCAAAACGTAGGCGGCTTCTTCGGCATATATGCCTATAGCCGTATCACCCATAAGATCGGCCGACGGAAGGCGTTTTTGATAGCGTTCATCGCGGCCATGCTGAGCACGGCATACGTCTTCTGGAATCTGGATGAGTTCTCGGAGATCTTCTGGATGATCCCGATGATGGGCTTTTGTCAGTTGATGATCTTCGGCGGCTACGCCATTTACTTTCCCGAGCTGTTCCCGACCAGATTGCGGAGTACGGGCGTTTCGTTCTGCTACAACGTCGGCCGCTTTGTCGCGGCACTCGGGCCGTTCACGTTCGGCCTGCTGACGAGTAAGGTATTTATCGGCCTGCCGCACGAGCCGATGCGCTACGCCGGCGTGACCATGTCGACCATCTTCCTGTTGGGGATGGCGGCCCTGCCGTTTGCCCCCGAAACCAAGGGGAAGCCGCTGCCCGAGTGATCGGCTCCCGCCGGCAACGCCGGCCCGGCACCGCCGGCGAGTGGGATGGGTTCCCGTCTTGGTGAATTGCGGGCCGGCCGGCTAGAATCCGCCTCTCTCGCGGACGCCATGGACGGCGTCGCGACTTGCACACCCATTTGCGCGCAGGGCCTTCATGGCGGAACGGATGCCGCACCGCGAAGATGTTTCCCTCTGGTCGCGGATTATGACCGCCGTGGTGCGGCTCACCCTGCGCTTTCCGGCGGCCACGGTCACGCTGGCCGTCGTCTCGGCGCTGGCGGCCGGTTGGTACTCGATCGAGAACCTCGGCTACCGGACGAACCGCCACGACCTGGTCAACCCGAACAACGAGTACGGTCGGCTCTGGAACGACTACATCCGGGAGTTCGGCGAAGAGGACGACGCGGTCGTCGTGGTCGAAGGGGAAAATCGGGCCGCCGTCGTGCCGGTGCTCCAGGAGCTGTCGACGGCGCTGGCCGGCGAGAACAAGCATTTCCACGCCGTGCTGCACGGCGTGAATCTCGAAAAAATCCGCTCCAAGGGTCTCCACTACCTCGACACGGCCGAACTGCACGGCGTCGAAAAGTTTCTCGACGAGGCCGGTTCGGTCGTCAACGGCGATTGGGTCCGTCTGTCGCTCGGCACCATCCTGCAAGGGATGGCCCTGCGCACGCAGCACGAGCAAGCGGCCGCTGCGACCGCCGGGGCCGCCGCACCAAACGGGTCGGCCCCGCCGACCGTTGCCGGCGCGCCTGCCGCCACGGGCGACGCCTCCCGCGACGGCGCCTCCGAAGTCGCCACGATGCTCGCCGTGCCGCCGCAACGCCAATTGGCCCGACTGGGCGAGAGCCTGCTGTCGGCCGTCGGCAACCGCCGGGGGTATGTTTCTCCCTGGCCCGAAATGCCCGCCTCGTTCGCCACGCTCAGCGAGCTGAATTCCGAATACCTGCTGATGCAGGAGGGCAAGCTCGGTTTCGTCTTGCTGCGGCTTGCCAAAGGCGAGGGAGACGGCTTCGCGCGCGGCGCCAAGTCGATCGAGGCCCTCCGCGGGCTGTTGGCCCAATCGCAGTTGCGGCACCCCGAATGCAAGATCGGGCTGACCGGCATCCCGATCATGGAACACGACGAAATGGCCTCGAGCCAATCGTCGATGACTTGGGCGAGCATTCTTTCGCTCGTCGGCGTGGCCGCCCTGTTCATCGCCGGTTTCGGCGGCATGCGGCATGCCATGCTGGCGAATCTCGTGCTGCTCTTGGGCATGGCCTGGACCTTCGGCTACGCCGCCTTCGCGGTCGGGCACCTGAATATTCTCAGCGTCTCGTTCGCCGCGACGCTGATCGGCATCGGCATCGATTACGGCATTCATTTCGTGGCCCGGTATCTGAAGCTGCGGGCCACGATCCGCTCGCCCCAGGAGGCGCTCATCCAATCGATGTCGGCCGTCGGGCCGGCGATTATGACCGGCGCCGTCACGACGGCCATCTCGTTTTTCATGGCCGGAATGACGAATTTCACGGGGGTCGCCGAGCTGGGGATCATCGCCGGCGGCGGCATTCTGCTCTGCGCCTTGGCTGAGCTGTTGGTTTTGCCCGCCGTCATTCAACTGGTCGACCGAAGCGGCGGCTTCCGGATGCCCGAACCGTTGCCGGTGCATACCTGGCTCGAGCCGCTGTTGGTGCGGCCCGGCCGCTTGCTCGCAGCGACGGTCCTGTTTACGGTCATTATCGGCGCCGGCGCGCTGAAGCTGCGCTACGACCACAACCTGCTCAACCTGCAGGCCGACGGCCTGGAGAGCGTGGCCCTGGAGCGGAAGCTGTTGAGCGAGTGCAGCCAGAGCATGTGGTACGCCGTGTCGATGGCCGACACCCGCGAGGAGCTGCTCACGCGCAAGGCCGAGCTCTTGAAGATGCCCTCGATCGAGCGGATCGAAGAGATCGTATCGCTCTTGCCGGCCGACCACGAAGCGAAGCGCCCGGTCATCGCCCGGATCCAGAAAAAGCTCGCCGATTTGCCGGAGCGCCCGCCGCTGATCCCGGTGGATGGTCCGGAAGACCTGGGGCGCACGCTCGGCTTCGCGCAGGCGGTGCTGGCCGCACGGGGCGACGCCGCGGCGGCGCGGACGATGGAACGGATTCGCGACGCACTCCGCCGTTTGCCGGCCCCCGATTGCCAGGCTTTGCTCTCGCAGTTCCAGCAACAAATGGCAGGCGACCTCCTGAGCCGCTTGCACGTGCTGCGAACGATGACCAACCCCGAGCCGCCGCAGCTCTCCGACTTGCCGGAGAGCCTCGTGCACCGCTTCGTCGGGCAGAACAATCGTCACCTGCTCAAGATCTACGGCCGCGGCAACATCTGGGATATGGACTCGCTCACGGCCTTCGTGCGCGACGTCCGGGCGGTCGACGCGAAGGCCACGGGCAATCCGCTGCAGGCTTTCGAAGCCTCGCACGAGATGAAGCGGAGCTACGAAACGTCGGCCATGCTGGCGCTGGGCGTCATTCTGGCCGTGCTCTGGTTCAACTTCCGTAGCGTCCCCTACGCCCTACTGGCCGCCACGCCGCTGGCCCTGGGCATGTGGCAAACGTTCGGCGTACTGGGCATTTTGAATCTTCCGCTCAACCCGGCCAACATGATCGCCTTGCCGCTCATGCTCGGCCTGGGGGTCGATTACGGCATTCACATCGTGCACGATTTTCGCGAGCAGCAGGGCCCATACAAGATGAGCCCCTCGACGGCGGTCGCCGTGCTCGTCGACTCGCTGACGACGGTCGTCGGTTTCGGCGCGCTGATGATCGCCGACCATCAAGGTCTGCAAAGCCTCGGCCGGGTGCTGACGATCGGCGTAACCTGCTGCCTGTTCACGTCGCTGGTGATGTTGCCGGCGCTGCTCACCTGGGTCACGCGCCGCCGCGAAGACGAAGTTCCGGCGGTCGCAACCGAACCGACGGCGGGGCACGATGAGCCGCTGCTGCACGGCCCGCACCGCCGCGACGACCGCCCGCACCCGGGCGAACAACCGTCGGGCACGCAGCCGACGGGCTACGATCTCGAAGCCTACCGTCCGCCCGCCTACCCGACGCGCGTGCGAAGGTAACCTTACGAACCCTTAGGCTTGGGCTTGCCGTTACCCAGACGCCGCAAGTCGTCTTCGAATGGATCGCTTATCGGACCGTTTGCGGCACCGCCCGGCTGTGGATCGCGATGCGGCCCCGGATCGCGATACGGCTGCACGTAGTCGGCGTGGAACCCCTTAACTAAGCCCCCTACGTGCCCCTTTCCGGAATCTGGCGGACGCCATCGGACGCCATCGGACGCCATTTCGGACGCCACCAGCTTACCTTGCCTAGTAACTAAACGCTTACACACCAAGGCTTTGCGAGCAAACGGCCGGCATGTCGGACGCCACGGACGCCATTTCGCAAAACCCTATTAAGGCAAGTCCGGATAATGCGCTACGCTCGGCCTCGTTGGCCTTACACCTCCGGATGCACCCACGGGCCGCGGTAGGGACGGCGCAATCGCTTGTTCGCATCTTCGTCGTTCTTCACGGCACCCTTCGCGGCATCCCACTGGAGTGAGCGCCCCAGGTCGGCCGAAAGATTCGCCAGGATGCAGGCGGCGGTCGAGATGTTGCCTTGTTCGATATCGGCCACGGGTTTGGAACGTGAGTCGACGGCCGCCAGCCAATCCTTCATGTGACCGCGGATCGCCGGGGCGACGTGCTTCTCCAGGTCCTTCTCGTCCTTGTCTTCCGGGAACTTGTCGATTTCCATCACCACATCGCGGTGGACCGGGTCGCCGGTTTGCGGGATGAAGTCGTAGCTGTTCACGCCGGCCTTGAGTGTTCCCTTGTCGCCGTAGAGCGTGGCGCCCCAGGGATACTGCGGATCGGGCGCGCGGCCCCAGGTGCGGTGCTCCCAGACCACCTGCAGGTCGCCGAAATCGAACACGGCTGATTGCGTGTCGCTGATATTCGCCTTCGAAGCCTTATCGATGAGGATGCCGCCGGTCGAGCTGACGCTCGCGGGCATTCCCAAATCGAGCATCCAGCGGACCATGTCGAGCATATGGATGCACATATCGCCGACGATGCCGTTGCCGTACTCCTTGAATGCTCTCCAGCGGCGGGGATGGACGAGCGAGTTGTAGGGACGCATCGGCGCCGGGCCGGTCCACATTTCGTAGTCGAGATTTTCGGGCGGAGCCGAGTCGGGCGGATTGTCTTTGGCCCGCATGTGGTAGTAGCAGTAGATCTCGACGAGGCCGACTTTGCCGAGCTTGCCGGGGCGGATGATCTCGTCGCGGGCTTCGATCAGGTGGGGCGTGCTGCGGCGCTGCGTGCCGACCTGCACGACGCGTCCGGTTCGCCGGGCGGCGGCGAGCATGGCCTGCCCTTCGACGACGTCGATGCTGATCGGTTTTTGTACGTACACGTCGGCCCCTGCCTCGACGGCTGCGATCATCGGCAGGGCGTGCCAGTGGTCGGGCGTGGCGATCAGCACCAGATCGCAGTCCTTCTCGGCGATTAGTTCGCGGTAATCGCCGTGCGTGCGAGGTTTCTTTTTCGAAGCCTGCCGGGCTCCGACGATCTCGGAGGCCTCGGCGAGCATTTTCTTGTCGACGTCGCACAGGGCCACGACCTCGACCGGCTCGACCTGTAAGAGCCGCAGCAGGTCGCACTTGCCGTACCAGCCGCAGCCGATCAGCCCGACACGCCGCGGTTTGCGCTCGCGGGCGACGTCGGCATAGGCGAAGGGGGCCAACTGCATCAGCGATGCGAGCGACGTGAGCGAAACCGGCAGGCCCGCGGCCCCGGCTTGGAGAAACGTACGACGGCGCATGGTCGAAATCCTGAAGGGATGCGTGCGAGAAGTGGGGCCGACACCGATCGTTGTAACGCAAGCGCAGGGCCGATTCCACGGCCTGATTCGCGTTGTTCAGGATTCAGGGTTTAAGTGTTGGGGTTCCAAGGGCGGGGTTTATATTGCTGGTACGAAACAAGTTCTTCGGAGGTCGCCATGCGATGGTACTTGCGTGCGGTTAGCGCCGCGTTTCTCGCGGGAGTCGTTTGTTCGCCGTGCGCATGGGGTCAGTCCAAGCCGGGAAAGCCGTCTGCTATGCAATACCCCGACACGCTCTCGGCCGTGGCCCGGCGGTACGTCGAATCGCTTCCCGACCCGGCCGCGGTGCCGGCGGCACCCGCCGCGGACGACATCGCGGGGTGGAAACGCGTTTTTGACGCCAACGAGGCGGCGAACGAGCCGCGGATGAAGGCCGCTCTCGAGCGCTACCAGCCGACCGTCGAGGAGCGGAAGATCGGCGGCGTTCGGGTGCTCGACATCAAGCCGCGAGGATGGAAGGACGACGGCAAGGTGCTCGTGCACGCCCACGGCGGAGGGTACACGTTGAACACGGCCAGGGTCCGGCTGCAGAGCAGCGCGGCCGCAGCCGACGCGACCGGACTGAGGGTCATTTCGATCGACTACACGGCCGCCCCCGGGGCGAAGTGGGAGCAAATGACCGACGAAGTGGTCTCCGTCTTCGACGGGCTGCAAAGGGAAGGGTACAAGCTCGCCGACATCGGGGCCTACGGCGAATCGGCCGGCGGCGGGCTGATCGCGGGCGCGATTCTCAAGGGTCGCGACAAGGGGCTGGGGATGCCGGCAGCGGTCGTGCTCTGGTCCCCCTGGGCCGATATCACCAACAGCGGCGATTCGGCAATCACGCTCGCCACCGAAGATCCGATCTACCGGTACGAGCCGCATTTGAAGAGTTCCGCGGACGCTTACGCCGATCCGAAGGACCAGAAGCACCCGTATGTCTCGCCAGTGTACGGCGACTACTCCAAGGGGTTCCCGCCGACCTTGATTCAGGGAGGGACGCGCGAGATATTCCTGAGCCACTTCGTGCGGTTGTATCGCGCGATCGACGGGGCGGGCCAAACGGCCGTGCTCGACCTCTACGACGGGATGCCGCACGTTTTCCAGATGCGGCCGGAACTGGCGGAGGCCCCGGAGACGAAGGCGGCGCTAAAAAAGATGGCCGCGTTCCTGAAGGAACACCTGAACAAGTAGCCGTGCGATCGGCCGCTATTTCTCCGGCCGCGGTAACGGTTTGGCCACGTACGTCGGCCACTCGATTCGCTTGGCTTCGTAACCGGGATCGGTGAACGCCGGCCAAGTCGGCGTCTCTGCCTGAACTTCATGAAACCGGGCGACGAGCGCAGCTTGCAACTCCGCGAGCTTCGTTGGTTCGGCCGTCGCCAGGTCGTTTCGCTCGCCCACATCGGTTCGGAGGTTGTAGAGTTCGAACCCGGTCGGCTCGGCGTGCTTGAGCGCGTGGTTCGAGGTCTCGTCGAGTGCCGAGCGGTTTTGCGGCAGCTCGGTCAGGCGGGCGACGATCTTCCAATCTTCGGCGCGGAGGGCCACCTTCGGTTCGCTCTGGGCGTAGTTGAATTGCCAATAGAGGGGCTTCTCGCGACGGAATTCGCCTCCGGTCAACAGCGGTAGCACGTTTTCGCCGTCGATCACGCGATCGGCCGGTGCCGCGAAACCGGCCGCGGCGGCGACCGTCGGAAGGAAATCCGTCCCGCAAACCGGGACGTCGCTTTCCTTTCCGGCGGCGATCCGCTTCGGCCAGCGCACGATGCCGGGAACGCGGATGCCTCCTTCGTAGACGTGCCCTTTGTACTCGCGCAGGGGGCCGGCGCTTCCGGCGTTGTGCCACTTCGTTCGCGCCGGCCCGTTGTCGCTCGTGAACCACACGAGCGTGTCGTCCGCGAGTTTCAGCTCGTCGAGCGTCGCGAGCAGCCGACCGAAGGCGTGGTCCATCTGCGTGATGTTGCCGTAGTAGGCCGTGCGGCTCGGATCGTCGGGATTGTCGTAATGTTTTGAGAACTGCGGATCGGTGTTGATCGGTTCATGCGGCTCGTGGAAAGCGACGTAGAGAAAGAACGGCTTGTTCGCCTCGCGCGGTTCGCGCAAGTATCGAATCGCCTCGTCGGCGACGAGCTGCGATGCGTAGCCTTCCAGCGGGCCGACGGGAATGCCGTCGCGCACGAAGTTGTACGGGTTCTTATGGTTCGGCAAGCAGTTGTTCTGCGTGCCCAGCGAGTGGTCGAAGCCGTGTTCGGCCGGCATCGGCTGTCCCGGCAGGTTGAACATTCCGTTCAGATGCCACTTGCCCGAGTGCCAGGTGGCGTACCCCGCTCGACGCAAGAGCGTGGCCACCGTGACCTCTTGTTCCCGAACGTGCATCGGCGAGAGGAAGGGAATCTGGTTGTGAACGCCCACGCGGTAAGGCGTGCGGCCGGTCATCAGGCCGGTGCGGGCCGGCGAGCAGTTCGCGGCCGCCGAGTAGCAGGCGGTGAGCCGCAACCCTTCGCGGGCGAACCGGTCGAGGTTCGGCGTTTTGACCGTCGGGTGCCCGTAGCACGCCAGGTCGCCGTATCCCAGGTCGTCGGCGACCACGAGCATGATGTTCGGCCTCTCGGCGGCGACCGAAAGGTTGGTCAGCGACGCCGCGGCAAATAGACTTAAGACGAGTCGTTTCATCGGCGTCTCCCGGGATAACTGACTAGAGCCGGGAGCGGCCAGTCAGCGAGCCATGAGCGTAAGGGTAACTGAGGCCGCCGAGCGATGAGCGAGGAAAAAGGCCGAAGGCGGTAGTCTGAGGTC
>Ga0163153_10008119_pt1 | contig 11034 bp, 9 predicted proteins | sample OliLakLV19MP6IB1_FD_148629 | JGI IMG/M metagenome (GOLD analysis project Ga0163153, IMG submission 148629) | Freshwater microbial mat bacterial communities from Lake Vanda, McMurdo Dry Valleys, Antarctica - Oligotrophic Lake LV.19.MP6.IB-1 | ecosystem: Environmental > Aquatic > Freshwater > Lake... | reverse complement strand
GGACAGGCTCAAAGAAGCAGGCTTCCGAGAAGCAACCCGGGCTGGTGTTTCAATCGGTATTGATGACATGATCATTCCGAAGGAAAAGAACCAGGAAATCGAAGCCGCCCAGAAGCAAATCGGTGAAGTTGAGAAGCAATATCGCAAGGGTGTGATCACTCCGGGTGAACGTTACAACAAGATCATCGACATCTGGACTCACTGCACGGACCAGATTGCCAACGTCATGCTCAAGACCTTGGACCATAACCAGGGCAAAAAGGAGTTTAATCCAGTCTCGTTGATGGTGGATTCCGGTGCGCGTGGTAATCGTCAACAGGTCCGACAGTTGGCCGGTGTGCGTGGTTTGATGGCCAAGCCTTCCGGCGACATCATTGAAAAACCGATTTTGTCCAACTTCCGGGAAGGCCTGACTGTATTGGAATATTTCATTTCAACCCACGGAGCTCGAAAAGGGCTGGCTGATACGGCGTTGAAGACAGCTGACTCCGGTTACATGACACGCAAACTGGTTGATGTCTCGCAGGATGTCATCATCCGTCAAAGGGATTGCGGCACCACCAACGGGATCTGGGTTCAGGCCATTTATGAAGGAGAGGACGAAGTGGTCAAGCTCAGCGAACGGCTGGTCGGCCGGTTCTCCTGCGACGATCTGCGGGGCCCGAGCGACATCAAGACATTGTTGGTAAAGGCCACGGGCGAAATCGATGAATTGAAGGCGAAGGCGATCGATTCTTCCGGTATTGAACGGGTCAAAATTCGTTCCGTGCTTACTTGTGAGAGCAAACATGGGATTTGTATGCATTGCTACGGGCGGAACCTCGCCACAGGGCTGCTCGTCAAGCTGGGTGAAGCGGTTGGAATCATCGCCGCCCAGTCCATCGGCGAACCGGGAACCCAGCTGACCATGCGAACATTCCATATCGGTGGAACAGCCTCCCAGATTTTCAAACAGCCTCAGATCAAATCGAAGTATGACGGCGTGATCCGCTACAACGAACTTCGTCTGGTCGAACTGGAAGATGGAAACAACATTGTGCTCAATAAGAACGGTTCAGTGTCCATCATGAATGACGATGGCCGGGAACTGGAGACTCATAATCTGGTGATCGGATCTGTCATCGCCGTGAAAAACGGCGGCCGGGTCAAGAAGGGCGAACCGTTCGTCCAGTGGGATCCTTACAATGTTCCGATTCTTTCCGAAAAAGCCGGAAAAGTGAAGTTCCACGACATCATCGAAGGTGTGACGATGAAGCAGGAAGTGGATGAAACCACGGGACAAGAAGCCATGGTCATCATCGAACACAAGGAAGATTTACATCCTCAAATCCTCATTCTGAGTGAGAAGAACGAGCCGCTGGCCAGCTATCCAATTCCTTCGGGCGCGCATATCGTCGTGAACGAAGCGGACAAGATCGTGGCTGGAACGTTGATGGCCAAGACACCGCGCAAGACCTCAAAAACAAAGGATATCACCGGCGGTCTTCCGCGCGTCGCCGAACTTTTCGAGGCGCGCCGTCCAAAAGATGCATCCGAAATTTCCAAGATTGATGGAGTTGTGGATTTTGGTCCTAGCATACGTGGAAAACGTTGCATCGTGATCAAGAGCCAGGAAACAGGAATCGAAGAGGAACACCTGATACCGATCGGCAAACATGTCATTGTTTTCAAAGGCGACTATGTTCACAAGGGACAGCAGTTGACAGAAGGTCCGGTCGATCCGCATGAGATTCTTGAAATTTGCGGGCCCCAGGAATTACAGGAGCATCTGGTCAACGAAGTGCAGGAGGTTTACCGGCTGCAGGGTGTGACCATCAACGACAAACACATTGAGATTATTGTCCGCCAGATGCTGAGAAAAATCAGGATCACGGAACCTGGCGACACCAGCTTCCTCTGGGGCGAACAGATCGACAAAATCGAATTCGAGAAGGAAAACATTCGGGTGGACAAGATGGGTGGCAAGCCTGCGGAAGCACAGCCCGTGCTCCTTGGCATCACCAAGGCCTCCTTGGAGACTGAGAGCTTCTTGAGCGCCGCATCCTTCCAGGATACGACCCGGGTGTTGACCGAAGCCGCAACCATGGCCCGAGTGGACTATCTGCGAGGGTTCAAAGAAAACGTCATCATGGGGCATATTATTCCCGCCGGAACAGGGTATGATCTGCACCGAAAAGTGGAGATAAATTCCACCGTTGAAGCACTGCCCGTGGAAGAACCCAACCGGTTGTTGGATCAACCTATGGCCAGTTGATTAAAATCTGCTATTACCGAGAAAACTAGTTGCAACTCAAAGTTCCTTTGTTATTATCCGCGCTCCGTTTCTCCGAATAAGGTGACGGGGACAAACTCTAAGCTGGAAATGCCGACCATAAATCAACTCGTCCGAAAAGGACGAAATAAAATCCGAACGAAATCAAAGTCGCCCGCATTGGAAAACTCTCCATTTCGGCGAGGTGTCTGTCTTCAGGTGATGACCCGCACCCCGAAGAAGCCAAACTCCGCGATGCGGAAAGTGGCCAAGGTGCGTTTGACAAACGGTTACGAAATTATCGCCTACATTCCGGATGAAGGCCACAATTTGCAGGAACATTCCATTGTCTTGGTGCGCGGCGGGCGCGTCAAAGATCTGCCGGGTGTTCGATATCACATTGTCCGCGGAACGCTGGATGCTGCGGGTGTTGAAAAGCGGAGGGTCAGCCGCTCCAAATACGGGGTCAAGAGGCCGAAAGTCAAAGCCGCAGAAGGAAAGAAGTAATCTGAATTATGTCTCGCAGACGTCAAGCTACCAAAAGGCCGTTGCAAGAAGACGGCAAGTTTCACAGCACCCTTGTTTCTCGACTGGTTAACACCGTCATGATCTCCGGGAAAAAAAGCACAGCACAACGGATTGTTTATGATGCTTTCACCGAGATCGTGAGCAAAAATCCAAGTTCGAACCCACTCGAAATTTTGCAACGAGCGGTTGATAACGCGAAACCCCGGCTTGAGGTGAAAGCCCGCCGTGTTGGCGGGGCCACCTATCAGGTTCCCGTGGAAGTCACGACGGACCGACAACTGGCGCTGGCCATCCGATGGTTGGTTGATTTTGCGGACGCCCGCAAAGGAACAACCATGAAGCAGGCGCTCGCTGCGGAAATTTTGGAAGCTTATCAGGGCCAAGGCAATGCTATTCGCAAGCGTGATGAGGTTCATAAAATGGCACAAGCCAACAAAGCATTTGCTCATTTTCGCTGGTAATCAGTCAGTCAACCTTTAATCAGCCCCGAGCAAATTTTTCGGGGCGTTTTTATTCTCTAAATCAGATGGAAGCAGTAACGGAAAAAAACCCGGCCAATTCTCCAAACCGCCAATACACTCTTGAGCGGACCAGAAACATTGGAATCGCAGCGCATATCGATGCGGGCAAGACGACAACCACTGAACGTATTCTTTTCTATACAGGATTGATTCACAAAATTGGTGATGTTGACGACGGTAACACCGTGACTGACTGGATGGAACAGGAGAAGGAGCGCGGCATCACGATCACTTCCGCCGCCGTGACCTGCTTCTGGACCCAGAAGCAGGAGGAAGGGCTTTACAAATCTTTCGCTAGCTTTCCTCACCGGGTCAATATCATCGACACCCCAGGCCACGTTGATTTCACCGCAGAAGTCGAACGCTCCATGCGGGTTCTGGATGGGGCGGTTGCTGTGTTTTGTGGCGTTGCCGGGGTTCAGCCCCAGTCCGAAACTGTCTGGCGCCAGGCAACCAAGTACAAAGTTCCACGGATAGCATTCGTCAACAAAATGGACCGGACCGGTGCCAATTTTGACAATGCGTTAAATGACATGCGCAAGAAGTTGAACGCATATGCCTTCGCGATCTTTATCCCGATCGGTGCTGAAGACAAGTTCGAGGGCGTCATTGATGTCGTGAATCAGAAAGCGGTTCTATGGGGTCCTGGAGATGTTGAAAACGAAGGTTTGAAGTACGACATTGCGGACATTCCTGCGGTTCACCAGCAGCGGGCGGCCGATGCCCTTGAGGAATTAATTGACGCGGTTTCAAACAAAGACGATGTGATTGCTGAATTGGTTTTGGAGGAAAAACCCATTGATGCCCCAACTCTGAAAGCGGCTATTCGGCGGTTGACCTGCAAAATTGAACTGGTGCCGGTTCTTTGCGGATCCGCGTTCAAGAAAAAGGGTGTGCAAACGTTAATCGATTCCGTTATCGATTATCTTCCCAGTCCGATCGACATCCCTCCTGCCGAGGGTATTGATCCGCTCAACAACAATGAACCGGTAACAGTTGAGGCGAATGACAAAGCTAAATTCTGTTCACTGGCATTCAAACTTTGGACCGACACTTATGCCGGCAAACTGGTGTTCTTTCGCGTTTATTCAGGATCTCTGAAAAAAGGTGATACCATTTATAATCCACGAACCCGCAGGCGGGAACGGGTCAGCCGACTGATGGTCATCCAAGGGAGCGAACGCAAAGATATCGATGCTGTTTATTCGGGTGACATCGCAGCTTTGGTCGGGCTGCGAAACATCACCACAGGAGACACGCTTTGTGACGAGTCGTTTGATGTGACTCTTGAGCCGCCAACCTTCCCCGAGCCTGTGATCAGCATGGCCATTGAGCCGAAAACCAAAGCAGACCGTGATAAAATGTCAGAAGGTCTGCAGCGACTCGCTGAGGAAGACCCTACCTTTCGTTGTTTTACAAACGAGGAAACCAGCCAGCTGATCATTGCCGGGATGGGTGAACTGCATTTGGAAATCATTCGAGACCGGCTGCTGCGGGAGTTTAAAGTGGACGCCAACGCCGGTGCCCCCCAGATCGCGTATCGAGAAACCATCACGAAATCCGCTGAAGGTGAAGGCAAGTTCATCCGTCAGTCCGGTGGTCGCGGGCAATACGGGCATGCTTTGATCAAAGTTGAACCCAATGAAAAGGGCAAGGGCGTTGAAGTTCTGAACAAGGTTGTCGGTGGATCGATTCCGAAGGAATACATTCCGGCGGTCATTGACGGAATTGAAGAAGCGATCCGCGGCGGTGTTTACGCCGGATTCCAGGTCATCGATATTAGAGTAGAAGTGATCGATGGTTCTTTCCACGAAGTGGACTCGAACGAACTGGCCTTCAAGATGGCTGGAATTTTCGCCCTCAAGGATGCTTTCAAGAAAGCCAATCCGATTCTTCTGGAGCCGATCATGAAAGTGGAAGTCGCCACACCTGACGAATACCAGGGAGATCTTCTGGGTGATGTCAACCGCCGCCGCGGAGTCATCAACGGCATCGACGCCAAGGGTGGTCAGACTGTGCTCAATGCCAAGGTTCCCTTGGCTGAAATGTTCGGATATGCAACGGCCATCCGGTCCTTGTCGAAGGGACGGGCATCCTATTCCATGGAGCCCTTCAGCTTTGAACAGGTGCCGAACAGTGTTCTCACTACTATTTTGGATGCTGCGAAATCAAAACCCGCAGCTCGGACGTAATCATCATCAACTAACAAGATAAAATTGTTCTTTTTATATGGCTGGACAACGGATTCGCATTCGACTTAAGGCATACGATCATCGTGTGATTGATCAGTCAGCACATGACATCGTGGAAACTGTAAAACGTACCGGTGCACGCGTGGCAGGGCCGATACCTCTTCCCACCCGTGTGGAACGGTTCACGGTACAGCGCTCCCCGCACTCCGACAAAAAATCCCAGGAGACATTCGAACAACGCACCCACAAGCGCTTGTTGGATATCATCGAACCCACAGCCAAGACAGTGGATGAACTGAAGAAGCTCAATCTGCCTGCTGGCGTCGATATCACCATTAAAATTTGAAGGATTTATGCTCGGATTGCTTGGAAAAAAACTAGGTCAGACACGTGTTTACAATTCGGCCGGCGTTTTAATACCGGTAACTGTGGTTTTGGCTGGCCCTAACCGGGTCATGCAGTGCAAAACGCAGGAATCGGATGGATATAACGCGGTGCAATTGGGATTTGACGACCAGAAAGAACAACGGCTTTCCAAGGCCGTGGTCGGTCACATCAAAAAATATAATGGAGTCGCGGTCAAACGCATCACGGAGTTTAGGAACTTCTCCGTCACGGTCAAACCTGGTGATACCGTCGGTGTTACTATTTTTGCTCCGGGAGATTTTATCGATGCCATTGGCATCACCAAGGGGCGCGGCTTTGAAGGTGTCATGAAACGTCATCATTTTCGTGGTGGTGACGCGAGTCATGGTGCCAAGGGTTTTCGTCGTCGTCCGGGCGCTATTGGTCAGCGGCTTTTTCCGGGAACAGTCATGCGCGGCATGAAAATGCCTGGTCACATGGGGCAGGTTCGCCGGACCGTTCAGAATCTTGAAATCATCCAGGTACGAGAAGCCGACAATATCTTGTTGATCAAGGGAGCGATACCTGGTGCGGCAGGGGAGTATATTATTATTCGTGAGGCGAAAAAGTTGCCGAAAGGCAGCGTGAAATCCAAACCACAGCCCACCAAGGCTTCCAAGGGGGCTGCCAAATCTGCGGCCAAACCTGAACCCAAAAAGAAGTAGAGTATGAAAGTTACAATTAAAGATATTAAGGGCCAAAGTCAGGGGGAGTTGGAGGTTAGATTTCCCGTGATCGAAGATGGCAAAGGCACCCAGGCGGTTCATGATTCAGTGGTGGCTTACAGGGCCGCTCAACGAAGCGGAACAGCATGTACGAAAACCATGGGCGACGTTGCCGGCACAGGCAAGAAGCCGTGGAAACAGAAGGGCACGGGACGCGCCCGTGCAGGTTCGTTTGCTTCACCCCTCTGGCGTGGAGGCGGGGTGGTCTTCGGACCCAAACCACGCGATTTTTCGAAGAAGGTAAATCGCTCCACCAAACAACTCGCGCTGAGGAAAGCGTTTAGCGCGCGGCTTCAATCGGGCGACGTGATCGTGGTCAGCGATTTGAATCTCAGCAGCCCTAAAACCAAGGATTTCGCCGCAATCTTGAGCGCATTGGATCTAAATGGCTCCGTTCTTGTTGTGGGGCAGTCGGTCGACAAGAACCTGATGCTTGCCAGCAGGAATCTTCCCCTGGTTGAGGTTGCCACATGCGACTCAATAAACCCGTATCAAATTCTCAAGAGCGACAAGCTGGTTTTTACCAAAGGAGCTTTTGAACAGGTGGAACAGCGGTTCAACAAGGAGTAATATGAATTCTTTTGATGTCATCAAGACGGTGCGAATCACCGAAAAGGGAACACGCCAGTCCGAAAAATTCAATCAGTACACTGTTGTCGCTGATTCACGGGCCAACAAGATTCAGATTCGCCAAGCGGTTCAGGAATTGTTCAAGGTCAAAGTTTTGAAAGTAAACACCCTGAATGTCAGAGGCAAACTCCGCCGTCAACGAACAGCGGCCGAAGGCAGAACTCCCCGATGGAAAAAAGCCATTGTGACTTTAAAAGATGGCGACAAAATCAGTCTGACCTAGAGGTATTATTTTGAACGTCAGTTTTACGGGCGACCATGATTGGTCGCCCTTTTTTTTAACGCGATTGACAGGTGTGGGTGAACCGGCGGGTTGGAAAACCCCGGACTGCTTTCATAAATGTAACACAAAATGTCTCGTGATCAGGTCTGCAAATTCTTATAGCTAACGCCTTCGTCGCCATGACAAAAGAGATTTCATTACGGGATTTTCAATCTACTCATTTCAGCAACCGGGAACTGAGTTGGCTGGAGTTCAACAAGCGCGTTCTGGAGGAGGCGCTGGATCCTTTGACCCCGCTGTTGGAGCGGGTCAAATTCTTTTGTATCTTCAGCTCCAATTTGGATGAGTTTTTTGAGGTTCGGGTCGCTGGTCTAAAACAACAGGTTGAAAGTTCGGTGGTCGAAAGAAGTCTGGACGGCCTGACGGCTACGGAAAATCTCCAGGCAATCAATCGCAAAGTCCGCTCTTTGGTGGATCGCCAGTATCGCTGCTGGCGGGAGGAACTTGTTCCCGCCTTGGCCCGGAATGGAATCTCTTTTCCTTCCATCAAAACTCTTGATAAATCGGATGTGGCGTTCGTTGAGGAATTCTACCGAAAGCAGGTCCGGCCGGTCCTTACTCCCTTGGGGATTGATCCCGCTCATCCATTTCCGCAGCTTCTGAACAAGTCGCTCAATATCATCGCCCATGTGGAGACTGAGAACGCCGGTGGAAAAGTGCGCCGCCTTGCGGTGGTCCAGGTGCCGCGGGTTCTGCCCCGTCTGGTCAAACTTCCCCGTAAAGATTCACGGCAGGATTATCTTTTCCTGAGTCACATCATCGGGAGATACCTGAGCGATCTTTTTCCCGGCACCATCATTCTCGGTTTCTGGGACTTTCGGGTTACCAGGAATTCCGAACTCTATTTTGACGAGGAAGATGTCGCGAACCTGCTCAAGGCTGTTGAAAACGAACTGCACAATCGCCGGAAAGGTGACGCTGTGCGCTTGGAAATCTCCAGCGATTGCCCGCTGGAGATGCGGCAGCAATTGCTGGAGCATCTTCGTCTGGAAGAGGACGATTTGTTTGTGATCAAGGGGCCGATCAACCCCACACGTCTGATGGCGATTTATGAAGGGGATCATTCCCCTGAGTTACGCGATCCTCCTTTCTTTCCGCAGGAGTCACAACTGGTGAAAAACGTTCCTGACCTTTTCGCATTGATCCAGGAAAGGGATATTCTGCTGCATCATCCTTACGAAAGCTTCGGAACAGTTGTCGATTTTTTGCAACGGGCTGCGGAAGACCCCCAGGTTCTTGCGATCAAACAAACTTTGTACCGAACGGGGGGTGATCCACGGATAGTGGGAGCTCTGATGCAGGCGGTGCGGAATGGCAAACAGGTCACGACCGTGGTTGAATTGAAGGCGCGTTTTGACGAGGCCAACAACATCCTGTGGGCGACCCGCCTGGAAGAAGCGGGTGTTCATGTGGTTTACGGTTTGGTGGGATATAAGATTCACGGAAAAATGACGCTGGTGGTGCGTAAAGACGAGGATTCCATCCGACGTTATGTTCACCTCGGGAGCGGCAATTACAACCCAACCACCAGTCGCATCTATACTGACATCAGCTTTTTCACCTGCCGCCCTGATTTTGGTGATGATGCTACCAATCTTTTCAATTTGCTTACCGGCATCTGTCAGTTTCCTGGCACCAAAAAGTTGCTTGTGGCCCCGTTTCAACTTCACTCCAGGATTCTAGAGTTGATTGAACGAGAGATTGAGCAGGCGAGGAATGGTATGCCTGCCCGAATCATAGCAAAAATGAACGCTCTGGTTGATCCGCAGGCCATTGAAGCTCTTTACCGAGCATCTCAATCCGGGGTCAAAATCGATCTTCTGGTCAGGGGAGTCTGTTGTTTGAAGCCCGGAGTGAAGGGTATCAGCGAAAACATCACTGTCCGAAGCATCGTGGACCGGTTCCTTGAGCACAGTCGGATCTATTATTTCGAAAACGGATTGCAACCTGAAATCTTTGTCGGAAGTGCGGACTGGATGCCCCGAAATTTCTTTCGTCGCATCGAGTTTGTTTTTCCAGTGGAAGACGGAAATCTCCGGGACCGCATTAAAGCGGAGATTCTGGAGATCTCTCTGGCGGATCGCCAGAAGGCCCGGTTTCTTCGAGCTGACGGCACCTATGCCAAACAACTTCCGGCAACCGGCACCGCGAGGCGCTCCCAAAGTGAGTTTATGGCCTTGGCCCTTGGCCAGCGTGATCAGATCGGACGAAGGAAGAACACCAAATCCAAGTCTATCCAAGTACGGTTGCGCCCAAAGCCCACAAAGCGATAAAGGTTATAGCACGTTTCGGCTTGTAGTTTTCTTCCATCAAATCCAGCGGGGTTGGAAGATGTTTGCGCCGAATGCCATCCTGCGGAGTTCTCGATACAAAATCATCATCAAGTGCATCAAGTGCCGAAGGCTTAAAAAGCTGCTTGGAAGGCCGACCTTTTTGGTGGAGCATTCGAGCGCGTCTTTCTGACGGTAACATCAACCAGTTTACTGACATGAGCCTGCGCGAAGAACTTTTTGGAAAAATGGCCGACGGTCGTGAAATTAAGCGTTTTACCATGAAAAACCAGGCGGGATTGACGGTCCGCTTGATTAATTACGGAGGAATTGTTTCGGAGATCCTGACATCTGATAGGCACGGACATTTCGGTAATGTGGTGCTTGGCTTTGACAACCTGGAAGCATATTTAAAGCCTCATCCTTTTTTCGGCGCCACCACAGGCCGTGTGGCCAATCGTATCGGGGACGCACGTTTTAGCCTGGACGGAAAAACCTGCAACCTGGATCCAAACAACGGAAAGAATCATTTGCACGGGGGAAGAATTGGTTTCGACAAAGTAGTCTGGGAAGTTGCCGAGGTTGAAGCCGGGGAGGATGCTTCGGCGGTCCAATTAAGATATTTAAGTCCCGATGGCGACCAAGGATACCCTGGAAATCTCGAAGTCAGGGTCTTTTTCCGACTCAATGACCTGAATGAAGTCTGCATTGAATACCGGGCGACCACCGATCAGGCCACTCCGGTCAATCTTACAAACCACAGCTATTTCAATCTGGCCGGAAGGGGCACCATCCTGGAGCATTTGGTGCAGTCACCTGCTGAATATTTCACCCCTGTGAATGATGAACTCATACCTACCGGGGAAATACTTTCCGTCAGGGGAACTCCCTTGGATTTCCTGAATCCTTGTTCCATTGGTGCGCGCATAGAGCAGTTGCAACCGAAGCTTGGTGGTTATGATCACAACTTGGTGCTGGGGAGCGAACCTTCCCTGAAATTCGCCGTCAGCGTTTTTGATCCCGCGTCAGGACGCCGCATGGAGGTTCAGACGACCGAGCCAGCGTTTCAGTTGTATACCGGAAATTTTCTCGATGGTTCTCTTGTGGGAGCGGGCGGGGCAATCTATGAAAGACACGGGGGACTTTGCCTGGAGACTCAGCATTACCCCGATTCCCCGAATAAACCCCATTTCCCAAGTGTGATCCTGCGTCCGGGGGGCGTTTTTAAC
>Ga0163153_10008115_pt1 | contig 11039 bp, 5 predicted proteins | sample OliLakLV19MP6IB1_FD_148629 | JGI IMG/M metagenome (GOLD analysis project Ga0163153, IMG submission 148629) | Freshwater microbial mat bacterial communities from Lake Vanda, McMurdo Dry Valleys, Antarctica - Oligotrophic Lake LV.19.MP6.IB-1 | ecosystem: Environmental > Aquatic > Freshwater > Lake... | reverse complement strand
AAGGCTGGTCCCCTTTTGTTTTTTTGCACCGATACCCTTCTAACAACGCCAGGTGCACAAGTTTACTATAGGAGATAAGAAAGGGTGCATCCCTAAGCAGGGCGATGAGCAAAGAGGCCGAAAACGGTGCTTGGTGCTACGTTCTATTGGTGGGACGCATTCAACGTGAAGTGGTATCTCAAGCTGTGTAAATTTATCTGTTTTGCCGATCTAGCGCAAGTTATAGCTATCCAGAAAAGTTTTGTCCCATCTTCGCCTTGAAGGGTCCCAAAGGGAACCCTGGGACAAAACTTTTCTGGGAAACTGTATAGAAATCTTGTCTAGATCTCGTTTATCTAACACCTGTTGTGTTACAGATTAAATTGCATACTTCCTGATATCCGACCTAAAGTGAGGTATAAAGATGAATATCAACGGCCAAAGTTTGATTGACTTAGTACGCGACATGCAGGATGTGTACACCTTCCGCAATCAACACTGGGAAGGCTCGTTTGCTCAATATCTCGACATTGTCCACAAAGATCCCAAAGTTGCCCGCACATCATTTCAGCGCCTCTACGACATGATCATGTCATATGGTCATGAAAGCTACACCCGGTTTCGCCAAGAGTTGCTCCATTACAAGTTTTTTGATGATCCTTTTGATGGAGGACGTGATTCAATTTTTGGTCTTGATCAGGCGCTGGTCGAATTGGTGCAGGTCTTCCAATCAGCCGCGCGTGGCTATGGCACCGAACGGCGCGTGCTGCTATTACATGGGCCAGTGGGCAGCGCCAAGAGTACGATTGCTCGCCTGATTAAGAAGGGGCTAGAAGCCTACTCCAAAACTGAAGAGGGTGCCCTCTTTACACTGACATGGAATACAGATGATGGTGTTATGGAATGCCCCATGCATGAAGAACCGCTCCGCCTGATTCCGGTTGCATCGCGCCCAAACATCCTCAATGAACTCAATGCCAATAATACATCAGATTACAAGATCACCATCAAGGGTGAACTCTGCCCGGCCTGTCGTTATCTCTATCGCCAGTTGATGGAACGTTATCAAGGTGACTGGGGCAAAGTGATCGAACATGTGCGCGTGCGCCGCCTCATCTTGTCCGAGCAAGATCGCGTGGGCATTGGCACCTTCCAGCCCAAGGACGAGAAGAATCAAGATTCCACCGAGTTGACTGGCGATATCAACTATCGCAAGATCGCCGAATATGGCTCTGATTCAGACCCCCGCGCCTTTAACTTTGATGGCGAACTGAATATTGCCAATCGTGGTGTTGTCGAATTTATTGAGCTGCTCAAGCTCGATGTTGCCTTTCTCTACGATCTGCTAACGGCTTCGCAAGAGCATAAGATCAAGCCCAAGAAATTTGCTCAAACCGATATTGACGAAGTCATTATCGGTCACACCAATGAGCCGGAATACCGGAAACTGTTAGCAAATGAATACATGGAAGCGCTACGCGACCGCACGGTCAAGATCGACGTCCCCTATGTCACCCGCTTCCGCGACGAGGTGCATATCTATGAGCGTGATTTTAACCAACATACGGTGTTGGGTAAACATATCGCCCCTCATACCCTGGAAATTGCGGCCATGTGGGCGATTCTCACTCGGCTGGAAGAGCCAAAACATGCCAACCTGACGTTGATGCAAAAGATGAAACTCTATGATGGTCGTTCCTTGCCGGGCTTCACCGAAGACACCGTACGTGAACTCAAAGCGAATGCCGGCCAGGAAGGAATGCAGGGCATTTCACCCCGCTATATTCAGGATAAGCTTTCCAATGCCTTGGTGACCCATGGCGCCATTGGCTGTCTCAATCCCTTTGTTGTCATGCGTGAGCTGGAATCAGGGTTGCGTCACCATTCGCTGATTACCAATGAACGCGATCGCGAACGCTTTAGCCTACTACTAAATGAAGTACGCGAAGAGTACGACGAAATTGTAAAAAATGAGGTGCAGCGTGCGATTACGGCGGATGAATCAGCCATTCGACGGCTGGCCGGCAACTATATCGATAACCTCAAGGCGTATACTCAACGTGAAAAGGTGAAGAACCCCTTTACCGGTCGTGATGAAGATCCTGATGAACGGCTGATGCGTTCGATTGAAGAAAAGATCGATGTCCCCGTCAGCCGCAAGGATGATTTCCGCCGTGAGATCATGAACTACATTGGCGCTATGGCCATTGATGGCAAACGCTTTGAATGGAATTCTAACGAACGGCTGCGCAAGGCACTTGAATTGAAGCTCTTTGAAGACCAGAAGGATAGCATCAAGTTGACCAGCCTGGTCAGCAGTGTTATCGATCAGGATACGCAGGAGAAGATCGCGGTAGTGAAGTCGCGACTCATCAAAAACTTTGGCTACTGTGACATCTGCGCAACGGATATTTTGAATTATGTCGCCAGCATCTTTGCTCGCGGCGATGTCAAAGCGCGGATGAACTAGTGACCCGTGATTCGTGATTCGTGATGTCTCCTATACGAAATACGAATCACGAATCACGTACCAGGGAGGTAGGATGACGTTATGTCGCAAATCGAACAAGACAGTTCGCGTTATCACGAAATTGTACGCGGTAAGATTCGCAAGAATCTGCGCAAATATATTACTCACAGCGAGATGATCGGGCGCCAGGGTAAAGACTTGGTCAGTATTCCTGTCCCCCAAGTTGATCTTCCGCGTTTTACCTTTGGCAAAGCTGGCAGTGGTGGCGTGGGCCAAGGCGAAGGCGACCCGGGCGACCCGCTTAGCCCTGCGCAACCAGGGGATGGCCCTGGCGCCGGAGAGTCGCCCGGGCGGCACATCCTGGAGGCGGAAATTTCGTTGGATGAGTTGGTGCAGATGCTAGCCGAAGAATTGGAACTGCCCCGTATCAAGCCCAAAGGCAAGAAAAGCATCCAAAGCGAAATCACGCGCTATACCGATATCCGGCGCGTCGGCCCCGAATCGCTGCGTCACTTTAAGCGCACCTACCGCGAAGCGCTCAAACGCCAATTGGCCTCTGGTCTTTATGATCCCGATAACCCGGTAATCATTCCCTACCGCGAGGATCGACGCTATCGATCCTATAAAACCAAGCCTCTGCCCGATGCCAATGCTGTCATCATCTATATGATGGATGTTTCCGGCTCCATGGGCGAGCGCGAAAAACGCTTGGTGCGTTACACCGCCTTTTGGATTGATGCTTGGTTGAAGAAGAACTATAAGAGTGTCCAGCGTCGCTATATCGTGCATGACGCCGCCGCCGGTGAAGTGGATGAGGATACCTTTTATCGTTTGCGCCAGGGCGGTGGCACCAAGATTTCGTCGGCGCTCCAGCTTTGTCATGAAGTGGTTCAGGCCAACTTTAAGCCCGATGACTGGAACATTTATCTCTTCCAATTCTCTGACGGCGATAACTTTTCCAGTGACAACGAACGCTCGTTGGCGATCCTAACCGAGCGCCTATTGCCTGTGGCCAATCTTTATTGTTATGGACAGGTTGACGAACGCTCCTATGGTGAAACGTTTATCAACACCTTGAAGCGTGTGGAATCATCCGAAAATGTGGTTATGACACACATTCGTAACGATGATGCTATTTTTGATGCACTGAAGTGCTTTTTGGGAAAGGGGCGATAATGGACCGCAGTTTTGGTGCCCTTCCGCGCGATCTACAAGCCATGATGGATGAGATCGTCGTTTATGCCCACGATGTCGGGCTTGATTTCCCGGAAGTGCGTTTTATCATGCTCAATTTTGACCAGATGAATAAGGTGGCGGCCTATGATGGCTTTCCCAGCCGTTATCCGCACTGGCGTTTTGGCATGGAATATGAGCGTTTGCGTAAAAGCTATGCGTGGGGTCTGCATCGCATCTATGAAATGGTGATCAATACCGACCCCTGCTATGCTTATCTGCTCACCAGCAATCTACCCATTGATCAAAAGTTGGTGATGGCGCATGTCTACGGCCATGCCGATTTCTTTAAGCATAATCTTTGGTTTGCTCATACTAATCGGCGTATGTTGGACGAAACGGCCAATCATGGCGCACGCATCCGGCGCTATGTTGAACGCTATGGATTGGATGTGGTAGAGGCTTTTGTCGATCGCTGTCTGTCGTTGGAAAATCTGATCGATCTACATAGCATCGGTATTCGTCGCCAGCCGTCGCGCGTGGTTGAAAGCAATGATGACGAATCGCCCGGACTGGGCCGCTTGCCCAGCAAAGATTACATGGACAACTATATCAATCCCCCCGAATATCTAGAGTCCGTGCGCCAGCAAAACGAGACCGAGCGCCAACAGGATCGCAACTTCCCTGCTCACCCCCAACGCGATGTGCTACTCTTCTTGCTGGAACATGCCCCCCTCGAAGCCTGGCAGCAAGACGTACTATCCATTATACGCGACGAAGCCTATTACTTCTCCCCCCAGCGGCAGACCAAGATTATGAATGAGGGATGGGCCTGTGCCGTGGGCGACACCCTAGTATCGACCAATCTGGGTTTACTGCGTTTGGATGAGATTGTAGACAACCGATTGTCTGTGCGTGTAAGCGATGGCGTGACTGAACAACAAGTGTATGATTGGGCTAAATTTGAAGATCGAGCTACTGTTCGTATGACGACGCGGCGTGGGTTTGTCCTTGAAGGTTCAACCACCCATCGAGTGCGCTTATTTAACGGTGAATGGAAACGGTTGGACGAACTAACCATTGGCGACACGGTGGAAATTGCTGGTGGGATTGAACAATGGCCTGCAGAACTTCAGCCGATTTCCTGGGCGGCTGCGCGCCGTACAACTGTGCAAGATGTTGCTGCTACCGCTGGTGTAAGCCTTTCCACGGTCATTCGTCATCACGATCAAAGTGTTGTGAGCCGTAGCGCTGCTGTCCTTGAGCAGGCGCTTGCTGTCTATGAAGAGGAACGCGTCACGCTGTCGTTTAACCAAAATAGTCGTCTCGATCTGCGCTTGCCCACACACCTCACGGCTGATTTTGCTGCATTCTTGGGTTATCTGACGGGTGATGGTCATATAAGTCGAACAAACCGAGAAGTTGGTTTAACAACCGCAGATGATGAACAAGCCGAACGCTTTATGCAATTAGGCTCGACCCTATTTGGCCTTACAGGAGTACGGAAGCGCGATGGCAACCGTTGGCGCGTTCGTTTCTATTCGCAGACGCTAATCGATTTCCTCCTGCATTTAGGTCTATTGGCTGGTGTTTCCGCACGCGACAAGCGTATCCCAGCATTAGTTCTGCAATCACCAAAAGAAGTCGTCAGTGCTTTTTTGCAGGCGTACTTTGATTGTGATGGTTATGGCGGCGAACAAGGGGTGATTCTCTCCACGTTTAGCGAACGCCTTGGGGTAATGACACAATTGCTGTTGTTGAAATTTGGTATTCTATCGCGACGGCGGCAACAAGGGGATGGTGGTTGGCATGTACATGTTACGGGTCAAAGTGCCCAACGGTTCGCCGATGAGATTGGGTTTGGCCTGAAACGTAAGCAGTCGGCCTTGCGCAGCTATCTGAATGAACGACAGTGGTTCAAAGCGGAAACGTGGGTGGACGAAGTCACTATGCTTGTGGCTGGACGTACAACCGTCTACGACATCTCCGTGGAACAGACTCATCGCTATACGGCCAACGGTTTTATGAATCACAATTCCTATTGGCACTCCCACATCATGACGCGCTTTGCGCTGAAGGATGAGGAAGTGATCGACTATGCCGATCATCACTCGGGTACATTAGCGACCTCGCCGGGGCGGTTGAATCCGTATAAGGTGGGGATTGAACTCTTGCGTCATGTAGAAGATCGCTGGAACCGGGGTGCCTTTGGGCCGGAATATGAGGCTTGCGATGATATCAGCGAACGGGCGCGGTGGGACAAGAAGCTTGGCTTGGGGCGCGAGAAAATTTTTGAAGTGCGCCGGATCTATAATGATATCGGCTTCATCGAAACTTTTCTGACACCCGAGTTTGCGGCAGAGCAGCGTTTATTCACCTTTGCCTATAATCAGCAGTACAATAACTACGAGATTGCCAGCCGTGACTTTGAAGATGTCAAGCGCCAATTGCTCTTTAATCTGACCAACTTTGGCGACCCGATTATTGAAATCACGGATGCCAATTACCAAAATCGAGGCGATCTGTATCTGTTACACCACTGGGATGAAGTTGATCTACGGCTTGACTATGCCGAGGCGACGTTAGAGAGTCTGCAAGCAATCTGGGGACGCCCTGTACATCTGGAAACCGTATTAGGCGAAAAAGGCACCGCCGCCTTTTCCTTTGACGGCAAAAAACACAGCCGCAAACTAATACAACCGCTATCTTGATTTTTATAAAATCGTAGGTGCGGTTGCAAACCGCACCTACGATTTCATCATCCTCGTCAATGATAATTTGTTTACTCTTTATCCTCGACTGCGCTCTCTTCTGCTTCTAGGTGTGACTGTCCATATAAAATCATGAGCTTCTGCCAGATTTTGCGCGACAGATCGGTGGTCAGCGACTCGATCTCGTTCACCGAATTCAATACAACCCCATCATCAAAATTCTGTACATATAACGCGGCCAACTTGCCCGTAAGCGCAAGCATTTCACTGCAATAATCCAGATAGCGGCTCAACTCATAGGCGCTCATGGTGCGTATCGGCGACGAGGGCGTGGCGGTTCCACGCTGGAGCACATATTCTGGGTCTTTGGTCAGTTGATGCATATCAATGACATGGGCAATGGCGCGCAACTCATTGAGCGCTTTGATCGCACGTCGGCGCTTGATCCGTAGCTCCACCGTGGTTAAAAAGAAAATCCCGGCTCCGATAAAAATAATATCATTGATGCCTGCTTCAATCGCCTGTACCAAGTCGAAAAGGTGAAATTCCGTGATCGTCAGTTCCATCGTGCTGATCGCGCCGACGATGCCGGCGATAATCACGACAATCAGCAAGGTGTTGACCACGCGCACCCACAACAGCGGGCGGGCGACCATCTCGGCGCGCGTTTTAGATTGATTTGCCAACGCTAATAATTGCCGCGCCACCTGATAGAGGCCGGCCTGGGGAAAGCGCTCGCCAATCCGTCGGCAGAGCCGCTCGATTGTCGCAATTAGTTGGTTAGAATCAAGCGCCGTATAACTTTGTATGGGATGGGGAGAAGATCCTGCCATGTCACTACTAGACCTTTCGTTAGCTATTATACGTAGGTGCGGCTTGTAACCGCACGTGTCTTGGGGTTCGTGCGGTTTGTAACCGCACCTACGATTACCGGTGATTAATCCTTGTTGTTGGCCCAGATGTTGTTACCACGCGCAGATCGACTCGACATAGTTTGCCGATCCATCACGTAGCCAGCCGTCCAGTTGCGCCACTTCTTTCAACTGTTGCCCGCGGACGCGCGGTACAGCCACAAATTGACAGTGCAATTCGGGCAGCGCTGTCATATCACCCCAAAGCTTTTCAAATTGGGCGACAGGAAAGACATCCTCTTGTCCTTTCCCCCAACGTTTTTTCACATCTTTCAGGGTAACATAAGTTGGCATGCGCTCGGCTACCCGCCGTACGGCCTCGGCAACTTTGTCGGCGTTGCGCAGATCCGTGCGCGTCAAGCCAAAGACGGCCAACAATTTATCAACATCGAGCCAAGTGGTGCTTGTATTGTAATAGGTAAGATTAAACTCTACTTCTTCACGCGGTAGCGCCAGCCCTTCGACCAGACGCAGATCACCATCCACCCGCGCCAGACCCCCGCCGCGATCCTCAATGCGCCGGGTAATTACTTCGGCCGTCCAGGGCGCGCCCTGAGCAATGTGATAGCCTAGCAACGCTGCCCCCAACGGCCCACCAATGTCGGCGCCCAGCGTGTCCACATTATGCACCATCAGATATTGCAGTTGAGGTCGGTCCGTCAACAGTTGGAGTAGCACGCCGTTGCGCAACAGATTAGGCACTTCGTACCAATGGCCTACCGGATGTAGACATTGGCTTGGAATGTTGTCCGTGTAATCACTACCTTCACCGGCCTGCTGTGCCCAACCGATCAGTGCAGTGTGTAGACTGTCTTGCATCTTTTGTGCTTGGGCATCAAGCTGTTGCTGCGGCACCTCTTCCCAAGCAAAGCGTAGATCGCGCGCCATTGGCACGGTGCGTAGACCAATGCTGCGACCAGCGGAAAGGTAGAGTGGCCCGTCATAGCCGTAGCGTCCTTCCCGTTGGAGCGTTGCCTCGATCGGACTATGGGTGAGATAGCTGGTCGTAAGGATATGGGGCACGGGCGTCCCGGCGCGTTGGCTGGCTAGACGGCTCTTGGCCAGATGCACCTCAATAAAGGAGCGGTGTTTCCCGCCAAAGCGGGCAAAGGGATTAAGGGCCTTGACAACACCGGCGCCTTGCGTCCAGCGGCTGCCCGCACCGCCAGCCAAGGTCACAACGGCGGCCTTACCGGCTTTCAACGCATTCATCCCAATCTCGCGCAACTCGTCCGCCAGATCGCGTGTTAAGGTGTTGGTATTGAAGACATCATTCCCGTCGACATCTTCAATTTTGCTACTGACCGGTAGGCGATTCTGCGCCAACCCGATGCGCCCACTGCGCAAGTCGGTGCGGATCTGTTCATGTTGGACGCGATCAAAGCCATAGGCGGTGAGAAGCGCCTCCAAGCTTTGGCTTTCATCACTGATCTGTTCACTTTGGGGTAAGATATGGTCAAAAAGCGTTTGCACCATATCGCGCAGCGCCGGGTCGGTGCGACACGCTGCGCCAAAACGGTCTAATTCAGCCCGGCGAAAGGCGCTATGCTGTCGTTGTTCCATGCGCAGGAGCCTCGGTATAGTCAGTGTATAATAGCCAGCCGGCATAAGCGCACGATCATCGTCAAGCAGGTCGGCATAGGTGCCGCGCTCATTGATCGCAAAGTCATAGACTACCGGCTCCATGGCAAAGGGTATGGCGCTTTCTAGCCGACGCTTGGTTTCGCGCATAATCGTTTGGAGACGTTCTTGGGCACGGGGTTTGACGGCGGGGTCAAAGATAAAACCCATGCCACCACCCGACATACCGCCCATCATCCAGAAGCCCCAGAAATCAGCCCCGAATTCGGCTTGTACTGTAGCAATCAGGCTTTCTGTGTAGAGATTGCTGGCCCAGGGAATAATGGTCTGAATCGGTCCATGAAAATTGCGATGGGTGGCGGCGCCAATCGCCTGAATATCACCCTGACGGAGGAGGTCGATGATTTGGTCGATAATCTGGATCGCTTCTTGTCGTCCTGCCCATTCCACTTCTGAGCGGAGCAGATACTTTTCGGTGACCATTTCCAAGATCGGGCCAACATCTTGTGCCATGCCGCCGTGGACGATGACAAGACTTTCCTGAATCTTTTGACGCGTGGCAGCAGAGACTTCATCTAGCTGCAAAATACGGTGGTTGGGTAAGAGCCGCCCACGACTGATACCATATTCGGGGTCGTCGGCGGTGGCCTCCACCCCTTGGATCACCTTCATGCCCGGCCAAACGCCACCAGAATCTTGCCACCCGCCGCCTGAACCGCCCAACCATTCCCCCAAAATTGCGCGTGCCGCTACCACCCGCCGCTCTTCTTCGGTTAATGGGCCGGTCAGCGATTGCGTTTGCCCCGTGGCGCGCATACAGACGGCGATCAACGAGGCCAGCAAGTTGGTCGAAACGGCCAGCCGTGATCCTTTGGGAATGCCATTGACCTGGCTGACTAATTCGATGCCATAGCCCGGCTTGACCAAGCGCGCCAACAGATCAGTAAGCGGTTGATCGGCTCCTTCCGCACCAGGCGGCACAATACCTGCGGCAATCACCGCGGCCTTGAGCAAACCAAGATAATCTTTGGCAAAGTCGAAAATTTCGGCCAGCGTACTAATTTCTGCGCTCGCACCCAGGTCAACACTCACCAGCCGTAGGATCGGTTGGTCGATAATGCGAAAGTAGCTTTCAATCGGCGGCTTGGGATTGGCGGGACTGTTACCGTCGCGCACACCCAGGTCAATCGAAACATTGAGGACGCGCGCCCCTTCGGGAAAATCCATGCCCAAGAAAAAAATATCACTCCAGCCACTGTGTGTGAGATCCATGCGCACGGGCGTTGCTTCGCGCAAAATGGGGAAAAGTGGCTTTTGATGGGAATTGTGGCCAACTTGTTCATAGAGCAGGGGACGCACGCGGAGCGGATGATCAGCCGGATGGCCCATGCGAAACATCCACTGGTTGCCACGTACCTGGCGCACGCTGCGGCGCACCTGGTCGGCCAGGGTTTGAAAGGCAAGACTATGATAGGCACTGGCTAGGGCGCTGGCGATGCCATCACTTGGCCCTTCTTTGTTTTGCTCGGCTAAAAAGATATCGATGGCTTCTTCAAAACGGCGTTTCAATAAATTCGTGTAGCCATAAAAAGGCACAAATCCTTCCTGATGGATGTCGGGCTTGGTGGGCAGATGAAAGCGATAGATCGCATAGAGAAAAAAGAGCGCCCGTACCCGTTCATAGAGATTTTGGCTGGTGCGACGGAAGTGATCAAGTGCTACACACTCTTGCAGCAGCTTTTCCAGCGTCGCCGCGCGACAAAACCCATCCAACGCGCGATTGCGCACGGTTGGGTCAGTGGCGATGATGATATTGACTAGTTCACTCATGACCCCTCCTTATGCGTGGTTGGCGCTTAGCTCGCGCTGGGCTAATAGGGCCAATAACTTAGCCAGAACTTCATCGCGATCATGGCCGCTGAGGGCAAGCGCAAGCTGTGCCGTCAGCAAGCCATATTTCACCCCAACATCATAGCGTGAATCCTGTTTTTCCAGTGCCAGATATTGTTCGCGTTTGGCTAACTCGGCCAGGGCGGCAGCCAATGTCACTCCTACTGTCAACCCTGTCGCCTTGCCAGAATTCAGCGCTTGGTTGACTGCACTAGTTTGTTCTTCTAATTGTTCTTCTAAAATGGTAAAGATGGTGGGCGTTAAGACATGCATGCCAAAGAAGCAGAGGTAGTAGCCGGCGCGCAGACCGGAAACAATCAGATG
>Ga0163153_10008112_pt1 | contig 11041 bp, 12 predicted proteins | sample OliLakLV19MP6IB1_FD_148629 | JGI IMG/M metagenome (GOLD analysis project Ga0163153, IMG submission 148629) | Freshwater microbial mat bacterial communities from Lake Vanda, McMurdo Dry Valleys, Antarctica - Oligotrophic Lake LV.19.MP6.IB-1 | ecosystem: Environmental > Aquatic > Freshwater >... | reverse complement strand
CTGGGTAAGCTCCGGATGGTCTTGCAACACCTGGCGATCAGCCGGATTTGCGGCAGCCAGAATTTCATCGGGCGTTAACACCTGTGGGTCGCCACCAATCCGGCGCGCAACGCTTTGCCCAGTGGGGAGATTGAGCAGATAGCCACGCAGCAGATTGCGCTGCGCCAATCGATCAGGTTTTCATCATTCCGCTGATCACCGATCAACGCCTGTCTAGCCGCAAATTTTTTACTCTCCACTGATGCGCGCGGAAGATCGTTGTTGGGGGGATCTTTGCCGGCCGGCAGGGCAAAAGGCGGATCGTTGGTAGGCAAATTCTGGGCATTCGGCCCAAGCACCATTTTGGCGCCCCGCCGGCGCGCTGGCGCACCATACAAACTATCGAGGTCGAAGGGCGCTGTACGCTCATTGGTTAAGTTGGTGCGGATTTGCTCTATAGTAAGGGGAAAAAACTCATCACGCGTAATGTCAAAGATCGCTTGACATGTCTTTTTAGCGACCTCTTGTTTGGTGATGTCATGGTCGACAAATTGCCCAAAATAGGTGTAGCCCGCCGGAATAGTAGTGACAGGGAGGTTGGTCTGCTCTATTGCCATGGCCGCGCCTAAAGCCCGTAATGCTTGAATCGTCGCCGGCCCAGGTTGCAGCGTATTTTGTTGGTCTGCAATCAGATCAGAAAAGAGATAATCAAAACCCACAAATTTCGGCTGGGCAGCCAGCACTGTTTCTAGTAGGCCATTACCAGAATGCACCTGCGCATGATTTCGCCGTTTTGCTTTGCGAATGAAAACTCCGCCATGTCCAATCGCTTGTTTCAACATAAATTTTCTCCTTCATAAAAAAAACGAACCACCAAAGTCAGACATTATTGGCTTTGCAGTGCAGGCTGACCGGATGCAACCGCGCCAGCGGGTGAGGCTGTGACAATAATTGGGACAAGAAGTGTCCAGAGAATGAGAAGAATAGACCCGATGAAAGGAATATGGTGCTCATAGATGAGCGCTTGCTTAGTATAAGCTGTTTCTATTACTATAGAGACCTTCTGCAGTGAAAATCTTTCAATAATCTGAGACGAAACCTAGGCAATACATATATTATTAATTGCTGTTACGCAATGCCCGTTGGGGGCGCTATGACACGCACGCGCTGGTTCATCAATTTTCGGTTAAGCGTTTGAGCAGAAGCCGCGGCAAACTTTCGCGAAGCCGCCATTTATAGCGCCATCGGCAAAGTGATTATGGCCTATGAAGCGGAAATCGATTTAGCCGGGCTGGCGGTTGACGCGGAGAAATCGAAGCTGCACTGGACCAAATTGCACCTATTTTGCCTAACCTCCCCATTGCGGCAGATGGCTGAGGCGAACCAATTTGCGACTATGTTATCTGTACGCGGATCTTGCGCGCAACGCAGAATCCAGTGGCGGAAACGATTCTGGCCCAGGGGCTCCAATTACTTGACCGCCTCGCTCAGAACACCAGCGATCTCACCCTCCGCCAGAGCTTCTTGAATCGCTTTCCTGCCCATCGTGAACTCCGGGCTTTATGGGTTATCGAGACAAGTGTTTAGCTCGACTTTGTACATTAACAAGCTAATAACACACAGCAGAAAGCAGATGTTGGAACTGAGCCGGGCTGATTAAACGCGGATCAGGCGAAAAAGCATCTGTCTGCAAAAGGAATTGGAGCCAGATGCGCCTGCGGACCAGGGCAAGCAGGTCGTGGAAGCTGGCGTGAGTTTTCGGATACCAAGCGGACTGAGGCAAGGGTAAATGCCCATCCGGGTAAAGAGAATGAACCATCAAGACGATGAGCGTAAAAAGGCCAAAGAGAGCAGGCGTGGTGCGTTCAATGGCCAAATCACTCCACTGGCGCTGGGTCTCAATGCCCAGATGCGCACGCCCTTCCTCAAAGGTCACTTCGCGCCCAGAGGGCCCCCGCCAACGTTTGACGAAATCGCTGATGATGGTAGGTGCCACTTGATCAGGAGCGGTTGAGAAGAAAGCCCGTGTGGGGCGCGCACCCAATGGGTCACGCACCAAAACCCAGCGAATCGGTAGCGGTGTGGTGCCGGTGGAATACCAGAGGGCCGTTCCGCTGACCCAATCAACGATGGTCGTTGTGCCCCCATACCAAGCTACTTGACTGCGCTGCCAGCGGGTGGTGGGCAGCGTCGCCACCTGCTCTAGATTAGGCAGTCGTACCCCCACCCCTGCTGGACGACCTGGGCCTTTGCGAACCGGGCGAACAGGCTCCTCAAAGAGGCGCGCATCGAGCCGCAAAGGCGCAATCAGTGCCACCTGATGGCGTCGGCAACGCAAGCCTAAGGCGATGACGGCATACGCCCCATCGCCCACCAAGTGAATGGGGTGGCCGGGTAAGGTTCGCCGCAACCAAGCAACGGTTTGTCCCGTCACTTGTGCGACTGTCTTGTGTCGTTTGCCAAGCCGTTCACTGACTTCCGGTGTCGTTAGTAACACACTAAGAAATGGCAACGCCATCGCATAGTGTGTCCAGGGTACGTTGATCACCACGGCCAGCACCAGCCAGCCGGGGACCCTCTGGGTGCCACTGGCACTCACATTCATTTGTCGACGCGACGCGAGGCTATCGCGCCAGTGCCCCCGTTTGCGAATCTGCGGCCCCCACCGCCGTTCCAGCGTTTCGTCCACCGCAATGGTTACGACTGCACCCACCGCCACAAAAGTCGCCACAATCAGGCCGAGCAGCAGTTGACTCACCTGCAGCCCCGACCACTTGGACCGATTCAGCACCTAGTGATACGTGGACCACCCTGCCTCCTGCGCTTTGCCCATCACACGCAACGCGCTCGTGACCGTCCGCCGCCCTTGCGCCAGGATTGTCCCAACCACCAGTACCAACGCTTTTTCGTAGGTCGGCTGGCTAAAGGCTGGCGCAAAGTGCGCCAGAACTGATATAATTTCTGCTGGAAGGAACATTGGCTTCTCCTGCGCTTGATAGTTGTTTGGTCACTTCTATCTTACTTCAGGTGGCCTTTGTTCCTTCTTTTATTAGCTTGTTAATGTTCAAAAAACGTACAAAGTCGAGCTAAGTAGACGTCTGAAAAGGTAGTAACCAATGGTGCTAGTCATAAGATGTCAAAGTCGGCGATAGAAAGTTTAACAAAGCCCTGTTCATCTGGCTCCAGCCCGTGTAACTCAATCAATAAGTTAAAGAGAGCTAAGGTATAGCAGAGATGAGTTTCAAAGTAAAGCCAAGCGCGATGAGCCATGTGCTTGAAGTGGCAAATGTGCGTGAGCATCGAAAGGACGGTTTCCACGACCATGCGGACGTTCCACTCCCCGCGACGACAGAGGCGTAAGTTCTCGCGATGCCAATCGACTTTGTCAAAGCCCATATCCGAGAAGATGACCATGTCGTGTTTGAACTTATCGACCAAATGCTGAAAGGCCGAGCCATCATAGACATTTGCCGTGTCACATTCCCAATCGACCACTTGGCCGAGATGATTGATCACGAAGCACAATTTGCCGCCGATAATCCAGCGCTGGTTCGCGCCCGGAGGGCCCCGCCTTTCTTGCCGAGTTGTTGGACACTACGCCCTTCACGTCTGGGATGGAGTAGTTCAATTCCGTAGGAATCGATAACGCCGAGTAGCGATGGCGCTGCCAAGAACTCTTCAGCAAAGACACGATAGACGTTGAACGTGCGAAACAACCGCGTTCGACTGGAGAGTTTCGGAAACAACGCGGCATGATTGGCCACTAACCAGCGATAGAACGCACGTTGGCGGGGTGCCCACTGGGCCGCTTTCAAGGCATGCAGCATTGCCAGCGTCACAATTCGGGTGCCCACTTTCGATTTTGCGCACATGCGGCTTGACCACTCGCCATAAATCGGCTGACCCATAGTTCGCTTGCGATAGCCCCCGTTGCACCTGCTCATGACTGATGCTCCCATTCAGCATCGCTGCCGGGGGCCCTTTGGGCGCAGTCGCCGTGGTTTGTCCAAACGAACTTATCAAGTAATCGCTATATAGGTCGAACAATTCTTTGTTGGTATTCCTATAGTTTACACCATTTCCTCACCCTTGTCTGCGTAAGGTGAGTAATTTACCTATTGGTGATTAGGTGATTGGATGATTGAGTTTGTCGAAATTACCCAATCACCTAATTCCCAATCACCCAATTACTGATTGCCTAGAGATAAGTAAGGTAGTGAATCGCCGTCCCAATGATCACAGTGATTCACCCGATCAATGGTATAATTGTCGCGATCCATTTGGCAATCGTCTTGAATTTATTGAGGCAATACGTTAGAATGAAGAAAATGATCTTGCAAATGCTGCGTTAACCCTGTAAGCGGCAGCGTCTCTAGTACAGGTTAGGAGCAAAAAATGAAAAATTTTCTAAAGTTTATCCTTTTTATCGCGGTGATTGGTGGTATTCTCTATGCGCTGAGGACGGTGTTATCACCGGCCGGCGAAGAGCCAAGCAGTGGAATTTTACCTAAGGAGCCAATCAAGTCGCTGGATGATGCGCCGCTCGGTGGCGAGATTAGCCAGGAATTGCTCAAAATTCTGGTTTGCCCCGAAGATAAAGGGCCGCTGGAATTAGTCGATGGTGGAAAATTTCTGTTCAATCCACGCAATGGTTACAAATATCCGATCCGCAATGGAATCCCCGTCATGTTGATTGAAGAAGGCAAAAAGCACCGCGATGCTAACACAGCCACCGCAACCGCCAACGGAACCGGTGAGCGCGCTAAAGTGACTGAAAGTTGATTTGAACGTATCGCTTCGTTTTGGCATTGATTCATTGCTGGCGCGTTCGCTGAACCGATTGCAGGGGATGCGGATTGGGTTGGTAACCAATAGTGCCGCTACAACGGCGCTATTGCCGCGCCCAGTGACGCCGATGCGACCGGCGCTGCAAATGGCTGGTGTGTCGTTATACCAATAAAACCAATTTGATTTTATACACAAATTCGTGTAGACTACTAGTTCTACCAATCCTTGACCTAGGATCATATCAATAAATACTTATGAATAGACCACAAGTTGTCGGACAACCGACTACGCAACGCGATATCATGGTGGGCATCAATCTGATTGCCGACCTCCTGGCGCCCACCTTGGGGCCAAACGGTGGTATGGTCGCCAGCGGGCCAACCGCGGGCAATCGTGTCGAACTGCTCGACGACGCATCAACGATTGTGCGCCGTATCATCAGCTTGGGCCATCCGCGCAAAGACATTGGTGCGATGGTCATGCGCAGCCTGATCTGGCGCGTGGGCCAGCGCGCCGGTGACGGTGGCGCAACCGCCGCGGTGATTGCCCGTGCGATCTACCGTGAAGGTGTGCGGTTGAGCAATGCCGGCTTTAATACAATCCGCATGGCTCGTGGCATTGAACAGGGGGTGCGCGTTGTACAGGAAACATTACGCACCCACGCTCGTCCGATTTCTGGGGAGACCGATCTGGCTTCGGTGGCGCGCACGATTACCAAAGATGACGCCCTATCGGCGATCTTGGGTGAAATGAGTTATCTGCTTGGCCCAGATGCCCATGTCGTCATTGAAAAATTTGTAGCACCCTATCTTCAGCGGCGCTATATTGCCGGCGCTCACTTTGGGGCAGAAATCCGCAGCATGTATTTCTATACCCAGCCCGAGCAAAAGCGCGCTTTGTTAACGGCACCGGCATTGGCTATTGTGGAACAGCGGCTGACTGAAGTGGAACAAGTAGTGCCCTTGATGGAGGCAGCGCTGGAACGGGGCTTTAAAGCGTTGGCCATCATTGCCTCGGATGTCAGCGGGGCGGCGCTGGGCGCCTTGGTCACGAATCAACAAGCACCGGCAGAGAAGAAGAAGCTCTCCACCCTTGCGGTGAAGATCAAGCCGGTGGGCGATGAACTGCGCTGGGCCTATGCGGATCTAGCGCTGCTGACCGGCGCTACCATCCTCAGCGACAAGTCGGATCGCAGTGCGGCCAATGCGCGACCCAGCGATCTAGGGCAGGCGCAGCGCATAGAATTTGCCAACAACAGTGTTGTCGTGGTGGCTCCCGAAAATAAACGGACTGAGGTGCAGAGCGAAGTAGCGAACCTGCGCCAACACATTGTCGATCTGCCGCTTGATGCCGAGGATCGTCCCAAACATATCAAACGATTAGGAACCTTGACGGGCGGGGTCGGTGAATTGAAGATTGGCGCCCACGCCAAAAATGATCGCGCCGTGCGGGAAGCCCAAGCAGAACGATCACTAAAGGTACTCTCCACCGCCCAACGCGGCGGCGTGGTGGCCGGTGGCGGGGCGGCGCTTTTCCACTGTATTCCCGCGTTACAGGCCGCCGCCGATCAAGAAGCTGATGAGCACATTGCCCAGGGAATGCGCTTGCTGGCTGTGGCATTGGCGGCGCCGCTTGAACAAATTATTATCAATTCGGGGCAAAGTGCGCCCAGAGTCTTTATGCAAAGAATTCGTGACCAGGGCGTGGCATCGACCTATGATGCCACCCGCGGCTCTGTGGTCGATGCCTTTACTACGGGTGTTTTGGATGTTAACGACATCGTGGCGCAGGTGGTGCATATCGCCGCCAGCGGCGCGATGATGGCGCTCTCCACCGATGCGATTGTCTATCATCGCAAACCCAAGGAAAGTTTACAGCCGGATTAAAGGTGCATGAATAATTAATTGTCAACAAATAATAGTTAATTGTTTGATAGTCCGTAGTCGATAGCGATTGGGTAATTAGATGATTTCGACAGGCTCAATCACCCAATTGCTCTTACATATCCATAGAAATTAGATTTGAAGAAACTATGCCAATCATTTTGTCATTTGCCAAAGTTGAAAATTATTTGTGGGCGGCTGGGCCAGAAGGGCTCTACCGGTTAAATGGTCATGGGTTGGAACCTGTGGCGCAGCCCGAATCCGAGCTTGCCTGTTGTGGCACCGACGGCGAACGCATCTTGGTGGGCGGAATGCCGCATGGCGCCGCCTTTAGCCTCAATGCCGGTGGCCATTGGCAAGCTTCTTGGATGGATGGAGTGGAGGGCGGCGTTTTGTGTATTGCGGCTGATCCACAGGTGGCCGAGACGGGCGTATTGCTGGCCGGCAGCGCGGGCGGGGGCGTTTTGCGCTCGCACAACCGTGGTCATAGTTGGGCCGTTTGCAACTTCGGTCTGCAAGATTATACGGTGCTGACCTTGGCCTGGGCGCCCCTGGCTCCAGCCACCCTTTGGCCTCGTTGGGAGGTAGTCTTTGCCGGTACGGAAACAGGCGTCTACCGTTCACCCAATGGGGGTCGCGGTTGGAAACGCAGCGAAGGGATTGATGGGGTAGTCCAGGTAGTGGCCGTCGCAGCCGATTTCCACGAAAGTGGCTTGGTGCTGGCCGGTACCGAAGGGATGGGTCTCTGGCGCTCAACCGATGGTGGTCGCCGCTTTGCCCCGGTTACGAATGGGCCACAACGCGTCGACGCCCTGAGCAGTACAGGGAGAGGCTGGCTCTTGAGCGATGAAAATGGTCTGTGGCGTTCGGCTGATGGTCAGACGTGGACCACCGTTCCCGACAGCAAACCGGCGCTCACCTTATTCCGCACCGAACAAGGCGTCTGGGCCGGTGGCGAAGAGGGCGCAACGTTGTTGGATGCCGGGGTAGAGACGCGGATCTAGGCAACGCGGATAATGTTGTAGGGGCGCGGATTTTGATAGCGCGGATTTTTTGTTCCTAATCCGCGCTATCAAAATCCGCGCCCCTATTCTATCCCCAACGCATCCAACAAAAACGCATATTCAAAAGCGGTTTCTTTGAGATAGTCAAAACGACCAGACGCGCCGCTGTGGCCGGCACCCATGTTGGTTTTGAGCAGCAGACGATTGCTATCGGTTTTGAGGGTGCGCAGCCGGGCTACCCATTTGGCCGGTTCCCAATATTGGACGCGTGAGTCGTTAAAGCCGGCGGTAGCGAGGATGTGGGGATAGGCTTTGGCCTCCAGGTTGTCATAGGGCGAGTAGGCGCGCATGTAGGCGTATTCGTCGGGCTGGTTAGGATTGCCCCATTCTTCCCACTCAATCACGGTCAAGGGGATAGTGGGGTCAACGATGGTGTTTATCACATCGACAAAGGGTACACCGGCAATAATGGCTTTGAAGAGATCGGGCCGCAGATTGACAATCGCGCCCATGAGCAAGCCGCCGGCACTGCGCCCCATCGCTGTCAAGCGATCCGGCGCGGTGTAGCTGTGATCGACCAGATGTTGGGCGCAATCGACAAAGTCGGTAAAGGTGTTCATTTTGTGGAGCAATTTACCGTTGAGATACCAATGCCGCCCCAATTCCCCGCCGCCCCGAATGTGCGCCATAGCAAAGACCACCCCGCGATCCAGCAAACTGATCCGGCTGGCGTTGAAGCCCGGCTCGGCGCAGACGCCATAGGAGCCATAGCCATAGAGCAGCATAGGCAACGGCTGATCTTCGGGGGAATCCTTGCGCCGGACGAGTGAGATCGGTACTTGGGTTCCATCGCGCGCCGTGGCGTGTAGACGCAGCGTTTCATACTGAGTCGCATTATAGCCGCCCAACACCGGTTCTTGCTTTCTAAAGGTGCGCGTCTGCGTATCCATGTCATAGTCGTAGACCGTGTTGGGCGTGGTGAGCGAGGTATAGGTGAAGCGCAACTGGTTGCTCTGAAAGTCAGGATTGCCGTGACGGCCATAGGTATAGGCCGGCTCGGGTGACTTTACCAAATGTTCCTGCTGGCTAGGCAGATTGATGATGCGTAGCTGGCGCAAGCCATGTTCGCGCTCATGGATCACCCAATGATTTTGAAAGGGTTCTACAGCATCAATTTTAACGTCAGGTCGATAAGGAATACGCTCACGCCAATGTGCCTTACCGGGGGTAGCAACCGGCGTATCCATGATGCGAAAATTTTCCGCTTCCCAGTTAGTGGTGATCAGAAAACGGCCGCTGTGGTGCTCCACGCTGTATTCCACCTTATGCTCGCGCGGATGAATAACTGTTGGCGCAGCGGTCGGTTGGTCGGCGGGAATAAACCAGACTTCCTTAGTGGTTGAACTGTGCAGATCAAGCAAAATATAGCGCTGATCTTTGGTTTTGACAATCTGCAACCAATAGGCGTCGTCCGATTCGTGCAACACAAGCGGGTCATTGGCTGGATCATCGCCTAAGCGGTGGCGAAAAACCTTATAGGGACGCCAGGTGGGATCTTGTTTATTGTAAAAGAGCGTTTGATTATCCGCCGCCCAGACCACGCTATAGAAGGTTTCGGGGATGGCATCGGCCAACAGTGTACCGGTCTCCAGATTTTTTACGCGCAAGACAAAGCGTTCGTTCCCTTCATAATCCACGGAAAAGGCGAGTAGCCGGTGATTGGGGCTGACTTGATAGATTCCCAGCTCGCAAAACGCGTGGCCGGCAGCCAGTTCGTTTTGGTCAAGCACGATCTCCTCTGTCCCTTCCAGGCTGCCTTGCTTCCGGCAGTAGATGGGGTATTGCTCGCCCTCTTCATAGCGCTGATAGTAAAAATAACTATCGATCTGCTCCGGCACAGAGGCATCGCGCTCCTGAATGCGACCACGTAGTTCTTGGAAGAGGGTAGCTTGTAGCCCCTCTGTGTGGGCCATCAGCGCAGTCATGTAGGCATTCTCTGCCTCCACATAGGCGCGTACGTCCGAGTTTTCCCGTTCGCGCAGCCAGAAGTAGTCGTCAATGCGCACATCGCCCTGTTCTTCAATGCGCTTGGGGTGCTTGGTGGCTATTGGTGGTGTTGGGGTTGGCGTTATGGTTGTCATGATGAATTTGTCATTTCTCAGAGAATCGACCGTGATTGGTTACGCGGGTACGCGCTCCCAATGTTGGGCGCGCGCCGCTAATTCGTCTTTATACTCTGGCCAGTTCCGTAGAGTTTCCGGATCAAAATCAGCCCCATTTGGCCAAGTCAAAGTATGCGCGATGGTATCAAGTTGTACTTGGTTGAACACCATTGGATCGCGTAGTGGACCCCACATTTCCCCATATAACACCGGCTCAAAGTTGATCAACTGCTTTGCCCCGTCATGAAATGTAATTTGGATGATGTAATCACCCTTAATCTCGAAGGCTGTAACACGATAGAGCTTGTGATAATACATTCTTGACTCCCTTTTTAAAGACCTGGAATGCGTTTGGGCGACAACCCGGCCTGCACACGATTCCAGTTCTCTTCAATCTCGACTTGATGCAATTCGGCCCACGCTAATACAAATCGTAACTGTGCTCTCGGCAATATGCCATCTAACTGGCCAGGTGGTATAAGCGTAAATGAAGCCAGATGCTCGCCATAATAGGCGTGAAAATGGGGTAAGCGGTGAGGTGCATTCCGCTCGGTGTACATGTAGATAGAGATACCCCGAAATTGGGCGATTAATGGCATATCGTGTCTAACTCTGTTTAAAACATACAGTGTATAACATGACCACACGACCAACTGACTACGCGACCACGCGACTCTCCAGTTGTTGCAACTGTTGCTCGGCCAGGGCAGCCCCCTGTTTTAACAAGGTTTGCACTTGGGCCTCGCTGCGGCTTTCGGCATAGATGCGTAATACTGGCTCGGTGCCACTGGGACGAATGAGCAGCCAACTGTTGTCGGCCAGGATATATTTCACGCCGTCGTTGTCGGTGGCTTTGGCCAGCGGCTGATTGGCGAGGCTGGTGGGCAGCGCGCTCATCAGACCGGCTACTAGGGTTTTCTTCTGGAAAGGGCGCACCGTCTGGTCGAGACGGGCATAGTAAAAGGGGCCAACATCGGGCGCGGCCATCAATTCATCCAGCAAGATACCCAACGGTTTGCCGCGCTTAGCAACCATCTCCACCAGTAGCAACCCCATGAGCAGACCGTCCCCTTCGGGAATATGACCCAAGATACTAATGCCGCCACTCTCTTCGCCACCCAGCAGCACTTGCTCACTCATCATCCGATCGCAGATGTGGTTAAAGCCAACCGGCGTCTCATGAATGGGGAGGTCATAGCGCTCGGCCAGGCGATTGAGCATCTGG
>Ga0163153_10008111_pt1 | contig 11041 bp, 8 predicted proteins | sample OliLakLV19MP6IB1_FD_148629 | JGI IMG/M metagenome (GOLD analysis project Ga0163153, IMG submission 148629) | Freshwater microbial mat bacterial communities from Lake Vanda, McMurdo Dry Valleys, Antarctica - Oligotrophic Lake LV.19.MP6.IB-1 | ecosystem: Environmental > Aquatic > Freshwater > Lake... | reverse complement strand
GCTGGCGGGTCTGGTGGGCGCGGGGCGGACGGAGTTGTGCCGGGCGATTTTCGGGCTTGACCAGCCGGTCGCGGGAAAGATTTGGGTGCGGGATGAACACGTGACCATTCGACGGCCGCAAGACGCGGTGCGGTTGGGGATTGCACTGATTCCGGAGGACCGGCAGAAGACGGGGCTGGCGCGGGAACTGCCGATTTCGTGGAATGTGACGATGGCCGATATACCGGCGAAGTTTGGTGTTCTGCGGCACGCGGCGGAGCGGGAGATGACGGCGAAAGCGATTGAACGATTGCGCATTCGCTGCAATTCGGGCGCGCAGAAGGCGGGGCGGCTATCGGGCGGAAATCAGCAGAAAGTCGTCATTTCGAAGTGGGTGTCGCGGGGCGCCAGCGTATTCCTGTTTGATGAGCCGACGCGAGGAATCGACATTGGGGCGAAGGTGGAAGTGTTTGAAGTGATGAACGAATTGGCGCGGCAGGGCGCGGGGATACTGATGGTGAGTTCGGAGTTGCCGGAGTTGTTGCAGGTGGCGGACCGAATTCTGGTGATGCGGCAGGGGCGGCTTGCGGGCGAGTTGCCGGGACGAACAACCCAGGAAGAGATCATGCGGTTGGCAACGTTACCGGCGTCGAGCGCGGAGTTGGAACAATGAAGACCGTCCAGCGGCTTCTGCCGTTCATCACGCTAATCATATTAGTCGCGGCGCTTTCGATTGCGACACCGCACTTCCTGACGGCGACGAACTTGTCGTCGGTGGTTCGGCAGACGGCGGTATTCAACATTATGGCGTTGGGGATGACGCTGATTATTATTTCGAGCGGTGTGGATTTGTCGGTGGGTTCGATCCTGGCGATGGGCGGGCTGATGGGGACCATGGCGATGTCCAAGGGGCAGCCTATTTTGGCCGGTGTGCTGGTTGGTGTTTTGACTGGCGGACTGTTTGGATTGATCAATGGCTTGGCGATTACCCGGCTGAATATCAGCCCATTTATTGTGACATTGGGCACGATGGGAATTGTGCGCGGGCTAGCACTGGTGGTTTCGAATGGACTGCCGGTGCATGAGATTCCGAAAGCCTTTTCGTATCTGGGGGAAGGCACGGTAGCGGGGGTTCCGTTCGTGTTGCTGCTGTTGGTGGCGTGCGCTCTGTTCGTACACTTTTTGCTCGATTACACACGGCTGGGACGGTATACGTTCGCGATTGGGAGCAACGTGGACGCGGCCGTTTACGCGGGCATTCCGGTGAAGTTTCATACGACAATGATTTATGGAATCGGCGGGTTATTGACGGGGCTCGCCGGGATGATTGAGGCGTCACGATTGATGACCGGGCAGCCGACGGCGGGGCAAGGTTATGAACTGCAGGCGATCGCCGCCGTGGTGATTGGCGGCGGGAGTTTGCGGGGCGGCGAGGGTTCGGTGGTGGGGACGCTGATCGGCGGGTTTATTATGGGTTTGTTGTCGAATGGATGCGACCTGCTGGGGATCAATCCTTATTGGCAGCAGGTGATTATTGGGGCGGTGATTATTCTGGCGGTTTCAGTGGATGAACTGCGGAAGAGGAGGGCGGTTTGAGCTCGATTTCCCGGTCTACGCTGTTGACCCATTTTGACTACACGTTGTGGGCTGCGTTAAAATTACTGGACGCTACGGGAAGATTGAATTCTGAAGAGCTGACGCGCGACCTGAAAGTCTCGCACACGTCGCTGTTGGGGACGCTGCAGCATATTTATTATGCCGATCGCATATGGCTGTCGCGGCTGGAGGGCCGGACTTTGGCGGCATTTATGGACCCGGAGCCGGGCCCGGGTGTCGACGCGCTGAAGGAGCATTGGCCGGTGGTGATCAAGGGGCTGCGTGATTTTGTGGAGTATGCGCCGGCGGAACTTTTTGAAGAGGAGTTGCCGTTTAAGCGGTTGAACGGCGACGCGCAGCGCGTGACGCATTGGAAGGTCCTGCTGCACATCGTGAACCACGCAACGCTGCATCGGGGGCAGGTGATGGCAATGCTGCGGCAATTAGGGCATGTGCCGCCAGGAACGGACTATCTGTTCTTTCATCTGCAGCTCTAATAGACTGGCGGACGCAGGGATTCTATGCGTCTACACCTCCTTTCAGTTCTTTCGCTCGCGACTTTCGCGCAGGTTGACCGCGGTACATTCACCGGGACGGTATCCGATACATCGGGGGGCTCGGTACCGAACGCGCGTATCAACATTCGAAATACCGCCACCGGTGCGGTGGCCGATGTAACGACGAATGGGGACGGGCAATACGCGCGCCCGAATTTGCCGATCGGGCCTTATCAGATTACGGTCGACGCGGATGGTTTTAAGAAGTTCGTCCGGAGCGAATTGAACCTCGGCGTGGCGGAGACGTTGCGCGTCGATGTGCAACTACAATTGGGTTCGACGTCAGAAACGGTGGAGGTGAGCGCGGAGCTGCCGAAGGTGAATACGGACTCGCCGATGGTGGGTACGAGTCTGGCGACGAAGGCGTTGACCACTCTGCCGCTGAGCTTTTCTGGCGGACGGACGGCGGAGTCATTCGCTTATTTGCTAACGCCGGGAGTATCGGGCGGGACATTTGAAAATCACGTGAATGGATCGGTGACGTTCGCGATTGAGACGATTGTGGACGGAGCTTCGACGACCGTGAATCAGGGCGGGAATTTCTCTCCGATGTCGGTATCGGTGGAGGCGCTGCAGGAGGTCAAATTCCAAACGGGCGGAATGTCGGCGGAGTTTGGGCGGACGCAGTCGGGAGTGTTCAACTACGTGATGAAGTCGGGCACGAATCAGATTCATGGGAGTCTTTATGGCGGTTTTCGGAATGAGGCGTTAAACGCAAACACGTTTGCGAACAAGGCGCGAGGCGTCAAGCGGCCTCAGGACCGAAAGATCAATTACGCCGCTAGTGTTGGCGGGCCTATCTCCATCCCAAAGCTCTATGATGGGCGGAACCGGACGTTCTTCTTCTATTCGCATGAGCGGTACCGGGAACGTAACTATGGATTCGGGTCGCCAAACCGGAATGCGCCCCTGCCGGACTTTTATGAGGGGAACTTTTCGCGGCTTTTGGGACCGGTGACGGCGTTCCGGGATGCTTTGGACAGGCCCGTGGCTCGCGGGGCAATTTATGATCCGGCGACGTTCCGGCAACTGGCGAATGGACGTTGGATCGGGGATGCTTTTCCGGGGAACCGGATTCCGGCGGCGCGGTTTTCACAGGTTGCGCGGAACGTGAATGCGATTGCGGTCAAGTCCTATTTGCCCACAATTCGCGACGCCAATGGACAGATTCCAGTGCTCAACAATCAGGTGTTTCCCATTTCCGGAAATCCGGAGCTTGATAACTTTCAGAATTCGATGAAGGCGGATCATCTGATCAATTCGAACCATAAGCTGGCGTTTTCGTGGAACCACAAGTTCGCGCCGCGATTAATTCTGGACGCCGGCGGATTGTGGGATACGAATGAGATTTATGGGGGTCCGCTGGCGAAGGCGCGGCGGCGTCCGGACGATGGCGGCTTCGCGCGGTTGAACTACGACTGGACGGTTTCGCCGCGGATTTTGAACAACCTGAACTACTCGTTCAATTCACGGGGAAATCCGGAAAGGGTGCTGGAAGCGGAAGTGGACGGAGCCCAGGTGTTCGGAATTAAGGGGCTGACTTCGCGAGGATATCCAGCGATTAACTGGGGCGGCGGCCCGTTTGTTTCTCTGGAGAGCCCGGGCTTTATGAACGATTCCTACCGGGCGGATACGGGATTCGGGCTGAGCGACACCGTGTCGTTTTCGCGGGGGCGGCACTTCTTCAAGGCCGGCGCGGACATGCGCTGGAACCAGCAGAACCGAAGGCAGTCGCCGGCTGGATCATTCACATTCGCGGCGCGCGGGACCGCAATTCCGACGGAGGCTTTTTCTGGTTCACAAATTGGATATTCGTTCGCCAGTTATCTGCTGGGGATCGTTGACAGCGCGGGCTGGTCGGACCCGGTGGGGCTGGGCGGACGACGTCGTTATTTCGCGCTGTTCATTCAGGACGACTTCAAGGTAAGCAGCCGGTTGACGTTAAATCTGGGGCTGCGTTGGGACCATCAGCCGCCGATGTTTGAGGTGGCGAACCGGTTGTCTTCGTGGAATGCGCGAAAGATCGACCCTGCGTCTGGACTGGCAGGAGCCTATGACTTCGCGGGGAACTGCGCCGGGTGTACGGGGCAGCGTTACTTCGGGAAGAAGAGCTTCAAGGATTTTGGCCCGCGGCTGGGATTTGCGTTTCGCGCGACAGATAGATGGGTGTTGCGCGGCGCCTACGGAGTAATGTACGAGGGAGACCCGCCAAATGGGTATAACGCCGTTCCCCTAGGCAAGGCCACGAGCGTGGCGTGGGGCGGGACTTATCGCCTGGCATCGGATCCGGTAACTCCATGGGCCGGAATTTTCAATTGGGATAACGGCTTTCCGTCGAACCGTTTTGACCCGGCGGCCTATGACGTGTCGTGGGGCAATGGGACGCGGCCGGCTACGATTGACGACCGGTACGGGCAGACGCCCTACGTCCAGAATTGGAGCTTCAATATTCAGCGGCAGTTGCCGGGTAGGCTTGTATTCGATGCGGGATATTTGGGAAACAAGGGAACACGGCTGCGCGTTGGTGAGTTGAGCCGGGTGAATCAGTTGCCTGCCTCGGCGCTGACGCAGTATGGCGCGCGATTGAACAATCAGATTCGCAATGAGACCGATGCCCGCAACAATGGCATTGCGTATCCGTTCCCGGGATTCACCGGCACCGTGGCCGGGGCCTTGCGCGAATTTCCCCAGGTGCAGGGGACGCAGACGATTCAGAACTATGGCGCGCCGCTGGGCTTTTCGACGTATCACGCGTTGCAGGTGACGATGAACCGGGAGTTTTCAAAAGGCTTGTCGCTGTATGCGAACTATGTCTGGTCGAAGACGATGTCGAACGTGGATAGCTCGCTGATTGGCGATAACGATGGGCCGCTGGACTACTACAATCTGGCCCTGGAGAAGACGATTGCCGAGTACGACATTCCGCATATGTTCAAGGCTTATGCCAGTTATGACTTGCCGGTGGGAAGCGGGAAACGAATGCTTGGCAACTCGCCGCGGGCCGTGGACGCGGTTATTGGCGGATGGTCGTTCTCGACGATTCTGAACTACTTTAGCGGCACGCCGATGCAGTTTTCAGCGTCGGGCGCGGGTGGCGGCTGGAATGGCGCGACCAACCGGGCGAATATTTCGCCGGGCGATCTGGTCATAGGCGGCTTCGACCGGTCGAAGTTTGAGCTGTCGAACGCGCAGTCACCGAATAATCGTTATCTGGACCGGTCGACATTTGCCGACGCACTCCCGTTGACTTTGGGAACGGCGGCGAAACGGTATACACAGGCGCGGGGGTTCGGGACCGTGAACGAAAATCTGGTGCTGACGAAGTCGCAGCCGATTACCGAAAAGATCCGATTCCAATTGCGGGCGGAATTTCTAAACGCGTTCAACCGGCATCAGTTGGGCGGGATCAGTACGAGCGTCACGAACATCAATTTCGGGCAGGTTACGACGGTGAGCGGAAACCGGCAAGTGCAACTGAGTGCGAGAATCGAATTCTAGCCTTATGACACGCAGAGAATTGATGGTGCTAGCGGGCGGTCTGGCGGCCCCGAACGACAGGATCAACATCGGCTTCATTGGCGTCGGAGGCATGGGGACGAATCGATTGAACGGGTTCTTACGTCATGCCGACGTGAATCCTGTCGCGGTCTGCGATTTGGATTCGACGCGTGTCGACAAGGCCGTGGAGCGCGTGAAGACCGCTCGGAATTTGACGCCGCGGGCCTTCACCGACTATCGGAAACTATTGGAGTTGAAGGAGATTGACGCGGTGTGTATCGCGACGCCCGACCACTGGCATGCGTTGCCATTGATTCATGCGGCGAAAGCGGGGAAAGATGTCTTCGTCGAGAAGCCGCTGAGCTATTCCATTGGCGAGGGGCGGGCGATGGTGAAGGCGGCGCGCGCGGCAAATCGCGTGACCCAAATGGGTAATCATATTCACAACGATCTGCCGAACTACCGGCGCGTGGTGGAGTTGGTTCGTTCGGGCTTCATTGGAAAAGTGCAGCGCGTGTCGGTGTGGAAGACCTCGGAAATCAAGGGCCTTGGCATGCCGGCGGATGCGGCCCCGCCGAGGGAATTGGATTACGAGTTCTGGCAGGGGCCGGCGCCGCGGCGAGCTTACAACCCGAATCGGTCTCACTACAATTTCCGCTATTTCTGGGACTATTCGGGCGGGAACTTTATCGATTTCTGGTGCCATATTACCGACATTGTGTATTGGGCCTTGGAGTTGCGGGCGCCGAAGTATGTGTCGGCGTCCGGGCGGCGGGAGTTGACGGATGACAATGCGGAGACGCCGAACTTCATGGAAGTGCAGTACGAATTTCCGGGATTGAACATGGTCTGGAGTTTGAATCCGCAGGGGCCGCCGGGGTTTGAGAACTGGGGAATAGGCGCGGCGTTCCAGGGGACGGATGGGACGATTGTCACCAACTACAATGTGCATCGAGTGTTTCAGCAGGGGAAAGAGGTCAAGGATTTCACGCCGCCCGATCGTTCGATTCCCGATAGTCCGGGGCATATTCGCGAGTTCCTGGACGGCATCAAAAGCCGCAAACTTACGACTTGCGATGTGGCGTACGGACACCTTTTGACCAAGGGCGGACACTTGGGAAATATCGCGTTGCGCACCGGGCGGCGGATTCAGTGGGACGATTCGGCGGAAAAGATTGTTGGCGACAAAGAGGCGCAGAAGTTGGTGACGCGGCGGTACCGGAAACCTTGGAAGTTGGCCTGACTACTTGCCATCAATGGAAAAGGCGAGCAGGACGTTGCCGGGCATGCCGCCCCACATTCCATAACCGGAATTGGTAAAGAGCATGCCGTTGGCGATGACGGGACCGGGACCGTCAATGGATCCGCCCTTGGCTTTGTCTCCGTTGGTGGTTTCGAATTCGCGGGCGGTGTCGAAGTCCCAAAGGATTTGGCCATTGGCGGTGGAGAAGGCGCGGATGTGGCCGTCGAGAGAACCGGCGAAGACAGCGCCGGGAGTGACGGTGACGGCGGCGGAGTGGCCGGGGCTGCAGCCGGGTTTGTTTTGGGGACAGGCTGAAGGCGACGCGCTCCAAATCTTCTCACCGGTGGCGAGTTGAAGCGCGAAAAGGCCGCCGCCTTTCGATGGATCGCGGGACCGGTCTTTGAAAGCAAGATCGGATACGGCCACGTACATATTGCGGGCGTCGGCGGCGGAACCCCACTGAATCCCGCCAAGCGTGCCGCCAATGCCGACGCGGGTTTGCCACAGGATGGCGCCTTCGTTATCGGGATCGAGAGCATGAGCGACGCCGGACTTTTGGCCGACGACGAGCGCGCGCTTGCCATTGGCCAGATCGACGAGGATGGGCGGTTGGCCGAGATCGTGATCGGGGCCGCTGGTTTCGGGGCAGTTGGGGCTATTGGCCGCGCCGCATCCCATGATGAAGACGTCATTGGCGGTGAGTTGTTTAGTCCAGATTGTGCGGCCGGATTTGAGGTCGAGGGCGATGACCGCGTCGCTCGTTTTAGTGGGCGGATCGGAGTAATTGTCGCCGGTGGCGATGTAGATGTGGTTCGATTTCGTATCGATGGTTGGAGTCGACCAGACGCCTGCGCCCGAGGGGCCATGGAGCTGAGTGCCGACGCTATTTTTCTTCGTGGGCTTGGATGCTTCGGGGATAACGTAGGTTTTCCAGAGTTGCTTGCCAGTTTTGGCGTCGAGGGCGAGAAGACTGCCGCGGAAGGTGCAGCACTGATAGCTGGGCTGGCCGCCGATGGCTTCCTCGGAGCTGGCGACGGGAACGTAGAGGATCTCCTTGTCCCACTGCACGGTGCCGGTGACCATAGCTCGAGCGTGATCGTCGGCTCTGGTTTTCCAGAGCTGGTTGCCGGTGGAGACATTGAGGGCGTAGACGTTGGCTTTGGCGTCGCCGAAGTAGATCAGGCCGCCAGCTACAACGACGCCGGAGCGGATCTGTGCGCCGGCGGCGAAGGTCCAGTAGGCGCACCCGGTGGCCGCATCGAGCGCATAGACGGTACCGGACTGGCTGCCAATATAGAGACGGCCATCGATAACGGACGGCTGGCCGCGGACCACAATTCCTTCACCGAGAGCGAATGCCCATTTCAATTTCAGGCGGGGGACGGCGGCGGTTTGCCAGCCGGGATTGGGCTGCATGCGGGTGTTGGCGGGATCGGGACTCCAACCGTTCCAACCGGTTTTGGGTTTGATGGCGGGGACGTCTTTGCAGTAAGCGATAGGCGTTTGATTGCGGCTGGCGATGCCCAGATAAGCGGCGGCCTGGTCACGTTCGGCGGCCGTGAGCGCGGCGGCCTGCTCGCGCATTTTGCCGGATTCCAGCGAGGCGCGGATGGCGGCAACGGACATCTCCTTTAAGGCGGCAAATGGTGGCACGCGCTCGGCGGCGGCGTCATGGCAAGTAGCGCAGTGCCGCTTGTAGATCGCCGCGCCATCCTGGGCGGAGAGCGCGAGGCTGAAGATCAGGAGTCGTTTCATGGGCTAGGGTTCGGGGGGCAGAAGCACGGAGTTGGTGGTTTGGTCGAAGTAGATTAGCGCGTCAAAATCCCTCGTGATAGTGGGGCGAGGGAAGAAGCCTTCGACGGCGACGGAGCCGACCTCGCGGGCGTCCATGCCGGAAAGGAGCCAAGCCCCGGCATTATCGGGCCGTGCCTGGCGGAGATCGAGAATGAACCGGGGCGGGCCGGTTTCGTGGAACATGTATTCAATGCTGCCCGGGTAAGGTGTGACCGCGACATTGGCGGAGTTGAGTGGGCCGAAGCTGCCATCGGGGCGGACCGAAAGTGCGGTAAAACGACCGGAATAGAAGGAAAAGCCGAGGACGGCGTAGTCGGCGCCGAGGAATCGCGCTAAGTGGGCGCCTTGCGCGCCCGGAGTGCGTGAGACGTGATAATTGTGCGCCCAGATGGCCATTTTTGCGCCCGGGTTCTGATCGAGAATCCAGCGGGTGTTGAGGGCCATCATTTCATCGCGATGGAGGCCGCCGCCGATTTTGACGAACACCGCCTGTTCGGTGACGCGGGCGTTTTGAATGGCCCATTCGACTTCAGCGGCGGGAGAGGATTTGATAAGTTCGTCGTAGCTGTCTTCGAGAAGTTCGCGGATTTCCTTTGCGGCAAAGGCGGCTTCGAGGATGCGGGGTTGGGTGGCGGCGGTGAGTTGAAGACTTGCCACGGCGGTGACCTTGGCGTGGGCTTCGGTCAATTGCGGGAGCAGCGCGGGGAGAGATTTAGCGACGAAGTCGCGGGTGATGCGGGCCGCGACGAGCGGGTACTGCATATCGAAGCCGGTGAACTGGATGCGGCCGCGGCCGCTCGAATTGAAGGTGCGCATCCACTCGACCATTTCGAGCACCTCTTCCGTATTCCACATCCAGAAGTACATGCCCTGAATGAGCTTGCGGGGGTTGCCGCGGCCCGCGAGGATGTAATCGTTGAGGGCGTAGGCCTCGGGCATACTGGCTTCGATGGAGAAGATCGTAAAGCCCATCTCGTTGGCCATAAACTCGACCAGGCGGTGCTTCATGCGGAAGAACTCAGCGGTCCCGTGGGTGGCTTCGCCGAGGCCGACGACGCGGGCGTTGCCGATAAGGGAGCGAAGCGGCTGGAGGTCATCAAACCCCGTGCCGGCTTTTTCCGTGCGGAAGGGAATGGCGTTTTGGAGCAGCCAGGTTTTCTGTTCCGGGGTCGGGTCACCGACGTATGGACCTTGGCCTTGGGCGATGGGCTTGCCATCGACTTCCACGCTGAGATTGTCGAACCAGGCGATGCCGCGGCCGGCCAGGAAGACGCCGAGGATGACGCGGGTGGCGGCGGGACTGACGTCAACTTCGTATTGATAGCTGGTCCAGCCGGTGGTGCCGTTGACGGCATTGCGAGACATGTTTTCCAGAGAGAGAACACCGGCGTCGCCATCGACGCGGAACCAGATGGCGGCATAGCCGGGAGCGACGATGGTCTGGTTGCGGATGGCGCCGGAAATTTTGACTCGTTTGCCGCGGAGTTCGTCAGGCGGGAGAAGAATGGAAACCGGGGCGAGAGCCCCGTCCGGCGCGGTGAGGCTGCGGATGCGATAGCTGAGGCGGCCATTGTTGGCGGTGGTGTCGTCGAGCGCGTACTCAAAACCGGTTGAGACGCCCGCGAACCAGCCAGCGGGGCGGCCGCGAAGAACCGTCTCAAAATCGAGGTTATAAAAACCCTGGGCGGAGAGGGTTACAAGGGATGCGAAAAGTAGAATGGCGGGCCGCATGAGCATTACGATAGCAAGATGGGCAAAGTGGTGTACATGCTGGCAGGCTTGACCGTGTGGGCGGACACGTATTCGCGGCAGGCGGGCGTGGACGCGGAGCACTATGCGTTTCGGATTACGCTGAGCGATTTGACGAATGAGCTTCGCGGCGAAGCGCGGGTGGACTTTCGTGTGCAGGGAGCGAGCCGGTTATATCTTGATTTTGCCGCGGGATGACGATTGACGGCGTCGCATCGGGCGCGACCGCGTTGGCGTACGAGCACCGGGGCGGGCGGTTGCGAATCTCCTTGCCGGAGCGAGGCGAGCGGCGAAGCGTGACGGTGCGTTATCATGGCACAACTGGCCAAGCCAATCGCGTTTAGCCACGACGCAATCGGCACGCTTTGCTTCCAATGCGTCATTCGCCGCCCGTCATCCAAATCCGTTTCTTCCTGCAACAATCCATTCGCCACCACTTGATAACGCGCCGAGGCCGTGACGAAAAACTCGGAAGTGGCCTTATCGTACGGGTGGTCACTCATTGGGAGCCATTGCCGCGCCAAGTTGGCTGCTTGCGACAGTGACCTTCAAGAAGCAATGACGCTACGGAGCTATCCAAATGGAAAGGTCCGCTTCCGCCGATTGGCCTTCCTCAACTTGAATG
>Ga0163153_10008107_pt1 | contig 11044 bp, 7 predicted proteins | sample OliLakLV19MP6IB1_FD_148629 | JGI IMG/M metagenome (GOLD analysis project Ga0163153, IMG submission 148629) | Freshwater microbial mat bacterial communities from Lake Vanda, McMurdo Dry Valleys, Antarctica - Oligotrophic Lake LV.19.MP6.IB-1 | ecosystem: Environmental > Aquatic > Freshwater > Lake... | reverse complement strand
CGAGAGTTGGTTAAGGCGCTTACATCTAGAGATTACGAATGTAAGCTGAATCCAGATGGATCGGTCTCAACAAATACCGTGGATGCCGGGTGGATAGGGTATGTGCTCAACTTGTTAACTCTGGATGAGGTTGGAGGGCAGGGTGAGCACCACGACGATCCGGGTAAAATAGCTTATACGAGCAAAGATGGTATAGATGGAGTTATTGATACTCCTTGGGGTAGTTTCAGTTCATATCTCGCCAATAGTAAATGGTTCCCACTTTTAAAACCTGGAAAGGGATTTGATTTAGCTGAAGGTGAGGGTCGACCAGATGAGCCAAATGAAGCAGTAAAGCTTATCTGGCAAGCGAGAGTTGATCAAATGAAACTTCATGCATTAGAAAAAGCTTAATGCCCGGAGAATTTCTTGCCCCATGACCTGCCACCACGACCTGCCACCACGACCTACGCGGTCGTGTGGGAAACTACATGAGGTGTTTTTTTATCAGTCGTAGCTTTTTTTGATAGTCGATTTGATTTTCGACAAATTTTTTATATGTTGCTATCTTTGAGATACTTATCTCGTGTATATACTTTAGATTATCTGGACTGGAAATAAACTCTCTATAAGAACTAAACGGCCAATCCTCCGGCTTTAAAACTAAATTCGCTGTTGTTACGTTGATATGTATATAGCGACTCACATGAAGTAATATATCACTACCTTCAATTTCGATACTTCTAAAACGACTTTGCCACAACGGCCCTTTTCGATTGTGCTTGATATTGAAATATCGTGTATAGCTATTTTCTACATCGTTAATATATTTGGACAAAGTACTTTTTTGGTGAATTCTAACCAGTAGGTGATAGTGGTCAGGCATTACACAGAAACATAGAATTTTTAATTCATTATGCGATAGTCGACTAATGGGACTGTTAAATATATAGTCAGGTTTGTTTTTAATGAAAGATCCAAGACCCATAGAGCTAGTCATATTTCCGTTGTAATATACCAAAGCTTTAATTACTCTCTGCGCATCTTCAGGGGAGGAAAAAATATTGTAATTACTTATGCTTTTGTTACAAACATGGAAATATCTATCTGTGGAATTGGCGATGAACATTAAACCAGAGTAACTAACAAAATCTTATTTGTCAGTCGCTTATATGCTACAAAAGGGGGTATTTGGACTGAGCTGAAAGGTTTTAAAGTAAATTGCTAAGCCGGTCACGACCGCGTAGGTCGTGGTGGCACTCATGTTAGTGGTTGGAGGATTTTTCTTTGGCGCCCGATTTGATGATGCGGTCGGTTAGTTCTTGGAATTTTTGTTTCATCAAATCTTCTGTCTTTGCCTCAACGTTTAGGCGTAGAAGTGGCTCGGTGTTTGAGGTTCTGATGTTGACTCTCCAGTCTGGATAGTCGATTGAAACTCCATCTAGCTTAGAAACTTCTGCGCCCTCGTGTTCAGAGACTATCTCCTCAAGCAATTTTTTGGTGTCGCCACCTTCTTGGAGGACAAAGTTTCTCTCCCCAGACTCAAAGGACGTTCGTAAAGCCGAAAGGATCTCTGAAAGTGGCTTTCCGGTCTCGCTGAGGGCCTGAAGTATGTATAAGATGACTCTGACAGCGCTCTCAGCCCCTCCTGTTGAGCCAAAATAAAAATGTCCTGATGACTCCCCTGCAAAATAAGCGCCTTCTCGGTTTACATCCTGAGTGATGAACGCATGCCCGACCTTACTGATGATTGAGGTTCCTCCATTTTTCTTTACAATCTCCTGAACATTTCTAGTGTAGCGAATGTCTACGATAACCTTCTCACCAGGGTGTTTTTTAAGAACTTCACTGGCAATAAGAGAGGTAACGGATGTCGCGGGCACAACGTCACCTTTTTCATCGATAAAAAAAACTCGGTCACCGTCCCCATCTGGCTCAATTCCAAAGTCCGCGCCAACCTCCTTAACCTTGTCCTGAAGAGGAATGAGGTTATTAAAGTCCAGCGGATCGGCCTGATGTGCTGGAAAGGTGCCGTCTAGTTCAAAGTTCATCTTGATGAGTTCTCCCCCGACTCTTTCAAATAGTTCGGCGACATAGAGAGATCCCATACCGTTTGCTGGGTCGCATACAACCTTAAACTTCTTAAGAAGCGAGGCGTCTATAGTCTCTAGGGCATCCGTTATTTCATCGTCCAAAACATCGTTTCTTTCGGTTACTGTACCGTCATTTGTATACTGCGTAAACTCCCCTTTTAGAGCCATTTCTTTGATATCGTCCATTCCGGTTGCTTTACCTATTTTGACGATCTTATTGCCGTCTCTTTTGACAAATTTGATGCCTGCCCACTCTTTTGGGTTGTGCGATGCGGTGATGTCGATTCCGGCATCATAACTGTACTTTAGGACAGAGTAGTAGAAGGTGGGTGTGGAGACCAGTCCGATGTCGATAACCTCGGCACCGCAGGCAACAAGGGTCTTTTTGGCTACCTCAAACAGGGATGGACCTGATATACGCATATCCCTTCCCAAAGCTATAGAAACGTTGTCTTTTTTTAGTTCACGCTTAAAAAATTCATAGATGCTTCTGATGATTAGCACCATTGCCTCTTCATTGATATCGGAGGGATAGACTCCTCTAATGTCGTATGCCTTGAAAATTGATGGGTTCATTTTGGTGTTTTTTATTGGCAAACATGTCTTTAGTCTGCCAGTACTATATTAAATACACTTTAGATTGCTATGACACTCTAAAACCTATAAATAGTAACATGAAAGTAGCGTCAATGACTCTCCTACAAAGTATACAGACCTACCCGTCTTTAGTCGTACTTCAATACTAAGCAATTTCTCATAAAAATCAAGAAGAGATTTGGCATCCCAGCGTGAAGCCTGTGCTTTGAGCTTTGCGAGTTGCCATGACTGCATACGAGGTGGTACTTCGCCTAGTCGAATGGCAATTAACAATCGGATGTGGCGCGTTAGCATGATGTGGATGAACAGCTCGGTGGTAGGTGTCACTAAGCTATAAAAATCAGCAACAAACCGCTTAAGATTAGTCGGATAACACTGGTCAAGCAAGGTAAAGATTGAGGAGCTGGGCTTAAACTCCTTCACGACTCCCAAATCGGCCGTTTTGATGTCTCGCTTGCTCATTCCAGCCTCCCAGATGTAGAGCGTAATTTCTGATGATTTTGAAAGCTTCAGAAGGGCTTTGTAGAGGTCTCCACTCCCCTTTCTCTGGACCTTCTTTGAGGCATTCTCAAGCAGATAAACTGGGGTTTCAAACAGTAAAATTGGCTGTGAGTCCTGAAGGCTAAGATCGATTGCCTCTGCTGCTGTAATCGTCTGAACAATGGCGTTATGGTTTTCAGTACGTGCCTTAAGAGCTTCGTTTAGACTATCTCTAGAAGCCACCGAGTCTTCACCGCAAAACACGTTGATCATAGAAGCTAGTATACGGTATTCTGTATTCGGTATGCAGTATAAAAAGCCCAGTTCCAATACTCAATACTCAATACCCAATACGGTATACTTATTTCGATGTTCGACTTAATCTCCATAGGTAATATCTCGGCAGATTTGTACTTTAGCGCCGATGATCTGACTAAAAAAGGCGACAGGCTATCCCTAGCAATTGGCGGAAAATACAGAAGCGAAGAGTTTCGAATGAGTGTGGGTGGCGGAGGCGCGAATGTTTCCATTGGAGGGCGGAAGAACGGCCTCAAAACCGCTGTTGTAGGCATGGTAGGGAACAACGTATTTCGCAAGGGAATTATGCAAAGGTTGAAGGTGGCTAAGATAAACACCTTTCACCTGATGTTTAGCCAGACTGCAGCGAACATTTCTATTCTTCTACTTCAAAAAAATGGTGAAAGAACCGTTATCGCGCACCAGGCTTCACACGAACACATTTTGGAGGAGGCTCACGTCTCGAGCCGTAAGTTTAAAACTCGTGCCGTATATTTTGGAAATCTTCCACATGTGTCGGTGAAGGAGCGTCGCTCCTTAATGAAGGCATTGAAGGCTAAGGGTATTGAGATATTTGTCAACATTGGTCCGCTTGATTGCTGCAGGCCAAAGACATATATCAACGCACTTCTTGAGAATGTCGATGTTCTTATCCTAAATACGCATGAGTTTGGGGATTTAGTTCAAAAGAACCCGTCAAAGATTAATTTTCGGGCCTCTGTTCTGGGGATGCTTCCCATTATGAAGGATAAAATTTTGATTATTACTGACGGGAAGAACGGAAGTTACGGATATGAAGCTAAGAATGTCTTCCACTGCCCTATCGTTAAGGAGAAGAAAATTACCGACACTACCGGAGTTGGCGACGCGTACACGGCCGGTTTTATAGCTTCGTACTTGAGGAATGAAGATGTCCAGAGGGCGATGAAAGCTGGCTCTCGTTATGCTTCTAAGATAATTGCGAAAATCGGAGCAAATTGACAATCTACTTGATATACTAGGGCCATGGGTAGGGGTCATAGAAGTTTCATCTTCATTAACGGACCATACTGTAGTGGTAAGGACACTCAGGCTCTGAGACTAGCTGCGGGTAGATCGACAGTTATGGCAATAAGTCCAGGAGGGTTGCTACGAGAAGCTAAAAAGTCGGACAATCCCTATCACCTTCATTTAGAACCGTACCAAAAGATAGTTCAGGAAGGTGGTCTTGTTCCTGCGAGGGCCATAATGGATGTGATGTCTGCCGTGATCGATGATGGCTTGAGAGAAGGAAAGGACACATTTATCATTACTGGCTTTACAATGCCTTTAATACGTCAACTGATGGCTGAAGGTCGGTAGATTGTTGTAGACGGGGAAGGTACTGCGGAACAAACGCAGCAAAATCTACGCGAAGATTTGCGATGGGGACTGCTTGATCCCGCAACTGAAGGTTCGCTACCCAGACAAGCGCGAAAGTAGACCCTACGATTTGGTTTTTCCTCCGTAGATCCAGACACCAACGCAGATGATGAGGTTGCCCATAGTTAAGACGCTAGTTCTTCAAGAAGATTCTTACCTGTCATTTCGAAAGGTTTTGGCAGCCCCAAAATGCCAAGTACAGTAGGAGCTATGTCGGCCAAAATTCCAGGTGGCAGCTTTACCACCTTTCCTTGAAGTGAACTGTGAATTGTAATAAACGGAACCGGATTGCCGGTGTGCTCCGTTGAGATTTGGCCGGTTGTAGGATTAATTTTTTGTTCAGCATTTCCGTGGTCCGCTGTAATAAGTACGTACTGATTTAAGTTTAAAGCGACCGACACAATTTTTCCAAGACATTCATCAAGAACCTTTATGGCTTGCGTTGTTGCCTCAATATTTCCGGTGTGTCCGACCATGTCAGCATTGGCAAAGTTAATGAGGATAAAAGAATACTTCTGCTCCTTCATTTTTTGAATTAAAACGTCTGTAAGTTCGTACGCTGACATTTCGGGCTTCTGATCATAGGTGGGAACTTTCGGAGATGGCACGATAATACGATCTTCATTGGGAAAGGAAACTTCGCGGTTGCCATTAAAGTAAAATCCCACAAACCGTTCCTTCTCGGTCTCTGACATCCTCAACTGCTTAAGGCCTCTTTCTGAAATGAGGCGTCCAAGAGGCAAACTGACGACGTTTGGTGGAAATGCTACCTCAACCGGAAGGTCCTTTTCGTACTCGGTCATTGTAATGAAAAGAAGATTTTTTATTTTTGGAGCACGTATGAAGGGCTGATTTGCCTGTATGGACTTATCCGTTTTCAGATGGGTCTTTTCATATTTAACCGCGTAGGGATCAAAGGAGACTGATTTATTCGCATCCCGGGCAAAGTTTTCAAGAACAAATGCCTTGGTCAGCTCCCGTGGTCTATCAATTCTATAGTTGAAAAAAATAACCACATCCCCCTCTTTGATAAGGGAGACCGGTTTGCCGTTCTCCATGATGTAGGTGGGATCCACAAACTCATCGGTCTGATTCCTTGTGTACGCATCTATAACCGCCTTCTCTGCCGAGTCGGCAGACTGACCAATTCCTTGTGTAAGGCAGACGTATGCTTTTTCAATGCGCTCCCAGCGGTGGTCGCGGTCCATGGCGTAGTATCTCCCCATTACAGTTGCGATTTTGCCAACTCCTAGCTGTTTAATTTTGTCCTCAAGTGGTCTGATTACCTCCATTGCCGATTTTGGAGGAGAGTCTCGTCCGTCAGTAATGGCGTGAATAAAGACATTGGTCAAGCCCTGATCCTTGGCAAATAAAAGTAGAGATGAAAGATGCTCAACACTTCCATGCACAACCCCTTGACCACACAGACCAATTAAGTGAAGGCTTCCCTTAGTCGCTTTCAGGTGCTCGATTACTTTGAGAAATGCAGGTGTCTTGTAAAAGGAGCCGTCGGAAATGGCCATATTAATTCTGGGAAGATCCTGATACACGATTTTGCCTGCGCCAAGATTGATGTGGCCAACCTCGGTATTACCAACCTCGTGTGGAGGTAATCCCACTACTTCACCGGATGCTTTTAGCTCAGAGCTAGGATAGGTATAAAAAAAACCGTTTATGTTGGTCGGGTTTGCTAGGCTAATAGGATTTCCGGGACCAGGAGGGGCGATGCCGAAGCCGTCCAAAACTATAAGAATAACGCTATTCATTGTTATAAATTTGCGGGTAAAACGAGTTTGCGAGTTTATTGCTTAATCATTGTCATCCTGAACCCCGATTCAATCGGGGTGAACTAGTTTCAGGATCTCGTAAGATGCTGAACTAAATTCAGCATGACATGATGAATTACTCGTTGTTTTACCCGTTTTACTCGCTAAACCTGTAAATTATTATAATAATTTCTTGTTCAGATAACAATACGCGAGGCCACATGCTATTGCATCAATCTCGTCGTCGATCATCCCCTTCAGATCGAGTTTGGGTAGGGTTAAAGAAACCATTTTCTTAACAGCAATCTTATCCGAATGTCCGTAACCGGTTACAATCTGTTTAATCTGAAGAGGCGTAAGAAACTCAAGCTCTACGTTGTGTTGGGATGCTAACAGGAGCACCACTCCTTGTGCTTGGGCGACAGGAATAACTGTTTTTTGATTCTTAAAAAAAAAGATCTGCTCCATCGCAATTGCGGTTGGTTTTTCTTTTTTAATAATTTGCTCAAGATTTATAAAAATTTCCTCAAGCCTCTTCGGCATTGAGTGCTTTGATGAAGTTTTTATGAGCCCTGATACTCGATACTCGATACCCGATACTCCATACTCAAGTACTGCGTATCCAGTCCGTTCAAATCCAGAATCAATTGCGAGAATGATCATTATACGTAGTATATAGTATTGGGTAAGTGCTTAATTACGGATTTTAATGCGTAATTCGTAATCCGTAATTAAGAATTAAAAATGAAGATTGTGTTATGTAGCACAGTATCAATTTGGGTCTTTTATTTTTCCAACCTTTCGTTGGATTGCTTTTTCAATTCCATTATCTCAATTATGTTTTTCCCACTTATCGTGGTAAAACGAATCAAAGAGATGGAAGACGTTACTTAGTACGTCTCAGCTACACTCCTTGCAGAGCTTACACTTGACGCCTATCAACCTCGTATTCTTCGAGGAAACTTAAGATTTCTAATCTTGGGGTCTGCTTCGCACTTGAGATGCATTCAGTGCTTATCAAAAAGAAATATAGCTACCCAGCGATGCCCTTTTGGGACAACTGGTACACCAGGGATTTCCACATCTTCGGTCCTCTCGTACTAGAAGAGTATCCCCTCAAAAATCAAAGCGCCTGCACCGGATAGAGACCGACAATTATGTTACTTGTAAAAATCACAAGGCGTCATATTTCTATGAACGCTCTCCGATTCGCATCGGAGTTCGGACTATATCTTATTTCGACATTGAGTCGAATTCTGACGTATAGTCTCTGAGGTTTCAAAAGGTGTAAAACCTTTTGCTTACCTGCTGATTGTCCGCAGATCGTGAATTTTCACTACTTTTCATAAAGACTAAATAATCTCTACAAATCATAGTATCAGATCATACTCGGAGTTTCCAGCATTTGGCCAGATTTATTCTATTTATCTAAATAGAACCCTTCATTTACCTCATCAAGATCAAGAACGTAGAAGGGGGACAGCTCGTTATTCCGGTGTCTAATCGGAATGGTCTACTGTCTCACGACGTTCTGAACCCAGCTCGCGTACCATTTTAATGGGCGAACAGCCCAACCCTTGGAAGCTACTACACCTCCAGGATATGATGAGCCGACATCGAGGTGCCGAACCGCGTCGTCGCTGTGAACGCTCGGACGCGACTAGCCTGTTATCCCCGGGGTAGCTTTTATTCGTTAAGCCCGATCCGCAATCACTGCGGATTCGAGGATCACTAACGCCTACTTTCGTATCTGCTCGAATAGTCATTCTCACAGTTAAGCTGGCTTTTGCGTTTGCACGTAAACTGCGATTTCTATACGCAGTAAGCCAACCTTTGCACAACTCCGTTACCTTTTTGGAGTAGGCCGCCCCAGCCAAACTGACCGCCTAACACTATCTCGCCCTAAGGCGATAAGACTTGAAGAATTGAAAGAGAGGTGTTTCATTGGCGACCGAAGTCTCCCTCCTACTCTAAACAGTTCAAAGCTTCTTATCAATGTCAAGTTTCAGTAAAGCTCCCGGGGTCTTTTTGTCCGGGTGCAGGTAGGCCGCATCTTCACAGCCATTTCAATTTCGTCGGGCAGCAGTTCAAGACAGTTATCAACTCGTTAAACCTTTCATGCGGGCCGGAACTTACCCGGCAAGGGGTTACGCTACCTTAGAACTCTCAGGGTTAGAGCTGTCGTTCACTGGAGCTTGCACCGCGACCTGTTTCCCGCAAGCGGGACGTCAGCCACAGTGATTAACTTACCAGTACTGGACAGGTTTCAGCCTCTATACGTTCCATTTCTGGTTTGCAGAGACCTATGTTTTTGCTAAACAGTCGGTTGATAAACGTTTGTTGTAATCCACCTAAGTGGACAGAGCTTATCGAAAATCTTACGCTCAGCTTTTTTGCCGAGTTCCTTGAACCACCATTACCCATTTGCCTTGGTCTACTCGACCATTCCACCTGTGTCGGTTTGCGGTACGGATATTTGTAAAACTCATTATGGAACTTTTCCGGGAAACGCAACTTATGGTGCTTTCATTCTCGCGAACGATCGTATTGACACTTCACTTACGCTCAGTGCTTAAACCCCCATATAGAAGGCCACCTATATCACACTTCGTCATTCCATACTTAATAACGCGTTACAAACAGTAGTCGAATATTAACGACTTGTACATCGGAACTACCAGACGGCAGCTCCTTAGATCCGACTAACCCTCAGTTGATTGACATTGCTGAGGAAACCTTGGAAATTCGGCATGCCGATATTTCATCGGCAGATACACTACTCATGTCAGCATTCTCACTACTACACACTCCACAACACCTTACAGTACTGCTTCACAGTATGTAGTACGCTCCCCTACCAGACTACCTTGCGGTAGAATTTCTGTCTTCGGTATATTGTTTAGCTCCGATCATTTTCGGCGCCTATCTTCCATTCCGATAAATCGGAAATATTCAGGTGAGCTGTTACGCACTCTTTAAAGGATGGCTGCTTCTGAGCCAACCTTCCTGCTGTATTGGAAAATAAACGGCCTTAACCACTTAACAATAACTTAGGAACCTTAGACGAGAATCTGGGATGTTTCCCTTTTGACCACACCGGCTTATCCCGGCAGGACTGACTCCCTGTATATCCGTCGAGTATTCGGAGTTTGGTTGGGTCTAATAGTCCGAAGACTCTTAAACTCATCCAGTGCTCTACCCCTCGACTTAAACTACAGAGGCTATACCAAAATATATTTCGGGGAGAACCAGCTATCTCTAGGTTCGATAGGCATATTACCCCTAACCACAAGTCATCCCATGTAATTTCACCTACAACGGGTACGGGCCTCCACTTCGCTTTCGCGACGCTTCACCCTGCTCATGGTTAGCTCACCTAGTTTCGGGTCGTTTGACAATTGCTAATAGCCCTATTCAGACTCGCTTTCGCTCCGCCTTCCCCCAAATGATGGGGTTAAACTTGCAATTATCAAGCACTCGCTGACTCATTCTTCAATAGGCACGACATTACTCGCCCATAGGGCGAGAATAACCAATTTACAATTATTCCCGACGAGAAGTCGGGATCCACGATTCTGAGGAATCGGGACAATTTTCAAACAAATTAAAATGTTTCAATTTTTGAACATTAATACATTGTTTGATTCATTGATTATTGGTCATTGATAATTCTTGTCCTACAGACAAGCTCTGTCTGTTTGTTAGCCAATGGTTTCAGTAACTATTTCACTCCCCTCTCGGGGTTCTTTTCACCTTTCCCTCACGGTACTTGTTCACTATCGGTCAATTTGAGTATTTAGCCTTGGATCGTGACCGACCCAGTTTCCTACAAGGTTTGCCGTGCCTCGTAGTACTTGGGAGATTCGCTCGAGGTAACATTCCGTTATAAATACGCGACTATCACGCACTTTGGTTGTTCTTTCCAGAACATTTTTTTACAGATTGTTACTCCCTACTGCGTCCCGCAACACCTCGACTTGCGTCTTGGTTTAGGCTGCTCTGCTTTCGCTCGCCGCTACTAACAGAATCACATATTGTTTTCTTTTCCTCCGGGTACTTAGATGTTTCAGTTCCCCAGGTTGTCCTCCTTACCGATAAATCGGTAGGATCCTCAGTATTACTACTAAGGGGATTGCTCCATTCGGAAACCAACGATTAATAGCGTCTGCTTAAGGACTCATCGTTGTTATCGCTCTCGAGCAAGCGTCCTTCTTCGTCTCAAATTGCCAAGGCATCCACCAATGGCGTTAATTCTTCCATCTCTCTCATTCGTTTTCCGCAAAGACACTGACATGTCTCTATATGCGGAAATAATAATTATTTTTTGAAATTGAATCCCCCGTTTCTTCGGGGGATACCTAACACGCTTTGCCCCGCCAACGGCGGGGTCATGTTAAAAAAGACCCAAATTGTTAATGTGCTAAACAGTTC
>Ga0163153_10008106_pt1 | contig 11047 bp, 5 predicted proteins | sample OliLakLV19MP6IB1_FD_148629 | JGI IMG/M metagenome (GOLD analysis project Ga0163153, IMG submission 148629) | Freshwater microbial mat bacterial communities from Lake Vanda, McMurdo Dry Valleys, Antarctica - Oligotrophic Lake LV.19.MP6.IB-1 | ecosystem: Environmental > Aquatic > Freshwater > Lake... | reverse complement strand
CCCAGCGTGGCTTCCGCCTGCGGCAGGAAGGTCGCCGCGTTCTTCGCGACGCGGAACGTGTTGGTGGCCACCGCGCGCACTGCCGACGGATGCAGGCCCGACAGCCGTTCGGAAAAACGCGAAAGGCAGGCCAGTGCGGCGCGTCGCGCCTGCGGCGTGAGGTTGCCCTTGGCATCCATGCCTGCACCGAAGCGGATCGTTTCGCGCCACGTATCAAGGCGAAAGATCTGGTCGCCTTCGACCCGCCCGACTTCCAGGCGAAAACTATTCGAGCCGAGATCGACGACTGCCAGCGTGGCGGGATCGGCACTGGGTTTGGCGGCAGGGGCAGGGGAACGCGGCATGGACAGGTGGCGGATCGTCGTCGCGAAGAGCGCGTGAAGCCTAGCAGAATTGGCCTGCGCCGCGTCGGCGGATGCGTACCGGTTAACGCGATCGCCGCATCGGCGCTGCGTTCCTGCTAGTCTCGCACGGCTATGGCCATCGACTATCTGCAGAAAATTCTGACCGCGCGCGTCTACGACGTCGCGGTCGAGACGCCACTCGAGTTGGCACCCACGCTATCGGCGCGGTTGCACAACCGCGTGCTGCTGAAACGCGAGGACCAGCAGTCGGTGTTCTCGTTCAAGCTACGCGGCGCGTACAACAAGATGGCGCAGCTCGCCGCAGTCGAGCGCGCCAAGGGGGTGATCGCGGCGTCCGCCGGCAATCATGCGCAGGGCGTGGCGCTGGCGGCGCAACGTTTCGGCTGCAAAGCCACGATCGTGATGCCGGTGACCACGCCGCAGATCAAGATCGCCGCCGTCGAGGCGCGTGGCGCGACCGTGGTGCTGCACGGCGACTCCTATTCGGATGCCAATGCGCATGCCGAGGGCCTGCAACGCAAGTCGGGCGCCACGTTCGTGCATCCCTACGACGACCCGGACGTGATCGCGGGCCAGGGAACCATCGGCGTCGAGATCCTGCGCCAGTGCCAGGGTCCGCTCGACGCGATCTTCGTGCCGGTGGGTGGCGGCGGCTTGATCAGCGGGATCGCGGCCTACGTGAAGCGCGTGCGCCCCGACGTGAAGATCATCGGCGTCGAACCTGCCGATTCGGATGCCATGACGCGCTCGCTGGCGGCCGGGCGGCGCGTGACGCTGCCGCACGTGGGGCTCTTCGCCGACGGGGTGGCGGTGAAGCAGGTGGGCCGCGAAACGTTCCGGCTGGCGCGGCAGTATGTCGACGACATGATTCTTGTCGATACGGACGCAATCTGTGCGGCGATCAAGGATGTGTTCGCCGACACGCGTTCCATCCTGGAACCCGCCGGGGCACTGGCGGTGGCAGGCGTGAAGGCCTGGTGCGAGAAGCACCGCGGGCGCGATCGTACATTCGTGGCGCTGGCGTGCGGCGCCAACATGAACTTCGACCGGCTGCGCTTCGTGGCCGAGCGCGCCGAACTGGGCGAGCAGCGCGAAGCGATCTTTGCCGTGTCGATCCCGGAGCGTCCGGGGAGCTTCCGCGAGTTCTGCGGCCTCATCGGCAACCGCAGCATTACCGAATTCAACTACCGCTACGCGGACGCCAAGACGGCACACCTCTTTGTCGGCATCGAGGTGACGGGCCCGCGCGCCACGGCGGCACTGCTGGCGTCGTTCCGCAAGCACCGGATCGAGGCTTATGACCTGTCCGACAACGAGATGGCGAAGCTGCACGTGCGGCACCTGGTGGGTGGCCATGCGCCTGAGGCGACGCACGAGATGCTCTACCGCTTCGAGTTCCCGGAACGTCCGGGCGCGCTGATGCGCTTCCTCGACTGCATGAGCACCGGCTGGAACATCAGCCTCTTCCACTATCGCAACCACGGGGCCGACTACGGCCGCGTGCTGGTCGGCATGCAGGTGCCACCGGCTGAAAAGGCGGACTTCCGCCGCTTTCTTGATCAGCTGGGGTACACCTTCGTGGACGAGTCCGACAATCCCGCGTACAGGTTGTTTCTCGGGCACTGAATCGCAGCACCGGCCCGACCGCGCACCGGCAAGCCGCGCCGCTGCGCTCACTACCCTGCCGCGCCGCAGCGCGGCAACCCCTGCCGCAGTGCGGCACTGCGCCGGGCGAAAAATTGCCGGGTTATGGCGTTTTTCAGGTTTTTTGCCGCCAACGACGATTCCGGCAAGCTTTATGCTCTAGTCAGTTCGCTTGCCCCGTGGCAGACTTGAACACGACAAGTGCGATGGCGCATCGGACCACCGCAACGTTGATCGACGGAATGAAGGAAATATCTTGGCGGAGTCCACCCCGTTGCAGGGCGTGAAGGTCATGGTGATCGACGATTCGAACACCATTCGCCGCAGCGCCGAAATCTTCCTGCTGCAGGCAGGCTGCTCGGTGATCCTGGCCGAGGATGGCTTCGACGCGCTTGCCAAGATCACCGATCACCAGCCCGACCTTGTCTTTGTCGACATCATGATGCCGCGCCTCGATGGCTACCAGACGTGCGCGCTGATCAAGAAAAACACGAAATTCCAGCGCATCCCGGTCGTGATGCTGTCCTCCAAGGATGGCCTTTTCGACCGGGCGCGGGGACGGATGGTGGGGTCGGACCAGTACCTGACCAAGCCATTCACCAAAGAGAGCCTCTTGAAGACCGTCGCTGCCCACGTCAACCGGGCTGCCGCATGAATCGGTCCAGGGCCGGCATGGCGCCGGTCCGGCATCGTTGTGGCATGGCGCGGTCGTTTTCTGCATGAGCGCGCCGGACCGCGCCAAGCGCGAATACCGGAGCGCGAAGCGCGAAGGTGGGCACCATGAGCGCGCCGGACCGCGCCAAGCGCGAAGGTGGGCACCATGAAGCCGGATGATTCGAGCGCGGTGCATCTCGCCCGCGCATTCGCCGGGGCACAGGAACAGGGCAGGAACATGACCATTCGCAAAATTCTGATCGTCGACGACTCGCCAACTGAACGGCATGTACTGAACGATCTGCTCACCAAATCGGGTTACGAAGTGGTGGCGAGCGACAACGGCGAGGACGCCATCCTGAAGGCGAAGTCGCTCAAGCCCGATCTCATTCTTATGGATGTGGTGATGCCCGGCCTGAACGGCTTCCAGGCCACGCGGGCCATCAGCCGCGACCCGGATACGCGCCTCATCCCGATCATCCTGTGCACGTCGAAGAGCCAGGAGACCGACAAGATCTGGGGCATGCGTCAGGGAGCGCGTGACTACATCGTGAAGCCCGTCAACCGCGACGAATTGCTGGAAAAGATCGCGGCGATCGGCTGATCGCCACTTCCCATCATGGCCCGCGCCGCAAAACTCGACCTCCGCACGTTCCAGAAGGAACTGGCGTCCCGTCTCGCCACCAAGACCGCGGCACAGGTCGAATCGTCGCGGCTTGGCATGGCGTGCGGCGGCGAGCGCTGGTTGATCCGGCTGTCCGACGCGGGCGAGGTGGTGACGGTACCCGAGATCGTGCCGGTGCCGCTGACGCGGCCGTGGTACCTCGGCATCACCAACATCCGCGGCAACCTCTACAGCGTGGTCGACTTCGCCCGCTTCCTGGCGCGCGACAGCGTGCTGGCGGGTGGCGCGGCGCGGCTGGTCGTGTTCGGCCCGCGCGCGGGCGGCATGAATGCCGGCATCATCGTGCCGAACGTGCTGGGCCTGCGCAACATCGCGGAACTGGCACCTACCGTGCCGCCGGAAGGCGCGCCCGCCTGGTACGCCCAGCGCTGGATGGATGGCGAAGGCAACGCCTGGCAGGAAATCGATCTCGCAAAACTCGCCCAGGACCCTGCATTCCTTCAGGTCGGGATCTAGGGCCCGTCAGAACGGGTAACGGAGAACCAACGTATGGCGCTCAAATTTTCGAACATCTTCGGGGGCGGCAAGTCGAAGCCCGCCGACATCGAACTCGACATGCCCACTACGCAGGTGAAGATGGGGCAGTCGCAATCGGGCTACGACCCGCTGGCCTCCGTGTCGATCATGGAGCAGCTGCGCACCGCCACCGCCAACATGGCGATGCCGAAGAAGCTTCCGCTGATCGGCCACATGCCGGTGACGAAGCAGTTCCAGACGTTGGGCGTTCTGCTGATCACGTTTCTCGTGTTCGCAGCGCTGATGGTGTTCCTCGATGGCCGGCAGTCGACGCAAGCCGCGGCAGCCGCGGCCACCGCGACGGAAATGCAGATGCTCTCGCAACGGCTGGCGCGCGGCACCGCACTCGCGGCGCAAGGCCAGGCCAATGCGTTTCCGGCGGTCAAGGACAGCCGCGATCGATTCAAGGCGGATCTCGATGCACTGCTGACCGGCGGCACCGTCCGCGGTGTCAGCCTCGACGTGGCCCAGGACGACGCCACGATGAAGGGCTTGGACAACATCAAGACCCGCTGGGCACGGGTGGATGCCGCCGCCGGGCAACTCATCGACAACGAAAAGAGCCTGACGTCGCTGGCGAAAGGCCTCGAGGCGCTTAACGCCGGCAACAACGCCGTGCTCGAACTGGCGCAACAGGCCGCGCAGCAGATCGGCCAAAGTGGCGGCAGCCTGCGCGAAGTCGACTACGCCAACCAACTGGCCGTGCTGTCGCAGCGGATCGCCAAGAATGCCAATGCGCTTGCATCCTCGGACGACATCGAGCCCGATGTCGCGTTCCTGCTGGGAAAGGATACGGGCACGTTCCGCGACATCCTTAACGGCCTTCAGAAAGGCAGCGACACGTTGCGCCTCGCGCCGGTCAAATCCGAAGACGCGCGTGTCACGCTGGCCGAGTTGCAGAAGCGCTTCGCCACGTACGAGGGCAGCATCAACTCGATCCTGTCGAACATGAAGAACCTGCTCGCCGCCAAGACGGCCGCGCGCAGCGTCAACATCGAAGCAGAACCGTTGCTGAACGAAACCACGCTGCTGGCGCAGGGCTACGACTCCGGTACCGCGCGCAAATGGACGCTGGGTGTGGCGATCTTCTTCGCGCTGCTGGCGCTGGCCATGCTGCTGCTGCTGGGCAAGGTCTTCCTCGACGACGCCCGCGTGCGCGCGTTCGACAGCGAAGGCGAGAACAAGCGCAACCAGGAGGCCATTCTTCGGCTGCTGAACGAGATGGGCAACCTGGCCGACGGCGACCTGACGGTGCAGGCTTCCGTGACCGAGGACGTGACGGGCGCGATCGCCGACTCCATCAATTTCACGATCGAGGAGTTGCGCACGCTGGTACGCGGCATCAACTCGGCGACCGACCAGGTGACCAAGGCCACGCAGGAAACGCAGGCCATTTCGAACCGGCTGTACGAAGCCTCGCAGCGGCAGAATCGCGAGATTCAGCAGGCCTCGGCATCCGTGCTGTCGATGGCGCAATCGATCAACGAAGTCTCGCAGACGGCAACGCAGTCCGCCCGCGTGGCCCAGCAATCGCTGGCTGCTGCCGAAAAGGGGGGCGTGGTGGTGCAGAGCCAGATCGCGGGCATGAACGAAATCCGCACGCAGATCCAGGACACGTCCAAGCGGATCAAGCGCCTCGGCGAATCGTCGATGGAAATCGGCGAGATCGTGGAGCTGATCTCGGACATTACCGAACAGACGAACGTGCTGGCGTTGAACGCGGCCATCCAGGCGGCCTCGGCCGGCGAGGCAGGTCGCGGCTTCACGGTGGTGGCGGAAGAAGTGCAGCGACTGGCCGAACGCTCGGGCGAAGCCACGAAGCAGATCGAGGCCATCGTGAAGACCATTCAGGCCGACACCCAGGATGCGGTGGCGGCCATGGAGAAATCCACGGTCGGCGTGGTCGAAGGAACGAAGCTCTCCGACGCTGCCGGGCAGGCACTGACGGAGATCCAGAAGGTGTCCCGCGACCTGGCGGACCTGATCTCGCGGATTTCCGCGCAGACGCAGATGCAGTCCACGTCGGTCACCGACGTGACGCGCGGCATGCAGGGCATCCTGAAGATCACCGAGGAAACCACCGAGGGCACCAAGCAGACGAACGTGTCCATCGGACAGCTGACCAAGCTGGCGGCGGAACTGCGCTCGTCCGTCGCAGGCTTCAAGGTGTAGCGCCGTCCGGGGCGGCGTGGGATTCGGGGCCATCGCGCCCTTCCACCGGCTCCGGCGCGGAACTTGCTGTAGGGCTACGCACCGAATCATCGCGCGAGGAGCGTGACCAGCCGTGGCAACCGAATCCAGCAACGACTTCGACGCCGGCCCGCTTTCATGGGTACAGGGCGAGATCGACCAGGCGCTGTCGCGGGGGCTCGAGTCCCTGGCCGCCTTTCGTGCGCAGCCGCAAGACGCAAGCGCGCTGAAGCACGCGCGGATGCACGTGCACCAGGCCGCGGGCGCCATCCAGATGGTGGGCCTCGACGCCGTCGTGGCCTATACGGACGAACTCGAGCGGCAGTTGCTGCGCCTCGAGGACGCGCCGCCGATGGATCTCGAAGGCGCCATCGTCGTCATCGACAAGGGTTGCCGCAAGCTCAAGATCTTCCTCGACGAACTGGTCAACGGTGCGGTGCCGGTGCCGCTCAAGCTGTACCCGGAATACGAGTCGATGCAGGCCGCGCGCGGCATCAAGGCCGCGGCGCCCACCGACCTCTTCTACCCGGACCTGTCACCGCGGCCACCAAGGATTGCGGCGCGCGAAGTGCTGTCCCCCAATCGCCTGCCGTCGCATCTCATCAAGCAGCGGCGCCTGTATCAGCGCGGGTTGCTCGCGTGGTTGCGTGGCGACGAGTCCGGTGCCACCGCGATGCGCGATGCGATCGTCGGCATCGAGGATGTGACCACGCAGGGCAACCTGCGCGCGTTCTGGTGGACGGTCGGTGCCGTGTTCGAAGGACTGGTCGAAGGCGGCCTCGATAGCGGGTTCGGCGTCAAGCAGCTGGCCGCGCGCGTCGATCTCCAGATCCGCCGCGTTGCCGAGGGCAGCGCGAAAGTGGCTGACCGGCTGCGCCGCGAGGTGCTTTATTTTGTCGCGATCTGCGCGCCTGTCGGGCCGCAGGTGCAGGCGGTGCAGCGCGCGTTCAAGCTGTCGGGGCTGATCCCGTCCGCCGAGGTGCTGTCCGCCGACGTCGTTCGCCTGCAGCCGTTGCTGCGCGAAGCGCGGGAGCAATTGTCCGGTGCCAAGGATGCGTGGCTGAAGGCGGCCTCCGGCCGTGCCGAGAATTTGCCCAAGCTGAAACATACGCTGGCGTCAGTTCATGCCAAGGCCGCGGAGATTCACAACGGCACGCTGATGAAGCTGACGGCGGCGCTGGTCGAGCGACTCGACAAGATGCCTGCCTCGGGCGTGAGCGAACCGGTGGCGATGGAATACGCGACGGCGCTGCTGCTGGCGGAAAGCGCGTTCGAGAACTATTCGTCGCTGTCCCCGGATTTCCCGAAGCAGGTGGACGCCATGCTGGCGCGTCTCGACGCTGCCCGGCAGGGGCGCGCCCCCACCGGCGCCACCGCGCCGATGCTGGACGAAATGAGCAAGCGCGCGCAGGAGCGCGTGTTGCTCGCGCAGGTCGGCCGCGAGATCCAGGCCAACCTGCGGCACATGGAGCAACTGCTCGACGCTTTCTTCCGCGATCACTCCAAGCGCGCCGAACTGGCCACGCTGGGCAAGGACAGCAGGCAGATCCGTGGCGCGCTGCAGATCTTGGGCCTCCCCGAGGCCGACCGGCTGCTGGCGTTGTGCGAGGAACAGATCGCGACGTACGCCGACCCGGAAACGGTGGTCAACAACGAGGACCTCGAACTGCTGGCCGAATCGCTGTCGGGACTGGGCTTCTACATCGAGGCCGTGGAACAGCAACGCCCGGAGCGCGACCGCTTGATCGCACCGCTGATCGCCAAGCGCCTCGGCGAGGCGCCCGCGCCGGCGACCGCCGATGTCGATTCGGTCGAGGTCGCAGTGGCCGAGCTCCGCGCCGCGTTGCCGCAGTTGGTCAGCGAAGTCCATCGTGCGCCGGCCGACGCGGCCGCCCGCGAAGCACTGAAGCGCAAGCTGGTCGGACTGCGTGACGACGCCGAGTTGATCGGCGACCCCGAACTTGTGGCCCAGGCCGAAGGCGTGCTGGCCGAACTCGATGCGCGCGGCACGGCCAACCTGGCCGCGGCCGTGGAGGCCATCGCCGAAACATCGGCGCCAGCGCCTGCCATATCCGAGGAAACGCAGCGCCTGCTGGCCACCGATGCGGGCGAACTCGATCGCGAACTGCTGGAAATTTTCCTGTTCGAGGCCGCCGAGGTCTTGGACAGCGTGGCCGAGCAGCAACGCGCACTGGCCGCCAATCCAGGCGACCGCGAGGCCTTGCGCACGATCCGCCGCGGCTTCCATACGTTGAAAGGCAGTGGCCGCATGGTCGGCCTGACGCAATTGGGCGACGTGGCCTACGAAGTCGAACGCGTGTCCAACCGCCTGCTGGAAGAAGAGCGCCCGGTTACGCGCGCCGTGCAGAAGATGGTCACCGTCGCCGAAGCGAGTTTCCGCCGCTGGGTCGAAGCGCTGACCGGCGCAGGCCGGCTCGACGGCGACGCGCAGGAATTGTTCACCGCGATCGCGGCCGTGGAGCGCGAGTTGCCCGGCGCAGCGGTGCCGGTGGAGCCGTTGCCTTCCAATGTCGTCGGTCTCGTACGTTCGCCCACGCCGGCGGTGCTCGAAGTGCCCGCAGCGCCGGCACCGATCGAGGCGCCTGCGGTCACGCCCGCCAGTCCCGTCAGCGGTCCGGTTGCTGCGGGCACGAGCGGCGCGCCATCGGCGAAGCCTGTGCTGACACTGATCGATCTGCCCGAGCTTGGTTCGGGTGGCGATATCGGCACCGGCGTCATCGCGTTCGAGCCCGAATTTCTCGAATCCATCGACATGCCGTCGTTGCCCGACAGCCCGTCTTTCGACGCGCCGGTGTTGCGACTGGTCGGCGACGCGCACGTTGCCGCGGCACCGGCCGTTCCGACCCCCGTTCTGGAAAACATCGTGGCGGCCGATCCGCCGCCGGACGACATCACGATCGGCAACGTGACGTTGTCGCGCTCGCTGTGGACGATCCTCAGTGACGAGGCGGTACAGCACGTGGCCGTCCTCGAACATGAACTGGCCACGCTGCAGTTCGATCCGCTGGCCGTCCCGTCCGCGGCGATGGTGCGGGCCAGTCATACGCTGTGCGGCATTCATCGTACCGGCGGCTTTCCGCTGGTGGCGACCCTCGCCCGCGCAATGGAGCAGACACAACTCGCGCTGTCCGACCAAGCCGCGCCGATGCCGGGCGCCGCGCAGCCCGTGCTGGCCCGTGCCGTCGCCGGGCTGTCGATGCTGGTGAACCGGGTCCGCGCCGCCGAGGGCTTTACCGCGCGTGATGCTGAAGAAGCCACCGCCATTCAGGGCGAGCTCGACGATCTACGTCAGGATGCGGCCAACGGCGCCACCGATGCCGACGCCGAAGCGGCGGCGGCAGCGCTGGCCCGCCTTGAAGAAGAGGCCGCGTCAATGCGGGCGTCGCCGATGTCGCTCGTCATGCCCGCGATCGAGGTTCCCGCCGTTGCCGAAGCGTCGGACGACCAGGCGTCCATCGAGGCATCGGAACGGGTGACCGCCGATGCGCTCGACGAGATCGCCGCGCTGGCCGCGCTGCTCGATCCGCTCGCCGACGTGCAAGACGACATCGATCCGCAGGTCTTGCCGGTCTTCCTTGATGAGGCGGCCGAACTCTTTCCGCAGGCCAGTGAAGACGTCCGGGCCTGGCGCCGCAATCCGGGTGACGAGCAACCGGCGGCACGCCTTCGCCGCACGCTGCACACGTTCAAGGGCAGCGCGCGGATGGCGGGCGCGATGCGGCTGGGCGAAATGGCCCACCTGATGGAGTCGCGCCTGCAGGACGGCGAGACCCCCGTGCTCGGCACTGCTGAGCTCTTCGACGCGCTCGACGAGGACCTCGACCGCATGGCGTTCGGACTCGATGCGCTGCGGCGCGGCGAGATCAATGCGCCGATGCCTCCCACATTCGAACGCCCGCCGGCGCCCATGGTGCCCCCGGCAGCGGTGGCGCCCATTGTCGTCGCCGCGCCCATCGTGCCGATTGCCGCGGCGCCGTCCGGGACGTCGCCGACATTTGTCGACCTTCCCGTGGAAAGCCTGGTGGAGGTGGCGTCCGCCCCGGCCCCGGTTTCGGCTGTGGATATCGCGCCGGTGGTGACGCCGCAGGTTGCGGTTCCGGAAGCCCCGCCGGTGGCCGCCGTCGTGGCGCCGCCGGTCGCGCCGCCGATCGCCGCCGTGCTGCCGCCGGTGACGCCTGCACCCACGCTTGCCCCTGCGCTGCCAACAACGCCGCCAGTCCCCGCGCCGGCCGAGGCCGCGCAGGAGCTTGAAACCGGCGCGCGCGCGCAACTGCGCGTACGTGCGGACATCATCGACCGGCTGGTCAACGAAGCCGGCGAAGTGGCCATTGCCCGCGCCCGCGTCGAAGGCGAGTTGCGCTCGCTCAAGTCCAACCTGCTCGAACTCACCAACAGCGTGATCCGGCTGCGCACGCAAATGCGCGAGATCGAGATCCAGGCCGAGTCGCAGATCCAGTCGCAGCTGACGCTGCGCAATGACACGCAGGAGGGTTTCGACCCGCTCGAGTTCGATCGTTACACGCGCTTCCAGGAATTGACGCGCTCGCTGGCCGAAGGCATCAACGACGTCTCGACGGTGCAGCAGGCGCTGCTGAAGAACCTGGACGACGCGGATGCCGCGTTGCTGGCGCAGGCGCGCATGTCGCGCGAAGTGCAGCAGCGGCTGTTCGCGATTCGCACCGTGCCCTTCGGCAGCCTGTCCGAGCGCCTGTACCGGATCCTGCGCACCACGGCGCGCGAACTCGACAAGCGCGCCAATCTCGAGATCAACGGCAGCCAGGTCGAGCTCGATCGCTCGGTGCTGGAAAAGCTGGTCGGGCCGCTGGAGCATCTGCTGCGCAACGCGCTCGACCACGGGCTTGAAGGCAAGGAGGCCCGGAGCAAGGCGGGCAAGGCCGACATCGGCGAGATTGCACTGACGGTGCGGCAGGTGGGCAATGAAGTGGTGATCGACCTTGCTGACGATGGCAGA
>Ga0163153_10008104_pt1 | contig 11050 bp, 11 predicted proteins | sample OliLakLV19MP6IB1_FD_148629 | JGI IMG/M metagenome (GOLD analysis project Ga0163153, IMG submission 148629) | Freshwater microbial mat bacterial communities from Lake Vanda, McMurdo Dry Valleys, Antarctica - Oligotrophic Lake LV.19.MP6.IB-1 | ecosystem: Environmental > Aquatic > Freshwater >... | reverse complement strand
GATAATTTCAGGGCATTATAGCTGTTATTGTTATCTTGCCATCAACCCTACCGTGCAACGAGCCTACCATTCCTGCCTAGCCACGGTGAAATTCGATTGGAGACTCCTCTGTGCGAACGACTATACATATTTCTTTCACTGTCCTTATGGTTTCTTTGGTTATTGTGTTCTTCTGGATGAATACCCGTACTACTCAAGCAGCCACCGAAAGCAATGGGGTGGTGACACCCACGGTAGATGCTGCGCTCCAAGGTCTAACTGAAATTACGGGAGTTGCTCAACATCCTACCTTTCGGAAGTGGCAGCTTGACATATTACTCAATGGCGAGGAAAAGCAAGCGGTTTTTATTGCCATGAGTGAAAAACGTCAGCCTGAATTAGGGGTTTTGACAACTGTCGATACAACGCTTTACCCCAATGGCAACCATCACCTACGGTTGCGCGTGGTGCATAGCAATCTGAATTATGATGAATATTTTACGCCGATCACGATTGACAACCCCAATGCCCCGTCCATTACGACTGGGTCGGATGATTCTTCCACGCAAGCGCAAAGCCTGCAACCAACGTTGAGCGGCCCGCTTGGGGAAGGCATACCCGATGGTCGGCGCTGGATTGAAGTCGATATCAGTGATCAGACGCTGATTGCCTGGCAAGGTGATACTAGTGTTCTTCGCACCGCTATCAGCAGTGGTCGCACCCAATACCCTACCGTCCGGGGAACTTACCAGGTGCGCACAAAGCTGACACTTGAACGTATGATCGGCCCCGGCTATGATACACCCAATGTGCCGTGGACGATGTATTTCTTTCGCGGCTACGCCATCCACGGCGCCTATTGGCATGATAACTTTGGTACGCCCGTCAGCCACGGCTGTGTCAACATGCGCGTCGAAGAAGCCAAAGCCCTCTACGACTGGGCAGATCTAGGCAGCGAGGTGGTGGTGCATGATTGAGAAGCTGGTTGAAATTGTTGGGTCAGGGTTGGCTCTTTCGCCGCGCGCAGCGTGCGACTGGCAGCTTTGATCTGGTCGATGGGCGTCCAGGCCACGACCAACCCGGTTTCCTCCTCGCTGGCGACGCCGCCGACACTGCCGATTGGACCGGTATATGGTATAATCGTCTATAGCTTTGTAAACTAGGGAAAACTTGATTGGTCGGGGAATAGACTGGGTTGATGATTGCGGAGACAAAGGTATGAAAGAAGCGACTTTATCACCTGAGCAGTTGCAGAATTTGTTGGCAACCTTCAAAAAACGCTATGGCGCTTACTATCACCTGGTTGCATTGGGGTATTTTGGTTCTTACGCCCGCAACAGCGCCACACCCGAAAGCGATATTGACATTGTGTTCGACACAGATGCACCCAACTTGTTTATGACGGTCATGCTAAAACAGGATTTGGAGGAAACGCTAGGGCGCTCGGTCGATGTCCTGCAATTGCGCGGCTTAACCAATACCCGATTAAAGACGCGCATTGAGCAGGAGGCAATCTATGTATGACCCCCAATGGTTTGATATTTGTCAAAACGATATTGCCACCCTGATTAAAACCGTGAAGAGCATGATTGCAGAGATTGAACAGGGTGCTTCAGCCTAATCTCTCTGGAGAGATACGTCTGCAAGATCAACGAGTACGAGGGTCAGCACCTTGAGCTTAATGGTGATCCTAGCCAATGGGGATGAGCCACGAATACAAAGGTCAGGGCTGATGTGTATTCTGCTTTCGCCTCACTGAAAAAGCCCGATCACTATGGCCGGGCTTTTGCGTTTCCTCCCAAAAGGCTACAGAACAGATGCTCTATCAATCTAGATAGTGCTTGCAAAATACTTACAAATTTTCACGAATGATTGACACCCTAAATTACATCAAGTATACTAGAATTGCGAATAAATCGTAAGTTGATTCATGATGAAAATCCTGCTCCCTTCCAACAAAACTATCAGAATTTTGTAATAGCTTTAGGACATTTGTATGCCCTCGAATTCATGCCATTTTTGAAAGAAAAGTTGTTGATTACTGGTACAAAAACGTCGATGGTACACCTAAACTGATTGATGGTGATAAATATGCCTGGGATATTAGCGAATGCATAAAGATCTATTACGGTGGAAGGACCTTACCTGAAGTAGAAAATCTGAAATTCTTTATCAAAATTCGCAACAAGATCGAACATCGGTTTATTCCCGTTCTCGATTTAACCTTTTCCGGTAAATACCAAGCACTGCTCATGAACTTTGAGTCACTGTTAATCAATGAGTTCGGTACTTACTTCGCATTGGGTGCCAATCTGGCGCTTGCACTGCACTATTCACCCTTCCAAGTCAAGGTCATCATTCAACAATAAATCAAATGAGACCTCAAACACCTCAGCCACCTTGTAGACAAAGTCCAGGGTGGGTTTGCGTTTGCCGGTTTCAAAGAGACTGAGGGGACTATGGGTGGCATAGCCGGTCAATTCGGCCAATTCTTTCAGCGTCATGCCGCGTCGTTCGCGCAAAATCCGTAACTTCTCGCTAAATTTCATTGGTTTATCCCAAAATTGGTACTTGACATGGATAAAACAGTAGTGCAAAATGTTTCAAAATGAAACGTTTCATTTTGAAACATTTTGCCTTCCACCCAATCAAGGAGCAACTCATATGGCCACCTACGACCCCAAACAAGTCCTCGCCGACTATGCCGCCGGCCGCATCACGCCGGAAATGGCGGTCGGTCACAGCTTGCAACACATTGCCCAGCTTTATGAAACCCAGGCCACCGCTCGCACCGCCTTTGATGGGCGCGTCAATCGTTTACAGGTGGCTGTGGAGCGCTTGACGACCTTTATGGAGAAGGTGTTGCGCACGCAAAAGTAGCGCGCTGCGCTCACCCTGCCCAAACCAGACCAACCGTAACCCACTGGACAACCTTATCATAAGCGGGCTGTATGATTTCGGCAACTTCCCAGGGAGATTGGGTGATTGACCGCAGCCACTTTTTTGCATATACTGTAGATATGGTTGTAGGCGATGGTCAGGAGCGCAATGAAGGACATATGTATGCAAAAATTCATTCTGAAAGAAGCACAGGAGTTTTACCAAACTGCGTTAAGTGATCTGTTCTCACTGGGCGAAGTGGTTATTTTAGAGAAAAATGGGCAATCGGTAGCAGCCGTTGTTCCAATGGCTGAATATGATGCTTTTCAAGCTTGGCGTGCCGCCGAAGCACGAAAACAGCAACTCGAGGCGGAAGAAGCTGCAATTGCCCGTGAACACCAAGCCTTCCAACAAATGCTCCCGGCCTTGCTAAAGCAATACGCGGGCCGTGTTGTGGCGATCCACCAAGGCGAGATTGTCGCCGTCGGTGACGAGCGAATGGAGGTGTGGCAGCGCGCCCGTCAGCAGACAAATGGCGCACCGATCTACGTTCAAACCGTGGACAATCCAACCAAGGTCTACAAAATGCCCCATCGAAAGGTTGTTCGGCATGTGGAGGTATAACGAAGGCGAAGAACCACCAGCGCCCTTTTTGGCAGTAACTATTCATCACCCTGAAAGTCCTCACCAACCGATTCAGGTTCAAGCCAAGATTGATACTGGGGCTGATATTTCGGCTATACCGGTATCAATCATTGGTGAACTGGGGTTACCTGTCACAAGTAAACTCCTGGTTGAAGGGTATGATGGAACTGCCTCGACCGTATCTACTTACGGTGCTATTTTGCAAATGGATCAGGCTCGCTTTCGCAGTCAGGAATTTATTGCCATTGGTGAACCTCACGCGTTACTCGGCCGTGATATCCTTAATTATTACTATCTGCTCCTCAACGGTCCAGAACTAACCTTTGATTTGCGCTTAAAGCCTTTCTCCGAATAATTGCCATAGTCCATGCGACTAGCTCTGTTTCCCGCCTTCCATTTTACACTTCGCGCTCCGTACTCGGCACCAACTCCACCCACACGAGCGTATCATAAAAAGTCGCGCCGCCGCCCATGTCGGTCTCATCCGGCGGCGTGACCTGGTTGATATTGCGTCCATCACCACTAAACTTGTTCCACCAGATGCCCGGCGCCAGCACCGTGCCTGGGATGATGCTCTCCGTCACCTGGGCCGTCAACTGAACAGTGCCATATTCATTCGCAACCACTACCCGATCCCCATCGCCAATCTGACGCGCCGCGGCATCTGTCGGATGCACCCACAGCAGCGGTTCCTTCTCCCGCCCCAGAAACCGATCCACGTTGGCAAAGGAACTATTGAGGAAAGAATGGGCCGGTGGAGAGATACAGACAAGCGTGTTGCGTGTTGCGTGTTGCGTGTTGCGTTTTCCTGTCCCCTTGTCATCCTGTCTTCTTGTCATCTTGTCATCTTGTCTCCCCCTCTCCTCCTGCCACGCCGGCGGTGTATAAGTCGGCAGCGGGTCATAGCCATCGCGCGCCATGCGTGTACTGTAAAATTCACATTTGCCACTAGGAGTGGGGAAGTTGCCTTCGGCAAAGAGACGGTTGGGGCTGGGCAGGTTTAGCCGGCTATCGATCAAGGTGCGAAGGATCGTCTCATCACTTTCTTGGAAACAAGCTTCACTATAGCCCATCGCCGCGGCCAATCGTCGGAAGATTTCGCTGTTGGGCAAGCTCTGCCCCACCGGCGCGATGGCAGGGCGGTTGAGGGCTATATAGGTGTGACCATAGGCGCGCTGTAGATCCCAATGCTCCAACTGGGTCGTCGCCGGCAGCAGATAATCAGCATAGTCGGCGGTATCGGTCTGGAAGTGTTCCAGGACGACGGTAAAGAGATCTTCACGCCGTAAGCCTTCAAGCACGGCAGCCTGATCCGGCGTAACCGCGGCGGGGTTACAGTTATAAACAAGCAGCGCTTTGACAAGTGGCCCAGCCTGATCGGGTGCCGGGATGGTATCGACTGGCCGCGGATGATGGTGGGCGCGGGCTAGACGAGATCGATCCAAACTCAGCACGTCCCCCAGGCGATTCATGTTGAGGGTGCGTGGTTGGCGACCGTTGAGCAGATCAGGTCGATAGAGACCCTGTTTGTCCAGGTGGCGGGCAAAGCCACTGGTGCTCAACTGAATGCCGCCGCCATAGTCGCGCCAGGCACCGACTAAAGCAGGGAGACAGGCAATGGTGCGCACGGCCATGCCGCCACCACTGTGCCGTTGCAACCCATAGTTGATGCGGATGGCGGCTGGTCGTGTGGTCGCGTAGTCGTGGGCCAGTTGACGGATACGGTCGATGGGAATACCGGTGATCACGGCGGCGCGTTCCGGCGTCCAGTCGGCTACCCGTTCAGCTAGCGCCGTAAAGCCGCTTGTATAGCGCTCAACATAGTCGATGTCATGCAGCTTAGCTTGGATAATTTCGTGCATTAGCGCCAGTGCCAACGCACCATCCGTGCCGGGGCGAATGGCGATCCACTCGTCCGCGGCTTGGGCCGTGCGCGTGCGCGCCGGGTCGATCACGATGACACGCGCCCCTTGTTTCCTAGCCTCCTGAATAAAAGGCCATAGATGCAAATTGCTTGTCAGCGTGTTGCTGCCCCAGATCAGAATCAACCGAGCGTGGGCATACGACTCGGTTTCCATCCCTTCCGCTGCACCGATGGTGTAGGAATAGCCTTCAAAACCCGCTTCCGAGCAGATGGTGCGTGCCAGTTGGCTGGCTCCCATCTTGTTAAAAAAGCGCGCCGCCACGCCCTCGCCTTGTAAGAAGCCCATCGTGCCGGCGTAGGAATAGGGCAGAACTGTCTCTGGGCCATGTAGTGCAACCACCCGTTTTAGATTGGCGGCAATATCAGTGATGGCTTCATCCCAGCTCACGGGTCGAAATTGCCCACTCCCCTTGGCGCCAACCCGCTTGAGCGGCGTCAGCAAGCGGTCACGGTGATAGGTGCGTTCAAGGTAGCGATCGACCTTGCCACAGAGCCGACCCTGTGTTACCGGATGATCGGCGTGGCCCCAAATGTCGATGGCTTTGCCGGTGCTGCGTTCCACAGCCACCTGCCAGCTACAGGTATCGGGGCAGTCATGCGCACAGGCACCAGTGATAATTTCAAGATCGGGATTATCGGCATAGAGCGTAATCTTTGACATACTATTCCTTTGTCTACGAATCATGACCTCTACAGGCTCGGTGTAGTTTATCAAAACATTGTACATTTCTACAAACCTGAAGTCGGTTACTAAATTTTGCCCATTGTGCAGTATGCACAATGGGCAAGCTGCAACATTTAGTTATCTTGCCGGTAGTATTAAACAACTATTTCTTCTAGACTACTACAGTAGAATTCGTTCACTATTTCACAAGGCTTGGATTTATAGAGTGTTAAAAAGTGTAGAACATGGCTCTACACGCTAAACGCGTGTGGCTCACACCTAAGCACCTAGATACTGTTTTGTGCCAAACCATTATCTATATTCACTTATTACCCAACGCAAGCCAGAGGAGAATGACTATGGCTCTCAATTGTAGCACGCCTCAGGAAGTTACCAAAGCGCTCCAAGAGCATAAAATCCAATTTATTGATCTCAAATTTACTGATCTTTATGGTCAGTGGCAACACTTTTCGGTGCCGATGGATTACTACGACGAAGATGATCTGTTCAAGAGTGGCCTAGGCTTTGATGGTTCTTCGATCCGTGGCTTTAAGTCGATTGAAAGCAGCGACATGGTGTTGGTCTGCGATCCGGCTACGGCCTTTATTGACCCGGTCTGCCAGGCGCCGACGTTGAGTGTGATTGCGAATGTGTATGAACCGATCACCTATGAAGTCTTCCCTCGCGACCCGCGCAACGTCATCCGCAAAGCCGAAGCCCATCTGAAATCGACGGGCATCGCCGACACCATGTACTGCGGGCCGGAAGCGGAATTTTTTATCTTTGACCAAGTGCGCTATGAGAGTGGCCGCTATTCCAGTCAATATGAGATCGCTAGTGATGAAGCAGCCTGGAACACCGGCAACTGGGGTCCTGGTCACAAGATTGGCTACAAAGGCGGCTATTTCCCGGTTTCACCCTTTGACGCCTTTCAGGACATTCGCTCCGAGATGGTCAATGAGATGATCGCAGCCGGTCTTAAGATCGAGCGCCATCACCACGAGGTGGCCACCGCCGGCCAGACGGAAATTGACCTGCAATTTGCGCCCATGATTCAGATGGCCGACTGGATGCAGATCTACAAGTACATTGTCAAGAATGTGGCCGCCAAGCATGGCAAGACCGCCACCTTTATGCCCAAGCCCCTCTTTGAAGACAACGGCTCTGGTATGCATGTGCATCAGAGTCTCTGGAAAGACGGCAAACCGCTCTTTGCCGGTGACGGCTATGCCGGCATGAGCCAGATGGCGCTCTGGTATATCGGTGGGATTTTGACCCACATCAACTCGCTACTGGCTATCTGCGCGCCGACGACTAACTCTTATCGGCGTCTGGTGCCCGGTTATGAAGCGCCAGTGGTGATTGCCTATTCGGCTCGCAACCGCTCCGCTGCCTGCCGCATTCCGGTTTCGTCGCAGTCACCCAAGGCCAAGCGTATCGAGTTCCGCTGTCCTGACCCGGCGGCCAACCCCTACCTAGCCTTCTCGGCCATGTTGATGGCCGGCCTTGATGGGATCAACAAGCAGATCGATCCGGGCAAACCATCGGAGATGGATCTCTTTGAAGGCGAAACCCTGAAGAGAGTGCGCACCGTGGAAGGGTCGCTCAGCGCTGTGCTTGATGCCCTGGAAGCTGATCACGACTACTTGACCGTCGGCGGCGTCTTTACCGAGGAATTGCTTGAGAACTATATCAGCACCAAACGACTCACGGAGTTCGATGCCGTGCGCCTACGCCCCCATCCGCACGAATTTGTGATGTACTATGGCATTTAGGCTACACAAGAATAATTAATCATTAATTGTTGACAATTAATGATTAATTATTCTATAGTGATTGTTCAGGTGACGGCGCTGTCCCTGCTGAGTGACTGAATAGGGGTGACAAGCGCGTACAGAAACCGTGGTGCGCGCTTGTCACCCTTTTTTGTTGGGTAAATTCGTGGTATACTGCCGAAACCAGATAATTAATTGTGAAGCATTGACCATTAATTATTGAGATTGCAGATGTGAAACGCGCCGAGCAATCGGTGTGAAGAGGAGATTAACGTCATGGCCGTCACTTACACCACGGAACAACTGGAACGTGTGGATGAGCTAATCAAACGAAATGATATTCGCTTTATTCGCCTCCAATTTTCGGATATTATGGGGGTGGCAAAGCATGTCACCATTCCAATTGGCCATTGGGATGATGCGATTGAACATGGTGTGTGGTTTGACGGCAGTTCGGTGGAAGGCTTTGCGCGCATTGCCGAAAGCGATATGTATCTAGCCCCAGCCTTGGACACCTTCGCAGTGGTGCCGTGGGATATGGATCTATCGACGGCGCGTGTGATCTGTGATGTCTATACACCGGACGGCGATCCCTTTGAAGGCGACCCACGCTATATTTTGAAGCGCCAATTACAACGCGCTACCGACATGGGCTTGTCCTACCAAGTTGGACCGGAATTAGAGTTTTTCTTATTCAAGCGACACGCCGATGGCTCGCTCTTACCGCTTGAACCGCATGATCACGCCTCCTATTTTGATGTGAGCACCGACCAGGCCAACAATGTGCGTCGGCAGATGGTCGATGCCTTGCAGGCGCTGGGCATTCAGGTCGAAGCGTCGCACCATGAAGTGGCGATGGGTCAGAATGAAATTGACTTTGGCTATGGGCCGGCGCTCACCACAGCGGACAATGCCATGACCTTCCGTGTTACGCTGAAGGCGGTGGCACAGAAGAATAACCTGCATTGCACCTTTATGCCCAAGCCAATTGCGGGCATTGCCGGATCGGGGATGCACGTTCACCAAAGCTTGTGGTCGATTGCCAAACAAGATACGGTGATGTACGACGCCGACAATGAATATGGCCTGAGTGAAATGGCACTACAATTTATTGCTGGCCAATTATTCCATGCACGGGCCTTAGCGCCGATCATTGCACCCTTGGTCAATAGCTATAAACGGCTGGTGCCAGGCTATGAAGCGCCGATCTATATATCTTGGGGACGCACCAACCGTAGCGCCTTGATTCGTATTCCACGCATCACGCGTGGCCGCTACAAGAGCACCCGCTGCGAATTACGTTGCCCTGACCCCAGCGCCAACCCCTATCTGGCCTTTGCCGTTATGCTGGCCGCTGGTCTCGATGGCATTGAAAAACGCATGAACCCGCCGTCACCCGCCGAAGAGGATCTCTACCACGTTGATGGGGTGCGCGCCGGTTTGGACACCTTGCCCGGCGATCTCGGCGAGGCGCTCGAAGAATTGCAAGCCGATGAAATTATTCAAGCCGCCATGGGTCAGCATGTCTATGAGCGCTATGTCGAAGCCAAAACGCAGGAGTGGGATGAATACCGCCTCTATGTCAGCCAGTGGGAATTGGATCGCTATTTGACGCGGTACTAACGTGCTGCGTGATTCGTGTTGCGTGGACTGTGTTTTGTCTGCTCGTGCGCATAGAGCGTTATAAAGATTTTACGCTTTTTCTAGCCGTTGTCAGACAAAAGTCTTAACCCTCCATTAGAATGCCATAAACAGTTCACGAATCACGCAGCACGAATCACGTTCTCCATCAACTCCGAAATGCGATCTTTCTCCAAAGCCAACACGGCCAACTGCCCACAGTCCCGCACAACCTGGTCAAGGTGGGCAAAGCGTGGGTCTTGGGTGTGGCCCTGGCGGTAGCGGACGTAGATCTGCTGAATGATCACGGCGATTTTGAAGAGGCCATAGACGTAGTAAAAGAGCGGCTGCTTGAGCTCCCGTCCACTGGCCGCCCTATAACGGTCAACCACCTGTTGTCGGTTGAGATTGCCGGGCAACTTGGTCAGTCCAAACATGCCGACCAAGGCCGGCGGATCACTTGCCTCGATCCAATACCCCAATGTTGTCCCCAGATCCATCAGCGGATCACCCAGCGTACACATCTCCCAATCTAAGACAGCAATCACCTTTGTCAGGTTGGTGGGGTCTAAAATCAGATTGTCATACTTATAATCATTGTGGATCAAGGTCGCGCCACTATCACCGGGCATCGCCTGTTGTAGCCAGGGCATAATCTGCTCCAGCGCCGCCACGTCGTCGGTCTGTGCGGCGCGATAACGGCGCGTCCAGCCGCTGATCTGGCGCTCGGTGTACCCTTGAGGACGCCCCAAGTCCGCCAAACCCGCCGCTGCTACATCCAGCCCATGAATTTCGGCTAAAGTGTCGATGGCCTGCTCCGATAAACGTTTCATCACTGGTGCGGAAAGACTGATATCACGGGGCGGTTGGGCGCGCAAGATTACGCCACGGACACGCTCCATGACATAAAAGGGCGCGCCCAGGACAGTTTCGTCCGCGCAATAGAGCAGGGGTTGGGGTACTTTGGCATAAACACTGCGCAACCCCACCAGCACCTTAACCTCGCGCCCCATGTCATGCGCCGATTTGATGGTGGCCCCAAAGGGAGGACGGCGCAAGACCAACTCCTGCTCTCCCATGCGCAAGAGATAAGTTAAATTGGAATAGCCACTGGGAAACTGCTCCACCACCAACGGCCCCTTGGCATTCGCCAAATGCTGAGCCAAATAGTGCTCTAAGCCGCGTAGATCCAATTCCTCGCCCGTGCGTACAGTCGTCGGTTGGTCGATCAAGGGTCGATTTCTCCTGTCGAATTAGTGGTAGGAGATTAGGAGATTGGGGAGATAAAGAGATTGAGAGATTAGATTCGATACAACCCCTTACTCTCTTTATCTCTCAATCTCTTTATCTCTCAATCTCTTTTATTCCTACTTTTGGTGTATACTTCTTACCGGCGGTCGCAGCCACCCGCCTTATCAAAACAAACCGTGCCTATGCTCGCGCCGTGGGGTAATGCCCCGTAGCGACATACGCACACACCTAAAGGACAATTGTAACGTGAGTACACACAAGCTGACAAACCGTGTCGGCGCAGTCGCGCCATCTCCTCTTCTGTTGGCCCCC
>Ga0163153_10008103_pt1 | contig 11050 bp, 10 predicted proteins | sample OliLakLV19MP6IB1_FD_148629 | JGI IMG/M metagenome (GOLD analysis project Ga0163153, IMG submission 148629) | Freshwater microbial mat bacterial communities from Lake Vanda, McMurdo Dry Valleys, Antarctica - Oligotrophic Lake LV.19.MP6.IB-1 | ecosystem: Environmental > Aquatic > Freshwater >... | reverse complement strand
TGTCTCTTTAGCGGTATTTGTTGCGCGCCCGCAAGCTGAACTTCAAATCGGCGCGTCTGGCAGGGGGCAAAGTTACCCGGCCCCCCGCTCCCTGTCAACCTGCTGTTGCGACATCTCCAAGAACAGGAACCACGAAGAACCAAGTGCGGGTCTGTTGTTGCAGGCGGCGGCGACATGTGACAATAACAGCCACCGGAATTTTTCCTGCCGCCCCCTCCAGCATGGCTGCCCAGCCCGACTTGTTCGCCGAAGCATCGATCCCAACCGATGCAGTTGCAACCCCCAGGACCGGAGCCGCCGTTTCGCTCAGGATACAAGGGCAGCAGCTATCGCCCGAGCAGAAGCGTTTCAATCAGCTGCTGGGGCGAGTCGAGGCTCTGGCCGGCAAGATCGAAAGCGCGCGCGCGTTGGGCGATGGCCACCGTTCGCGCTACGCGAGCGCCTTGCGAGCGCTGGAGGAGCGCCACGAAAAGCTGATGCGGGAGATGGCGTTGTGGTTGCACGAGCGCTTGCGGCACAAGGGGCTGAGCCGTTCGCAGCAGCGTATGGTGCGCGAGATTATTTGCGCCTTGAGCGAAACTTTGGCCGGCGCGGGCGATGAAGCGATGCGGCACCTGCACGATACCCACAGCGAGCAAACCCTGAGCGACAAGGAAAAGGGAGCGCTGGCAGGAGCCCGGGCCGCGTTCGAGCAGGTGTTGGGCGTGGATCTGGAGGACGCCCCGGAGATGGCCTCGGTGGAAGAGATGCTGGAGGCGGGTCTGCAACGTTTTCAGGAACAAACCGAAGCGCAGCGAGCAAGGCAGACAGGCCAATCGGCGCGCAAGGCCGGTCGCGGCCCGACATCCCGCCAGCAAACGGCTCAACGCGAAGAGCAGGACGCGGAGAGCGCATTGCGCACCATCTACAGGCAACTCGCCAGCGCGTTGCACCCCGATCGTGAGAACGATCCCGAAGCGCGCGCGAAGAAGACTCTGCTGATGACCGAGGCCAATGTCGCCTACGAAGGGCGCGATCTGATGACGCTGCTCAAATTGCAGCTGCGCATCGAACAGGTCGATCCGGATGCCGTGGCGCGTCTGGCGGGCGACAAACTCCAGGCGCTCACTCATCTGCTCAAAAAACAGGCTCAGATGCTGCAGCAGGAACTGCGCGGCATCGAATTGCAGTTGATCCACGAATTCGACTTGCCCGGCTACGCCCCGCTGAGCGCAGCCACCTTGCAGCGCCACTTGCTGGAGCGAAAGCACGCCTTGCAAGCCGACATCCGGATGATGGAGATGGATTTGCAACGGGTGCAGGACGACGCCGAACTCAAACGCTGGCTCAAAGTGCAGCAGGATTTGGTCTCTTCTCCCGGGCAACGTTAGGCAGACAATTCCCGCTCGGAATTGTTTGAATCTCGAACTTTACATATCAAACGTCCGCTCTGGATACGGGTCTCCTGCCAGTTCGCGTATCGGTACCGGTACATTTACGAGCTTGTGAGTTGCCTATCGGCGCTGCCAACGACAACCGGTCCGTGTTTTCCAAGCCTTTCGTCGTAACGCACCTCCCGTAGCAAGTTCCCCCGGCTCAAGGAGGGTTGCATTGCGTTTCTCTCGCCGACATCAAGGCGAAGCTCGGCCTGTCGTAGTGCCCTATTCAGCCCGTAATGCCGATTGCCCACGGGATGAACTCGTGGTCCCCAAGTCCAAATTCCTCGCTCTTGGTCTTCTTGCCCGAGCACGTGTCGAGGATCAGGTCGAAGATCTTCTGCCCCATCTGCTGCATGTCTGCGGTGCCATCGAGGATCTCGCCGCAATTGATGTCCATGTCCTCCTCGAGCTTGGTGAACATCGGCGTGTTGGTGGCGAGCTTGATCGAGGGCGCGGGCTTGCAGCCGAACGCCGAGCCGCGGCCGGTGGTGAAGCACACCACATTCGCGCCGCCCGCGATCTGCCCCGTGGCCGAGACGGGATCGAATCCGGGCGTGTCCATGAACACGAATCCCTTTTGCTTAACCAGCTCCGCGTACTTGTAGACCTCCATTAGACCCGTGCTGCCGCCCTTCATCGCCGAGCCGAGCGATTTCTCGAGGATGTTCGCGAGGCCCCCGGCCTGGTTGCCCGGGCTCACCACGCCGTTGATCTGCACGTCGCGGCCGAGCGCGTATTCGTCCTTCCACCAGCGGATGCGCTCGATCAGCTTCTCGCCGACTTCCTTGGTGACCGCGCGGCGCGTGAGCGTGTGCTCGACGCCGTAGATCTCGGGCGTCTCCGACAGGATCGCGGTGCCGCCGTGGCGCACGAGGATGTCCATCGCCACGCCCAGTGCAGGATTGGCCGTGATCGACGAGAAGCTGTCCGACCCGCCGCACTGCAGGCCGACGCTGATGTGGCTCGCCTCCACCGGCACGCGCTCCACGCGGTTGGCTTCGGGCAGCAGCTCTTTGATGGCCGCGATGCCGGCTTCGATGGTCTTGCGAGTGCCGCCCGAATCCTGCATCACGAAAGTCTTGAGCTTGGTGCCGGTCGTGAGCTTCTCGCTCTGGAAGAGGGTGTTGATCTGGTTCCTCTCGCAACCCAGGCCCACCACCAGCACGGCGGCCATGTTGGGATGGCGGATGTAGCCCGAGAGCGTGCGGCGCAGGAGGTCCATCGGCTCGCCCGACAATTCCATGCCGCAGCCGGTGGAATGCGTAAAGGCCGCCACGCCGTCGATGTTGGGAAACTCCCCCAGCCGCTCCGGCGTGAACCAGTCGGCCATGCGGTGCACGACAGTCGCCGAGCAGTTCACCGTCGAGACGATGCCGATGTAGTTGCGCGTGGCCACGCGGCCGTCGTCCCGCCGGAACCCCATGAAGGTCGCGCGCTCGGCTTCGGGCAGAAAGCGCGTCGGCTGGTATTCCTGCGCGTAGGCGTAGTCACGGTCGAACTCGCGGAATTCCATGTTCAGGCGATGCAGCAGCGTGCCCGGCCGGATGTCGTTCGAGGCGAAGCCGATCACGGTGTTGTACTTGAGCACCGGCTCGCCCTTGGCGATCGCGCGGGCCGCGACCTTGTGGCCGGCCGGGATGCGGTTGAGGCAGGTCACGCGCTCTTCGGGAATCGCCGCACCCTGCGCGATGTCGATCCGCGCGATGACGACGTTGTCGTTGGGGTGCAGGCGGATCGCGGCCCCGGAAAAGTTCTTGTGCGTCATGTCGTTCATGGTCGGGTCTCCGTCGGTTCTCTGATCAGGCCGCATCGGCCTGCCTGGCTGCGCCTGAAAGAATGAGGCTCTCGACCGCGGCCTCGTCGTATCCGGCTTCGCCGAGGATCTCGCGCGTGTGCTCGCCAAGGCGCGGCGCGTGATGGCGGTACTCGGGCGTGGATTCCGACCACTCGGAGGGCGTCTTCATCGAAGTCAGCCGTCCTTCGCTCGGATGGTCCACCTCGCCGAAATAGCCCGTCGCCCGCAGGTGCGGGTCGGCGAACACGTCGGCCAGCGTATTCATCGGCGCGGCCGGGATGTCGTACTTCTCGAAGCCCGCGAGCCACTCGGCCGTCGTGCGCTCCAGCATTTTGTCGCCGAGGTACGCGTAGACGGCGTCGATATTCGCGATGCGGGCGGTCTGCGAGCAGAAGCGCGCATCGCCGTCGTAGACCTCCGGTCGGCCGATCAGCTCGAAGAAGTTGCGCCACTGCTTGTCGTTGTAGACCAGCACGCAGACCCAGCCGTCCTTCGTCCGATAGGGCTTGCGCTCCTTCGAGAGCACGCGCGCGTAGCCTTCGCCCGGCATCGCCGGAACGAAGGTGCGCCCCGACAAGTGCTCGCCCAGCAGCGTCTGCAACAGGCTCTCGAACATCGGCACGTCCACGCGCTGGCCGCGGCCGGTGCGCTCGCGCGCGAAAAGGGCTGTGCTCACCGCGTTGGCCACGTGCAGGCCCACCGTGCGGTCGGCATACGTCGCGGGCACATAGCGCGGCTGGTCGGCGCCGGACATCTGCATCATCCACGGCACGCCGGCGCGGGCCTGGATGAGGTCGTCGTAGGCCGGCCACGCGGCATAGGGGCCCGCCTGGCTGTAGCCGAAGCCGCCCACGTAAATGATGCGTGGGTTTACCGCGCGCACTTCTTCGTACGACAGCCCCAGGCGCGCCATCGCCTGCGGGCGGATGTTGTAGATCAGCACGTCGGCCGTTTTCGCGAGCGCAAGGGCCGCGTCGCGCCCGGCCGGGTTCTTGAGGTCGAGGACGATCGAGCGCTTGTTGCGGTTGGTATTCAGGAAGATGTGGCCCATGCCGGGACTGCGCATCGGGCCGTTGAGCCGGACGATGTCGCCCTCGGGCGGTTCCAGCTTGATCACGTCGGCGCCGAAATCGGCCAGGATCTGCGTTGCATACGGCCCCATCACCACCGTGGTGAGGTCGAGGATGCGCACGCCCGCCAGCGGGCCGCTCATGCGTTCAGTTTGTGCAGCAATTCCTGCGTGCGGCGGCTGTCGGTGGAGCGCAGCACGCGGGCGGCCATTGCCAGGATGTCCGAGATGCTCGTCTTCAGCACGCGCTCCTTGATCGTCAGCAACTGCGCAGGGTGCATCGAGAAATTGCGCAGGCCCAAACCCAGCAGCAGGCGCGTGAGCTTCGGGTCGCCGGCCATCTCGCCGCACACGGCCACCGGCACGCCCGCGCGGTTGGCGCGCGAAATCGTCTGCGACACGAGCTGCAGCACCGCCGGGTGCAGCGGGTCGTAAAGGTGCGCGACCGCGTCGTCGGTGCGGTCGATCGCGAGCGTGTACTGGATCAGGTCGTTGGTGCCGAGCGAAAGGAAGTCCAGCCGCCGCATGAACATCGGCAGCGCCAGCGCGGCGGCGGGAATCTCGATCATGCCGCCGACGGGGATCTCCTTGTCGTAGGGGATCCCGGCGGCATCGAGCGTGGCCTTGGCCTCGCGGATCAGCGCGAGCGTCTGGTCGATCTCGTGCGCATGCGCGAGCATCGGGATCAGCAGGCGGATCTTGCCGTAGTGCGATGCGCGCAGGATCGCGCGCAGCTGCTCGAGGAACATCTGCGGCTCGGACAGGCAGTAACGGATTGCCCGCAGGCCGAGGGCCGGGTTGGGCATCGTGTTCGCGGTGCCCGCGCTCGAGATCTGCAACGCCTTGTCGGCGCCGATGTCCAGGGTCCGTATGGTCACCGGCTTGCCTTCCATCGCGAGCGTGACCTCGCGGTAGGCCTCGAACTGCTCCTCTTCGTTTGGCAGGCTCTTGCGGTTCATGAAGAGGAATTCGGAGCGGAACAGGCCGATGCCCTGCGCGCCGTTCTCGAGCACTTCGTCCATGTCCTGCGGCAGCTCGATGTTGGCGAAAAGCTCGATCGGGATGCCGTCCAGCGACGCCGCGGGCGTCTTCTTGAGGCGCTTGAGCTTCTTTCTCTCCAGCTCGTGCTGCGACTGGCGGAGCTGGTACTCCGCCAGCACGATCGCGTCGGGGTCGACGATCAGCACGCCCTGCATGCCATCCACAATGAGGAGGTCGTTCTCGCGGATCATGTGGCGCGCGTGGTGCAGGCCCACGATCGCGGGAATATTCAGGCTGCGCGCGAGGATCGCGGTGTGCGAGGTGACCCCGCCGATGTCGGTCACGAAGGCGCCGAACTCGTGCTGCTTGAAAAGGAGCATGTCCGCCGGCGACAGGTCGTGCGCCACGACGATGAGCTTCGTCTCGTCGGTCGTGTGCGCCGGTGCAACGGTGCCCGGGCGGCCGAGCAGCGCCTTGAGCACGCGCTCGACCACCTGCGTGATGTCGGCCTTGCGCTCCTTGAGATACGGGTCGTCGATCGCGTCGAACTGCGCGACCAGCGTTTCCATCTGCTGGATCAGCGCCCACTCGGCGTTGGCGCGGCGCTCGCGGATCAGCGTCTTCGGGAGCCTGGAAAGCGACGGGTCGTTGAGGATCATCACGTGCAGGTCGACGAAAGCGCCGAACTCCGCGGGCGCGTCCGCCGGGATCTGCTTGGCGACCTCGAGCAGCTCCTCGCGCACCTTGGCCACGGCGGCATCGAAGCGCTCGACTTCGGCTTCGAGCCCGGCCTCGGGCACCTCGTAGTGCGCCACCTCCATGCGGGCGCTCGACACGAGGTGCGCGTGCCCGATCGTGATGCCTGGCGAAACGCTGTGGCCGTGCAGGACGAAGTTCACCGCGGCGCGTCCCGGTTATTCGGCTTCGCCGAACTTGTTCGCGATGAGGTCCTGCAGCGCCTTGAGCGCCGCTTCTGCGTCCGGGCCGTTGGCCTCGATGAGCACCGAAGAGCCCTTGCCCGCGGCCAGCATCATCACGCCCATGATGCTCTTGGCGTTGACGCGGCGGCTGTTGCGCGTGAGCCAGATCTCGCTCTTGAACGAGCTTGCGAGCTGGGTGAGCTTGGCCGAAGCGCGGGCGTGCAGCCCGAGCTTGTTGATGATGGGGGCTTCAGCGCTTGCCATAGCACGGGTCGCTGTTGATGTAGACCACGCCCTCGGTGCCGCCGGCGATCGCCTTCTCGCGCACCTTGGCCAGCGTCGCGTCGCGGTACGCCAGCGAGCGCACCAGCATCGGCAGCGAAACGCCCGAAACGGCCTCCACGTTGCCCTCCGCGATGAGCTGGGTCGCGATATTGCAGGGCGTCGCGCCGTACATGTCGGTCATGACCAGCGCGCCGCTGCCGTCGTCGATGCTTTTGAGCAGCCTTCTTGCAGTGCGGAGCATCGCGTCCGGGTCGTCCTTGATGCTGACCGCGAGATGCGCGGTCTGGGCCAGGGGCCGGCCGAGCACATGCGAGGCCGAAGCCAGCAGGTCCTCGCCATAGCGGCCATGGGTGATCAGGAGCACGCCGATCATGCTTGCGCGCTCCCCGGGATCTTTTGCCCGGCGGCTTTTTCGAGCGCATCGACGAACAGGCCCGCGACGTTGCACCCGGTCTGGTCCATGATCTCGCGGAAGCATGTCGGGCTCGTGACATTGACCTCGGTGAGGTTCTCGCCGATCACGTCGAGGCCCACGAGCAGCAGGCCGCGCGGCGCAAGCACCGGCGCGAGCGTCTCCGCAATCTCGCGGTCGCGCTTCGACAGCGGTTGCGCGACCCCGCGCCCGCCTGCGGCGAGGTTGCCGCGCGTCTCGCCGGCTTTCGGGATGCGCGCAAGCGCGAAAGGCACCACCTGCCCGCCGATCAGCAGGATGCGCTTGTCGCCCGCGGTGATCGCCGGGATGTAGCGCTGCGCCATGACGCTGCGCGCGCCGAACTCGGCCATGGTCTCGACGATCACATTGCGGTTCGGGTCGTCCTTGCGCACGCGGAAAATCCGGGCGCCGCCCATGCCGTCCAGGTGCTTGAGGATCGCGTCGCCATGCTCGTCGATGAAGGCCTGCAGGCGATCCGGGTCGCGCGTCACGAGCGTCGGCGCGACGAACTGCGGGAACTCCATGATCGCGAGCTTCTCATTGTGGTCGCGCAGCGCCGCCGGGCGGTTGAAGACCCGCGCGCCTTCGCGCTCGGCCGCCTCCAGCAGCCAGGTGCTCGCGACGTATTCGAGCTCGAAAGGCGGGTCCTTGCGCATGATCGTGCCGTCGAACGAGGCGAGCTTCGTCTCCTCGGCGGCTTCGGCGCTGTACCAGTCGTCGTCGTTGCTCGTGACGTGCAGGCGTATGGCCCGCGTGGAGACCGAGCCCTCGTACAGCGCAAGACTGTGCTGCTCGCAAACGTAGACCGCGTGCCCGCGCCTGGCGGCCTCGCGCATCATGGTGACCGTCGAATCCTTGTAAGCCTTGAGGGATTCGAGCGGGTCGATGATGAAGAGGAACTGCATCGTGCGATTCGCTCCGTCGATGCCGGGTCAAACAAAAAGGGCAGGCGAACGGCCTGCCCCGAATGGCGGTGCCGGGCTTACTTTTTGGCGGGCTCCGCCTTGGGGGGCGCAGCGGCCGGTGCCGAAGCTGCCGGAGTGCTTTTTGCGACGGGCGCGGCAAGCGCCTTGCTCACACCCACCGGCGCCGCCGCGGGCGTGCCGGAACTGCTGGGCGGCGAACCTTTGGACGGTGCCGCGGCCACTGGCGCGGCACCCTTGGCGTCGGGGACCGGGACTGCGGGCTCCTTGAGGCTGCCGCCGGACTGGTTGGCCATGTTCACGGTCGCGCGCGCGAGCTCGAAATCCGAGAGGTCAGGCACGCCGGCCCTCGGCGGCATCGCGCCCTTGCCAGCGATTGCACTCTTGGTCAACGCGTCCAGACCCAAAGCGAGGCGCGGGGCCCAGGCGGCTTTGTCACCGATCTTCGGCGCATTGGCCGCGCCGGAAATATGGCAGGCCGCGCAGAATGTCTTGACGATTTCCTCGCCCGACCGGATCACCTTGGGCGCATTGGCATCGATCACTTCGACGCTGCCCACCGGCATGAGGCGCGCGGCGACGGCCTTGGGTTCGAGCGCGGCCGGATCCGTTGCGCTTTCGCTGACCACCAGCGAGACCAGCAGCAGGGTGCCGACGATCGGCACCACGAACGCAAGGAACAGGACGACCACGAGCTGCTGCGGCGTCTTGATGAACGAGCTGTGCTCTTCGTGCGCTGAATCGGGGTGTATTCCGGCAGCGGCGGCTGGGGTGCTCATGCAGGCTTCCTTCGGAGGGCGTGGGGCGGCAAAGCCATGATTTTAGCGCGAAAGTCGGCGCCGCGAAAACGCCCTGCGTGGACGGGCAGAGGGAAAACCGATATTCTCTCGCCCCTTGCGCAGTGGTACGCGCAGTGGTACGTACAACGAGGCGCCCGTAGCTCAGCTGGATAGAGTACTGCCCTCCGAAGGCAGGGGTCACTGGTTCGACTCCAGTCGGGCGCGCCAGAGTTAAAAACAAAAACAATAAGAAGAGGGACAACCGCGGTCTGCCGTCTTGGCGCCGCACTCAAGGAGACTTAAAGATGTCGACTCAGCTTATCCGCGGCCTGCTCGCCGCAGCAGTCTTGACCGCACCGCTGGCCGCACCTTCGGTCCACGCACAGGCCTACCCGACCCGCGCCATCACCATGCTGGTGCCCTTTGCCGCGGGCGGCCCGACCGATACCGTGGCGCGCGTCACCGCGCAGGCGATGGGAAAGCCGCTGGGCCAGACCGTAGTGGTCGAGAACCGTCCGAGCGCCGGCGGGATCATCGCGCCGGAAGCGACCAAGAACGCGAAGCCCGACGGCTACACCATCCTGATCCACCACATCGGCATGGCCACCACGCCCGCGCTCTACCGGCAGCTGCGCTTCAATCCTTTGACCGACTTCGATTACATCGGCCTCATCAACGACGTCCCGATGACGATCATCGCGAAGCCGAATTTCCCGGCCGCCAACTTCAACGAGTTCCTCACCTACATCAAGGCCAACAAGACCAAGGTGACCTACGCCAACGCCGGCATCGGCGCGGCATCGCACCTGTGCGGCATGCTGTTCATGAGCGCGATCCAGACCGACCTGCTGACCGTCCCGTACAAGGGCACCGCGCCGGCAATGAACGACCTCCTCGGCGGCACCGTCGATTTCATGTGCGACCAGACCACCAACACCACGTCGCAGATCAAGGGCGGCAAGGTGAAGGTCTACGGCGTGACTTCGCTCAAGCGCGTGGCCTCGCTTCCCGACGTGCCCACGCTCGATGAGCAGGGGCTCAAGGGCTTCGAGGTTGGCATCTGGCACGGGCTGTATGCACCCAAGGGCATGCCCAAGCCGGTCCTCGACAAGCTCTCGGCGGCGCTGCAGGATGCGGTCAGGGATCCCGAGGTCAACAAGCGCTTCGCCGATCTCGGCGCCACGGCCTATTCCGCCGACAAGGCCACCCCCGCCGCGCTCGGGGCGCACCTCAAGGCCGAGATCGACAAGTGGGGCCCGATCATCAAGAAGGCCGGCGTCTACGCCGACTGATCTCTAAAAGGGGCCAGGCTCGATTTTTTGCCAGTCGAAATAATCGAGCCTGGCCCCAAATAAAAAAGGCGCCCCAAGGGCGCCTTTTTTATTGCCTGCGCGCCGGATCAGGCGACGCCGTGCTTGCGGAACCACGCGTACGCGCGCTTCCAGCCGTCTTCGGCCGTTTCCTTGCGATAGCTCGGGCGGTAGTCGGCATTGAAGCCGTGCGGCGCGTCCGGGTACACATGGATGATCGACTGCTTGTCCTTGCCGAAAGCGAGCAGCCCGGCGCGCATGCGCTCGACCGTGGCCATTGGGATGCCCGTATCTGCGCCGCCATAGAGGCCGAGCACCGGGGCCTTGAGCTGGTCGGCGATGTCGAGCGCGCCCAGCGTCATCGCGGGCGCGTTTGGCAGAAAGTGACCGTACCAGGCCACGCCGGCTTTCACGCGCGGGCTGTAGGCCGAATACATCCAAACCATTCTGCCGCCGCGGCAGAAGCCGGTGATGCCGAGCTTGCCCGCGTTGCCGAGCTTGTGCTTGCCGGCCCAGTCGACCGTGCCGTCGTTGTCGATGAACGCCTGTTCGTCGGTGAGCTTGTTGGCCCCGGCCAGCACTTCCTTGATCTCGGTGAGCTTCCAGAGCTGTCCGATGCGCGAGTACGGCTCGTTGGCGATCGCGAAGTAGCCCGCTTTCGCAACGCGGCGGCAGACATCCTTGATGTGCTCGTGCAGGCCCCAGATCTCGGGCACCACGAGGATCACCGGGCGCTTGCCCTTCCCCTTGGGCACCGCGTAGTAGGCGGGGATCGTGCCGTTCTTGGTGGCGATCTCGATATCGCCGGCTTCGAGGCCGTCGGTTGAAGTGCGGATGGCCTGCGACAGGACCGGGGCCGCGGTGACCGCGAATCCTGCCGCGATCACGCCCTTGATGAAGCCGCGCCGGTTCAGCTTCGCCTCGGGCACCAGGCTGTGGAAATGGGGGTCACTCAAGGGGTCAGGAAACCCCGGATTCGGAAAGCCGCCTGGCAAGTCTTCTCTTCTCACGTAAATCTCCCTTGTAATGTGAAGCACTCTTTGTGGAACGTATTTCGATGCAGTTTATTCCACAAACGGTGACTCATCTATTCAAGTGAGATTCGCCTCCGGTACGAAAGTCGCTCCACGCCTGGAG
>Ga0163153_10008099_pt1 | contig 11055 bp, 5 predicted proteins | sample OliLakLV19MP6IB1_FD_148629 | JGI IMG/M metagenome (GOLD analysis project Ga0163153, IMG submission 148629) | Freshwater microbial mat bacterial communities from Lake Vanda, McMurdo Dry Valleys, Antarctica - Oligotrophic Lake LV.19.MP6.IB-1 | ecosystem: Environmental > Aquatic > Freshwater > Lake... | reverse complement strand
TCGGTGTAGAGCGCCTGGAACCGGCGCAACGCCTCACCCAATGGCTGGGTTTCGGTCCATTCTGCTGTATCGGGCAGCCGTTCCAACAGGTAATAATCCGAGAACAGCGCCCGGTTGTTGAAAAACTGCTCCGACCACTCTGCGATCGTATAAGCCGACCGGAGCTTGTCAAACTGGTAGTCGGCATCGGCTTCGGTGTACGAGAAACGCCGCAGCACGCGCAGCGCCAGGGAGCCGGGATCGCGCCGGTTGACCGTCAACGTCCGGGGCCGCAGGTAGGCGCCCTTGTGCGTGATCGCGCCGGGCGCCTCGGCGGCCTCCGGCAACTGCGGCTCAAACAGCACAAAATCAAGCCGCTCGTAGTCGCTGGTGAGCACCCACAGGAAGTTGCCGGCCCGCTGCCGCGCGGCGCGCGCCAGCAGTTGCGTGTTCGCCACCGTCACCGACTTCAACTCGCACAGATACACCTGCAGCGCGCCGTCTTCCTGGTCGGCCAGGCGCTCCACGTGCCGCACGTCGCGCTTGAGCGCCTCGTTGGTCAGGCCCATGGCCTCGGCGGTCTGCGTCAAGCGGGCTTCGGTGTTGTAGCCCAGCATAGCGAACAAGCCCGTCACTGCCTCGCGGCTGGCAAGCGCCTGGAGGTGGGCAAGTTGCAGGTCAAAGTCGTGAGGTAGAGGCATGATAATTTGGATGCTTGATATCAACGCGCCAGTTCTGGCAGCGACATGAGGGGGCTTACTGAATGTGACGTGGCCCCCAACGATGGCAAGGAATATGGCCGGATACACTCACTGCCGATTGCCTACAGCTGAGAGTCTAGGCGTTTTTGGGGGAAAGGGCAATGCGAGTTTGAGCAGGTAGCAATCGGAATCTTGCCGCAGCCCGTGTATTGCGGTTGGAATCGCATCGTCTAAGCCTGCTGGCACCAAACATCATGTCTTCGGTTGACATGGCAGCCAATGTGCGAGATTACACTAAGAGCGAGTCTCCGCGAACTGATAGCTGCCCATTGCGGGCCAACTCATCGACTGCCAGATTGATCCGCTGTCGGCGCGACTTGGACAGCGTCTTGTAACCCATGATCTCTGACACGAGCCGAGCAAGGGCCGTCCGGTCAATGCCATAATTCATCCGAACGATCTGAATAGCTAAGGCCCCAAGTTCCTCCAGGGCGACAAAATCGATCTTGCGGGGTTCAATCCGCGGGGGAGGCGTGCGAGGAACAATCAAGAAAGTTTGTTGGCGGCTCCAAGCAAACTCGTCTTTTACGATAATGTGGCCGTGCTTTAGGGCATATTGGAAGCCAGCAAAAAAACGCGACCATGCTTCGCTCTTAGGGAGCACAAGGTTATAGCAATCCATTACCCGCTCGAATAACAGTTCGGTGTGGATGGGCTGCTCGAGTTGCACCACGAATTGGACGCATTGCGCGACATGGCCCGGATTTCCAATGAAGTCGGTCTGACTACTCTTGCGTGCAGCCTTATAGAACTGATACTGCGTCGTTTGCAGTTGCTCATGCCAATCACCTTGAGGGGCTGGCTTGGCCGGCGCAGATGCAGCTGCTAATGTCGCGAGTCTCTGGCGGATGGGGCCGTCTGCTGCATGTTTGGGCAGCGTGGTACCAGCTTGTCGGAAGTCCTCCAACTGCTTAGCCAGACTAGTCCGGGCGCGCACTGGGCTATTGAGCCACTCGCTCGACCACTGCTGAATCAGGTTCCAATGCATGTTTTCGCGCAAGATTTGACCGCGAAGCCGATCTCGATCCCGGGCAGTTGCAATTCTTGCATATGAGTGCCCGTCACATTGGATGCCGGCCAAATACTCGTCTGCTCGATCCGGGTGCACGACTGCCAAGTCGATCCGGTTAGACCCCATTCCAACCAGCGCATTGACCGTGTAGCCCATTTCTATCAACGCCTGTTCCACGGCCGCCTCGAATGGCCTGTCACGTCGGCTTGAACTTGTTTGAGATGACACCGAAGCGCTCGGCGAGCCGCAATATTCTAAATACCTTCGCAGATCCCTAACGCCTGCCTTGGTTGCCTCGCTTATCTTGATATCGGTAGGACGTAGGGATGTTACAAGGGTCAGTTGTCGCTTTGCGCGAGTCACAGCCACGTTCAAGCGCCGCTCTCCCCCATCGGTCGCCAGAGGGCCGAAGTATTGCTTCACTGCCCCTAGTGCGTCTGGCCCATAGCCAACCGAAATGATGATGGCGTCACGTTCGTCGCCCTGGACTCGCTCCAACGCCTTAACGAAGAACGGTTCGAGCCGTTGTGCATCCTCATCCAGCCACTCAATGTGGTTGGTGAGCGGGCCAGTGCCCGTTTCAAGTTGTGCATACAACTCATCTCGAATCGCTTGCTCTTGCGCAAGGCTAAAGGTAATAACCCCTAGCGAAGTCTGCTCCCCATGCTCCATTAGGTGTTGTTCAATCAACTTGACAACGTGCTGAGCCTCAGCCTGATTTTGCCGCGTCTTGCCGCGATCATAAACTCCGTTGACTTGTTCCAGGCGGACCGCTTGGGATTGGTTGCCCGGGATCGGGCTTGGAAATGTTACCAGGTCGCCGTGATAGTAAAGCTGATTTGAAAACTGTATCAGAGCCTCATTTCGACTCCGATAGTGCCAGCGCAAGCGCGAGCGGTGCATACCGGGCAGGCTCAGGAACTCACCCAAAATGCTTTCAAGCGGTGCGGGTTCAGACGCTTGGTCAGGGCCGCCCTCGTCAAAATCATCGGCGTCATCTTCGTACCCTCCCGTGGCACGGAAGAAATCGGTGGGCGGCAATTGTTGCATATCGCCGGCGATGACCACTTGCTTGCCCCGCAGCATCGCGCCACCAGCGAAAGCAGGCCGTACCTGTGATGCTTCATCGAATATGACCAGGTCAAACCGGGACTGGAACTCGCTCAGGGGAAGATATGCGGCTGCTGAAAGCGGGCTCATCAACACGCATGGCTTCAACTTGAGCAAGAGGTCAGGCATCTTACTGAAGAGCTGCCGCAAGGCAATATGCGCTCGGCGTTTGCTGAGCTCGCGCGCTAGAAGCCCCATTTGCGAGTCGCCCACGCCGTTTGTGAGAGCCGGTAGTCCGCGTTGCCAGGCTAGTTGCGTCCGTTGCCGTTGTACGACCAATAGTTCCTGATCGAGGCTTACAAACGCGTCAATGAGTTTTCGATGACTTCCGATACTCAGTCGCTTGATCTCTGGCCGGACTTGGTAGGCCGCCTCCAGCCATTGCTGGTAAAAACGTTTGCGGGTGATGTCCCACAAAGCCTCCGTCGCGGGAAGAGCGTCCACCTCGACAATTAGGTCGGACATGCCCGCCTGGCTTGCTTGTAGGTGTGCGGCTGCCAGCCGCAAGGCCGCCGGTAAGCCTTCCATGGCAGTCAAGAGCGCCTGCATCCATTCATTTAGCGCAGGATAGGGTGCCAATTTCACGTCGGCCGTGCCCAATCCGCGTATCGGCTGGAGGAAGAATGTCTGGAGATGATCCAAACCAGTATCGAAGCGGCGCAATAGTGGTTCACCAAGTGCTAAACACTCGGTCGCAAGCCGACTGACGCGATTGGGGAGGCAAAGTTTCGTCACGACTTGAAGCCAAGCATCGCGCGCAAGTGTGTAATTGTTCTGCAGGAACTCCCTGACACGAGCGGAGAAATCGAGGGCTGCCTCCAATGCATCCCAATCTGTTCGAATGCTTTGGAAATGCGGCCCAAAGGCTTGAACATACGCGTTGGTGGCCGATCGCAGTTCTGCATCGGCTATTACAACCGATTGTGCTACGCCAAGAAGCAGCCCTATTTCCGGAGTGGTTGGGAATTGCTTGTTATTGTCAACTACGCGCTGCCTGACATCATCGTATGTGGCTTCCAACTGATTCGCGTGGGCCTGCAACATTTCCGCAAAATCGTGCAGCGCAGCCAGGTTGATATCGGTGTCGATCTGCGTTCCCTGTGGCCACGCGCTATCTCTCACAAGCGGCTGTAGCAGTTTGTGCGCTCGACGTAGAGCCTCAGAGCTTTCAGTAATTCGCCTGATTAGGTCGTTAGCTTCGCTTACACTTATGCTCTGAGCAACCAGCATACGGCGAATGGGTTCGGGCACTTGTCCAGGTGAAAAAAGACCTTGGATGTCTTTGGTGACTTGTAATGCGCCTAGCGTAGAACTGAAATCGGTGCTTAAGCCGCTCCACCACTTGCCAAGCATGTCTTGAAGTTGTGGGTGTACTTTATCAAACCAGTGTTGCTGTTCTTCCACCGCATCCAGCAGTTCGAGCAGGCCAAGGAGATCGGCGCGCTTAACCTTTCCTTTTCCTTGCCAGAGCTGCTGCATTTCGCGCGTCCAGTTCTTATACGGAGCGCCGAGCCGCTGAAAAATGTTTCGGAACTGGGTATGGAGAGCCTGACGTAGTGCGCTTGCCTGGATTTTTAGTGCACCAAGATCCCAGGTCTCAGAGATTTTCTTGGTCGTTTGTTGGTATTTCACAGCGCGTTCAGACGCCTCTGCTGCCAACTGGCTAACAGAACCAAGGAGTTCTGGGTCCAACCACTGCTCTAGTGGCTGCGAATCAGCCGCAATACACTTGAGGAATTGACCGAACCATTGAAATTGAGATAGTGTTGGCTCACTTGCAACCCCAAACCGAGTCGTGAGATGCGTGTGCAGGCCATGCGCTTCATGGGCCGCAGAATACGTGGCGACAAATGCTTCGGTATGGGTAGATCGCGCTGGTTTATCCCAGACGGGGAAGGGCCGAACGAGATATTTGCTTAGAACTGCGTCAGTTATGCCCAATTGGTTGATGACTTTGCCATGTTCAAGCTGAAAGATTGACGGCAAAATGCCAGCCGCCTCAAGCTTCTCAACACTTTTCTCAATACGCTCAGTTAGATCTCTGCCCTTATTTACCAGTTCGCGCATAGCTCTGCTTGCATTTGGATCGAACCAGTTCGCCAAAAGCAACGGCGCATCTCGAAGTAGAGTCGCTAGTTTCAGGAAGGTGAGTACTTCAGATCGTCGTTGGGGCAGTGGCACTCCAAAGCTCTGTTCAACTCCAACGCAAAATGCTTGCGTGTTCTCCAGAAGTGTCTGGCACTCGCGAAGTACCGCCTGGATCTCCCCCCGCACGCCTGGGTGATCGGCTGGAGCAATATCGCGCCAGGGTCCAGCCTCAGGCGACTGGCCAAGTTCGGTGCGAGCTAAAACATACTCGTGTACGGTGCTCTCCAAAGCCTGCCATTCTGCTTCCGGCACTTCCAAGGCGGAAGAGTGCGCCAGACGGATCCGACTCGATACATTCTTGGTTTCCTCAAGCTGCAACAGCTTTCCGTGTGTTGCTTGGATACTCCAGCTGAGGCCGCCTAGCGGCTCATTCAGTGTCTTGGCCACCAGGTTAAGGCGTTGCCTCTGGTCATACAAAAGGTCGTAATCGCTTCGCCTAAGGTCAGACGTGGAGCTCCGTCGACTCTGGTAAACTGCTCCCAACTCATCCAGGACGGCCCGCTTGTTCGCCTTCTCACTGTGAACCTGAAGGCACAATTTATCGAGACCTACTTCGGCTAGCCTGTTGAATACAACCTCTAGCGCGGCCTTCTTCTGACTTACAAACAAGACAGACCGGCCGTCATTTACAGCCTGAGCAATCAGGTTCACGATGGTTTGGCTTTTGCCCGTACCAGGTGGACCATCAATAACCATGTCGCTGCCTGAACGACTCTCCAGAAGTACCTGTAGCTGGCTTTCATCAGCATCAAGGACTTGGAAGACGTCCCGTGGATGGAGTTGCCCATCCAAATCCCCAGCAGCCGGCGAATTTGAAGCCCCTGTAACACCCAAGCTTTCACCGGCCAGGCGGCGAATTGCCTGAGGAAACAAGTTAATTTCGACGGCTTCGTCGAGGTCCTCACCCAAGCGAATCGTCTGGAATGAGAAGTTACGCAGCACGGCTGATTCGGTGACAGTCCAACCCAGCGGCGTGGCTAGTCGCGTTACCTCAGCCAAGAATGTGACTAGGCCGTTGTCTGGATCTCCCAGATCAGGGAGGTGTAGCGGCGCGTTGAATCGGGCGCTTGCCAAGAAAGCTCGGAGCGTGGGGTTAACGACAATATCATCATCTATGGCCTTCAATTGGTATTCGTCTTTGCCCCTCCGCCGCTCAATATCCACTGGTACTAAGACCAATGGCGCCGAGTTGATTACCGAGGGCTGGGTTGGATCGACCCAATGTAACAGCGCGAACCCTATATAAAGCGAGTTCAATCCGAGTTCGTTGCGGCTGGCCCGCGCACTATTGCGAAGGTTCGCAAGCGTTCTCAGTAACGGGCCTTCGGATTTGTCCGTGGCCAAGTCGCCACTCTTCAGTTGTATATAGCGAAACCGCCGATTGGCCCCAGATGGAGCTTCGGTTGGCAATGATACCGGCATGACCTGGTAAAGCGGAAAATTGAGTGCGCGGTTTTGGACTGCAATTCGGGCGAACAGCTCAGTGAAGCTGGGTGTACGAATTTCAAGAGTCGACGTTGCTGTGGGCTTGAAATACAGTAGGGGATTTCGCCGAGAGAAGTCGAACAGGTCTGTTTTCCAGCGCCGGAAAAGCTTAACACACGCCTGCGACTGGCTTGCAAAGGAGCGATTCCGCGCAATAGTCCCAGGTTTAGTAAGAATGGCGGGAGTGGCACAGGCGGCTGCTTGTATTCTCCCTAATGCGACGGCCCAGGACTCAACTGCCCATCGCGCCACTTCCTCCGCCAACCCCTGGTTTTGTCGCAGCTTTGTGACTTCTCGAGCTAGGAGAGCTTGGAGCGGAAGGCCACGCTCCTTCTGAAGGCTGGTAGGAACATCGGCCCGGCGAGCCGCCAACAAGGCTTCAATCTCAATTTGGTAGTCCCCACAAAGATCGCGCAGCAACGCATTTAGAAGCTTAGGATCATCCAGTAGCTTCTGACCTCTTGCGGTCACCTCCTGTAGCAAAACGTCCCGCGGGAATTTCCCCATGATTTTCTGGTAATATCCGAAAATTGCTGCTAAATCCGCACTTCGCCTTGTGAGTTTCCGAAATTCATTTTCGTTCCAACCTTCAGTGCGAGGCTGCGACCTGGTTCAACATCCGTCACCGTTCCATCAACCGTCGTGGCGACCCACTTATCCGAGGACTGATTCTTCAATCCCCATATGTTGGGATCGGTTGGGTGACGGACTATTACTGCGACCGGCGCCGAAAAGTCGTATAAGCGCGCATCATCGATGTGATGTGGATACAATTGGGTGTCGTGATTGAGCATAACAACCTGTTGTCCAACACGCAGCCGATATGGTAGGCGCAATTCGCTGTGACAAGCCCAACACCGTCCGGGTGCCCCGCCGGAAGATTTGATTATCTCGACGTCATAGAAGTTCTCTGCGCCGCAGCGTGCGCAGTAAAAGATCGAATCCCGGAGCCGCACTAGGGCCGCGCGCCATTGACTCTCGCGGACACGCCCATTCTGTGGGTCACGAATTCCGTCAGTAAATGCCGTGGTAAAGAGGTCTCGTAGCGCCTGCGGATAGATGGGCCAGTATGCCAATGCATTGTCATGATAGCCCTTGACTGGACGGTTCGTGATATTGGCTGGATCAAAAATGAAAACAGGCTCGGTGCCGTAGATCTTGTTCATAGCCGGCAAGTCGAAGCATTTTATGTCGGCCTCTTTCTGGCCTTCAAGAGGATGATGAACTATAAGCATATAAAACAACAATACGGACAACGAAAATAGGTCAGTTTGAATGCTTGGGAGTGCTTCACCGCGCACAACTTCCGGCGCAATAAAGCGGGGCGTGCCTAGGATGCCTCCTTGCGCCTTCCCATCCACGGCCACATTGTCATTGTCGCAAATCAAAATATCCCCGTTGGCTGGATCAAAAAACACATTGCCAAAGCTAATGTCGCGGTAACACCAGCCTTGCGAGTGGAGTTCCAGGAAATTGTGCGATAACCCTAAACAGGCGGTAACTAACGCGCGAAAACTGGGTTCGGTTCGCCGTTTCATCAGGTCGACAATGCTTTTGTAACGCGCCTCACGCAACGTCATAATATAGCCAAAGCCCGACAAACTAGGCGAGGAGACAAGATCGAGGGGCCAGAGAAATCGGTCGTTAGGCGCGCCCTTATTGACCAAGACGCTAAGAGCAATTCGTTGCTCAGTTGTTGCTTGTGGAGGAAAGTACCACTTTAGCGCGACCCGTTTACCGCCTAGTAGCGCTTCATAGACTTCGCCTTGGCCGCCACCCCCTAGAAATCGGTCGACCTGGCACGGCAGGCCGAGCGACTCGGCCTGTACGGTCTGGCGGAGCTTTAGAAGCTGGTTCATGTTCTACGACCTCGTCAATCTGTTGTAGCCAAAGAATGAACAATGTGGCCGGGGCTTTGCAACTTCCAAGACCTGACGCCAAGGTGACTTGCCGCCCACCATTCGCAATCAAACTCTACCGGCAACCTGGGCATCGTGAATGGGACAAACATCAATTTTTCGCAATGAGAGCAGTTGCCTTGCGAAACACCTGACAATAGATTACCTGTCCCCTCTTGCGGAAAGATTGTCAACCGCTCCGCCTAGCTTCCCCCCTCGGTTGCACCACGGGCAGGTGAATTCCCGTGTTTCGCCGTCGAAGCAACTGAGTTGACCGCATTGACACTTGACCAGGCCCTTCCCAGTGCAACCTGGGCATCCAGGATACTGGTGGTCAATTGCGAAGCGCCCGCGAAGTATGGCCTTGCTGTAGCCCTCGCGCTTTGCTGCATCGTCTTTTATTGCGAAGGCCCAGGTTGCGTGCCAATCCTGCGACTTCACTTCTTCCACTCGCACACCAAAAGTCTGCCGCGAGTGTCGACAGCGCGACGTGACAACGACCACATGGGGCATTTCTCTGGGCGACATTATCCTTGCGTAGCCGGTTCAATTGGCGGCTCAGAGGCTGATGACGGAACTGGGCTGTTCGGAGTTGGCAACCCCAAGTCGGCATGCACATTGTCTTCTACGCCCTCATTGTGGCCAGCGATTGTTTGAGGGGCATCATTGCTCTCTCTATTTGGTGGGGCAAGTAGAGTGCTCAACTCTTCAGGTGCTCCCAAATCCTGGATGATATAGGGTTGAGGGAAGTCTGCGTCTGCCCCAAGGACAGCCTGCCGATAGACGAGGCCAAGCGTAACGTCATCACCACTTCCTTGTTGGGTGGCTTCCGTTAGCCATATCCCCAGGCGTTCCCCGGTGGACTGAAGGCCATCGGTGCGGAGGGCGGTCAACAGATCGGTACCAACCTGAAGGAAGCTAGTTTGGTCACGAAATGAGTTGGCATACCCATCAGTAGAAAGGATAATTAGGTCCGGGGGGCTCCCAGAGAAGGGCTGAAGACTGACGCGGAAGTCTTTCCATGCTTCATGTGTACAGAGGGATGTTGTCTCGTTAGCAAAAAGGCGGGCATCCTCGGACACGGGCACAACCGTCTCATTTGCTGTGACGACGAGGATGTTGCCGTCCCCGATCTGCAAATAGCACATGAACGAACTGGTTATGACGACAGCCAGTAGGGTTGCCCCATAGATGATGTAAGGATTGGTTTCTAGGTCCTTCCAATCTGCTGCGCGTCCGTGTCGAGCCGGGCTGGAATACAGTGGATCACCTTCAAATGGATGCTTCGACAAATGATCTTCAACGGTTGTGCGCCAGCGTCTTACAATCGCACGCGGCAATCGGTCTTCGCAAATACTCTTGACTACGGACAGATTTTCATCAAGGCTGGTGGCTTTTATCAGATCGCTTAGCTCATCGATTGCTGTCTGACATGCGAATTCTGCCCCCAAGTGGCTGCGGAAGCTTCTCGCGCTGCCATGCCCATCTGATACTGCTAAGATCAGCGGCAAACCGTGCTGAGATGAAGCTTGCCAGCTCTGAACCCGATCTTGATTTACTTGGTGCGTCCGGAGGTGCGATGCTCCCCGGATACTTTTTCCGATAACCCACCATGAAGCCTGAGGCTGACCCGGTAGCATAGCGGGCCTACCAGACATCCGGTGCGCCCGAATCGGCCTTTGGGGGTTCAGGGATTGGGACGTTCAATCCAGGATTCAATGGATTCTGCGCCTGGCTTGCTGGGGACGAAGCCGATTTTAGAACCGCTGTTGAAACCCATTTGATGTATTTGACCAGCGTCTCGGGATTGTTCGCCAGGAGAGGCGCGAACTCAGCGTTGCCAATGAACTTCTGCAACACATCTACGTCAGCGTCTTGACCAATGGCTATTGCAATGCGAACGGCTTTCTTTCCCCACGGTTGATCCATAAGCAGTTTCAACCCGCTGTTGTAATCGTCTGTTGGCTGTCCATCGGAAATTAGGACCAAGACAGGGGGCAAGGCTCTGTCCGTCATTGGCGGGATCTTCAATTGGTCAGCCACCATTGAGAGAGCCTTGCCTAGGTCCGTCACGCCGTCGGCGGATAAGTCCGACCAGGTGAAACTGTCTACAGATACGGGCTGTGAAATCACCCATTGGGCGCCGCTTGAGAACTTCACGGCCCTAACCAATACGTTTGCGTTAGGGTTTTCGGCAGCCACTGTTCGCATATGAGGAATTGCTTCCTTGATGGCTTGGTTAAGCTGCTGGATTTTGCCCCCAACCGCCATAGAACCTGAGCAGTCAGTGATCCAGATGAAGTGCAATGGTCGGGATGCTAGTTCACCACCAGGACGCTTGGTCATATCGCTTATCCCTTCAAGGTGATTGCAAATTAGTCAAAATGATGGGCCTGCCTGCATAAGAAAAGGCCCCTTCACTGCGAATAGCATTATAGACGCCGAATTTGGGAGTGCAAATATGCGCAGATCTCCAGCATTGAAGTGAGGCTGCCCTTTTGCCACTCGCGAGCAGGTGGCCCATGTATGATTGCATGGCTCTTAATTGGTTTCCAGGAGGTTGAGATAAGATAGGCGGAAATCTCGGTCGACAGGTGCTTCATGTTGATCTCTATCCAGAATCTGGTCGATGATTCCAAGTGCTATGAAGTAGTCCGCCAGT